>OCTX012145739.1_pt1 | contig 31497 bp, 28 predicted proteins | sample 1539691 | NCBI WGS metagenome assembly OCTX01 (sample SAMN02144231, study PRJEB22623) | gut metagenome | biome: sheep rumen | host: Ovis aries | place: New Zealand
CATTTAGCATTTAGCATTTAGCATTTAGCATTTAGCATTTAGCATTTAGCATTTAGCATTTAGCATTTAGCATTTAGCATTTAGCATTTTGAATTCTTGTAGACGCACGACCGTGCGTCTCTACAAGAGGATCGTTAAAAACATTTTTCGATTATTTTCAGAATCTCTTCTGTCTCTGTTTTTGGATCCGCAGCCGACAAAATGCCTCCTGAAATAGCGATTCCGTTCGGACCGCTGTGAAGCACTTTGCGGACATCGTCTTTCGTGATTCCTCCGATCGCCACGATTGGAATGTTGATTCCTTGCTCCCTGCATTTCCACACAATCTCCTGATATCCCTCCAATCCAAGCACTGGCGCAAGTTTCTTTTTTGTTGTAGTGAAACGGAATGGCCCGCAGCCTATGTAGTCGACGTCGTCTTTGATGGCTAGTATGTCGTCGAAACTGTTGCATGTGCCTCCGATGATGAATCCGTCGCCAAGTATAGCCCTCGCGTCTTTCGGATTCATATCCATTTTCCCAAGATGCACGCCGTCCGCGCCGACCTCTTTTGCCAGCTCTACATGATCGTCTATGATCATCACAGCTTCATATTGTTTGCATAGTGGCAAAAGTTCAAGTGCCACTTTCATCACCTCTTCCACGGGAGTCTCCTTCATTCGTAGCTGCACCCATTTGCAACCACCTTCGAGAGCAAGTCTTGCTCCTTCGATCTCTGATCTCCCGTTTACGGGATGGGTTATAAGTTGTAGCGAGAAAGCTCGCATCTGCATTAGATTCACTTTTGTCGAAATTTAAGTTGTTTATATGCCACGGAGAGTCCAAATGATCCTGTCACTTCAGTGTCCCTGTGGCGAATTTATTCCATCATTTGTTTTATAATGTCAAGCTGGGCGATGCCGTCTTTCCATGCGCTTCCTAGAATTGCCACTCCTCCGAATCCGTAGTCTCTCACTTGTGAGATTTTGTCGACGGTGATGCCGCCAAGTGCGATGACGTTTTCGTTTATGATTCCGTCTTCTTTGGCTTTGATCAAATCATCGTTAGAAAAGTTTGAGGCGTAACCGCATTTGCTTATGCTGTCGAAGATTGGACTCAGAAAGCAATATTCCATGTCTGTAGACGCTGCGACCTCGTCAAGAGAATGGCAGGAACGAGATGTGCAGACGGAAGTGTATTCCGGATGACGTCCGTTCAGATGTTTGCCGCCGAGATTATATTCGTCCACCAAGTTATAGAAGTCGTGGAGAACAATCTTTTTCCTCTCATCCGCAGTCAACCCTTCTATAATATGTCGTAGCGTCTGCTCGTCAGCTTTAGGGTGACGCAGATGCAGACGGAAAACGCCGCTTCCTATCACTCTTTTTATCTGCTCCGTCTCCCCACAAAAAGGAATCTCAGGAGTGATGACCACAACTTTCCAAGTTTGGCACATGGCATTTGACATTCTTAATTCTTAATTTTTAACTTTTAATTTTTCATCATCCTCCGCATGCGGCACGGATCATCATCACATCGGTGCCGTCATTAAGTTTAGTGGTTGTCCATTCGTCACGAGGAATGACGTCACTGTCGATAGCAAAGGCCACACCCTTGCTGTCGATACCAAGTTTGGAGCAGATGTCAGCCAACACAGCTCCATCTTGCAATTCCAAATCTTCTCCGTTCAGTTTGATTTTCATATTTCAAGAATTATTCTGTTTCTACAAAATGGTTCAACGGACCATATCCATCAGTGATGTCAAGGCCGACAGCCCCAGCAATGGCGCGGTTGACATAACCGTGAGCTATTTTCACCGACGTTTTCAGGTCGTATCCGTTTGCCAGACAACTTGCGATTGCCGAAGACATTGTGCAGCCGGTGCCATGGGTGTTGGTGGTATGGATTCTTTCGGATGTGAACCTGATCTCTTCGTCTCCGATTTTCAGTATGTCGACGCAGATGTTGGAATCCGCGTCGCCACCTTTGCTTAGAATGGCGGATGGGGTTATGTCTTTAATTATTTCGGCTTCCTTCACATTGGGGGTGACGAGCAAGGCATAGCCACAAAGAGTGCTGTAGAGATCAATTGTCTCATCATCGAATTTGCGGTCGCCCAACGTCGCACTGATAATTGGATCAATCACCAAGTTTTTTTGGGTGTTTTTGTCGAAGAAATCGATCAATATCTTTAATTGAGATTTTGTGGCAATCATTCCGCACTTCATCGCATCCACACGGTAATGGTCGAACACATCGGAAATCTGCTTGCGAAACATTTCGTCGCTCACGGCTTCCACTCCATTGAATGATCTCGGATTCTGCGACGTGACGGCGGTAAGCACAGACATTCCGTAGACACCGAACCTTCCTGCCACACGAATGTCGGCAAGAACACCAGCACCTCCTGTAGGGTCGAACGCACCTATCGATACCATCGTCTTCATAAACAAAAAATTGCGACGCAGAAGAATTGCCTCCGCGTCGCATTATCTCGACTATATATGATTGCATCACATATTCCAAGAAGAATGTTCCTACATCGGCATTACCCGCATCAGGTTATCAATTAAAGGGTATGATCTCAGCCTCGAACACTTCTCAGCACCCCTCTTCTTCTGTTTTAGTTTCTGCAAAGATAATTGTTTTTGGGATAGGGTGGATATGAAAAAAGATTTTTATTTCTTCCCGTCCTTTTTGAATTTTGCCCAAAAAGCTCTTCTTTTCGCTCTTGCCTCAAAGAATTTTTCACGTACATCGAGAGCCTCCTCTATGGCGAGTTGGATATCCATGCCCAGGATTTCCGCATAGCATCCTACGACCTGCACGAAAATGTCTTTGCTGCTAAACTTGCAGATGTTTTCCATTCTGTCGCGGAATGATATGTCTTTGTCTGTGAACTCCATTCTGTTGTTGTCGATCAAAGAGAAATGGTAGTTGGTGTCTCCGTCTTGATAGTAAAGGATATTGCCTCCGTTAAGATCATTATGTAAAATTCCTTTGGTATGCAGGTCGATCAGAAATCTTGCAAGAGACATTGCCAAGTGATCGTCAAGAGGTTTGTCTTGAAGAATAAGTGGCTCCAGACTTTTATGAGTTGTCTTCTCACAAGCGAAATAACAATATTCCATCAGCCCTGCTTTCTTCTGCTCCACGTAAGCTATTGGAGTAGGGGTGTCGATTCCCAACTCAAGAAGTTTAAGCCCATTATAATATGCTCTTTCTGCCTTGCTTTTTCTGAAGAATGAGTAGACGACGCGTTGTACAGACAACGGTTTCTTGTATCTCTTGATCACGACATCTCTGCCAAGTTCGGTGATGGCAAAACTTCTCACAGCGTTTCTGTCGAGATGCAATGTTCTGCCTTTCTGACGGTAGCGAGTGTCCAAACTTTCCAAGAAGACCACGAGCTCCTTGCAATTCTTATATTCGTCGTTGATTACTACTTTCATTGTCTTAACTCATTTTGGTTTTGCAAAAATAAATAAAATACTTTGAATCATAAAAGTTTAGTCAAATCCATATCTTCAGTTTTAACATGATTTATATAAAATGGATGGATTGATATGTCCTGTCATTTACAATTCTTGTCTGATTGTAAGTTTGATATGTATAGACAGAATTATGTTTTGCTTTTATTGGTGTGATGATGGAGAAAAAAAGACGGAAGTGAAAACTCCCGTCTTTCAGATATATACTACGATTTTGAATCATAATATTGGATGCACGACCAGAAGACAATTAAATCATGATTTGCTAGACGCACGACATCGTGGTGTAATTGAATTCAATTTGTTAGACGCACGACCAGAAGACAATTAACTCATGATTTGTTAGACGCACGACATCGTGGTGTAATTGAATTCAATTTGTTAGACGCACGACCGTGCGTCTCTACGTGACGATGAATTATTGTTTATTGGCTTTCTTACGTTCAGTCTCGTCAAGGATGATCTTACGAAGACGCATGTGGTTTGGTGTAACCTCTACGTACTCATCTTCCTTGATGTACTCAAGAGCCTCTTCAAGAGAGAATACTACAGGAGGTATGATCTTTGCCTTTTCGTCTGAACTCTTTGAACGCATGTTAGTAAGCTGCTTTGCCTTTGTCACATTGACAACCAAGTCGTTGTCTTTGCTGTGCTCTCCGACTACCTGTCCGGCGTATACCTCGTCCTGTGGGAAAATGAAGAACTTACCACGATCCTGAAGCTTGTCGATTGCGTATGCGAATGCTGTGCCGCTCTCCATAGCGATCATCGAACCGTTTGTTCTCTTCTCAATATCTCCTTTATATGGCTGATACTCTAGGAATCTGTGAGCCATGATTGCCTCACCAGCTGTCGCTGTAAGCACATTTGTACGAAGTCCGATGATACCACGTGAAGGAATCTGGAACACCAAGTGGACACGGTCGCCCTTCTTCTCCATTGAGACCATCTCTCCCTTACGTACAGAAACCATCTCAATCACTTTACCACTAACTTCATCTGGAGTATTGATTGTCAACTCCTCGATTGGCTCACACTTCTTGCCGCCGATCTCTTTGAAGATAACCTGTGGCTGGCCGACCTGCAACTCGTATCCCTCACGTCGCATTGTCTCGATAAGTACCGACAAGTGAAGCACACCACGTCCGTATACTGTCCATACATCATCGTTCTCTGACTTCTTGACACGAAGAGCAAGATTGCGGTCTAGCTCCTTGATAAGACGGTCGTTGATATGACGAGATGTCACATATTTGCCATCCTTGCCAAAGAAAGGAGAGTCGTTGATTGTGAACACCATACTCATTGTTGGCTCGTCGATTGCGATTGGTGGAAGTGGCTCTGGATTCTCGAAATCACAGATTGAGTCGCCGATCTCGAAGTTTTCTACACCGATCACTGCTACGATCTCACCGCATTCAGCCTCGTATACTTTTGACTGAGAGAATCCTTCGAACACTCTCAACTCCTTAATTCTGTTCTTCTGGATAGAACCGTCTCTCTTGACAAGAGCGATGTCCTGCCCCTCACGGATCTTGCCTCTGTGAACACGTCCGATGGCGATACGACCTACGAAAGAAGAGTAGTCGAGAGATGTGATCAACATCTGAGTTGGACCCTCATTATAATTAGGCTCAGGGATATGCTCAATGATAGCGTCAAGCACTGGAGTGATATCGTCTACTCTTGGAGACTTCCAGTCGGTGCTCATCCAGTTGTTCTTTGCAGAACCATAGATGGTAGGGAAGTCTAGCTGCTCTTCAGTAGCGTCAAGATTGAACATAAGGTCGAACACCTCCTCCTGAACCTCTTCAGGGCGGCAGTTAGGCTTGTCAACCTTGTTGATGACTACGATAGGCTTCAAACCAATTTCGATAGCCTTCTGTAGCACAAAACGAGTCTGAGGCATAGGGCCTTCAAACGCGTCGACAAGAAGAAGCACACCATCAGCCATGTTGAGCACACGCTCCACCTCACCACCGAAGTCGGAGTGTCCCGGAGTATCGATGATATTAATCTTATATCCTTTGTAACGGATTGATACATTCTTAGATACAATCGTTATACCACGCTCTCTCTCAAGGTCATTGTTGTCCAAAATCAATTCAGTTGGTTTCTCGCGATCAGAGAAAAGCTGTCCTGCAAGGAGCATCTTGTCTACTAGTGTTGTCTTACCGTGGTCAACGTGGGCAATGATTGCCACATTTCTTATCTTTTGCATACTTAATTTATAAATTTGTCGCAAAATTAGTGTAAATGACATTTTTACGCAAACAAAATGCCGATTATTTATGTTATATAACAACAAAAATAGAAAATGCGTGTGTTTCTTGTCTCTTTGTTTATGTGAAAACAAAAATTATTAAGTACTTTTGTCCAAATTAACGAATTAACGAAAAAGATTAATATATCATTATGGATAAATTGAGTTATGCACTTGGCATGTCGATGGCTTCAAATATGAAGCAGAGCGGTTTGGATTGTATTAACGTTGATGATTTTGCAAGTGCAATCAAATCTGTTTTCAAAGGCGAAAAGATGCAGATGACACCTGAAGAGGCACAGACTGCGATTAATGAGTTTTTTGCAAAGCAGAAGACTGAGGTGATGTCGAAAAACAAGAAGGCTGGCGAAGAATTCTTGGCGAAAAATAAGTCTAACGAAGGTATAGTCACAACTGCGAGTGGACTTCAATATAAGGTGTTGGTTGCTGGTACGGGAGCAAAACCAAAGGCTACAGACACAGTCGATTGCCATTATGAGGGCCGTTTGATCGACGGTACTGTATTCGACAGCAGCTACAGACGCGGACAGTCGGCTCAGTTCCCTGTAAATGGAGTCATTCCAGGATGGGTTGAGGCATTGCAGTTGATGCCAGTCGGCTCAAAATGGCAGCTATACATCCCGTCTGAATTGGCTTACGGAGAATATGGCGCTGGAGAAACAATCGAGCCAAATTCTACATTGATCTTTGACGTGGAGTTGTTGGGCATTAAATAAATATATTATGAAAAAAATATTTTTGGCGATAATATCGTTGTCGCTTGCGATAGGAACCTCTTATGCGAGAGGAGCAAAAAAAGATGCAGGAGCGTTGGCTAATTCTATTGATTCAGTCAGCTATGCACTCGGTATTAATATAGGAATGAGTCTTCAGGAGCAGTTCAAGCAGCTTCCTGTCGATAACATTAATACTGCAGCTTTTTGCGAGGCGTTGAAATATACTCTTGACAAGGACACTGCGAATTTGAAGATCAAGGCTTCTGATGCCGGCACTGTGGTCATGACTGTGATGCAGAGAGCGGAGCAGGAAAAGGCAATGAAGGATCTTGCTGCCAATAAGATATGGCTTGCCAACAACAAGACAAAGCCAGGCGTAAAAGAGACAGCTTCTGGTTTGCAGTATCAGGTCATCACTGAGGGTACAGGAGAAAAGCCTAAGGCTACAGACAAGGTGACTGTCACTTATACAGGAACATTGACAGACGGAACAATCTTTGACAGTTCGGCGTCTCCGATTTCTTTTGAATTGAACAAGGTTATCCCTGGATGGACAGAAGGAATCCAGTTGATGCCGGTCGGAAGCAAGTATAAATTGTTCATTCCGTCGGAATTGGCATATGGCAATCGTGCGACAGGCAAAATCAAGCCAAACTCAATCTTGGTTTTTGATGTAGAGCTTCTTGGTATTGAGAAAGTGCAGGCCCGCAGTTCAGCCAAGTTCCAGTTCAAGCCTTATCAGCGTACAATGTAATAAAAGAAAGAAAAATAAAAACAATAATGAAAAAACAATTAATGACAGCAGTGTCAGTGTTGGCACTACTTGCGTCGACATCATGCCAGAAGCAGTCATCGATGTCGTCAAAGAATTTGAAGACAGATGTTGATTCTGTATCTTATGCACTTGGTATCAATGTTGGCGACGGATTGAAGCACGACTTGGAGAGATTCCCAGGTGATACAATCAACAAGGCAGCTCTAATCGCTGGTTTCACAGAGGCTATGAACGCTGCAGATGCTGAGAGTCTACCTATGTCTATAGATGATGCAAGAAATGTTATGCAGGAGTATGTCACTAAGGTACGTGATGTTCAGATTAAGAAGAACAGAGCTGAGGAGGAGACATTCTTGGAGGCAAACAAGTCGAAAGAGGGAGTTCAGGTTACAACATCTGGATTGCACTTTAAGTCTATAGTTGAGGGTAAAGGTAAGCAAGCTTCAGACTCTTCATTTGTGAAGGTAAACTATACAGGAAAGTTGATCGACGGTACTGTATTCGATAGCTCAATCGAGCGTGGTGAGCCAGCAATCTTCAATCTTAGAGGAGTTATCCCAGGATTCGCTGAGGGTATCAAGATGATGAAGGAAGGCGGAAAGGCAGAACTTGCAATTCCTGCACGTTTGGCTTACGGTGATGGAGAGGCAGGATCTATTCCTCCAGCATCGTGTATCACTTTTGAAGTTGAGCTAGTAGAGGTTGACCCAGAGTTGCCTAAGCGTCCGGGTATGCCTCGCAGATAAAAGAATCATTAAGATTTAAATATGGAGACGTGGATTTTTATTTGCGTCTCCTTTTTTATTGATTTAAAATTGGCAAAACAAAGAATGTGGATTTTTTATGATTATAAGATTTCACATGAAAAAATCGACCTTTTTTATGAAAAGTGTTTTTATTTTTGTGCTTTTTTTGCCTTAAGTATTCAAAAATAGTTAACTTTGCTTTCAAATAGAGTAATAATGAAGTATATGACAAAGTCACAGATTTATTCCATAAAGATAGCTGTATTATTGCTATTCTCGTTTTTCAATATCTCTTGTGGACGAATAGGCTCTACGAATGCAGAGGCGAAAGAATCAGAATCATTGACTTCAAGTGCGATGACTGAATACCGTGCCGCAGACATCATTAAGATGATTAAGAAGGGCAAACCTATTCAGTTGATGAATTGTATGATCTGGGATGATTTGGATTTCACCCAGTGTGGAGAACCAAGAATCACCTCAGGAATAGCTGTTGAGGTAGACGTGGAGGTGCCAATCTATTTCAACCATTGTTTGTTTATGGGCAGTGTGCTTGGAAAATCAAAGTTCAAGGACAAATTCTCATGTAGTGCAAACTTCCGTCGCTCTGTGACATTTTCAGATTGTGATTTCAGAGGTGAGGTTGATTTCACCAAGGTTATGGTGGCGGACAATTTAGATTTCAGCAAGTCTACTTTTGGAGAAAATGCGAAATTTGATTTGGTAGAGCTTCGTGGAGGTATCAACCGTTTCTATGAGATAACTGCAGAAAAGAATTTCTCGTTCACATCAAGCTACTCTAATGGTAACATATCTTTTATGGATGCCACATTCAAGGGTGACGCTAATTTCCATAAGTTGATATGCTCTGAGTTGATGATGAACAATACAACGTTTGAGGGTGACGCAATATTCTCCAACCAGACAATCCGTGGAGCCGCATTGTTCAACTATTCAAAGTTCAACCATGATTTTGATTTGTCTTATTCGAAATTCTTGGCTCCAGTTATTATGACACATGCGGAGATATTGGGTAAAATCATCCTTAATTATTGTGTGTTCAGTTCACCAAGCCGTTTTTCAAATGCATCAGCTAATGCTATAGACATGAACGAGGCTTTGTTCTTTTTTGCTCCTGATTTGTCTAATGTCAAGATAGAGAAAGTGGTGAACGGAGAAAGTGTCTATCGATTCGTATCAAGTGAAAAACATGTTTTCCGCTTGGCAGATAAAGACAAGGAGGAGGGTGATGATAAAGAAAATTCTTCAGACAGAATAGATATTCAAAAAGTTGAAAAATAAACATTATAGTATATAAGGTATGAATTTTGGAAATCTACGTGGCCGTGTAGGCAAACTGTTTGTCGGCGGTGCAATCGCTACAATGCCGTTTTCTATGACTTCATGTGATGAGGCTACAACTCAAGCTGTGGTTGATATACTAGCAACTTTGTTAGACAGTATGGGTTTACTTCTTAATGAAGAGGATGTGGATGATATACCAACAGATGATGTGGATAACGATGATACTGGTCTGCCATCATCTGTGGACTGGACAAAATATACTCCTGCTGTAGGAAACCAGGGTTCTTATGGAACATGTGTGGCTTGGGCTACAGGTTATGGTTTGAAAACAACACTCAACAATATTGATCATAATTACACAAGCTACAAGAATACGGCTTCTTATCAGACTTCTCCAATCGACCTTTGGCATCTGATGAGATCTAACTATAGCAGCTCCACTTCTACAAAATGTGGAGGTTCTAGTTTTGATCCTGCATTCAAGGTTATGATTGAAAAGGGTGTTGCTTCGATGAGTGCAAAACCGTTTACCGGTCAGAAAATGACTTGTGATGGAGTAACTTCTTCCGGAAATTCAGGCAACAAACTTGGTGCATACCGTTTGGTGGCATACACAAGAGAATTGTCTGGCAATGGATCTTATGGTATGAGTGTCGCTAATTTGAAGTCAAAATTGACTGAGGGACCTCTTGTCGTAGGAGCAAAACTAGGAGCGAATTTCATGCGTTGGAATAGTAGTGCAGTTATCACAAGTGATGATCCAGACTCATATAATGGTGGACATGCATATCATGCGATGATGATCGTAGGATATGATAATTCAAGAAAGGCTTTCCGTATTCAGAACTCATGGGGTACGTCAGAGTGGGGTGATAACGGATATATTTGGGTCGGTTACGAACACTTCATTAGTAATTTTGCATTTGGTGTTTGGTCTGCATCTAATGACACTAAGGCATATTCAAGCACGGCTGCCGCAACAAGAGGTATCACAGGAGTTGATTTGAAGCTTGTTGTCGTTGCAGATGAGGCTCTTGCTAATGGCAACCGAAAGTTGACTTATGATATTGTGAACAATGGTACAGGAAATGTAAACTTGAGTGATTGCAACGTCGTTTACACCCTATATAAGAAGAAACATTTCCATGAAAAGTCTTTCTTGGCTGACGTGAAAGTGGATGCAGTTCTTCCTGCAGGAGCTAAAGCTTCTTCAGTGTTGGGCAAGAAGTTGACTATTGAATATAAGTTGCCTTCTGTATTCAACAACGGTGAATTGACAGATGCTGAATGCTATATGTTCTTGGCTCTTGATCCAAAGAACGAGTCGGGTGATGATAATCTTGAAAACAATTTCGCTTTCATCACATCTTCAGATGCTAAACCTTTGAAGGTGTTCAACAACGAAATCACAAATGATGTCAAGATCCTTACTGCTGATTTGAGCAGCAAAATCACAAACGACTATACTGGTGTAGAGTTGATCGGCTATTTGGCTAAAGAGTTGAAATAATTAGATTTAATCTTTATAGGCAAGGTCGGGATTCTATCTCGACCTTGTTTTTTTACAATTAATCATTTCTGATGTCTATGTGATTGATGAATCCCATAGAACGGACACAAAAAAACAAAATGTCATCAAAAGATAAAATAAAGCATTTCTTTAATCAGTACGTGCTAATGATTGCAATGGCGCTTGGTATCACTGCATATCTGGTCTATCATAACCTGGATTTGCAGAGTACCACTCGTGATGCTGTTCGTGCCATTGTGGATTTTTTAATTCCGACGATGGTGCTTGTGATGCTTTATGTGACGTTCTGCAAGGTGAACCTGCGTCGGTTGAAATTCACCCGTTGGCATCTTATGCTTTTCATGTTTCAGGTGCTGTTGATGGCTTTGGTGACTTTGATTGCCTACTTTCTACAAAACACTAAGTTTGTGGTTTTGGCTGAAGCAGCATTTATCTGTGTCGCCAGCCCTACCGCTACTGGCAGTGTCGTTGTGTTGACACAACGGTGGGGAGGGAACAGTGAAACAACAACCACGTATACTCTTATTTCCAACGTCATTACGGCTCTTTTCGTGCCTGTGATGATACCTTTTATGTCTTTGCAGGATTATTCGCTTTACGACAGTTTTCTGATGATAGTAAGACGCGTCACACCTCTTTTGATAGTCCCGATGTTGATGGCTTTATTGACTCAGATCATCTTTCCTAAGGTGATTGATGTGGTGAAGACGTGGAAAGATCTGCCGTTATACCTTTGGGCGATTGCTATGTGTCTTGCAATATCCATGACTCTGCGTTATCTGATAACGAGCGAATTTGGCATACCGATTGAGATAGCGGTGGCTTTTGTCTCTATGGTTGTCTGTGCTGTTTTGTTTTATTCCGGAAAACGAATAGGAAGAGTTTATGGTGAACATATCGGTGCAGGGCAGGGGTTGGCTCAACGTAACACTGTATTTATCATTTGGCTCGGCTCCACTTTCCTTCATCCTTCATGTGCGATAGCCGGCGGATTTTATAGCCTGTGGCAAAACCTGTTCAACACTTGGCAGATGCGAAAGTTTGAACGAGAGGGAAAAATATAATTTGTATTTCATAAATGCGTAATTATTTGTAATGTGTGGGGAATCCATTCATCTGATTGATTATCCTCATGTAGAGACACACGGACGTGCGTGTAATAACAATGGTGTGAGATTTGCGTGTGTATGAACAGTATGCGTGGGATAAACGTATGGCATAATAAATAAATTTGTGTGCGTAATAAAATGAGATGCGTGTAAAAACTGAGACGTGTGTAATAAAAACTGAGACGTGTGTAATAAAAATGAGACGCACGACCGTGCGTCTCTACATATGGTTATTCTTTTGTGTCTTTTTCTTTGTTTTCTTCTTTTTTCTTTTCCTCACGTCTTTTTCCAAACATTTTTTTGAATGGAGAAATATATGTGCTGATCAGTTCTTCCGCATTGTCGTAGTCGTGACGGTAGAGCAGACCTACTCCTTGTGTCTGGGAATTGAACCGACGCAGATAGCTGTTGGATGAGCGGTTGAATGCTTTTCCTCTGAATCTTCCGTTTGGTGAGATTTTATACTCAATGTCAAAATCCACGACTCCACTGGTTGATGTCTGGGCATCGGTTTCAGATATTCCTTCACGGTATCCGAAGTTTCCGTTCAAAAGCAGACGGTCGTTGAGCAATCCTGTGGATAGTGCGACTTCAAATTCGGTTGTTCCTGAGGTTTGGTCTTCTGAATAAGGACGGTAGTTCAATCCCACATTCACGTCGTTATTGATTTTCGAAAGAAGTCCGCTGATTTCAGAAGAGAGCGCTGCAAAACCGACCGCTGACATGTTGGAAGAATTGTTTGTCACAAAGTCGCTTCTGTTGAATGTTCCGAATGCAAGAAGGCTGGCGACGTTTCTGTTCATTGCTTCGTCGGTGTTGATCACACTGCGTACTTTTCGCATCATGTCGTCGTCGATGTTTGGCATGTTGAGGTCGAATTTGACAACCGGACGTGAAATTGTGCCTGAGATATCCATCAGACAGTTGACTTGTGTCGTGGAGACATTGTCTTCAGCCAGTATATCCCCGACGTATGCGTTCAATGTATATTTGGCATTCACGTCAAGGATTGCAGCACTTGGATCTCCATTCCATCGGATTGTACTTCCGTCGAGCAAATCAAATTTTCTTGCGATGATACTTTGGATGGTAAACAGATAGTCGCCTTTTGTAATCTGATATTGTCCGAACAGTTTGAATAGATCATCCCTTCCGTCGTACGAGAACGACAGATTTCCGTTTCCTCTTGCTCGTATGACATCTCCTAGTTTCTGGTCGAGAATCAATGAGACTTGGGCATCAGGAGTGGCTTCAATATCAGCGTTGACATTCACAATGAGAGGGTCTTCTTCCTCCTCCTCGTGTATCTTTTGTATCTTCATCCTTCTAGCCCTGCGCATCTCCTGTGTCGTCATCTTTGTGTTTTTCTTGAATGTGATGAATCCTGCGTCATCCACACCTTTTGTTCCGTCGAGAGGCACTACAAATTTACTGTCTTTCTTTGTCTTTGCTTTGATGTCGATGTTCAGTTCATCTCCACTTCCGGAAACACCTACTTCTCCTCCGATGTATGCCTTTCCATAGAATAGCTCGTTGTTAGTCTCGTTTGTATTGAGTGCTAACAGGTGTTCAGAATCAACATTGACTGCGTATTTCCAGTGCAGGAACCCTTCATGGAGAATGAGCGCGGACAGCAGACCGTCGTTGCCTTCCTGGTCTTTTATTTTGATTCCGTCCATTCTGAAGGAATTCTGAGTCATCCACACTGTGTCTGTGAAGGTGTATTTGACATCTGTATAATCGATGTCAAAATCGAAGTCGCGCACCAATCCCATGCCCTCCAAACCGATGTTGTTGAAGTGTCCGAGAGCCAGGACGTGGGTGTTGAGCACACCTGTGTTGTTGCTCAAAATTCCGTCAAGATAGATGCGCAGGAATTTCATGTCAATGTCTCGAAGCCTGCCGTCGATGAACAATGAGTCTTCGTCAAAATAAACAGCACCGTCGATCTCGCTTTTCATGTGCGTCTCATATGCGGAAATAACGTTTGTTCCGAAAATCAGTGTGTTGTTCTTCTTGTCGTAGCCAAATTCAGCCTGCATGTCGCCGAACGGATAATTGTTCAGGTAGGCGTCATATAATCCAAGCCTTCCTTCGACGGTTGGGTTGCTGAAGAGTTTTGTCAGGTAGAAATCTCCGTCACCTATACCTCCGAATGTGATGAATTTGTTGTCGAGAATATTGCTGAAATGAGTCACGTCGAGATCGGTGAACCATATTCTCAGACTGTCGTCTTGCAAATCAGTCGTCCTGCCGAGAGCATGGAATTTTTGATACTTGTTCTCAATTTCAAATCGTTTCACGTCAAGCAGCTTCGGACGCAACTCGATTTCTCCTGCCCCGATGCTCCATACTGAATCTTTGATGACAATTTTTGACGGGATGATTGAGATGTCGGCCGACAATCCATCATTGGTGTATCCTTTCAATGCTGTTTTCATCGACAGATTTCCGCTGTATGTCACATTTTCTGAGTTGCTGAATGATAGGCGCAGGTCAAGATTGTCGTCTTTAGCGTTGGCGTTGACGCTGATATAGTATGGGTATCTGCGTTTGTCAGGGTCGGTATACGTTGTGCGGCACACAACTTTTAGATTGTCATGTGGGTTTTCGACCAAAAGCAAAGCGTCTTCCACAATATTTTCTTTGTAGATGAACAGTGGAGCCTCGAATCTCAGCTGGAATTTTTGTGTGTTGTCGTTGATGAATCCCTTCACTTTGCTCTTCTGTTGGATCACGACGGGAAGTTCGAAAATGTCGTTTATCGGCTCTGTATTTTCTATGGTAAAATTGAAAGTGAAGTCGTTGGCATTTTCAGATGCCTCTTTCCCCTCATCATACTTGCTGTCCATCTGTTTTAATGTAGGCAGATATGAATAGGTGATATGCTTCATGTTGTCTATCAGAGTCGCGAATGAATACTGCCCCTCCACATTTCCGTTGATGTAGTCGGATATTATATTGATTCGTTTTTTGCCCTCTTTTGATGCGACGGTGTTGAGAGTGAACAGATTCAGATACAGGTATCTGTCGCCACGTGTGCAGAGGAAGTTGTCGAGTGTCACCGAACCCGACAGGTCATCAAGAGTCTTTCCTGTGCAGTTTGTTGTTATGTCGAAGGAGACGGTGATTGGATCTTCCGACTCTATCCAGTTGAGCTTGTCGATATTCGCGTCTTTCACACTTGCTACGAAATTCATCACAGGCATGTCTTTGTGCTTCATGTTGACGCTTCCCTCAAATTCACAATTGATATTGTCGTCTTTCAGTGTGAAATTTCCTGTGTAGCTTCTGTCGTTAAGCTTTCCGTTGATGGTCACTCCCTGGTAGAGATAGTCTTTGAAGTATATGGTGTCGATTTTTCCGGCAAGCTCCATCTCAAACTTGTCTGCTTCGATTTTCTGGATGTCGACCTCTAGCTCAAAAGCTGTCTTGCCAAAACCACTCTCTTTTCCGAATAGTTTGGTGAGATTGAAGTTTCTTGCAGCTGTGGCACCTATGATGTTGAATTTCTCATATTTGTTGTCGTTGGCTTTGATGACAACATCAGTGGAGATTGTACCTCCGTCTGTGCTAAGATTTCCTTCTGTGTAAAGTTCCTTGAATTTTCCGTATACGATTCCAGAGAATTTTATCAAACCAAGTGAATCGGCTACAGGAGGAAGGTATACAGGACGGTCTATGATCAGTTGTCCTATTTTCTTTGCGTCAGACGCTGTCAACGTGATCGACTTGAAATCAGCGTCGATGCCTAGAGAATCAATATTGAAGAAATCTGTGAATTTGAAATCGGCGTCGAAAGTCATGGTCTCTCCCATATCCATCTGGATTGATTTCAGATTCATTTCACGTCTTGTCCCGCTTATGCTTCCGCTCAGGCGAATATCGTCTTTTGAATTTTTGAATGAATGGAAAAGAGAAGAGAAATCGGCAAGATGAATGTATGATGGCCTTAATGAAAGGTCTATTTTGCTATTTTCTAATCTGTGTAAGTTTTCACGTATTTTTGGAAGCGTGATCGACGCTTTAGCGAGTGCGAGTTGGCTGTTCTGTGTCTGAGTGACAAACTCGTCGAAATTGATTTCGTCGTCAGAAACTGTCACTGTGGTTGACAGATTGCTCAATTCAAGTCCGGAGCGTTCTTTGAAATGCAGACGGTGCAGACGGAATTCTTGTGAATTGGAGAACATAGATTCCTTGATAAACAAAGCTCCGTTGATATCGGTCAAAGCTATATTTTGCGGACAGAATACGCTGTCGACGGGAATGATCGCGTCATCGGTCACAAATTCCATCTTGCAATCGGTGAAAGCGAGCGATTCCAGATCGAAGTCCCAGTCGAGTGTGGTTGTGTCGTTTGGAGTCGTGAATGCGTCCACGAGGAAATCGTAGTTGTATTTCTGACGGTCTTTCAGATATTTTATCCTTGCGTCCGCTTCTGTGAACTGGATAGTTCTGAAACTGATACACGACTTTAGAAGAGGCAACACATTAAGTGTCACTTTTGCTCTGTCGACGTAAAGCAAAGTGTCTTTCTCTTCGTCTGATATGTAGAACTGATTTATTATGAATGCGTTAGGAAAATTCCAGTCGATTCTGTCAAGATAAACATCGGCTCCGGTGCGAGCCTCTATTTCTTTCGTTACTTTGCGTACAACCTTACTTTGTAGTTGCTCATTTTGCAATACAAAATACGCCGCAGTGAATAGTGTGAAAACAAGTGCGGCAAGAATAAGCACTATGTAAGTAAGTTTTTTTATCTTTGTATAAATTTTGCAGTCATTGAATAATGCTACAAAGTTAGTGATAAATAAAAAGATTTGAAAATGTCAATAAACATTTTAGCGATAGAATCTTCGTGCGACGACACTTCTGCTGCCGTTTTGCAGGACAATATCCTTTTGTCCAATGTGATTGCGAGTCAAAAAGTGCATGAAAGTTATGGTGGTGTGGTGCCTGAGTTGGCATCGCGAGCTCACCAGCAGAACATTGTGCCGGTGGTGAGTGAGGCAATCAAACGCTCAGGATTGAAGAAGGAAGACCTTCATGCTGTGGCATACACGCGTGGTCCGGGGCTGATGGGTAGCCTTATGGTCGGCACCTCGTTTGCGAAGGGATTCTCTCTATCGTTGGGAATTCCGTTGATAGATGTCAATCATCTTCAGGCTCACATTTTAGCCCATTTCATCGAGGAAAAAGATGTTGAACACAAATGCCCGCCTTTCCCTTTCCTATGTCTGCTTGTGTCGGGAGGAAACTCTCAGATTGTGTTGGTGGAAAACTACAACAAGATGAATATCATCGGTCAGACAATCGACGATGCGGCTGGTGAGGCGTTCGACAAATGCGCTAAAGTGATGGGGCTTCCTTACCCTGGTGGTCCAGTGGTGGATAAGTTGGCTAAGGAGGGTAATCCGGAGGCTTTCAAGTTTTGCAAACCTCATATCCCTGGTTTGGATTACAGTTTCAGTGGTTTGAAGACATCTTTTCTATACACATTGCGTGACGAAATTGCCAAGAATGAGAATTTTGTGGCCGAGAATGTCAATGATTTGTGCGCCTCGTTGCAGACAACTGTGGTGGAAATATTGATGGACAAACTTCGTAAGGCGGTCAAGCAGACAGGAATCAACCACGTCGCTGTGGCTGGTGGTGTGTCGGCAAACTCAGCGTTGAGAGCCGCATTCGAGGATCACGCCCGTCGCTACAAATGGAATATCTATATTCCTAAATTCGGATATACTACGGATAATGCCGCTATGGTCGGCATCACTGGATATTTCAAATACAAAGATGGAGATTTCAGTGATGTGTCGCTACCTCCATTTGCAAAAGTGACAATTTGATTATTAATAGAATAGTAGAGACGGAGTGTACTCCGTCTCTTTTTATACGGTGTGTGCGCCGCTCTTTTTATACGGTGTGCACTCTGTCTCTTTTATGTTGAAATATAATGAAGAAAGTTAGAAGTCCTTGGCTTGGTCAGGAAGGATATGATTGCATCGCTTGTTCCCCGACAAATCCCATCGGATTGAAGATGGAGTTTTACGTAGATGGAGAAGAGATGATCGGAATATGGAAGAGTAAACCACATTACGACGGATGGTGTGGAGTGGTGCATGGTGGTATCCAGTCGCTGATGCTTGACGAGGTTGGTGCATGGTGGGTTCACTACTTCAAACAGTCTGCAACTGTGACTGCCAGATTGGAGGTGAAGTTCATTAAAAGTGTGAAATCATCTTGGCCGGAAATTAAAGTTAAGGCTACAAAAGTCAAAGACTTACGCAAGTTTGTGACTCTACATATTGAACTTTTGTCTCCAGAAGGAGAAGTTTGTGGATCAGCAGAAGGAACATACTATATCGTGCCAAAAGAAGAGTCAGAAAAAGACTACGGCTTCTACGGATGCTTCTTGGAGGAAGATTGCAAATAAGGTCACGGTTACGAGACAAAACTGTATCATCTTCCACCGTTTGCGAAAGTGACAATTTGATTAAATTAGAAATAAATGCGGAATGCTAAATTATAGTGTTCTGCATTTTTTATTTAGCAAATGAATTTGTTGGGTATGATAGTGCTGTCTTATAAATAATGTACGTTGTAATTAATTGTGTTTTTTTTGTTAAAATATAAACTGTTGTTCTGTTTTTTTTGTATTTTTGCCAAAAAATGATAGACTTTTGTTTGTTATGTTTCGTGCTTTTAATTTTATGAGGATGGCAATGATTGTCATCATTTGTTTTCCATATTGTTTTTTGTACGCTGAAAGTGTTGATTTAATTGATGCTCTTAGTGTGGCAAAAAAATTTTATGAAGTATTCTTTTAAAAAAGATAAAATAGAAAATTTTGTGACATTTAACTCTGATTCTACCGTTACTATGTATGCATTCAATTTTGAATCAGGAGGTTTTGTTTTGGTTTCAGCAAGTGATAATTCAGATCCTATTCTTGCATATTCTAATAGAGGGTATTTTCAATCAAAAGATAGTATAGTCAACGATGGATTACTATGTTTTTTAGATGATTGTGAAACCGTAATTTTGGGAAGAGAGAAAAAGTCAGAGTCTGGATTACGAAGTGAAACTGAATTTTCTGAATCCAAAGCAAAATGGCAGGATTTGAGTGATACCTATGTTCCTTCTTATGGGGCTACTTCTGGTATTGAAATTGCAGGAGTTCCTAACTTATTGTATGATTCACTTCGAGGAGGTGCTGTTAGATGGAATCAATATGGTTGTGAAGGAGAAATTTATTCTTATGATAAAAACGGCACATTGAGCGTTTCTAATAACCCTAACAAAATATCATATAATGCCAAGATGCCTTCAATTGAAGGAGGTTGTGAACATGCTATTGCTGGCTGTGGTTCTATTGCTTTAGCGCAGGTGTTATGGAAATGGAAATACCCAGAGTCTGTGACATTCTCATATAAAGGAGAGGAGTATAATAGTATATATAAGTGGGATTCTATGCCATTTCGACTAAATGTTGAATCTTCAATGGAAAACATGAATCAAATTTCAACTTTAATAAGAGATTGTTCATTTATGTTGGGTACTAATCTAGGATGTACATCCTCTATATCAAGTATAAAAAATATAGAAAGATATTTAGTAGGTAATGATTTAATTAGGTATAACTGTTATGGTGAAATATGCACAGAGGAGTTCAGTGGAAGAAGCTTGGATCATTTTACATATTCTGTTTCTGAATGGACAGAAATATTAGTCTCTGAATTAATAGCAGGAAGACCTGTTATAACATCCTCAACAGTTGAATTCTCAACTGGAGGACATTCAACACATATTTATGTCATAACTGGATTTGAAAAACGTGCAGAGACTCCTTTTTTTCGAACTAATTTTGGATGGGGAGGGGAATGTGACGATGTACTATATAATTTAGATTTTTCAGAGACTGCTACACTGTTTTCTGAAATGTTACTTCAATCAGGAAATAAAAGAGCAATAATTGGATTGTCTCCAAAAAGAGAAGATGAGAATGGATTACATTCGATATATGGACGTTGCCAACAGGCAACAATTAGTGAATCTGGAATAGGAAAGCTATCTTTTTATGTAGAAAATGCAAATTCTTATCTTTTAACAATAAAATATAAAGGAAAAGAAAAGATTTATTATTCTACAGACAAATTTTATTATGAAGATAGAGACTTTATTATAAAGAAACGAATTGATAATATCTTTAGAAATGGATCTATTGAACTTTGGTATAGTAGTGATGCTTCTTTAGAAAATGAGATAGAGACAGAATCAGGAAAAGCTTTTGTTCCTACAACTTATGAATTGACTTTATTCAACAATTGTGGAGAAATAGTGACATATAAAGGAGTCTTTGAGAAAGACCCATTGACATCAAATCAAATTATGGAGGATGATGTAGATATTAGCATTTCCCCTAATCCTTCTTGTGGTAAATTTACAGTGGTGGCAAACTCTGAAATAAATTCTTTGGTTATAACAAACACAAATGGAACAGGGGTGTATGAACTTACGGGAAAAAAATCTTTGCGATTGGATTTAGATTTATCGTATTTTCCATCTGGTGTTTATTCAATAACCATAAATACAAGTGAAAAACAAATTGTCAAACAAATAATTTTGAAATGATGATAAGAAAAAACTTTTTTTTATTATTGCTCTTGCTGTTGACTTGTGTAAATGTCACTGCTTTTGAAAGTGAAAATTCAGCAATAAATTTTGCATGGGATTATGCAAAAAAAAATATTGAATCAATAGATGGCTACAATGTTGGTATATTGATGTCTGAAATTGATACTATTATTAATATGGAAACGATCATTTTGCCTCCTAAAGAACCTTTTGTGGTATATGATACTATATTGGTGCCTCCAGGTTATTATGTGATTGGCATAGAATCGAGGGAAATGTTTTCTGGAGGTTGTAATCCTTATACTCTACTTTATGCTTCAAAAGAAGATTCTACATATATTACAATAGATGCCTGCGGAGATTTTATGAACATCTATAATTGTCAAAAGCCTTTTGAAAATATGTTTACAAGGCAAACAGCTATTGATACATTGATCGCAAATTTGTCCGATTTTGTTGGTGATTCCAATTGTATAATGTATATGAAAAAAGAAGAAACAGATTCTTTATTTGCTCCACTTTGGAATTTTTTAATAGAATCAAAGTCAGATACGTTTCTTATATCTTATATAAAGGATATATATTTTGATGACAAACCTCACTATATAATAGAGCAAAACAAACAATATGATATTAATGATTATGAAAAGGTCTATTTTCGTCAGAATGGTGGAATTGATAATTTAGGGTCACGAGAAAAAAATGTGGCATATCCGAATCCAACGTCTGAAATAGTAAGAATTGATTTGGATAATTGTTCAGCTTGTTTGTGTACCATGGATGGTTGTGAACTAAAATGTGTTGATTCAAATCAATTGTTGATTTCTGAATTTCCGTCAGGACTATATCTTTTAAAAGTGATGAGGAATGACCTCATTTATTATGAAAAATTGATAGTGCGCAAATAAATGCTGAATTAAATTAGAAATTATAAATGTAAGATACTGAATTATAGTATTTGCATTTTGTTCTGCATTTTTTATTTAGCATTCAGCATTTAGCATTTAATATTTCACCAGCTCTTTGATTATCTGGTTGATCTCTCCTTTTGAGATATATCCGACGCTTAAATATGGTTCACCTTCTTTAGGAATGAACATAAGAGTCGGTACAGAGCTGATATTGAATGCCATTGCAAGACGTTCCTCTTTTTCTGTGTCGACTTTATAGAAGTCTACTTGTCCTTTATATTTGTCTGACAATTCCAATAGACTTGGAGCGAGTTTTTTGCATGGTGCGCACCATGTGGCATAGAAATCAATTACGACAGGACGACCTGATTTGTTGCTCCATGTCTGAGTCGAATCGTGTTCGAAATCATAAATGTTGTCGAGGAATTCTTTATATGAGATGGATGGTAATTCCGTATCTTTATTAATCTCTTCTTTGAATGATTTCACGCGTGCGAGAGTCTCAACACCATCTTTTGGGGTGCAGCAAGCAAGGGAAAGCAATGCGATTATTGAGCGAAATATATTTTTCATTTTGCAAACTTTTTAGTTTTCAATTTAGGACAATCATAGAACGAGAATTCAGCCTCAGATTCTACATTTGTTCCAATTATCTCTATCAGTGAATGGCAGCTCATAAAAGTGCCGTCTTCAATTTTCTTTATTCCGTTTGGAAGAATGACACGTTCGAGTTTCTCACAGCCTGAAAAAGCGGCCTCGCCGATTGATTGTAGCGACGGGAGGTTTTGCAAATTTATGGTTGTCAGATTTTTACAGCCGTCAAACGCGTTCACTCCTATTTCTTTCAATGTTGTTGGCAGTGTGATGCTTGATAACTTTTTGCACTCTGAAAATGCGCCATACGCAATGGCATTCATTGCCCCGTTCAACGATAATTCAGTCATGTCCTCACAACCGTGGAATGTCATTTTGGGAAGAGTGTCGAGGTTGGCTTCTACGACGACTGATTTCAGTGAACTGCATCCGTTGAACACGTATTCGCCAAGTGAATCCACAAACGACGGGATGACCAGCGTCTCCAATCCGCTACGGTCGAAAGCATGGTCGCCTATTGATAGCTTATTGTTGCCAGACTCAAAATCCACGGATTTCAGGGCAAGGTTTTCTCCAAATGCCCATGATCCGATATGACGGACACTCTTTGGAATATATATAGTCTGCAAAGATCTGCAAGCGATGAAAGCATCATGTTCGATTGATTTTAATGAAGATGGTAGTGTCACCGATTCAAGTGATGCACAGAAGAAGAAACAGTGGTGAGGAATGACATCAACGCCATCAGGTATGACTATGGATTTCAGTTTGCTGCATTCAGCAAATGCTGTCGGACCGATAATTTTTAGTTTAGATGGCAATTTCACCGTCTCCATCTTGCCACATTTAGCGAATGCCTGTTTGGCAATTTTAGTGACTGCATAGTATTTGCCTCCATTCTCCACACTGTCTGGAATCACTACTGCTTTCGACAGCGATTTCTCAGCAGACAGAAGCGTAGCCTCTCCCGTCGTCTCATCAAAAGAGAATGAGAAAGGCGACGCGAATGCGAATATGTTATTCAGCAAAATGGATAATGTCAGAATAATAATTTTTTTCATTTGAGAATCAGAGCAATGATATTTTATCAATTTTCTGCAAACAATTGGCAAGATAGAAATTATATTTTAGATATGCAAGTAAGCAAAATCCATTTTTCAATATTCATACTTATGTGAGACTTTTACATTGTTTGCGAATTGATTTCACATGAATGTAATATATTGCAATCTGTTTTCCTGTATTTTTGCAACATGTGATTCTAAAAATTTAATTATATATGAAAAAAACTTTAAGTACAGTTTTGGGATTATTGTTTTGTGTTTGTGGTTATGCCATTAATGGAGATGGCAGTGCAGGCAATCCTTATCAGATAGGAAATGTAGATGAACTTTATGAGTTTGCGTCTATTGTCAATGAAGGATCTGTTGACGCAAATGGTGTTTTGACTGCGGATATTGTTGTCAATAATCTTCAGCCGGAATTGTTTGACGGAAATTATGAAGGTGTTAAACTTTGGAATCCAATATGTGGCAAATTATTAGAGAAGTATGATGGTCTCTTCGATGGAAAGGGCCATTCCATTTCAGGTCTTGTTGTCAGCCCAAACAATGATTTGTATAGTTTTGGATTTTTCGGAACTTGTTCGGAAAAGTCTATAGTTAAAAACTTGATAATCAAAGATTCGTATTTCTCCGCGAACAATGATATTGGAGTTATTTGTGGTTGCAACCATGGAACTATAGAGAATTGTGAATCATATAATTCCATTGTAGATGGACTTAATAATTCTTACAGTACTCCATATAGAGGTGGTATCAGTGGAGCGAATTTTAACAAAATCCGACAATGCTACAGTACAGCGACTATAAAGTCACCTGAAGAAGGCATTGGTGGAATTGCCGGATATAATTCTGGCTCAATTGCTGAATGTGGATTTAGTGGTGTTTTGGTTGCAAAAACAGCTAAGACTTCTGCAGGAGGAATTTCTTTTTTCAATACGGGAGTTATAGAAAACTGTTACAGCGCGGGATCGTTTGAAGGTGATTTCAAGGATGTCTGTGGAATAACAACAGTCTCTTTTGTAAAGAATTGTTATTATGATTCAACCAAATGCCATCAGACTCAAAAATTCAGTGTGCCCAAACCGTACAATACAAAAGATTTCACTTCTGGCAAAATATGTTTCTTGCTGAATTCCAATTCTACAGGTGGATCTGTTGTATGGCATCAGGATTTGTCAAAAGATACTCTCCCTATGTTTGTTGGCAAAGATGTGTATCAATCAAGCCCTTGTGTTGGCTTCTATTCTAATGAGAAAGATTCTTTGGAACACGATCATGAAATGGAAAACAATGTGTGCGTACATTGTGATTATCATGTCCATAAATATCAGAATTTGACATGTGAAATATGTGGAAAAGACCAACGTCTGGATGAAGACGGAACGTTCCTTATCTACACTGCAGATGATCTTTACGATTTTGCAAACCAGGTAAATGAGTGGCAGAATCTTACACTTAATGCGAAATTGATGAATGATATAGTTGTGAACGACGTGGATTTGTCAAATACGGATTCAATTGCAGATACATTGAGAATGTGGATACCGATAGGTGCTGAAAGTTTGGGTGTATACAATGCTTGTTTCGATGGAAACGGATACTCAATAAGCGGTATATTCTGTAAAAGTAGTGATTATTATTATCTTGGTTTATTTGCAGAGAACGGATCTTATAGCACTATAAAAAACTTAAGGATTGTCAATTCTCATTTTGAAAATGAGGATGTCTATGGCAATGCAGGTAGCATAACTGCAAATAATAATGGCGTTGTTATAAATTGTGAAAACTATGCGACGGTTAAAGGTAAAAAGGATGTAGGCGGAATTTGTGGAGAAAACAGACTGGCCACTATATATGGATGTGTAAATCACGGTGTCATAATGACAATGTCGGCTAGGGGAGAAGCGGGGGGAATCACTGCTCATAATTACCAGGGACTGATAGAACGCTGTGGAAATGAGGGTTCTGTAACAGGATCTGTTGCTGGAGGTATTACGGGAACATCCGGAAAAGACAAAGGTGATGGCCCTGTAAGTTATCCTCAAATTAATTACTGTTATAATGTTGGTGAGATTACAGGAAAAACCCATGCTGGAGGTTTGGCTGGTGATGATTTCTACAAAATAAGCCACTTTTTAATGCAGGAAAAGTGAGTGGAGAACAATACTATGGGTCAATTTCTGGAGGAAAGTTTGAGTCATATCTTCCTGATCCAGACAGTGTGGAAGTGACCAAATGTTTCGTTTTAGTTGGGTGCGACAGCGTTTTGAATGGCGTCGAAGAGACTTCTATTCCAGAACCATACGACATTACGGTCGTGGATTCTGCAACATTTGCAAGTGGAGCTGTGGCTTTCTTGTTAAATGAAGGAACAACAGACGGCACACAACCGTTTTATCAGACAATTGAGGAAAGAAAACATGCTCTGAGAGCTATGGTTTCGCCTACAGACAATTTGGATTGCTTCCCAGTGCTGGACTCTCTACATGGCACGGTATATTATAATGAAGAGATTTCTGTTTATTATAACTATGAAATGGAACCGACAGGCTTCCAGATTGTCGATTCTGACAATTCCAATGCTGTGTATGTGTTTGGCAATCGTGTTGTGGTACCAGAGATAAAAGATAAACTTATGGTCTACAGTATTGATGGCAAGATTGTCCGTTTTATGCCGGTGAAGACAAATGCACAAAACACAGAATTTGTTCTTAATAAAGGCATTTACATGATTGTTGTTGATGGAAAAACGTTCAAGGTAAATATCGCTAAGTAAATACTATATGTCAAATGAAAAATAAGGATGCTGCATGAAAATAATGCAACATCCTTATTTTTTTGGATCATAGATTAAAATACCTATTCAATAATCTTGTGATTAATCTTCGGTTTCTAAAATCTAGATTTAAAAACCACCATAATCTTTATATAGGTCGGAATAATCTCTGTTCAAGTATTTGCAGAATTGCTCTTTTGTCAAAGCTTCTGCCATTTCAAATTCTTCTTCGTCTATAGGTGCATAAACGACTGTGCCATCAATTTTGAGATCTGGATTCTCTTTCTTTCCATTTTCGTAAGCGGCTTTCGCTAATGTTTCATTTTGATAATTGATGTAAGAGGTAGCACTCTCTATTTTGTCGCCAGAAAAATGAAAAACAGTAATTTCGTTTCCTAGCACATATACTACATCGTCACCGTCGATCGAGGCCCCGCTTTTGCCTTCGTATTTCTTAACAATAGAAGATGAATTTGAAGATGATCCCTTGTCGTCATCGTCGTCATCGCCACAAGAGGCGAATGAGATTGCTCCCAATGCCAACATAGTCCATGAGAGCAGCATTAATAAATGTTTTTTCATATTGTAACTTAAATTAATATTAAACTCCTTGCAAATATATCATAATAATGTATCGGTTAAATGATAAATTCGGTAGATTTGATCAGCGTTTAACAATAATTAAGATTCAGAGCATTTCTGCCCTGAATCCTAATTATTCAAACAAATCTTATTTCTTTGTGATTTTAGCCACAGCGTCCATAATCTCCTTTGCTACTTTTTCTGCCTCAGCCTCTGTAGCTGCCTCTGAATAGATACGGATGATTGGCTCTGTGTTGGATTTTCTCAAGTGAACCCAGCTGTCTGCGAAGTCGATCTTTACTCCGTCGATATCGTTGACCTCCTCGTTCTTATATGCCTCCTTGATAGAAGCAAGCACTTTGTCGACGTTGATGTCTGGAGTAAGCTGGATCTTGTTCTTTGAGATGAAATATAGCGGGTATTCCTTCTTCAACTCGCTTACCTTGATTCCTTTGTTGGCAAGGTGAGTCAAGAACAATGCGATACCTACCAATGCGTCTCTTCCGTAGTGGCTTTCTGGATAGATCACACCTCCGTTGCCCTCACCTCCGATGACTGCGTTTGTAGCCTTCATCTTAGTTGTCACGTTGACCTCTCCTACAGCTGCTGCGTTGTAGACTCCGCCACGACGCTTTGTCACGTCACGTAGAGCACGTGTAGAGCTTAGGTTGGAAACTGTATTTCCTGGAGTTTTGCTCAATACGTAGTCGGCTACGGATACCAAAGTGTACTCTTCACCGAACATGTCGCCGTTCTCTGTGATGATTGCCAAACGGTCAACATCAGGGTCGACAACAAATCCAACATCAACCTTCTCCTTCTTGCAAAGATCAGCAATGTCTGTCAAGTTTGCAGGAATTGGCTCTGGGTTGTGAGCGAAATGTCCTGTGGCCTCACAGTTCAAACACTTTACGTTCTTCACACCAAGACGCTCAAGAAGCTTTGGCAGAACATTTCCTCCGACTGAGTTGACGCAGTCGATAGCGACAGTGAAGTTGGCTTTCTTGATTGCCTCTACGTCTACAAGCTTCAATGCCAATACCTTATCGATATGGATGTCATCATAATTGTTCACATATTTCACCTGTCCAAGATTGTCGACCTCAGCGAATGTGTATTCGTCGTTGTCTGCCATCTTCAACACTTCCTTTCCGTCTGCGTCAGAAAGGAACTCTCCTCTTTCGTTAAGAAGCTTCAATGCGTTCCACTGCTTAGGATTATGGCTTGCGGTAAGGATGATGCCACCGTCTGCTTTCTCATTTACAACTGCGATTTCAGTAGTAGGAGTAGAAGCCAGTCCGATATTCACTACATTCACTCCAAGACCGACAAGTGTGCCAGTCACGATTGAGTCTACCATAGGTCCGGAAATTCTCGCGTCGCGGCCTACAACGATTGTCGCCGTCTTCTTTCCGTTTCTCTTGGCAATCCATGTGCCGAATGCTGCTGTGAATTTTACTACGTCAAGTGGTGTTAGGTTATCTCCTGTGCCTCCACCAATAGTTCCTCTGATTCCAGAAATCGATTTTATCAGTGTCATATCTTATTTATTAATTTTTTTCATTCAATCAATATTAAAGCAAAGTTATAACAAATTTTTAGTGATAAAAAGGATATATTTGCAAAACCTTTGCAGAAAAGGCTAAAAACATATGAAAAAAGCATATTTATTAGTAATAACAATATTTTTGATCTTATTTTCCGCCTGTTCGCCCGTGAAGTATGTGGCGGACGGAGATTTTTTGCTCGACGACGTGAAGTTGGACGTCAGGAATTCACAGTTGAAGGAGAACGACGCGAAGTCGTATATCCGTCAGCAGCCGAATTTGAAAATCTTCGGTCTTTTCCGAGCGCACCTCCGTCTATATAGTCTTTCCAGAAAAGATTCAATTAAGCGTAACGGTCGGGTAAGACATTTGGGACGAGCTCTTCGTAAAATGGGCGAGCCGCCAGTGATTTACAACTCGATGATGCGTATACAATCCGAGCGTCAGTTGGAGAAATATTACAGAGCCAAAGGCTTTATGAATGCTAAGGTTTCTTCCGACGTGGAGTTCAAGAAAAAACGTGCTGTTGTGACTTATCATGTCGACGAGGGGGTGTCTTTCCGAATTGAGAATATTGATTTCGATTATCGTGGAGATACCGCGATCCAAAAGATTGTTGAGACAGATAGATTTTATGAGTCGAAACTGAAGACGGGAATGCTTTTCGACAGCGATGAACTTGATGCGGAGCGCAATAATATGTCGAGCCTGTTGCGTCGACACGGATATTTTTATTTCACAAAGGATTACATCACTTACACGGCTGATACCACTGTCGGCGACCACAAGGTGGATATTACGCTGGAACTCAAACCGTTCAGCAAGACGCGTTCGGATGGAAGCAGAGTGGATGTGCCGCACACGAAATATAAGATTGGTGACATTTCCGTCGTGACTCTCGACAAACCGAATGTGTCGTATACTGAGGTGCTGGCTTATGACAGTGCCAGAACAGAAGAGGGTATTTTGATGAAGTATCTTCATAAACCGTTTCTTCGCTCCTCTGTGATTGAAGACAATGTCATGTTTAGCAAAGGGGAACTCTATAATTCCATGCGTTCAGATTTTACTTTGTCTAAGTTCAATTCTCTTGGTGTGGTGCGAGCCGCTTATATCAACTTCAACGACAAACATAACGATGCCAATGAGGTGGATTGCCAAATCACACTTTCTCCGACAAAGATGAAATCTATATCTGCCAATGTGGAGGCAACTACCACATCCGGCGACTTTGGTTTTGGCGGCACATTGGGATGGAGTCATCATAATATTTTCCATGGATCTGAGTGTCTGACATTCAAAATAAGTTATTCTCAGGAAGCAATCAGTGGAATGGACATCACTGATGACAAAATTCGTGATTATGGAGCCAGTGTAACACTTGCCATTCCTCGTGTTTTATTTCCGTTCTTGACTCGTGATTTCAAGCGCCGTATAAATGCGAATACAGAACTTCATGCGGCTTTCAGTGTACAGCAGATGGGATATAGGCGAGACCAACTAAGCCTTGGATGGAAGTATAAATGGCAACGTCGTCGCTTCTATAATTTTGAGATCGACTTCCTCGACTATAATCTTGTGAAAATGGAAGATGCAGACGCTTTTCGTGACAAGTATTTCAACGAACATACGAATCCGATTCTGCTCTACAACTATACAGACCACCAGATTCTATGCACGGGATTCACGTATACGTTCGATAATATGTCGAGCAAGAGATTGCTGAACAAGAAATTATTTAAGGCAAGCTTTGAGACAGGAGGAAATACATTTCAGCTTTTCAGTCATATTTGCAAATTCGATACGGATGAATTTAGTGGCAAGAATATGATTTTTGAAGTCCCATATTCTCAATATGTGAAGACGGAATTGGAATATGCTTTCAACCAGTATATCAACGAGAAGTGTAGGATAGTCTACCATGCGAAAGCAGGTGTCGCTGTGCCGTATGGAAATTCAGACGGAGTGCCGTTTGAAAAACGATTCTATGGTGGTGGAGCGAGTGGCGTGAGAGGTTGGGCGGTTCGTACACTTGGTCCCGGTAAATTTCCGTCTACTAACGACTATCTCGCTCAGACGGGAGATATTAATCTTTTGTTGAATTTGGAGTATCGCATCAAGTTGTTCTGGAAACTTGAACTTGCCACATTTGTCGATGCAGGAAATGTTTGGACTTTATATAAAGATAAAAACGAAGATCAGCAAGGTGGAGAATTCTTTATAAACGAATTCTATAAGCAGATTGCGTTGGCAGGAGGTGCCGGGTTGAGAATAGATTTCTCTTACTTCTTGATCCGTTTCGACCTCGGTCTGAAATTCCACGATCCATCTCGAATTGATAAGGGCACACAGTGGCGTACGGCACATGGCATGAATTGGAACGACGATTTTTCATTCCATTTCGCTGTAGGATACCCTTTTTAAATGCAAAATGCAAAATGCAAAATGCTGAATTGCTGAATTGCTGAAATGGCTCTCGTTCAAAACATAAAAAAATAGAATCGTAAGGGATGGTTTCAAATCCTCCCGTTGAATATAGAATTATGCAAAAAGTAAATAAGACAATGGAACTCCGAGATAGGGTTCGTAAGGTGAAAGAGATGCTTCGTCTGTCGATGGATGGAAGCACAGCAGCTAGATTGCGTCATTTGGGCTATAAACTGACGTTTGGTGTGACTTATCCTCGCCTGAGGGAGTTGACAGCGGAGATAGAGCCGGATGCAGAACTTGCTGAAAATCTGTGGGGATTGCGTCAGAGAGAGACTATGCTTATTGCCACAATCATTATGCCGACGGAATGTTTCACTCGTGAGGTGGCAGACAAGTGGGTGTCGGAAGCCTTCAATGAGGAAATTGCGGAATACTTGTCGAGAAATCTTTTGATCAGACTTGATTATGCGGGAGATATTGTGAAAAATCTTGCAGATGCGACGGAATGGCAGAAGATGCTGATTGGATACTCTCTTCATTCCCGTCTGCTTATGAAAGATATTGCAGACGACGAGATGATCGACAGATATTTGTCGAAATCCGTGGATGATATTCATAAAACGGATAAGAGGGCATTGTCTGCGATCGCCTTCTTCTTGAAGCAGGTGGCACGACGTGAATCTTATCTTGACAGAGTGAAATCAATAGTCGCCCAGCTTAAGGCATCAGAGTCGATTCAGGCAAAATGGGTGGCGGAAGAGGTGAATACGTATATTGAGTATAGCCTGTGAATTAATTCATAATTCATAATGCGTAATTCATAATTATTGGGGGTAATCCACACATTTGGTTGACCTGTCCTCTCGTAGAGACGCACGGACGTGGGTGTCTGGATCAATTCGTAATTCGTAATGCATAATTCATAATTATTGGGGGGTAATCCACACATTTGGTTGACCTGCCCTCTCGTAGAGACGCACGGATGTGCGTGTCTGGATCAATTCGTAATTCATAATGCATAA
>OCTX012291325.1_pt1 | contig 31493 bp, 26 predicted proteins | sample 1539691 | NCBI WGS metagenome assembly OCTX01 (sample SAMN02144231, study PRJEB22623) | gut metagenome | biome: sheep rumen | host: Ovis aries | place: New Zealand
GCACACGCAAGCGGATTGGCCATATAGGTGGGACCATGCATGAACGCCGACGGACGGCCTCCAGAGATCGTGTCCGCGACTTTCCCGCTCGCAAGCGTCGCCGCAAGCGTCATATGCCCGCCGGTCAGCGCCTTGCCGACGGTCATGATGTCAGGCGTTATGCCGGCACGTGAATGGGCCCAAAGAGGGCCTGTGCGATAGAAGCCCGCGGCGATTTCGTCGAAGACGAGCAGCATCCCACGCTCGTCGCAGAGGCGGCGCATTTCGCGCAAATACTCCGGGTGGTAGAAGTTCATCGCGTTCGCCGCCTGAAACACGGGTTCGCAGATAATCGCGGCGATTTCGCCGCCGTGCTCGTCGACTACGCGGCGAAGAGATTCTGCGGCTGCGTCATTCCACTCTCCCCACGTCGGGATGGACGGCTTCTCCGCAAAGAAGTGCTTCGTCATTATCCCCTTGAAGAGCGTATGCATTCCATCGGGGTCGGAGAGCGCCATCGCAAGCGAGGTATCGCCGTGGTAACCGCCCTTCAACGCGAGGAGCCGGTTTCGCTCTGGATGTCCAAGTGCGTTCTGGTACTGGACTGCCATCTTCGCGGCGACTTCGACGGAGATTGAGCCAGAGTCCGCGAAAAACACGTGGTCGAGCCCGCGCGGCGCAATCGCCGCGAGTTTTTCTGCGAGTTCAATGGCGGGATCATGGGTGAAGCCGCCGAACATCACGTGGCACATCTTTTCCGACTGACGACGTATCGCCTCGACGATTGCAGGGTGGTTGTGGCCATGCGCGACACACCACCAGCTTGAGACTGCATCGATGAGCTTCTGGCCGTCGGCTGTCTCTATCTCCAAGCCGGACGCCGCTTTCGCGTGAAGGACTGGCGGCGGATTCTTGAGCGAGGCGTAGGGGTGCCAGATCCTTGCGCGATCGTATTCAAGCGGCGTCATTTGAAAATCTCCGAAAAGTCGACTTCGGGGTATGGGCCGCCGATGTCAAAGCGAGGAACGCGCACGGCAACAGGTGAAAATCCCCAGCGCGAAAGGTAGCTGCGCGTCATCTCGCAGGAGTCGTCGTCTATTCGCGAATCTGCACCCTCGCACCAGTTCCATACGACGCCCGCGACTGACATCCCGCGCGTCTTTGCCGCTTCAAGCGAAAGAAGCGTATGGTTGATCGAGCCAAGCCGCCCACACGAAACAAGCACAAGCGACCACCCTTCACGCGCGGCGAAATCGACGGAGAGGAGCTCGTCTGTGAGCGGAACGTCGAGCCCGCCCGCGGATTCAACGAGGACTATTTCGTGACGCGCTGCACATTCCCGGACGGCGCGAGATATCGCCTCGACGTCGACTGTGCGGCCTTCAAGCGCGGCGGCGAGAAGCGGAGACGACGGGAATTTGAATATCTGCGGCGCGGTAAGGCCTTCGCCGTCTTCAGGGAAACGAATGCCGCCGCAGATAGCGCGATGAACATCTATGTCCTCGGAAAAACCGTCGTTGCCCGTCTGGACGAGTTTGACGGTAATGACATCGCGACCGGCCGCGGCGAGCGAGCGAGCCATAAGCCCAGTCGCCATTGTCTTGCCGATTCCGGTGTCGATGCCGGACACAAAAAACACCTTGCCGTTCACTGATCGAACCTCAATCCTCGATAAGCTCGCTAAGGTGCATACCATGCGATCCCTTCAAAAGCACGAGATCGCCGGCAGAGACGTCGACGCGAAACTTCTTCTTGAGCGTCTTCAGCTCCTTGTAGGCAAGGTGGCAAAGACACTGCGACGACATCTCGCCGACGCCGATCACGAGCGGGATCTTCAGCGCCATCGCATGGTCGAAGACTTTTTTGTGAAGTTCGAGCGATTTATCTCCAAGCTCAAACATGTCGCCAAGAACCGCGACGCGCTTGCCGTCGCACGGAGTCTTCACGAGAGTGTCGAGAGCGGCAATCATCGAGTCGGGATTCGCGTTATAGGAGTCGTCGATGAAAGTTACGCCCCACTTCTCCGAGATGCGCCACCGCGCACCGGGGAGCGAGAAGCCGGCGAGCGCAGCTGCGCAGCCTTCGCGCGTGGCGCCGAAGCGCTCTGCGAGCGCGAACGCGAGACATGCATTGGAGAGGTTGTGGTCGCCTGGGATAACTCCTTCGAGAGCTTTCGCTAGCCACTCCTGGCGAGGATCTGCCTCAATGAACTCGCCGCGGCACATTTCACGCAGGATGCCGAGACGCACATTCTCCTTTGAGACGACGCCGAACTCCTTAGCGCGTTCAAGGACGACGCCCTTCTCGCGTGCAATTCCATCTTGGTCGCCGAAGAACTCGATATGCGCGGTACCGATGTTTGTAATAAGCGAGCAGTCGGGCTCGGCGATGTCGCAAAGGTGCGCTATCTCGCCGGGATGGTTCGTACCCATTTCGAGAACGAGGAAGTCGGCGTCTTTCGGGCAGTTGAGGATGGTGATCGGAAGCCCGATGTGGTTGTTGAAGTTCCCTTCAGTCGCGTGGACTTTGCCGACGGTCGAGAGGAACGTCTTTACGAGCTCCTTCGTGGTGGTCTTGCCGGCAGAGCCTGTGATGGCGACGACCTTGGCCTTGAGCGAGCGGCGATATTCCCTCGCCACGCGGTCGAGTTCGTCATAGCCGTCGATAATCCCCGCCGCGCCCTTCTCGAGCGCCTGCGGAATGTAGTCATGACCGTCCGCCTTGTCGCCTTTGAGCGCGACAAAGAGCATCCCTGGCTTCACCATGCGCGAGTCAAACGTTGCCCCGCTGAACATCGTACAGTTCACCATTCCTCCTGCAAATGACTTTTCGACAAATGACATTTTGTTAGACACATTCTTTATCCCCGCACTCACATTTCAAGGTTTTTACACACCAACTAAATTTTATGCGAGATATTATACCAAATCTTCCAGCCCACAGACCGCCACATCATAGAAATCCACCCCCTCATGCATGTACCGCCCCATACATCGTCAAGCCCATTCCAAACAACCCCTCAAGATTTTTCCGCATAAGATTCTCAAAAATGACGCGAAGAAAAATCGCCGCCCAATGCATAGGCAGCGACGGCGCGACCTGTAGCTGGCGAAACCTATAGTGGTCTAAGAAAAGCCTGCGCGACCAAAGAGCTATGCGATTACAAAGATCAGTGCAGGTCTGCGCGATAAAGGTCTGCGGGACTAAGGCCAACGCGACTTGCAAAATTGGAACAAGGCGACAACGAGGATCTCTGTCACTCGCCCTCTGTGTCCTTGGTCTTTTCGGAAATAGCTTCCCAGCCCTCTTCCCTGATGGTCTTCGAAACGGACATGTCTTCCAGCGTAAATGTGACGCGGCCACTTTTGAGATTGAAATATAAGAATACACGCACATAATCGTTTTGGAAATCATATTGAACAAAATCATTGGCAAAACGCCTGTCTCTGAGCTCTCCCTCTTTTTTGTCGGCAGGGATTAGTCCCCTGTGCATGGCTATGCCGTACTTCTTGTTCATTTCAAGTGCAAAATTATCTAAGCGCCGTATCGCTTCCATCTTGTCGACATCCTTCGAAACATTTCCATAGCCACACACTTTGCCTGCGCGTAGAGTCTTAAGCGAATATTTGGCAAACAACTCGTCTACAAACGGAACTTGCAAATCCTTGGAGTCCTTAAGACTCTTCTCCCAGTAATTAACCTTGGCATGGTTGTTCTTTTCGCCATTGTCACCCGGCGACCATGTCTCATAATACGCCTTAGTCAATTCGTTGGTAGGCATCTGTATCGGCTTGCCGAACTCCACGCCGAAAAACTCCTTTATGCGAGCGGACTTCGCAATCTCCTTCCTGTCCGCGACAAGCTTGTTCTCTGCAGCCGCACGATCTTCCGCCTTCCGAAGTACATTGACAAGAAGAAATCTAACGGTGACGTTGACCGGCGAGTCCATTCCGCTCGCTCCTGCCTCGCTTGACGAAGACGTGTTTACGCCGCAACAAATAGACACGCACATTCCGTCACAAGTCGTCACGGAATCAGCTACAACGCTGTCAAGGTCTGTCCACAACTCTGGACCGCGACCTTCTCCGCCAACAGTGTCCGAGGGCAGCGTCCTCTGTCTGCCACCTCTTCCCAAAAAGGCAACTCGTGAAGCAGAAAAAGAATAATCGTTCAACTTGAAGCCACATTCATGCTCAACATCCTTGCGAAGCGCCTCAATTTTGCAGCGACTGAGCCACCGCAAGTACAACAAGAATCCGCATAAATCTCATTTCGAAGATTCCCTTCCGCCGGGAACGACCCAGCTGATGCTCCTGTTGCACGGCCTGAAGATGGCCTTTGCGACTGCTTGCACATCAGCAGCGGTGACGGCCTTAATCCCAGCGACCTGCTCGTCCGGCGACATGAGGCGGCCGAACGAAAGCATCGTCTGCCCGTAGAAAAAGAGCTTCGACGTAACCCTCTCGTGCGAAAGCCGGAAGTTGCCGACGAGAAATTCCTTAGCGCGGGCGAGTTCTGCTGCGGGGATCTTCTTCTCGCATACCTTCTTGAGCTCGCGCTCGATTGTCGAAAGCGCGAGCTTCGCCTTGGAAGCGTCAAGCCCAGCCGTCACGGTGAACATGCCCGCGTCCTTGAAGAACTGCATGCGCGAGGCGATGTCGTAGCTAAGTCCCCTCTTCTCCCGCACTTCCTGGAAAAGCCGCGAGGACATGCCGCGCCCGAGAATCGCGTCAAGCACGGTAGCCGCGTATTTGCGGCGGTCGCGTATGCCGAACGTGCGGTAGCCAAGCGCGAGCTGCGTCTGGTGGATGTCCTTCTTCGCAGTCACGGACGGCACAACCGAGCCAAGCGTATCCTTGCCAGTTGCGGCGCGGCGCATTTGCCGCGCTTTTAGCGGCTTGAAGGACTTCTCGACGAGCGCAAGCGCCTTTTGCGCGTCGAAGCTCCCCGCGATTACGACAACCGTGTTGTCGGCGCGGTAGTGCGACTTTATGTAGTTCTTAAGGTCTCCCGGCGTCATCGGTCCGAGCGACTTTTCGCTCCCGGCGACAGGCGAGCCGAGCATCGACTTCGGGAAGAGGTTGCGCTGCATATTCTCCATCGCGACAGCGTCGGGCTCGTCGGCGTACATCTTGATTTCCTCGATCACGACCTGCTTCTCGCGGGCGAACTCGTCGGCCGGGATCGTCGCGCGAAGATACATGTCGGAGAGTATGTCGACAGCCTCGCCAAGATAGTCGTCAGGAAGATGCGCGAAGTAGCAAGTCGCCTCCTCGCCCGTCATCGCGTTGAAGTTGCCGCCGCGCCCCTCTATCGCGCGCGTGATGTCGATGGGCTTTCTCGTCGGCGTCCCCTTGAAGAGCATGTGTTCAATAAAGTGCGATATTCCGGCGGTCTTCGCCGTCTCGTGGCGCGAACCGCTCGACACGAACACACCGACAGCGGCGCTCTCGGCCTCGCACGGCACAAGCACGGTCCTGAGGCCGCTTGAGAGTGTGTACAGTTTAGGTGAATTCATCAGTGATTGCCTTGCTTGCATTGAGATGACATTATAGCATAAATCGCCCAGGAGGCTACTTGCGCACGATCTTCGTGTTGCGGAACATCCACTCGTTCGGACTGACGACAAGCGGCATTCCGCTCGCAGTGCGGACGTTAGAGATGACAACCTCCTCCGTCGGGGCATACGGAAACTTCTCCACATACGACTCATCCTTCATCTTCGGATTGAAGTCGCCGAAGATGGTCGGGCCAGCATACTTCTCGGGATGGTTCGTATCGTCGACGAAAAGTCCGTCGATCGTGACCTTCCTCGGCAGCATGCTCGCGTATCCGAAGTCGTGCTGGCCGTCGTTCTTCCCCGCAAAGACGCTACCCGCCTTCGACTTCCCGCCAAGCGAGACGAACGTGCAGTTCCTGATTACGAAGTCGCCGTCCCACGTGCTACCGTAGTCGGGACGCAACTCCACAAAACAATGCGAGGACACGGTCGTGTTCTCGACGAGAAAAGTGCCAAAGCCAATCGCGTGGATGCCCATGTAGCCGAGCTTCGAGTTGCGGATAGCCGCATTGGCCACGCCCATGTGTGCGTCGAAACGCGAGAACTCGCAGCCGTCGAAAAGGATGTTCTTGCAGTAGCTTGAGCCGAAGATGCCCCAATACCGCGAGTCATTGATGTCCGTTATCTGCCGCGAGTCGATGAACGAGATGTTGACTGCGTTGCCCACGCTCAGGTCGTAGGAGCCCATCGGCACAGGGACGTTCGCAGATCCTATCGTCTTGTAGGTGCGGTGCCCAGACAGGACGCAGCCCCTGACCGTAACGTTGGCGCAATGCGAGATGCTGATGAAGCCCGCGTACGGCGCACCGTGGTCAAGCTCTCCTGTGACTTCATGGCGAAGCCCAGACACCACGACATTGGAACGGTTCACGACAATGCCGCGGTTGTGGTAGCGATACCGCGACTCGGCCTGGTTGGCGATCGTGACGAACACGCCGCCCTTTATCGTCAAGGTCGCGTCGTCTACCGGGAACGCCTCGATGGCGGTAATCTCGGGATAGTCCCAGAGAAGCGGAGTGTTTTCGTCTATTTCACCTTCCCTCGAAACCAAGACCATCTCCTGCTGGGCATGACCATTGTCCTGGTTCGGCCCAAAGCGTATGTAGCGCTTCACCTTGTCGTCAACGACTTTCACGAGGCAGGACGACGGAAACCGCACGCCGAGATTCGTCTGACCCTTCTTAAGCAACTTGACGCCCTCCACGGAGAACTTTGGAGATCCCGCCTCGACGCGAAAGAGCGGCGAGGATATTTTCTCGACCTTCGTATCGTCGATGACGAACTTTGCCGTTCCGAAGTCGACGTCGGTCTTCACGACGGCGGTACCTACATCTGAGGCCACATAATAGGTCGCGCCGTCCTTCGCCCTGACGCTCGCGCCCAATCGGTTTGCGGCCTCGTGCGCGGCGATTATGGCCGCGCGGTCGTCGGTCTTGCCGTCACCCTTCGCGCCGAACTGCTCGTATTCGACAGGCGCACCTGCGAAAATCGCCACGCTCCACGCGACAGCAAGAACCGACAGCAAAGTCTTCATGCAATCACTCCCCCCTGCTGACGACTTTGATCTCGCAGGGGGCAAGCGTCATTTCGGAACGCTTGCCGCCGATTTCGTACGAGAACTTCCTCTCGCGGCGGGTGTCCATGTTGAGGAAGTACATCTTGCTCTGGTAGACGGCGTAGGTGATGCAGTCCGGTGGCGGCGCATCGCCATCGCCCAAAAGGCGCACCGTCTGCTTCACTTCGGAAGCGAGGCGCCGTACAAGCGCTTCATACGCGGCGCGACCTTCCTTCGTCGCAGCGGGGAACTTGCGGCCCGTGAACAGGAAATAGCGGCCCTTGCCAAATTGCTTCTCGACAAACTCGGTGTCCTTGCCCTCGGGCGGCAGGAATCCGAACAGCGCCATGAGGTCCGCGTCTGTATAGTTGATGAAGTCGCGATCGAGACGCGTAGTGAGCTCCGGACGCGACATTACGAGAGTGCCGCCAGCATTGACATAGCGCTCGAGCAGGTCCTTGACGTGCGGCGTCATCGTGTTCCAGCCGCCGAAGACGAGCAGATCATAGCGCTTCAGGTCCGCGACCGAGGAATCGTCGTCGATCTGCATGACGTCCACCTGACCGTAGGGAGTTCCCGCGAGCCACCCGTTGTTGAACGGCGCAACAAGGTCCTTTGGACGCGGGAAGAAAATGTCCTCGATCAGCGCCTGCGTCTTCTCCGGCGCACCGTACTTCCAAAGCGCCGAATTCGTCTTGGCATTGTCATGCTGGCTCCATACGGTGAAGCCGCCGTTCTGCCCGAGATATGCGTCGAGGTTGCCAAGCGCCATCGCGATCTTCGTCTCAGGCGTGCCCTTGTCGCGCGGATTCGCCTTCACCCACTCGTAGAACTTCTTCGTCACGTCGCGGTAGTGCTGCGCGACATAGCCATCGTACCCTTCCTTCGCGCGCTCTTCCTTCGGCTGGCCTGGCTCGTCGGACGTGTATTGCCATGCCTGCTTGCCCTGTGCGCCAGACTCGAGCACGATCATCGACGTGCCGAAGATGTATTCCTGCAGGAACCCGACGAGGCACGAGTCGTACTTCTGGTCGGTGCGGTAGGGAATACCGCACGTCTGCCACTCGTGGGCGTTCCACGCGCACCAGTACTCTGGGCCCCACTTGCGCGCCGCGCCGCGCGCCTCGGCCGACGTGTGGGCGACGTTCATCGCGCCAATAGCCCACTGCTCGTTGCAGATGAAGTCGATTCCGCCAGCGAGCTCGTAGCACGACAGCGCCGCGCCGCATGTAGAGAACATCCACGGGAAGTTCGACTGCCACCCAAAGGCCGCCCTCCCAACATAGCGGTCGACAAAGCGGTCGCGCGCCGATGCGAGGTCGAGGTCCATTGGTATGCCGCACTCCTTCCGACCCTGGTACATGAAGCTCGCGTATTCGCCCACGTTGTTGCCGAGATAGCGCCCTTCGTAGGCCTCGGCAAGCTTTTTCTGCAGATCCTTCCCGTCACCCGCATAGATGCTCATCGACCACATCTTCCGTTCCTTGATGGCCTTAGCCCACTCTCTGCGAATGTCTTCCGGCACCTTGTCGGGATGCGTCTTCGAAGCCGAATGCCAGCCGACGTAGAGGTTGCAGAGATCGTCCCTGAGGATGTCGCGAACGAGGTTCGTGGCGTCTCCGTATCCGGTCTGACCGACAAGCACGAGCTCGTTCGGAGCAGGCTGCACGACAACCTTCTCCGGCCGCGCCACTGTGACGGTCTGGACATCCTTGTCTCCCTTCTTGTTTGTTATCTCGACCGACACCTTCCACGGGCCAGCGCCTTTCGGGAATCGGCGGCGGAACACCGTGTCGGTCGGCTTTGCGGTCTCGGCCTTTGCTTCTGCCTCGACGTCGGGATTCGGGTAAGTAACATGCCATTCGGCGATTTCGTCCTTGTAGGCGTCGGCGTAGAGCCACCAGCTGCGCCCAGTCCTGTCGTATTTCACCGTCAGCGAATAACGCAAGGGCAGCCCATCCGGCACGGGAACGTCGCGCGTCACCGCAAGCGTCGCGTCGTCGGGAACGGCAATCGCAGACTCGTCGAAGTCCACACCCTTGGCAACGCGAACCTCGACCTTCGCGCCGGGAGCGAGCCGGACGAGGCCGGGGGCTATCTGCGCATTCCAGAAAAGCGTGACTACGCCGCCCTCGAGAACGACATCGAGGCGGCACTTCTTTGTGCTGTTCGTCGAGACAGGTCCGCCGAGAAGCAGTTCGCCGCCTTCGTGCAGCACCACTTTGAGAGCTGGGCCCCAGTCGGCTTTGGCGGGGCGTATGCCGCGCGGGAAGGAGGCACGGCCTGCGATGTCCCAGAGATTGTCCTTCATCGCTCCCGCGAGCTCGAAGTGCTCAAGGTCTGCGTTCCACTCCGCGCCCTTCGGCAGAACGACGCGCGTGTGGTCCATGTTCCAGCGAATCCCGTCCATGTCTAGACGGGAGCCAGGCGCGATGTCGAAGATGCGCGTTCCCGCGTCCCCAAGTCCGGTTCCAAGCGAGCATCCGCGCGCGAACTTGAGCGTGGTATCGGGCCCGACGTTTATCTTGCCGCCGTGGACATGCACAGACTTGGTGAACACGAGCGTTCCGTTTGTCACTGAGAGCGCCTGCCCGTTCCACTTGCTCTGCCCCCACGACTCCACCTGGCGTGTCGCTCCGCCTAGCTCGATCGCGATCGGCTCTTCGTCGGTGAACTTGTCGCCCCTGTCGCTGACAGACGCCGCCGCCAATATCGCACATGACGCAAGAATAGCCGTCATGGTCTAACCTCCTTCATTTCTTTTGGTGAAAGCGTCATCTCGCTTCCATTCACGCAAACGGAGCGAGAGCCAACACAGTCGGTGTTGAGCAAATAGAGAGTGCCGTCTGGATAGACAGCCCAGTTGATGTAGTCGCAGTCCTTGCCAGTGACGCGATGCTGGCGCGGTAGGGAATCGACAACCCCAGCGATAAGCGTCTTCCAGAAATCGAGACGAAAGCCCCTGAACGACGGGAATTCCTCGCGCTCGCGACGCGCCGCCGGATAGTCCCACGCGAGGCACAGCCAGAACGCGCCCTTCCCATGCGCCGCACGCACGAGATACGGCTTTTTCCCCATTGTCGCAACGGCGACAGCGTTCTCCCCGAGTTCGGCGTCGGCTACGCGCAGCTTCGCAGAGAGGTGCGCCGGGTACGCATCCTTCAGGAACTGCGGCGCATTTGCCGCGACGATCAGAATGTCCTCTGAAAGATAAGGCGCCTTTACGGTCACGCCTGGGACGGCCTGCACAACATCGTCGGCAGTATAGTTCGAAAACTCGCGGTCTACGCGCGAGGAAAGCTGCGGGACGCAGAGCACAACCTCTCCGCCGCGTTCCGCGTATTCGTGCATGACGGACACGATCTTCGGCGTCATCGTGTTCCAGCCGCCAAAGGCAACGACCTTGTAGCGCGAGAGCTGCTCAACGGTCGTGTCGTCGTCGATATTCATAACATCCAGCTGTCCATGGGGCGTTCCGCCGAGCCAGCCGTTTGCGAACGGCTTCAAGGCATCCACCGGCCGCGGGAAGAACTCCTCCATGACGGCCTCCCATGTGAACTCCGGCGCGCCGCATCTCCAGTTCGCGTTCGTCGCGGCGATGTGGTGCTGCCCGAAAATCGCGAACGTGTCGAACGTCATGCCAACGTAGCCGTCGAGGTTGCCGATGAGAAGCGCTGCGTCTACTACGGGCTCGCCTTCGGCGCGAGGATGCTCCTTCGTCCAGCGGTAGAAGTCGCGCATTGTCTTTCGGTAGGCGCGCGGCACTTCGCCGTCATACTCCTGCTTCTCGGACTTGAACTCCGCCATCGTCCCGTCCGGCGGCGTGTAGGGATGGGCCTGCGTCGTCTGGGAGCCAGACTCGAGAACCATCATCGAGGTTCCCATGACCCACATCTCCTTGAGGCCGATCTCTAGAGAATCCTGCTTCTGCGCGACGCCGTAGGGAACACGCGGCCAGCATGTCTGCCACTCGTGCGCGAGCCACGCCGTCCACTTGTCACGCCCGTGCCTCCGCGCAGCACCGCGCGCCTCGGCCGTGGCGAAAGCGATGTCTCCGCATCCGACTGCATACATCTCGTTGCAGATCATGTCGATTCCTCCCTCGAGCTCGTAGCAGGCGAGGGGAGAACCGCTTGTGGAAAAGATGCATGGCTCTCGCTCGTCCTCGGGACGCGAAAGCTGCGCCTTCTTGGGCCCTGCGAGCATCGACCCAACGAGCCAGTCGCGCGCTTCCTTAAGGTCGCGGCACTTAGGCCAGCTCTTGAAATAGCTCTTCTCGTCCTGGTAGAGAAACCCTGCGAACTCGCCGATGTTGTTGCCGAGGTAGAGCTCGCCCCACGCCTCGCGCATCGCCTTCGTCTTTGGCCCGTTCTGATGGCCATAGATCGTCATCACGCGGATCCTGTTCTCCTTCGCCTTAGCGAAAAGCGCCGCGTCCATGATCTTCGACTCGCCCGGAATGAGATTCCCGCAACGCCCCCACTGGACGAAGAGGTTGCACTCTCCGTTGGTGACGACCTCACCGAGCTCCGGGCTTTCGCCATATCCTGTGACGCCAACGAGAATCTCTGGAGCGGCCACCGCGTCGCATACGGCAAGCGATGTTGCTAATGCGAAAATGGCCATTCTACATCTCATTGTTGTTCCTTCTCCTCTGGAAGCTCCTGAATTCCCGTAGGCCGTGAAAGCGGCTCTATGCCCATGTCCTTCAGTCGGGCGTTGACGCCAAGCCATGCGCGTTCACGCAAGCTCTCGGGGGCGCGATAGACCGTATCGAGCGCCTTTTCGCGAAACTCGCGCTCCTGCGACTGGCGTTCGTCGAGGAAGTCGAAGTACCCCACGACATCGCCGCCATCCGCGATGTATGCGCGCATATCCTCACGCATCTTCGCGACAATGTTCTTAAGCATGCGGTGCTCCGGCGGCTCGCCGGCGACATAGGCGACCGACACGTCCAGTTCCGCCGTGAACGCGGCGCAATCCGCCTCGGTCAACTCCTCCGGCACGACGTAGCGACCCGGCTGCGCATACCGCGCGAGCTGCCGGTCGAGCGCGGAGGAAAGAACATTAGTCCACCCGGAATAGACCCCTGCGTCGATGACGGCGCGATCGCCGACGAGTTGCGCGCGCGGATGTGGCCTGCGGTCCTCGCGTCCAACAAGAAGGACGGCGGCGAGAGCTGTGGCGAGAAGGACGATGGCTGCGCCTGCAGCATACGGTTTCCAGTTCAATGGATCGTCGCCGATGACACGATAAGGCCTGATGCCTGCCTTTCGAAGCTCAGCATAGGCGTTCTCGCGGCTCTTGGCATTTATCCAGCCTTCCTTGTTTTCGTTGTCCTTCGTCTGGTATAGGTAGCGGTATTTCACGGGAGAATCCCCTTCTTCACTATCTCGTCCAGATATGCCTTTGCGAACTTAGAAGCCCACTTTATGCGCTCTTCCGCATCATCACCGTCGCGTTTCAAGATGCGATCGGCAGATTCAAATGCCGCAAGAAACGCCGCACGAGCCAACGCCACATCGCCGCGGCCACGGTCGTAAAGAGTCCTGCCACGGCAGAGCAGCAGATCAGGGTCGTCTGGATTTCGCTTAAGTCCCTCATCAACGACGCTTAGCGCAAGCTTCTTGTCCTTCATAGAATTGTTCGCAATGTACCATGTCGTTGTCCACGCCTCGATGTTGTGCGGATCGGCTCTTACAGACGCCCAGAACCACGGCATCAGCTCTACGGTCTGCTTGCCTTCAAGGTGGCGGTGGATTTCTGGCGCACGAATGTGCGAGTTTATCCAACGCCAGGGATCAAAAGAATCGTGAGCCGTCCCATCGTGATCTGACTCAGACTCATGCGCGTGATCTTGGTCCTCCTCGTGGTCATGATCTACCTCGTGGTCATGATCATGCCCGTGACAGCCATCCTTGCAATCGGCGTCGTGATGGTGGCCTCCGAGATGGTGGCAGTCCATATCGATGCCGCCGTGAAAGTAACTGTCCGCCTTGTGCACAAGCGCACGGCTTATTGTCTCGCGGGCATCACCGAACACGACGGCAAGAGCGCCTTCTCCCTTCACGACTTGGGGCATACGTTCGGCATCTCGACCGCAAAAATCAACAAGGCACCATACAAGCGCGACGCCGCAGAGGGTCCCAAAAACTCTGCCAACTGCATTCACAGGCGTTTTCTCCCCAACACGCAAGATGCAAGTGAAAGCAAAATGGAGACATAGACCACTGCATACGCAAGCACTACCAAAAAGACAACGCCGTCAACCGCACCCCAGCCGTGTATTAGCCGCTGGCGCATGTCGAAGAACTCGGCGTGCGGCGCGATAGCGTAGACTGTCTTCACAACCCACGAAAGCGCGGGATTGAGCCCTTCCGCATATTCGGGAAGACGCCGCCCAAAGAAAAACATGCCAACAAGGACAATTGCGGAAAGCGACAAGTTCGCAGACGCCGTCACAATGAGCGAGCCGAGAAGCGAGACTGCGACGGCAAGTGCGACAAACGCAAAGTGCAGCACGATGGCCTGTGGCAGTTCCGCGGCAAATGTGCCGCCGCGCATGAGAACACTTGCGACGAAAAGTACATAAAAGAATGCAAGCGCCGACCAGGACGCCGCGACCGCGCCGATGTACTTTCCAACAAGGAGACGACCGCGCGAAATCGGCTTTGCAAGAAGCGGATAGATCGTGCGCGACTCGAATTCCGGCGGGAAGAGCCGCTGCCCCGCGCCAAGCGCGATGAAGAGCGAAAATCCCCACACGAGCAAGAGCGCCATTTCGTCGAGATAACGCGACGCACCCTCTGCGCCAAAAGGAGTCGCCATCGAAAGCGGCACCATAAGCGCGAGGCCGAGAAGGACGAGAGCAAAAATGTCGTTGCGGCGCCAAAGCTCTATGAAGGAGAGCTTTACGAGAGCGCAGGTCTGCCTTGCAAAGAGTTTCATTTCGCCTCCCCCAGCGTCTTGAGGAAAAGACGCTCAAGATTTGTCGCGCCATCGCCGGCTATGTCCTTCACCGGCCCCTGGTAGACGCAATGACCCTTCTTCATTATAGCGACATGATCACAAAGAAGTTCGGTCTCGCCAAGTTCGTGGGACGAGAAGAAAATCGTCTTGCCGCGCTCCCTGAGATTGCGCAAAAGTTCTCGGAAATGGATTCGCGCAAGCGGGTCGAGCCCCGTGAACGGCTCGTCGAGGACAAGGAGATCTGGATCGTTGAGAAGCGCCTGGGCGATTCCGGCGCGCTGAAGCATCCCCTTCGAATATGTCTTAAGCGGGCGCTTCGCCGCATCGGCAAGCCCGACGGACTCGAGAAGCGAATCAGTGCGCAAGCGGACGGTCTTTGCGTCAAGTCCGCAGATACCGCCATAAAATGCAAGAAGTTCGCGCGCATTGAGGTAGGGATAGTAGGTCGCTATCTCCGGCATGTAGCCGATGTGCGCGCGGATACGCGGATCAGAGGGATCGCCGCCAAGCACCTTGACTGTGCCGGACGTGGGGGCGAGAAGCCCTAGCATCATCTTTATCGTCGTCGTCTTTCCGGCGCCGTTAGTACCGAGGAAGCCCATGACCTCCCCCGCTTTCAACTTAAGCGAAAGCCCGTCGACCGCCTTTGCGCCGGCGAACGCACGGGTGACGCCTTCGAGTTGAACAATATCCGAACACTCGCTCATGATTTCTCCTTGAGGAAGCGCAAAACATCCGCAGCCACAAGCGGGTTGTGGAAAGTAAACGCAAAGCGCGTGGCAGATGCGCCGCGGTCCGTCTTGAAGACAAGACCGCCAGGCATCACGGAAAAGGACTTCAATTCGCCGAACGGGATGCCGAAGTCCATGTCCTTGCCGGCGAAAGCAATGCGGCGGTCGGTGAAGTAGCAGTGCGTGCGCTGCGCGACGCTGCACTTTCTCCGCATGCCCGGGAAGGCGACATCGCTCGGACGCCCGACGGGGCGTCCCGCATTGCGCGACGAGTCAATGTCTTCTGCGGACAGTTCAGTGTAGAGCGTCCCCTTCTCGTGGAAAAACACCTGGCCGTCAGACGATATGGACGTTACCTTTGCGCCCTTGCTCGCGCCTTCTCCCTTCTTAACCGGCCGAGGGCTCAGACTTTCTATGCCTCCTTCAGCGAGCCACTGCGCATGGCGTTCGCGGTTTTTCGCGCGGCGACTTCTGATCCTGAGCCATACAACCACCATAGGTATCAAAATCCAGAAAAACGCAAACGATACAGCAATCAGACCAAGCGCGTGCATAAACCACGGTTTGCCGAGATTGTCAAGGTCCTGGTATATCAACCAGAACATCCCGCCGAGGAACACGAAGGCGATCAGCTTTCGAAGTGCGTAGATCATGTGCAGGTCATGCGGCAAGATTCACTCTGACTGAACACTATGTTTTCATCACCCATTTGAGGGACATTATATCATTTCGTTTTGAGAAATGAAAGGCCGCCCCCGCACAAGTCGCAAAGCTACGAAATCCTGGCAAGCCACTCCCGAAGGAACGGATTGAATATCTTGTATTCCTTTTCGTGACGGTACAGAATTCCACGATCGACAAGCGCCCCCAAAGCACGCTTTGCCGTAGGCGCGGAAGACAAACCTGCGCGCTCAATGAAGTCGGCTGAAGTCACAAGTTTCCCGCCAATCCTCGCTACGGCAAGCAAAGCCTTCATCTGATACCTGGTCAGGCTTTCCGTCTGCATCTCAAACGCCGAGGACTCCTGCTTGAGAATCCTCTCTATCCCCCTGCCTATGTCATCAGACGACAATTCCTCCTTGCCGTCGGTCTCGGTCAATATGGCGTCGCACAGCCGCTGAACATCGCCGCTTACGCGATTGGCCGTCTCCAGAACTTTCAGCAGAAAACCTCTGCTCGCCTTGCGTCCGCCTACGGCGAACCTCCGCTGGAGAAAGTCAATGAAACAGTCGTCGTCTATCGCCCCGACATTCAGCGTAGCGGCGGATTTGTAGAACGGGCTCTTGTAGTCTATGAAAATGCGCACCATGTCGCGCCGCACACTACCGGAAAACACAAAGCACGTTTCGGGCAAAAACTGGATTTTCGACCTCAACGTGGCAAGTGCCTGTTCTGCATTGTCAAGTTTGAGAATCTCCTGGAACTCGTCGAAAACAACTACGACATGTTCCTTCTCGGAGAATCGCCCTATCATCGCGACAATGTCATCGAACGAGGAGATATGTTCCGCCAGTCTGGAATCCACCGAAACAACGGGCATGCCGTTGTGCGGATCGACCGAAAGCGTTGGACGAAGACGGGCAAGAAAAGAAAGCGTCTTCTGAAGAAATGTCTGCCCCCTTCCCATGCGCGAGGCGGCAGACGCCACGCGGTCGCAAAAGTCGGCAATCGTCCGGATATTTAAAAGGTCAACATACAGCAATCGACATTTGCGGGCCTTAGAAAACGCCGACATAATCAGCGAAGTCTTTCGCATCTACCGATCAGGCCCTCGCCAAAACCGCCGAATTTAACTCAAATCGATGCGGCTCCCGCGCAGACGCTTGAGCGACATGTGGGTTCCGAGGCAGGAGCTCTGAACGCCGATGCCAAGCAGCAGACAATTAGGACAACAAGAAACTCACTTTGGAGCATGGCATTCATCGACCATGACTCAAAACAAGGATCAGGAATCTGCAGAGGCGTCAAGACGAAGAACCACCCTGCCGCCTCCAGCAGCAAGCAAACACCAGAACACGTGTCGTCACGCTCATCAAGCCAAGCGACAAACGCAGGGATAAGATACGCCCCTCCATAGTCATGATGTGTCAAAAAGGCCATGGCAGCACCTATAAAAAGAAGCCTGTGCCTGACTTTACCAGCAAAAGGAGCCATACAGACCAACAGCAGCGCAAACACCTGCGTGGCAAGCGCAAACCACCTGGCACATGCCAGATCGGGTTTGCTCGTGTCAATCAAGTGATTTGCGAGTGCAGCAAAGCCCCAAGTAGGCTCCGCCGTCGAGTAATGCGCCGCGTTTGCGGAGGCGTTGGCAATCCATTTTGGAATCGCCTCGGCACCACCGTAGAAAGCAAATGGAACGAACACAAGAAGAATAGCGGCGCCAGCTGATGCCGCAATCTCAGCGACAGGCAGTTTTCTCCACCCTCCCGCGATCTCGGAGAGATACAGAACTCCGAAAATACACGGCGATATCTTCAGCGCAGTGGCGGCGCCGAGCGAAAGCGCCGCAACGAACCTCTTCACGCCATCCTCCGACCTGTACCAGAAGAGGAACACGCAGACCAGGGCAAACGCCCAGCCAGACGGATTCCCGCGCAGCAGAGGACAGAGGCATGCCGGCGACATTATGGCGACAACGGCAGCCAAGACTCGCATGACTGGACAACGCATGCGGCTAACCAGCAAGAATATGCCAACGCACTGAAGCAGAAAAATCGAACCTATCAACCTTTTCTCTCCGACCGAAAGCTCCCATTTTACACCACAGTCAGAAGCCATGAAATTGACAGCCAAATACGCAATTGGAGGATAGCAGGCGTCATGTAACTCAACATCACGTGGTTCATACGGTATTTCGCTGTCGATAGACGAGCGGATGAACGCCCGGTAGTCGCAAAGTTCCTCATATGGAAATATCTCGCGCTGCCTAGAGCCGGGAACAAAGCAAAGCACAGAAAAGAGCAATGCTGTCGCAGCAATAAGCCAACACACGCCCCTCTTGACACGAGCAACGACTACCTCCTTCACAATCATGCCGTCTCCTTCTTGGCTTTAGAGAACAACGATGCGGCAAGCAACACAAACAGGCACTCGTTCTGCAGCATGGCATTAAGCGTCCCCGAGAAGAAAGGGCATGGCATCTGCAATGGTGTGAAGACCAGAAACCACGCGGCCGCCTCCAGCAGCAGCCGTACCCCGGAGGTTGTGGCATCTCCGTCACACATCCAGACGACGAACGCCGGGATCAAATACGCCCCGCCGTAGTCATGGTGAGTCAAGAACGCCATTGCAGCTCCGATGTACAGAACCCTGCGGTAATCGTCCTTCGCGGCAAGCGCGAATGCCACCATCGCAACCGCAAACACGCGGGTCGCCGCAGCAAACAAATATATGCTCGGCAAGACGGCTTCCTTCGAGTCTATGAACTGATTGGCAAACGGGATGAACCCCCACATGGGCACATGGGAGGAATAGAAATCCGCGTTTGCAAGGGCGTTGAAGAGCCAGTGCCGTATCTCGCAAAATCCGCCGAACAGCCCAAACGGCAGGAAGGTCAGCAGTATTGCCGACGCTGCAGCAATTGCGATCTCCTTCCACGGGATGCGTCTCGGCGAGGAGAATGCATCCGATAGATACAGGCACCCGAAAAGGCATGGCGTCATCTTCAGGGACGTAGCGGCCCCTAGCGAAACTGCGGCCAGGGTCCGCAAGACGGCGCGCTCCGACCTGTACCACGAAACGAAGACGCATACAAGCGCAAAGGCCCAGCCAGACGGATTCCCTCTAAGAACAGTGCAAATGCATGCGGACGAAAACGCAAGCGCGAGTGCCGCCGCAGTCCGACCCCTTGTACGCGGAATCGCCCGCGCGAGAAGCAAGAGGCCAAGAAGCTGCGCAACGAACAGCGATGCAAGGAGAGCCGCCTCCCCCCCTGCAAGCTGCCACCCGCGGCCAACGTCGTTCGCCACGGCCTTCAAGGCGCAATACGCTATCGCCGGATAGCATGCGTCCTTCAGCTCGACGGAAGGTACCGCATACGGAGATGCGCTGTTCATCACCGGATGGATGAAATACCTGTAGTCGCACAGCTCCGCATACCTGAATATGCACGACTGCCTTGCGCCGGGGACGAAGAAGAGCGCAAAGAACAACACGACGGAAAGCAGCAGCGTCCAGGCAAGGCAGAGCTTGACCTTTTCCTTTTGAGCCCCTGATGCCGTTTCCATCGCGTCAACCTATTGGAAAAACCAGTAGCAGCAGGCAATATGGTCACCAAGGAACGAAATGCGCGGACGCGCGGACTTCACCGCCGCGCCTGGAATCGTGAAGGCGACGTCCGAGAATCCCTTCTCGGAATACTTGATGACGGCGTTCGACGCAAGCTCCCCGTCAAGCGCGACATTCAGCTCCAGTGGATTGGAAAACGTATAGTCCACCGTAGCGTCGCGAACGGCTACGCTGCGCTTGGGATACGTCCTCATCACCACAACCACGTCCTTCCCCGGCTCCAGTGAAACGTCCATTGAGTCGGCGCCAGCAATAAGCCTTGCAACCTCGGCCGCCTTCTTCCCGCCAAGGTCGTCATAGAGGACGAACGGGGGATACGCATTGACGTTGTAGCGCATTTCCGCCTTGTAGTTCGAGGCTATTTCGTCGGGTTCGTACCCAACATCAACTCTGGCTGCAAGTGTCTTCCCCTTCGTCAGCGAGAGACCAGGCACCTGAACGGAAGCGTCAAACGGGCTCCAGTCCGCCTTGAGAAGCGAATATCCGCCGGGGCCTACCAGGACAGCGTCTCCAAAAGCGGAGGAAAGGTCAATCCCAAAGTCCTTCGCCTGGTCCGCCTTGTAGAACCAATAGTCAAACCGCTTGTCCTTCTCGTTCTTGATTGCATCGAATGTAAAGAGCGGCACTCCGTGCGTCAAGTACTCCATTGAATAGATGCCGCACACATGGCGAACCCTCCTTGGCGACATCTCGTATGCAAAGCCGCAGTTGCCCCAAGCGCCGATGCTTGCTTCCATTGGCAGAACGTCCTCGCACTTTACGGCGAATTCCCTGAGCATGTCTGCATCCCTGGTGATGATTTGGAATATCGCCATGTGTACAAAAGCCATTCCTGCGCCAAAGAGCATCATCATGCATCCCAGCATACGTGCGATTGCCGAAAAGCGCTCATGGCGGGAGACGAGGGACACGCCACCGGCTGAAAAGACAAGAATCGTCGGAAGAAACCACGCAAGATACCTGTCCACATTGGTGTTCTGCCACCCGCTTTGGGCAACCGTCACGAGCCCGCCAAAGACGGCGAGAAGCCAAACCCACTCGCGCCAGTCAGACGTCTTCCGCCAATCCCTGAGGAATACGCCGCACCACAGCGCAGCGGTGCCCACTACCGGCAGGAAGTAGAAATCTCTCGGAGACCCATTGGGAATCCCCAGGAAAAGCTCCTTCGTCATCTTCATGAAGTCAGTTGCCGTTGAGAGAACCGCAGGGAAAAAGTCCATCGTGCTGAAGTGCCCCTTGTGGGCGAGAGACGAAAAGCCCATCATGCCTGTCAGCCACCAATTGAAAACGAAGACCCCGACAGCACTTATCGCCGCCAGTGATGCAACCGCCACATCAGGCACGATTTCACGTCTCGGCTCCCTACCCAGAAGCATCCTGCAGATCAACACCATCGCAAACGCAATAACGCATACGTCGCCTTCTGGCCGCACCCAGGGGAAAAGGACAAGCATCGCTCCATACATCCAGCGCGACCCGACGGCAAGGCCCGCGGCAAAGAAAGAAGACCATGCGAGAAGAAGCCCGATGTCGCTTTGCGCAAACGCGCAGTAGGCCGTCTGTCCAAAAAATGCGACAAGGACGGCGGCCGTAAGTCGCGCGAAGCCGTCCTTGACCTTGGCGTTGATGACAACCGCCCATCCAGAAAGAAAGGCAAGGTAGAGCAATGCGTTAAGCCAAAAACCGGCGCGGATGAGCGAATCGCCTGTAAAGCCAAGCGTATACGGAACGGCGAGGACAAAAGGATAAAGAACCCCCGTAGTGCCGGTGGATGCCGCCGTTCCAACAGAAAACGAAAATGGGGCACCCTCCACTATGCGCCTCGCAGCCTGACAATAAAGAAGCGTATCCGTCTGGGGGATGGCGAATCCCCCGTCAAGGCGGACCGTCGCGCCGAGAACATAGTAGCACGCCACCTGAACGACGCCGATGGATAGCATCATCAGCAGCAGCTGTCTAACGGAAAAGGAAAAATCCTTGCCGGGGAAAGAGCAGGAATCCACAGCATCAACTTGCACAGACATAGCCCGCGTAATCAAATAAGCCGACGAAAGAAAACAGCGGCAGACAAGTCTTTCTTGCTGCCGCCGTTTTTTACTGCTACGCCAGAGTCAATCACGACCCAGTCGGAAGAGCATGGACATAGCCAGAATCAGACGACGTGCAAGTCGGATTGTCCGTGTCGTTTTGCGGGAGCGCGTAAGTGCCAGTACCGGGGCACGTTGGCGTAACCTTAATGAACTTGTCGGTACCGATGATGTCGGTCCAGCCAGGGGTGGCGACTCCGCCCATCTTGGCCTGTTCAACCGCGGCCTGAATCTGCTTCAGGTTGCTGATGCAAGCATTCATCTGAGAAGTCTTGCGGTAGCGGACGAAGTTCGGGATCGCAACAGCGGCCAAAATGGCGATGATGGCGACCACGATCATGATTTCTACGAGGGTAAAACCCTTCAGCATCTTTTTCATGGTTGTGTTCCTTTTTGTTTGTTTTGTTTATTTGTGTCGACACCATGCCGACACAAAAACTAATAAGCAATCAATATGCCAAAGCCAGAAATACAGCAATAATCACCGATTATCCTAAAATTACACAAACTATGCTCTTTGTATGTCACATCAATTCGTTTGCACAAATAAGAAAATTTTGCAGCAATGCAAATAAATCAGTCGTCCGAAAGCTTCCTGTATAGAGTGGACAAGTTAACTTTCAGCGTCTCTGCTGCCTTCTCCTTATCTCCACCGGTATTATTGAGAATTTGCTCAATATACTCGCGTTCCTTTTGCTTAAGAAAAGACTTTAGCGACGCATTAGTATTCCCCGAAGATGCCACTTGTTCAGACTTGGTCTTGTGTTCAAGAATCTTGGGAGGCAGAAGCTCAGGCGTAATCTCCCCACTGTGGTAAAAGGTCAAAGCATGCTTGATAGCATTCTCAAGTTCACGAACATTGCCCGGCCAATCATACGCCATAAGCACCTTTGCCGCATCAGCAGAAATCTCCGGCGCAGACCCCGCAGAACCATATTCGGCCCGAATAAAATGACGAGCGAGCGGGATTATGTCATCAGGACGCTTTCTAAGAGGCGGGATGTCAATTGTTATAACGGCAAATCGGTAGTAGAGGTCACTTCTAAAAGTCCCCTTCACAACGGCCTCTTCGAGATTCGCGTTGGACGCCGCGATCACTCGCACGTCCACGGGAATCGACTTAGTGCCGCCGACGCGGCGAATCTCCTTTTCCTGAAGTACCCTAAGAAGCTTGCCCTGCAAGATAAGCGGCATGGAGGAAATCTCGTCGAGAAACAGCGTTCCACCGTTGGCGGCCTCAAAAAGACCCTCTTTGTCGGCAACCGCCCCAGTGAAACTGCCCTTCATGTGACCGAACATCTCGCTTTCAAGGAGATTTTCAGGTATTGCCGCACAGTTCACCGCGACCCATGGACGTTTTGCACGCGTTGAGTTGCGGTGTATCGTCCGCGCGATTATCTCCTTGCCCGTGCCACTCTCGCCATTGATAAGAACCGTCGCCGCCGTGGGGGCGACCTTCTGTATCGTGTCGCAGACATTCATCATCAAAGGCGACGAGGCAATAAAGTTCTCAAAGCGATACCGTACAGGATGCTCTGGCTTCGCTGCCGTCGTTGCAGACTTTGAAACCTGCTCTTCCGCCCGTTTCAGACACGCTATGAGATCGTCAACCTTGAACGGCTTCGTCAAGTAGTCGAAAATCCCGTTCTTCATCGCCTCTATCGCAGTCTCGACGCTCGCGTAGGCAGTAAGAAGGATTACGGGAATCTCCGGCGCTATCGACTTGATCTCGTGAAAAAGGGTCATCCCGTCCATCGGCGCCATGCGCAAATCTGTAACGGCAATGTCGACACCGCCCTTGCGCACTATGTCAAGGGCGGCGTTTCCATCACGCGCAGTCTCGACGACATAACCGTTTGCCTTCAGCAGGCTCTGCAGCAAAAGCAGAATTCGCGGCTCGTCATCGACAATCAGAATCTTCGACATGGAGAAAATTATACTACAAAATTTTACAATCGGCAAGCGCGAGTGGCACACAATTTGCTAAAATATGCCTTGTCGTGAAACTGCAACTAACAAAAGACAAGACAATCGACATAAACCTCCCCTTCGGAGGCGGGACGAAATCCGTTCGTGACATTACCGGAATAGAGCTGTTCGCCTCAGGGGAAACGGAATGCCCAGCCATCCGACTTGTATACAAAAAGAAATCCTGGCACATTGCAGCCTCAGGGTTCACAAAGGCGCCAAACGGCGAGTTCCCAATGCGATGGGAAGATACTCCCCACCAGCCAGTCTGGGAAATGCCGAATGAATTCACCTCGCCGCATGCCGCGCTTGCAGTGAACTCGCCGATGGCTACGTTTGCACAGTCTACCGCCGATGCAGTAGTGCAGGACATGATGGCAGGTCTTGCCGCCCAGGACGCAAAGGACACAACGGGCGACAAATCTCAGCAAGACGGCAAAAGGCGCTTCGGCATCAAGCGGGAGCAGCCTGCCATCCCAGCGAAAAAGCCAGCCGCGCAGCAAGAGAATTCCGCACGCAAGCCCTCATTCCCCAGTGCTGGCACTCCTGTATCCGAAAACGGACGTCGTTTTGTAGTCCGCCCGATGGCAGAGGAGAACTTCCACCTTTGCGCATCGCTCCCAGAATTTCAGACATTGTGGCTCTCCCGGCTCCTCCCGGAAGGCAAGCGCCCAACCGCCTCGTCAATCCAGATCGCCGAATCCGCGCTGATGGCCAGCATCCTTCTGCAACCAGAGTTTATCGCGGCAGACGGCAACGCTCTTGCGATATTCATCAGGTCAGACGCGACATACCTCGCCGGCTACAAGAAAAGCGAGCCGGTCCTGTGGCGGCGCTGCCCTGGAGTAGGCGGATTTCTTGCCATGCGCGACGCCGTCCGCACCACCCTCGGTCTTGACGATGAGCTCGTGGACTCTGTTCTAAACGAGTCGCTAATCGACCCGCGGCCCGCACTAGAGCCGTTTGTAAGGCCAATCCTCGGCCAGCTTTCGCTGTCGCTCGACTACCTGACAAGCAAACACGGGCTCAAGTTCGATCACGCGTTCCTGATGGGAGTCGGCGCCGGAACATCGCATTGGTCGACATACGCAGAAGAGTCGCTTCGCCTTAAGCTCATCTCGCCAAACCCGTTTGACGGGCTGGAACTCGAAAAGGGAGTGGATTCCGGCGACGCCTCGCGCCACCTCGTCGCGCTAGGCGCGGCAATTGCGGGAGCGGAGGTGACTGCATGAAAGCGGCATCATTCCATCTCAACCTCCTCAAGCCAAGCGAAACGCTCTCGTCGTCGCCTGTGCGACTCAGGATAATGCTCCCTGTAGGCGCCCTTCTCGCCTGCATAGGGCTGCTCGTCTGGTGGGGCGTCCTCTTCACGCAGATTGTCCTTGCAAAGACACAGGCCCACAGCATCGAAGAAGACCTCGCCGCGAAAAACAGCGCACATTCCGAGGCAATACAGAAACGCGACCTGGCGCGAGAGCTAAAGCTCCAGCTCGAGCAGCTCGAATACTACAAGTCTGGCGTACGCTCTATAGGGGAGCAGCTCGCCAAGTTCGCAGAGATAGTTCCCCTCCGCGTGCAGCTGAAGGAATTGTCCATAATCCCGCCGAATCCGCAGGTCCTAATGCCGCCAGGGCTAAAGGTTCCGCTTTTCGGCCCGACAGAGAACGTTGAAACGCAAAAACTCGTGATTGCCGGACTCACGACGAAGGAAACTCCCGTCGTATCGCTTATGGAATCTCTTGAAACCGGCTTTGATAAACTCGTCACGAGCGAGCGCAAGATAAACTCTTTCAAGCAGGACAATACAGAAATCGACGGCAGGAAGCTTCTTAGTTTCGAAATAGAATACACCATGCCAGGAAGGAGATTTGCGAAATGAACAGCGAACTCTTCCAGAACATGGCCCCCAACGCGAAACGCTCGTTCATTGTTACCATCACGTTTGCCGCACTGGCGACGATAATCTATCTCTTCTGCGTCCAGCCTTCCACCAGCGAACTCGAAACGGCGAAGCGAAAACTCGCCGAGCTGCAAGACAAGCAATACAGGACCGACATTGACCTAAAGCGCTCCAGCACAGTCACTAAGGATCTTGACGAACTCGAAGCGGGGCTCAAGCCCTTCCGCGAAGCAATGCTAGTCCCCCTTCTCGAGTCATACTCCATGCGGGCAAAGTCACTCCTCGACCCAATCGCACTTGGTGCAGGACTTAACGACGTCACATACTCAGACGAGCCATTCCGCGCACTTCCACTGCCGAGCCCGATGCCTCGTCAGCTCCACACGCGCGCAGCGGTAAAGCTCGATGCGACAGGCAGCTACCAGCAGGCCGTGTCCTTCCTCCTTCGGCTTGAGAAGGAGATGCCCCTCGTCTCGCTAAGGCAGTTCGACATCACGGCACAGAAGAATCCCAGGATCCAATCCATATCGATTGTCCTTGAATGGCCGGCGAAAGGAGGTCTGACTCGCAAATGAGCCCGCTGATCCTTATTGCGGCAATAGCCGTCAGGAATCCATTCTGGCCCATCGGCTACGAGGGCGAGAGAGAGACGATTTCCGCAGAACCAATCGTCGACATCAAGACGTCGACAACGTCTTCCGACGAAGACACTGCGACGGCCGGCGCTGTCGCGCGCTCTTCGCAGACAATCTCCGATCGACACTGGAGCGAAGCGCGCAAGACACTGAAGACTAGCGGAATAACCGTCGTAACGGGGCAAGACGGCACAAGGCGCCAGTGCATAATGCTTAATGGCCTCGCCTACGGGGACGGCGATCTTGTCTCCGTCAACCACAACGGACGGCGCTTTACTTGGCGCGTCAAAGGGCTTACAGAAAAGGACACGATAAAACTAATACGCGTCCGTGCCAAGACGATCGAAGACACCCCGCCAGACGAAAACAAGCTGAAGGTCATTCTCAACCAGAAGGAGAACAAGAAATGAAAAGTTTCTCTATAGCACTATCCGCGATGTTCCTTACGGCGGCGATTGCGCAAGAGCCAGCCGCTCCAGCAAAAGACGAGACGAAAGGAGCTGTTGCAACACCGCTTGCGGAAACGGCCACCTCAAATGTTGACGATGCAACCGCACTGCAGGACGAAGGGACAGACGAGATAGACCTCGAAGAAGACGACTCGGCCATTGCAGCGAAGAAGCCGCAAATAAAGGGCGATATCAACGAAGGCACGATGTCCCTCGTTGATATCGACTGCGACGACGCAACGCTCGCCGACATACTTCGCCAGTTCAGGAAGACCACTGGCGCTAACATAATATCCGACGACTCTACAAATCTCCAAAGGCGCGTCTCTGTCTCTCTCAAGCATGTTCCATGGCTTCAAGGTATGACGGCGATTCTCGGCTCACGCGGTTTCCGAATCGAAATAAGAGACAACATTTACAGAGTTGTCGAGGATCTGCAGTTGATCCCCGTGTCCACTCGGACGTTTAAACTAAACCATGCGTCAGCGAAAGAACTTGCCGACCTGTTCAACGCGACATACGCACCGAAGGATCCTGCCGGTAAAATAAAATCACCAATCGCATCGAGCTTCCCCGGCGCGAACGTCGTCGTCGTTACGACAACCGACAAGATACTCTCCGACTGCGAGGCAATCATAGCGGCGGTAGACGAAGCCGTTGCCCAGATATACATCGAGGCGCGCTTTATAGAACTTTCCACGGAAGCCATGCACAAGCTCGGAATGCAGTGGGACTCGCTTGAAAGCTGGGGCGCTTCGGTAAGAAACATCTCCGGCGGCTGGGAATACAACAACGGTCGCGCCGCAAACTACGGAATGCCGAGGTCAACCAGGTCTCTGACGTCCTCATCCAACAACTCCAAGTCAACGAGCGTCAACACCACGAAGGACGGCACCACCACATCCACTTCTTCCTCGCCATCCTCAAGTTCCTCCGACTCCTCGACATACACGGGTCTCATACCAAACTCAATTGGCGCCGCGGCTGGCGCAGGAAGGGCGGCAGAGAACATGGCATGGCACAATGCTCGCGGCTTCTCGGGGCAGCTTTCGATGGACGACTTCCGCCTTGCGATGAGCGCATTCGAACAGATGTCAGACGCAAAGGTCTTCTCAAACCCGAAGATAATCGTCTCAAACGGCAAGGAGGCGAAGGTCGACATGACGACAAAGTACCCGAACGTCACGATCGACTCTAACTACACTGGCCAGAACTCTCAGAACCTCTCGATTTCCACAAAGCTCGACACCATTCCTGGCGAAGACAAGTTCATGTTCGCGAAGGAGGCGTTCTTCAGCTGGGGCATCGAGCTTTCCGTGACACCTCGCATTTCGCCAGATGGCCTCATCTCCGTCGAGATCGTTCCGACAATCAGCGACTGCACCGGCTATCTCACGGTTAACTCGAGCCAGGAGACCGACACGCCCTACACGCAGTACCCGATCATCGAGGTGAAACGCCTCACGACGGAGTTCACGATGAAAGACGGGGCGACAGCTGTCATCGGCGGCCTTTCAAAGTCCGCCGAAGAAGACGTCGACTCTGGCATTCCATATCTCCGCAAGATTCCATGGATTGGACAAAAGCTTTTCGGCTGGAAGAGCCGCCAAAAGGTCCAGAAGGAGATTCTCGTCTTCGTGACCATTGGCATTGCCGACCCCTCCAACCTCCCGAAGGACGTTGGCCTTCCGAAGAATGCAATACTTGGCCGCGAATTCGTCCGTGGAATCCAGTTTGAACCTGGCGACCGCGAAGGAGTTGATGCGAAAGTCCTCAAGCTCGACATGACCGAACTGGACAAGCGCGGTGGAAAGAAGACGCATGGCAAGGTGACCATCACTCCAGTCTCCGAGCCCAAGCCCGTCCAGCAAGAACCCGCTCCCGAGGCAAAAGGCGAAGAGCCGGCAAGGGTCGAGGAAGCTCCTGCGGCAGTTGAACCAGCAAGAGTCGATGCACAGCCCCAAGCCGCGGAGCCGGCAAAAGAGGAAGACATCTCCGAGCTCCAGAAGCTCAGCGAGGAGCTAAAGGAGAGCGAGAATCAGTGACGGCGCTCTGACGTTCCCGGGATGCCCAAGATGGCGCGGTACTTCGCTACCGTCCTGCGGGCGACCGGGAACCCTTCTTTTTTAAGCATTTCAGAAAGCCGGTCGTCCGACAGGGGATGCGCCTTGTCTTCTTCCGCAATCATCGCGGCAAGTCGGTCGCGAAGCGCGTCTTTCGTGACTTGTTCGCCAGAGTCGGTTGTGATTCCCGAAGTGAAGAACTTGCGGAGCTCGACAGTCCCCTTCGGCGTAGAGGCGTATTTGTCGCGGACAGTGCGCGACACCGTCGCGTGGTGAACGCCCGTCTTCTCCGCAATCTCCTGCATCGTAAGAGGCCTCAAGCCCTTCAGCCCGTTCTCGAAAAAACCCGGCTGGGCGTCGAAGATCGCCTGCGCGATGTCGGTAATCGTCTGCTGGCGGCGCTCAACCGCCTCGACGAGGGAGTTTGCAGCCGCTATGCGCTGGCGTATGTAGCTCTTCGTCTCCTTGTCGACATTTGGATCCGCAAGCATCTTGAGGTACTTCGGCGAGATATGCACCTCGGGAAGGCTCCTGTCATCCACTCTCGCCTTCCAGCCCTCGTCGGTCTTGACGACATGCACTTCGGGATGGACGTAGCTTATCGACTTCCCTGCGAGGTCATACGCGCGTCCCGGGCGCGGCTCGAGCGTGCGAAGCGCCCTCAGCACGTCGGCGTAGCGCTCGTGCGAAATGCCGAGGTCGCGTTCGATAACGGCGATACGCCCTTCCGCCATGTCCTCGAAATGACGCTCGATAAGCGCGCGCACCTCTTCCTGGTACGGAGAGCCGTCAAGTTTGTCCAGCTGTGCGAGCAGGCATTCCTGCGGCGTCCTTGCGCCGCATCCGGGAGGGTCGAGCTGCATTATCTCCTTGAGGACGGCGACTATCTTCTCCTCGCTCTCGCCCGAGACCATCACGATGTCTGGGATCGAACCGATGAACCGCCCGTCCGCGTTCAGCTCGCCTATCAGCATTTCCGCGAGCGGCAGGTCTTTCTCGTCGATGTCCGACATCTTGAGCTGTGCGAGGAGATGCTCCTCAAGCGTCTCCTCCTTCGTCTGCCTGTCGAAGAAACGCTGGCGCCTCTCGTCCGCATCCTCGTCTCTCGTTATCGCCGCAGCGGCACCGAACTCGGGCTCGTAGTCCTCGTCGGGGGAATCAGGATCGTCGACACTCTCGTCGCGCTCCATCTCGCGCACCTTCTCGGAGACTGTCGTGTTCTCGAGTGTCGCCTCAATGTCCTCAATGCAGGGATTGCGGCTCATCTCCTCGTGAAGCCGCTGGCGAAGCTCGGGAAGACTCATCGCGAGAAGCTCAAGCCCCTGCCGCATCTGCGGCGCAAGAGTCTGGCTCTGCGTAAGCTTCTGCCGTAACTCGCCTGAAAGACCTGGCATCACTGATCTTCCGTGACGCGCAAGATTTCCTTGACGCTCGTGACGCCTGCAAACACCTTGGCCCAGCCGTCCTCGCGCAGAGTCTTCATGCCCTTCGAGAGAGAGATGTTGCGTATCTGAGTCGCATTCTCGCGGCGAACAATCGCGCCCTCGATTTCCTCGTCGACTTCCAGCACCTCGAAGAGCGCGCGGCGGCCCTTGTAGCCGGTCCTTGTGCAGACATCGCAGCCGGCTGGCTCGAACACCGTGTTCCTCTCGGGCGGCGTGTCGAGCGAGTAGTACTTCATGTCGAGCGGGACTTCCTTCTTGCACTGCGGGCAGAGGCGGCGGCAGAGGCGCTGACCCATAACGCCAGCGACGGCCGAAGCAATAAGAAACGGCTCAACGCCCATATCGATAAGACGCGGGAACGCGCCTGCTGCATCGTTGGTGTGCAGCGTCGAAAACACCATATGGCCCGTGAGCGACGCGTTGATCGCGATTTCGGCCGTCTCGCGGTCGCGGATTTCGCCGACCATGATGATGTCGGGGTCCTGACGCAGGAACGCGCGGAGAGCCCTCGCGAACGTCATGCCGATCTCCGACTGCATCTGCACCTGGTTGATGCCGGCCATGTGGTATTCTATCGGGTCCTCGGCCGTCATGATGCGGACGTCGATCTTGTTGACTTCAGAAAGGAACGAGTAGAGCGACGTCGACTTGCCGGAGCCAGTGGGCCCCGTCACGAGGAAGATGCCGTTCGGCCGGTGGATGATCTTGCTGACGACGGCGTAGTCGCGTTCGTTGAAGCCGAGGTCGTCCATCTTGACGAAGTTGCCGCTCTTCGCGAGAAGTCGGAGCGAGATCGACTCGCCGTACGCGGCAGGCATCGTCGACACACGGATGTCGATGTCCTGGCCAGCGATGCGAATGCCGATACGGCCGTCCATCGGGAGGCGCTTCTCGGCGATATCGAGGTTCGCCATGACCTTGATACGAGAGATGATCGCGCTCTTGAGGCGGTTCAGCTGGGGCGGAACGTCGACCTTGTGGAGCATGCCGTCGATGCGGTAGCGGATTCGAAGCTCCGTCTCCTGCGGCTCGATGTGGATATCGGTCGCGCCCTGGCGGTCTGCTTCGGCGATGATCTGGTTTACGAACTTGACGATCGACGCCTCTTCGCCCATCTCGTCGACGTCGATCTTCGTCATCGCGCCGATGTCTTCGTCGACGGAATAGCGACCGTCCTCGATCATCTTCTCGATCGCGTCCGCGCCTACGCCGTAGTATTTCTTTACGGCATTCTCGACTTCTTCCTTCGGGGCGAGCGAGGTCTTTATCGGGCAGCCCGCGACGAGCCGGAGACCGTCAGCCGCCGAGGTATCGAACGGATCGGAGGTGACGATTGTAAGCGAAGTGCCGTCGGTCTTGAACGGGAGGACGTTGTACTGGTAGACTGCCGACGCGGGGAGTTTAGTAAGCGCGTCCGGGTTCGGCTGCTGGCGCTCTAGGTCGACCGTCTCAAGGCCAAGCGACTTCCCGACCGCCGAAAGGAACTCGATTTCCTTTGCGCCGCCGAACTTGACGGCGGCCTCGGCAAGCCCCATTCCAGGGTTAGCCGCGCGGTTTTCGGCAATGCGCTGAAGCTGCTCGTCGGAGTATATTCCGGCGGACTTCAGTATCATGTTTGCAAGAGAGTTCTCGCTCATGTGCTATATTTTACCAAAAAACACCGTGGCCTGTGTTGTGTTTTAACTGTGTCTCAAAGTTATGACAGATGTTTCTTTGGTTGAAATTGGTGGCTTTGTGCTTGTGTGCGCGTGTGCGCGTGTGCTTGCCTTCCAACGTGCGGTCACGGTCGGGGCAACGGTGCTCGCCCTCGAGAAACGGCCGATTAGCGCGTCCTTGCGACCGCTCGGCGTATACATATACGC
>OCTX012245570.1_pt1 | contig 31487 bp, 23 predicted proteins | sample 1539691 | NCBI WGS metagenome assembly OCTX01 (sample SAMN02144231, study PRJEB22623) | gut metagenome | biome: sheep rumen | host: Ovis aries | place: New Zealand
GATTTTCAGCCGCGACACCCGTTATCTGGGCAACCGTCCCCGGTATCGCCACCTTGCCGCTGAGGCTGCTTGCGTCAACCGCCGTGTTCGCCCCCGTATCCAGCACCGTGACCGTATCCTCGCCTACCGTCTCCGTTTCCGCCGTCGCCGCGACATAGATGCCATCCGATTTCTTTTCCAGAAGGACAACCTGATGCGTCTCGCCGACATAGACGCCGTATTCTCCCGTTGTAGCGACCGTGAGCGCGTCGGGCGTTGTCGTGCCAACCAGCTTGTCCCCCAGCGTGGGCGCTGCCGCCAACTTCACCTTCTGGATTGTCAGTGTCGTAGGCGTGCCGCCGTCGTCATCATCGTTTACTATCGTGCCTGAATAACCGTCCAGCATTCCGATCGTGAAGCTATTCGGCGGGTTGGTTTGCCTGAGGTGGAAATTGCCGTTGCCGGAGATTTTCGCAAATCCATATGTTGTGCCGCTGTTGGTGCCGACAATCGTAAACTGGCAACCGTTGCTTATGCGCAAGTTGGCCTTCACGTTGCGGGTATCGTCGGAAGAGGCATTCAGCCACCCCGAGAAGCCCTTGTCGATTTCAATCGTAGAACCGGCCTTGCCGTACCAGTCAAAATGTATGCCGCCTTCAGTTTCACTAATTGCCGGCAGCACGACTGTGCCAGTCCAGTTGTCGAATGTGAACGCGGAGGAGCGCAAGCTACCCAACTCCACGCGCCCCGATCCGACAAGCTTGCCTGTCAGGTTGTCCGGCGTGACGGCATTTAGCGTACCGTAAATGCGGAAGCCCTGCGTTGCCGTCCATGTCTTGCCTGTAGCAACATCAACCGAAGCTCCAGAACTGATTCTGATGTGCAGATAATCTTCGTCATTGCTTATCTCATCGTCGCCAAACTGGATACGTCCACGATCAACACTGAGCGAACCTTCAAACGCATCCCATTTGCTGATCTTGAAGGTAGTACGCGGATAATATCCTGCAGTGCTCTTCAAAGCAAATGTACCATCTCCCTTGAGTTCCGAGAGCGTGATCGTATTGAAAGCCGATGCGCCAGTAAAGTCAATCGTCAATGCCTTCGTCGCTCCATCATCCACAAGCTCTATTATTGACGAGCAAGTAGTACCTGTCGGTATCTCTCCCGTAACACCTGTGAATTTTATTACGGAATTAGAATTGCCATAGTTCGCGGGGACAATATTGCCACTGTTTATGTTCTTGAGCCACACCGTGCCAGTCCAGCCGGCAGGCCATGTCGAAGAGGAAGCCCCGGTCAGGCTTGCGCCGTCAAGTATAACCGTACCCGAACCCGTGAACGTGCCGGAGAAGGTGTATGAATCTCCGTCGAGAGCAATGGACTTGCCAAGAGAAATGGCCTCGCCCGTATTGTCCATGAGCGTCACCGTGCCTTCAGAATCAACGGCCGCTATTGCATCCGCCAAAGACGCGTAATATCTTGTTTCGACCGTAGTGGAACCGTATACGTACGGATCGTCGATCGTCACTTCTGCGGACGCAACGGGCAGCACGTATGTGCCAGTCAGCGCCCCTTCTGGATGCCAGCCGCTCGGCAAGGAGCCAGCTCCCGTAGCATCGGTGCCTGTCATTCTCCTGACCTCGGCAGCGACAGCCGCCGCTGCTGCCGCAGCGTAAGTTTTGTAATAGTTCGTGGTTTCGCTTATTAGCACCGCTGCTGCGGCAGGATAGAAGCCGTCGGTATCATAAACCAGTTTGTTGCCTGGTATTGTGCTGTCTAGCATGGCGACATCTATACCGGCGGTCGCAGGATCCTGCAGCGACGAATTGTAGATTGTACTGCCGGTGGTGTATGTAAGAGCTACCAGTTTCGTTCCAACGACAAAACTAGAAGCACTCGCATAGTCAGGGAAATTGTACTTCCCTATTTTAAGGCAGTAGTTGCCGTTTATTGTTATCGAGCCTTCGAACGATTCCAGCGTGTCGATGTGGAAATAGTATTTATATCCCGATCCGCCTGGCGTGCCTTCGAGGCTAAGCTGTCCGTTGGATGTGGACTTCAGCTTTGAGAACTTGGTTGTATCGTTCCATGCATCTGCGCCATCGGGGTTCTTTGAGTAGCCGTCGGCCACGTGAAGAGTTGCGTTGAGGATCACGGTCGGCTGGATGTCGCTCGCTACGCCGTTCCCTGCCGTATTCGCCAGCCATCCCTTGTAATTTTGGTTCAGCTGCACCGTCGAACCGCTGATTCCATACTTGTCAAACGCAATCTTGGTGCTTTTTGTGTTTGCGGTATCTGCCCAGTCCATGATGAACGTGCCAGTCCATTCGCCGAATGTCGGAGCAAAGTCGGCCTTGGCATCTACGGCGCCCGCACCTGCTATTGTACCGCTGATGGAATATGCAGCGGGAATTTCGAGCGTGACATTCGCTGGAATCGTGATTGAGGCATCAGTGTTGTCGAACATCAGCGTAACCGTCTCGCCGCCGACGGCCGAAGCAAGAGCAGTTGCCAGCGACGAGTAAAACACACCGGTCTCCTGTGCGCCGATTCTCGCTACCGCATGCCTGTAGGTCTTTGAGGAACTGTCGTAAACAAGTTGATATGTCCTCAGGCTAGCGGGGTCAAGCGGCTCGGAATCATCAAGGATCGTGACATAACAACCTATATCGGTCGTTCTGCTGTTTATAAAATCAGCCAAGGCCGACATCGTATCGGCATAGCTTCTCGTCACGCCCGTAGATTTGGTAAGACTGGCGGCTGGGCTGACGACCTTCAAGCCTGTGGTGTCGGCTTTGAGAGCCACCGTTGCCGCTGCGGCGCCGCTAATGCTATATGTTCCGCCCGGTGCGGAAGCCAGCCCCGCCTCAGTCCAATTTATGAGGTAAGTGCCGACCGCAGGGGTGTTGCCGTTTCCGATAGAGCAATCGATTGTTCCTGTGGATGTTATGTTCGTAATCCCCGTCCATGCAGTGGATTCTGTCGGGAACACAAGGTGCGATCCGCTCGCAAGAGTAAGATTCTTGACGGCATCCGAAATTGAAGACTCTAACCAGCCGTTTGCGTTCACGACCACCCTTCCATTGGCCCACTTGCCGCTCGTGCTGCCGTTGCTGGCGAAGACGACTTTCGCGTTGTCTGAAACAGTGAGCGTGTTGGTGGACGAGCTGGCGTTCTGCAGTGTCAGGCTTTTGACCGTCCCCGAACCATCTCCTACGACGGTCAGGCACGACGAGCGAGCGCCGTCTGACGTAAATATGCCGGAAAATTCTGTATTCCTTTCCTGCATCGTATTGATCGTATAGACAAGATTGCCGCCTGTGTATTGCGCTTTGAATGTGCCGCTACCGGACAGATTGCGCACGTAGAACACATTGCCTGGATAGTATTCGTGGCTGAAATATGTATCCGAGGAATCGAGGATCCACTCTGGACGCACGCCGTCGGCGAATGCGGCGGCTGTAGTCTTGAATATATGCTGATTTGAGCCAGTGTTGGTCAAATGAAGGATGCCGTTGAAAGTCGCCCCTGTGGCGGTATGCTCCTTATTTCCAGAAGTTGATGTCAGTTCGACAGTTCCGATATCGCCCGTCCCGGCCATGATTGGCTTCGTCATGGCGATATTGCTCAACTTCAATGTACCCGCGCCAGCCTTGGTGATAGAGCCGCCGCAGTAGCTATATCCGCTCTGCGCAAGAAACGATTGCGATATTGTAAGCGTCACATTGTCGGCAACGGTAAATGTCGGACTCGTGCCACTTTGCGTATTTACAATGGCATCAATCTCGGCATTGCCGTAGGCATAGAGAGGGGCGTCATGAAACCACAAAAGCGCTCCATTTGCGTTGGCTGGGAATCCGTTATTTCCCACGATACGCGCGCCTTCCCTCAAGTTTATCGTCGTGCCAGAATAAATTATCAAAGTTCCATTCCCGACATTCAAAGTTCCTGAAACATCAATAGTCAATGTTGCGCTGGTTGGAATCGTGTTCCACAAATACTCGCCAGTACCAGACAAATGCAGTTCTGCATCGGTATCTATTGTAAGATTGCCTTTTAGTGCGTTTGTGCCAAATGAACAAGTCGTCGTTCCACTTAGAACTTGTATAAGGCTGCCGCTTTCGGAGGTATTGTCTCCTGAAAGTTCAGTTGTTCCTTTCGTTTTCAATGTGCCGGAAACGGCAACCTTTACCCTGTCGGCAAGAGTGTCGCCCGATGTCGTGACGCCGTCCATCGTGAGTGTTGTATTCGCGGGGACGTTGATGATGCCGCCGCCTGTGACGTCGCCCGCGATTTCCATGCCGTCTGCCGTGACGACCGTCACGCCCGCGGGGATGGTCCAGCCGTCGGTAGTGAGCGCGCCCGCGCCAGAGACGGTCAGCGTGACATCGTCCTCGCCCTCTTTGACGACAGTAACCGTTCCGAGAGTCAAAGCTTCGGAGACGGCAAGCGTTGAATTCTGCGAGATGTAAAGCGTAGCATTGTCGCCAGACGAAACAGTGCCGCTCCATGCCCCATTGCGCCAACAGTTGGCGAAAGTCGCTATCAATGCGTGATTTTCAACCGAAAGCGTTACTCCTTGCTGCGATGCCGTAACTTTGAACTTGGATGCAGCCACCGTCACACGAGAAGCAATAAGCGTCACCGGCGTCGCCGAGGGCGCGATGCCGCTCAAATCGACATTGACGGACTGGTCGTTCAAGACGCCCGACCAGTCGTATTCCGTGGCCGCGAGCGGGACGCCGTTCGCGAACTTAAGCGTCGCGCCCTCCTGCAATGCGAGCGTCGCCGCTATCGATTCGCTATTCTGCGACTCCAGAACACCGCCGTTCTTGACTGTCACAGTGCCGCCAGCCCACGAACCCGTCGACGCAAACACGACCTTCGCGTTGTTCTCGATCGCAAGCGGACCGGTCGTCGTATTCGCCCCCGAAAGCGTCAATGAGTATATCGCTGGCGCATTCTCCGCCCCCCGAACCGTGAGGGCCGGATCGCCTGCTGGTCTATTTTGAGTGGTGTCGAATATACCTGCGTATGTCGTATCTTCCGTCTGCAGAGTGTCGACATACTTATTTACATTGCTATCATAGGTATTGAAGTTTTTGATGTAGCCACTCCCAGACAAGTTATTCACCGTAAAGGGTTTGTCTGAAGTTGAATGATATATGCGAATATCTCCGTTAGCCTCGAGTGTGGGTCTGCCGGAAAAGACTGGGTTATTGAAACTGCTTGCGCCCACCCAGGCAAAAGCGAGATAGCCATTGTTCTCCGTTGTTACCCTGAGTGGGCCTGTAAAAGAGGAATTGAGAAAGGTTTCGGTATTCCCGTTACCACCATTTCCAGACGTTGAAGAATAACGTTCAAGAATATCGTAATTTGCCGGCAAAAGCGCGCCGCCCCAACGCGCATTGGAAACTCTGTAAATTAATTTACCATCTCCTGTCCTATGTGCAATCTCAGGAGCGGAAGTGACAGTCAATGTCGCGCCGGACTTGGTTTCGATGCTTATCGTTCCGTTTCCTTTTACGAACGGTGCGGTAATTGTGCTCGAGCCGGTCTCGGCGATTATCTTGCCCTCGCCTGAGTTGAAGTGGAACGCATTCGACGCCGAGCCATTGATTACAGCCCCATCGTATAGATGTATGTAGTTATTTGCACCAATCGTCCACTTGGCGTTCATCGTTACAATGCCGCGGATATGCACATGAACCGTGCCGTCCCAGGGTATAGAGTCGCCTTTATCATTGACGAATGTTGCTTTAGCGGCCACGTTCAACGTGCCGCTAATCGCTTTTTGCGTACTTGAATTATATGTTGTAGTGCCACTTAGAACATTAAACGTTCCACTGGACGAGTTGCTTGCGCTGGAACTGAAAGTTGTGGTGCCTGCCGTATTGAGAGTCCCCGCATTGCTTACAGCGCCGGAGAAAGTACAACCATCTGCATTGAGAGTCCCCGCATTGCTTACAGCGCCGGAGAAAGCGCAGCCTTCGGCATTCAGCGTGCCGTTGTTGGTTATAGCACTTCCAGTTCCTCCAGCGATGGTTACGGTTGCGCCTTGTCCAATAATAATTCCGTCTGATGCCGTAACCGCCCCGGATAAAGTCAATGAACCAGCTCCGGAAACAACCAAGTTATTTACCGACAAAGCCGTATCCTTAGACAATGACGCTCCTTCCTGAATCTCAATCCAAAGTGACTTATCGGAATTATCGGCATTATCATCCCATGAAGGGAAAGCCGTTGACCATGACGTATTCGCTGCAGTAACAGTAACCTTCGTGACTTCCGAGGGGAATTTATATGCCGCCGCCTCGGATGCAGAAATCTTCGATGTGAATATCGCCACTCGCTTAATTGTAAGACCATTGAAGTTGCTGACTGGTCGTTTTGTTAATGCAGCAACATTTGCATCAATCATCACACCACCGAGCGCAATTTTGCTTACAATTCGGTTAGCCGTATTCAACCCGGTCACAGCACCTCCAGCAGAAGCATCAGACAAACCCGCCAACGTTCCTGCCGAATATATTTCAACATTATTACCTTGCGCAAAGATATACATCAAATATCCAGCCGAAGGCATTGTCGTAACAGTTCCCCCGTCAGTTGGATATGCCACACCACCATTATTCCACCAATGTCCGGTTACTTCCAGTGAATTGTCCTTGGTTTGAGAGCCAAGATATGCTCCTGCGGCCATATACACCGGCACCGCCGCTGTTTGTGCGGTTGCATCGGCGTACTCCATGAGAACAGACACTTTTTCGCCTTGGACCCCACCTGTAACAGTAATCGTTGGTCCCTGAGCATTATTATTGCTGCCAATCTTGATGGTTCCATTCTGCTGTAACCATGATTCACAACCTGTCGGAAATGCAAGCGTGTATGTCTTGCCATCAAGTCCTGTTTTGGTGCTTGTGCCAAAATCGCTTTCCCAAACGACATTGGCCGTCACCGCCCATGCGCTGCCGACAAGGCATGCGACAATTGCGAGAATCGCAGTTTTCACCTGTATATTCATTTTAGTTTTCATAATTTGTGTCCTCTCTCTTTAAAATTGTTGCCGCTGTGGTTGAAAATCTATGTGGCAGAGTTCCATCGACGCCTCACAGCGCGATGCCCCCTCGTACCTTCTCCATCGCACCCGTTCGCGGTCGTGCGCAAACGCAAACGACGACCTGCGCGGCGTGCGCCGCAGGCGTGGAAGTTCAAAAGTGTAGCGGTTTTTGAACATCAATTCTGGCAAGACCCGTCTAGGGCGAAAGATACCCTGACGGACGCTCACAGCCCACAGGGTTTCGCCCGACGACGAGTCGGATTCTAGCGGTTATCGGTTTCGTAGCGGTATATTCCTTAACGGAACGCGAGTATTATAGCATATATCAAGCCATTTTGCAACTTGCAAAAATCGCTCTCCTCGCCCAAAAGGGGTATGAAAGGACAATCGAAAAATTCTCTCCCGTTCCCTGTTTTTGCCTCGCGCAAAGTCCGCAAAGTTTTTCGTTTTTTTTTTTTTTTAAACTTTGCGGACGAAGGCGTGCGATAAAACACCGACGGGCGCGGGGCGGTTTCCGTGTATTGAAGCATATTCCGTGGTCGAAAATCACCCCGCACCAAGAAAACAATGCTGGACTTCGTAGTCGAGGATGCTGGACTGCGAAGTAGAGAAGTCTAGACTACGAAGTCGAGAAGCCTAGACTACTAAGTAGCGAAGCCTAGACTACTAAGGGAAGGAGGCTCGACATTGAAGTTTGAGAACTTGACAAAGTGAGAAAGTAGGTCAGACCTAGTTTCTCACTTTTTTCAATCTCTCCTCATGGAGAGTTTGAACTGGAGTTCGCCCATTAGCGGACGGAAAAGGCGGAAAAGGCGTGCATTGGGGACGACGATTTCGCCGGGGATAAACGCCAGCGCAACCAGCTTCTGGAGTACGGCATCGGGCACATTCTGCCACAAATCCTGGATATTCAGTTCCGGGGGTTGCACGGCGAACATCTGCTCGAAAACCGTCTCTTGCGACTGGGAATCGGTGCATTTAAGCCGATATGCCATGCGTTTTCCGCCAAAACCGGCGGCAAAAGTGCGCATATCGAAGCCGAATTCCACTTTAAAGACGCGATCTTGGAGAATCGGCAGATCCTTGGCCACCTTGAGCGCCGCCTTGGAAAGCCGGACGCACTCGGTCTTGCGCCGGGGCGGCACCACCTTGAGCGGAGCGTCGGACCATTTGCCGTCCGCGCCTTGTTCGCGCGAGAGCATGCAGCCGTCATCGAGGAATTTGAAGGCGAGTTTGGGATTTTCCTCGAGCCGCATCAACATGCCGTAAGTCTCCCACAGCATCGCGGCGATGAGTTCCGACTGTTTTTCGTCGGTATCGCGCACGAGGAAGCCGGGCGTCTGGCGCACTGCGCTCGCGGTACCGTCGGTTTTAAGGAGGATGTTGAAGCCCGGCAATTCGATTGGATGGGAAAGGAATCCGGCGTCCTTGTCCTGCATCCAAATATTGTAGTCGTGGAAGGTCTGCCAGCCCTCGAGGAAAGAAACGTGGCCTTTGGTCGCCGGGTCGCCGCGGGATGGATTGACGATGGGAAAGTAGGGAAACACGGAGTCATGCGGCTTCAATACCCACATCGGATAGAGGATTTCCGGCCATTTGCCCAGTGCGTCGATGCGGCGGAGAATATCGGCTATTTTAGCGAGGCTATCCATCCCAGCTCCCTTCTGCGCATGGCGCGGTAGTCTTTTTCGCAATGGTCGTCGGCTCCGGAGAGGTGATCCATGCCGTGGGCGACATAGAGCAGGAGTTCTTTTCTGCCGCCGAGTTTTGCGGCGCGGTCGGTATTGACGTAGATTTCGCCGTAGATGCCGTCCGCCTCGCCCGGCATGGGCGAATAAGGCTGGGTGATTACGTCGGTAGGCGAGGGGTCGTTCATGATCGCCGCGTGCACGGCGGCGGAATCGTCGTCGCCGTGGAGAACGACGGCAATGTCGCGAAAGGGAATCCTGACGCGGCGCGAAGACCGCATGGCGAAATATTCCGCGGCGGACTTGAGTTCCTTGCGGGAGATGCCAAGGGTTTTCGGGAGATGGCCGTCGATTGCGATCATACGCGCTCTATCTTCGCGCCGAGTGCGGCAAGCGACTTCTCCACGGCCACATAGCCGCGGTCGATGGTGTCGGCGTTGTGGATTGCCGACCTGCCCCGCGCGGCGAGCGCGGCGATCACCAGCGCGATGCCGGCGCGGATATCGGGGCTGTTGACTTTGCCGCCGTAGAGCGCGCCGGGCCCGGTGACGACGACGCGGTGCGGATCGCACTGCACGATCTTGGCGCCCAGTCCGCGCAAGTGATCGACGAAATAAAGCCGGCTTTCGAACATTTTCTCGAAGAACAGGCAGGTGCCGCGCGCCTGAGTGGCGAGGACGATCAAAATCGACATCAAATCGGACGGAAACGCCGGCCAGGGACCGTCGGCGATCGAAGGAATCGCATCGCCCAGGTCGTACTTCATCTTCAGCTTTTTCCTGGGGACATAGGAAAGCGTCCCGGCTCTGGGGTCAATCGTCCAAGTGACTCCAAAGCGTCCGAAGGCATGGCGCAGAACCTCGAAGGGTTCGGGCTCGATATTCTCCAGGGTGATGGCGCCGCCGGTCACGGCGGCGGCGGCGATGTAGCTGCCGGCTTCGATGTAGTCGCACCCCACCCGCGCCGTGCAGCCATGGAGTTTCTCCACGCCTTCGATCTCCAGGCGGTTGGTGCCGGCGCCCTGGACTTTGGCGCCCATCAAATTGAGCATCCGCGCGAGGTCGGAGATATGCGGTTCGCACGCGGCGTTGTAGATTACGGTGCGCCCCTTGGCGAGGACTGCGGCCATGAGCGCGTTCTCGGTAGCCGTAACCGACGCCTCGTCCAGCAGGATTGAGGCGCCCTTCAATTCTCCCTCCACCATCATCGTGCGCTTGCCGACGCGCGATTTCGCGCCCATGGCCTTGAAGGCGGCGAAGTGGGTGTCCAGCCGGCGGTGGCCAATCTGATCGCCGCCCGGCGGCGGCAGAAACGCCCTGCCGCGACGCGCGAGGAGAGGCCCGGCGAAAAGAATGCTCGTGCGCATCTTCGCGGCGAGTTCGCGGTTGATCGACGCCGGCTTCAAGACCGGCGTCGTCATCGTCACTTGGTCTTGCCTGCGCGTTATTCTGGCGCCCAAAGTTTGCGCGACTTTGAGCATGGAGGAGACGTCGGCGATATCCGGGACGTTCTCGAGCGTCACCTTTTCATCGGTCAAAAGCGCGGCGGCAATCATCGGCAGAACGGCATTCTTGTTGCCGGAGACGCGATGAGTCCCGGAAATCGGGTGGCCGCCTTCGATGATCAACGCGCTCATGAAAGCATGTCGATCTTCTTCGTCTCGCCGAATACTATAAGCCGGTCGCCGGCCTTCATCACGCCCGAAGCGGAAGGAATGACGATCTGGCGTTCGCCTTCCGGCTTTTCGGGATTCTGCCGCCGGATGCAAAGAACGGTAAGCCCGGTCTTGTTGCGGAAGTCGGCCTCGGCGAGCGTCATGTCCGCCATGTCGGCGGGAACGTCGACCTCGGCGATCGAGTAGCCGTCGGATACTTCGAGGAAATCGATGGCGTCATGGTTGGCGATGGTGCGCGCGAGGCGGTGGGCGCTGTCGCGATCTGGGTAGATTACGGTATCGGCGCCGATGCGGCGCAGGATCTTGCCGTGGAGTTCGCTCGACGCCTTGGCGACGACGCGCGGGATGCCCAGCTCCTTGCAGTTGGTGGTCGCCATGATCGAGGCCTCGATATTCGATCCGATCGCCACCACGACCACATCGCAATCGCCGAACCCCGCTTCTTCAAGGACGTGCGGCTGGGTAGCGTCGCCCTGGAGGGCGGTGGCGAACTCGCTCGCGTTCTGCATCGCCGGGCGGTTGCGGTCGATCAGCACGACATCCACGCCGGCATTCGCGAGCGATTCGGCGAGCGCCATCCCGAAGCGCCCCGCGCCGATGATTCCGATTCTCTTCATCAGTCCTCCAATTCCATTCTGCGCGCTTCGCGGACAAGCCCTTGGGAGTAAGGATGCTTGGGGGCGGCGAAAAACGACGCCGGATCGTCGGTCGTCTCCACCACCAGCCCGTCTTTCATGACCGCGAGCTTGGTGGCCATCTGCGAAACGACGCCAAGATCGTGGGTAATGAGCAATACTGCGCTGTTCGACTGGTGCAGGCGCTTCATGAGCTTCAAGACTTGCGCCTGGATGGTGACGTCCAGAGCCGTCGTAGGCTCGTCGGCGATCACGAGATCCGGGCCGAGCATCAGCCCCATTGCGATCATGACGCGCTGCTGCATGCCGCCGGAGAGTTCGTGGGGATAGGCGCGGGCGCGGACGGCGGGATCGGGGATGCCCACCTTGCCCAGCCATTCGAGCGCCATGTCGCGAGCGGCGGACTTGGCCATCTTCTCGTGAAGGAGAATCGTTTCCACGAGCTGGTCGCCGATGCGGTGCAGCGGCGAGAGCGAACCCATCGGATCCTGGAAGACGACGCCGATCTTCTTGCCGCGCAGGGCGCGGAGTTCCGGGAGCGGCATGGTGAGCGTGTCGCGTCCGTCGAGGAGGATGCGTCCCTTGGGATAGAAAGCCGGCGGCGAAGGCAAGAGGCGCGCGATCGACATCGAGACCGACGACTTGCCGCTGCCGGATTCGCCGACTATGCCCAAGACTTCGCCGCGGTCGAGCGTGAGGTTCACGTCGATCGCCGCACGGGTGACTTCGCCTTCGTCGTTGCGGAACGACACATCGAGATCTTGTATATCCAGAAGCATTATTTGAATTCCTCTTGTGCGAACTCCGCGAGCGCATCCTGCCATTTGGCGGTGCGGTATCCGAGGACGTTCAGCACGCTTTTCTTGAGCGCCGAGCATTTCGGGCGCGGCGCAGGACGGGGAAATTCTCCGGTCGTGCAGGGGACGAGCGGACGCTTGAGACCAAGCAGCCGGAAGAGTTCCCTGGTGAGCTCGAACCACGAGCACTGGTCTTCGCAAGTCGCGTGGACGATGCCGGAGACGTCGGGTTTGGAGAGCAGGAAACGGATGGCGCGGGCGACTTCTTTGGTGGAGGTGGGGTTGCCGCGCTGGTCGTCGACGACCTTGAGCGGGGCGGCGTCGGCGTCGGCGCCAAGCCGCGCCATCGTATGGACGAAACTCGGGCCGCCCGCACCGTAGAGCCAGGCGATGCGCACGATCACCGCCTCGGGCAGAATCATCTGGACCATCTGCTCGCCAGCGAACTTGGACATGCCGTAGACCGTCTGCGGACGCGGGATGTCCGTCTCCGACCACGCCCAGGGAGTGCGGGGCGGATCGCCGGAGAAGACATAGTCGGTAGAAATCGCGAAGAGCCGCGCACCGCACATCTTCGCCGCCAGCGCGACATTGCGCGAACCCTCTTCGTTCAGACGGAACGCGAGTTCGCGGTTCGTCTCGCAGTCGTCCACCTTCGTCATCGCCGCGCAATGGATTATCGCATCGGGCGCGACGGCGGCCACCTGGTCGGCAAACTCCTCGTCCTTGAGGATGTCGAATTCCGGGAGATCGGCGACGACGATTTCGTGGTCGGCGCCCAGTTCCTTCTGCAAGGTGCGGCCGAGCATGCCCTTGCCGCCGGTAATCAGAATCTTCATTGCGCCGAATCCTCTTCTCCGAGCGAATGGACCATGCACGCGCCCAGAAGGACGATCTGCCACGACATGTAGACCCAGGCGAGGACAATGGGCAGAAACGCGAACGAGCCGTAGAGCGCGGACGACTTGGCGATGCCTATCTGCGCGATGGCGCACACCTTGACCCAGCCGCCGAAGAGCACGGCGGTGATCACGCCGCCGCGCATCGCATTGCGGAATCTGACGTGACGGTTGGGCATCACGAAGAAGATGAACGCGAAGTTGAGCGATGCGAGGGCGAGAGTCACCACAAAACGGAAAAGGCCGGAGTCGAGCACGGCGATCAGGCCGTCGGACATCCACTTCGTGAGCCATGTGGCGCCTACCGTCGCGACGATCACATTCTTGACTACATTGAGGATCGGGACCGACATCGCAAGCGACACGAGAATCGGGAGCATGATGGAGATGAAAATATAGAGGAAGAACCGCCGCCACACCGGGCGCGGTTTTTTGATCCGCCAAATCCCGTTCATGCTGACTTCGACCATGCTCAAGGACGACACGACCGTCCAGAGGAGGAATCCAAAGCCTATCCAGCCGAGCGTCTTGATGTTGAACGCCTCGATCTTCTCGAAGAGAGTGTCTGAAATCGCACGCGCCTGCTTGCCGAACTCAAGCGCGGCGGCCTTGCGCTGCTCGCGCTGTTCATCGGTCCCGAGGTAGTTGGCAAGCATCGCCATGTCGTCTTCCTGGCCGTTCTCGATATTGGAGATCATCGCGTCGAGCTGGGCGTTGATGTGGGCCCGCGCATAGTCGTCCACGCCGCATTGCTTGGCGGCGAAGAGCAGTATGCAGAGCGTGGGGATTATCGCGAGCAGGGAGAAATAGGTAAGCCCCGCCGCGTGCATCGAGCAATTGTTGTCGAGAAACGACATCACAACCCGCTTGCCCCACCTGACAAAGCTAAATCCCATCGCGCGCTCGATCGTTTCCTTGAGTTTCATAGGAGATGCCCCGTTATATGGCCGAGAACGACGCCCGCGCAGTAGACGAAGGCGAGGATTGCGAGATTTTCCCTCAAATTGCGGTTGGTGCGGAAGAGGACGAGAATGCCAAGGCCGCTGCCGGAGAACGAGGAGGCCATCAGGGCGCCGGCGCTCATGGCGCCGGAGAGGTAGAGTTTCGCCGCCGCGACGCTCACGGCGCAATTGGGCACGAGTCCCACGAGGGCGGCAATCGCTTCGCCCAGAAAAGGAACGTTGAGGCGGAGCTTGGCAAGCATGTCTTCGCCGCCAAAATGCATGGCGAGTTCGATCGCGCCGGAAACGATGGCGATAAAGAAGAAAATCTCGGCGGTGTGGATAAGCGCGGGGACGACGATTCCTTTGTGACCGGCGCAATCGCAATGGGAATGTTCGCAAAGTTCATGGACGTCCACATCGCGCCGGCGATGGCGGAAGAAAGCGAGAATCGCATTTACGGTAAAGCCCACGGCGATGGCGGCAAAGACCTTGAGAACGACGATCTTGACCATCAGCGAAACGGGAACGCGCGAGGAAATGAGCACTGGAATAAGCTCGTCGGAAGTGGAAAGCATCACGGCTACAAGAGTCCCCACCGTGATGACGCCTCCGGCATAAAGCGATGCGGCGGAGGCGGAAACGCCGCATTGGGGGATTGCGCCGGCCAGCGCACCGGCGAACGGACCGACAGAACGAGCACGCTCGAGGAAAGCCTCGAGCGCGCCGCCCGCTTTAGATTCAACCGCCTCCATGACCAGATAGGTCACGAAGAGAAACGGCAATATGAGCAGGGTTTCGGTTATGTATTCTATCATCAGGCCTGGGAGATAGCTTCGTTCGGGCATTGCGCCGCGCAGCTACCGCAATCCAGGCACTTGTCGGGGTCGATCGTGTAGGTGGCACCTGCCGTGATCGCCTCCGCGGGGCATGCCGCCTGGCAGCATCCACACGCAACACACTTAGATTCGTCGATTTTATGAGCCATTGTCTGTTCCTCCTTTACATATTTAGTAGGTTAAACAATATGTATTATACCATATTTTGGCTCAATTAGTCTACTCAAAGATAGCAAAAGCGGGCAATCCGCGGACATTCTCGAATCCGGGGAGTTTCTTGAGTTCCGCCAGGTCTTCGGACTGGAGGCGGATGACGGTCCAGCCCTCGAGCGCCGCCTTGACGCGGGCGTCGCGCATAGTGGTCGCCTCCATTGCGGCGCAGTTCTTGCACCATGAGGCCCAGCAATCGACCAGCACCGGGCCGGAACTTGGGAGGGAGAAATTCGCGGTCGTCATTTCGGTCGCGCCCTCGGCGGCAACGGGTTCACCGCCGGGAGCGGACGCCTTGAGCCCGACGGCGCCAAGATAGATATAGTAGGCGGCAAAGCAGAGGACGAGTGCGCCGAAACACTTGTTCACCTTCCCCATCCACGCACCGGGCTTGGGCAAGACCTGCATGCCCGCGCCCAGAAGCGGCCATGGAAGCGCCATCCCCAAACCGAAGACGAGCGGCAGGCCGAGCGCGAGCGTCTCGCCCTTGGCAAAGAGATCGGCCGTCCAGAGCAGGACCGAAATCAAGACCGGCGCGACACACGCCCCCGCCAGCACGGCGGAAAGCGCACCCATCAAAAATGCGCTCGAAGACTTGACACGGCGCTTGGAGAAATCGATGAAAAACACGCCAAATAGAGAAAGCGAAAGGCCGATGAATACCGCCGCCACCGCGAAATTGAACCATGGCGACGATTGAATCTGGCCAAACGCCATGCCGCCGACCGCCGCCGCGACGCCCATCGCACCGTAGGCTACGGCGATGCCGAGACCATACGCGAGCCCGCGCCGGAAGGACTTGCCGATGATCATCAGATTTATGGGGATCATCGGCAAAACGCAAGGCGTGAGATTCATCAATATGCCGCCGAGGAAAGCGAGCAGGATGACGAGCAAAACCGGCTTGCCTGCAAATCCGCCGCCATTGTCCGCCTCCTCGCCGCCGCGATTTTCCAGAAACGCGAGAAACTCTTCCGCGTCCATATATCCCATCTTGAGGGCCGCAAGTCCCAGTCTGGAAGGCGCCGCAGGCTCGACCTCGCCTTCGAGAGGAAGCGACCACATTGCGGAAAAGTCTTGCGCAGGGTCTGCGTCCGGCGCTTGCTCTTCCACCGGCACGCACATTCCGTCCTTGCACTCGTAAGCGACGCCGTTGATAATCTGGATTTCGCCGAATAAAAGCGATGCAATGATGAAAATCACGATTTTTTCTCCTTTACCTTGTTATCGGGTGAACACGCCGGGCAGAAGTGCGCGATGGGGCAATCGGCGCAGCGCGGGCGCACCGGCGCACAGCGCGTCTGCCCGAAACTGACGAGATGCGAGTTCCACGTCTTCCAATACTTGACCGGCAGAAGTTTGCGGAGCGTCATTTCCGTTTCGAGCGGCGTCTTCGTCTTGATCAACCCAAGACGGTTGCAGATGCGGTGGACATGGACATCTACGCAAATCGCGGGCAGATTGAAGCCCACCGCGACCGTGAGATTCGCGGTCTTGCGTCCTACGCCCGGGAGTTCGCAAAGTTCCTCCACGGTCTGCGGCAAGATGCCGCCGAATTTTTCCTCAAGGACGCGCGGCAGGTTTTTTAGGTGCCGCGCCTTGTCGCGGTAGAATCCCACCGGATAGATGAGCGTTGCGATCTCCTCTTCGCCAAGCCGCTCAAGGTCTTGCGGCGCGAAACGCTCGCCTTGCGCGGCGGCGAAAAGCCGGCGCACCGCCCCAGCCGTGCACGCATCCTTGGTGCGCGCGGAAAGAATCGTCCCCACCAGCACGCAAAACGGATCGCGAGTCTGCGCTTCAATAAGCTCGATGATCGGCGCGGGATGCGCCTTGAACTCCTTTTTGAGGAGCCGGTCGACGGCAGGGATGTCGCAAACCGTCATGTGCGCACGACTCCGTCGCCGGTTATGTTGTACTTGTAAGTGGTAAGCTCTTCGAGCCCCATGGGTCCGCGAGCATGGAGCTTGTCGGTGGAAATCCCGATTTCCGCCCCCATGCCGAACTCCGCGCCGTCGGTGAAGCGCGTGGAGACATTGTGGTAGACGCATGCGGAATCCACGTCACGCAGGAATTCGGCCGCTTTCTGCGCATTGTCCGTAATAATGCAATCGCTGTGGCGGGAAGAATTGGCGTTGATGAACGCGATTGCGTCGCGCCAATCCTTCACCTTGCCTACCGACATCTCGAGCCCCAGATATTCGGTGCCGAAATTGCCGTCGTGAAGCGTGACGCCATTATCCTCCGCCCAGGCGTCGAGCATCGGACGGAACAGCGGATAGAGTTTTTCGTGCACGATCACACACTCGACGGCATTGCAGGCGCTCGGACGCTGACGCTTGGCGTTGTCGATTATCGCGAGCGCCATGGCGAGATCCGCCTCGTCGTCCACATAAATGTGGCACACGCCCTTGCAGTGCTTCAGGACCGGGATGAGCGCGGCCTCGCACATTGCGCGGATGAGCCGCTCGCCGCCGCGAGGAATGGCAACATCCACCAGCCCGGTGGCGCGGACGAGTTCCGTCACCGCCTCATGGCCGGGACGATCGACGAACTGTACGGCGTCCGGGCATTTTCCGCCCAATGCTTCGCGAACCGCCGCCGCAAGCGCCGCATTGGAGCGGAGCGCTTCCTTGCCGCCGCGCAGAATAATCGCATTGCCTGTTTTGAGGCACAAGGCGGCAGTATCGACAAAGACATTGGGGCGAGACTCAAAGACAACCGCGACAACGCCAAACGGCTCGCGGACCTTGCGGATCGTAATGCCGCTGGGGCGCTCGCGCGTCCAAAGGATTTCGCCCACGGGATCCGGGAGCGTCGCGACATGGCGGACGCCATCGACCATCGCCGCAAACCTCGAGGGGGTGAGCGAAAGGCGGTCTACCATCGCCGCAGAAATCCCCGCCGCCTTGGCGGCTTCCACATCTTCGCGGTTTGCCGCCGCGATTTCATCCTTGCGCATCTCAAGGACTTCGGCGATTCGCATGAGCAGAGAGTTCTTCTCCGCAGTGGAAAGTTGGCGCAGACTTGCCGCGGCATTTCGTGCGCACCGCGCCATTGAGACAATGTATTCGTGCATCACTTGCGCCTCAAGACGATAACGCTCACTACCGGCGGATTGAAGAAGCGGATCGGAAATCCCGCCCATTGACCGGAACCGGGCGATACGTAAAGATGTCCGGCGGCGATTTCATAAAGCCCGCGCACGAAACCGCCGTTGGAATGCGCGATTAGCCGGTCGAGCACCGGAGCGACTCCGCCGTGGGTATGGCCGGAGAGCTGCAGGTCGCAGAAGTCGAGCTCGAGATTGTTCGTGCCGTTGGTTTTGGGACGATGCTGAAGCAGGATGCGAAACTCGCCGTTCGTGGCCGAGGAGAATAGATTGCGCGCACTGGGAATGTTCAGCGGCTCGTATATCTTGACCGAAGGATCGTCGATGCCGCCGAGAACCAGCCCTTCGCGCGGCACGACCGTTTCGCCGCGCAAAAAGCGTATTCCCATTTCATCGTAGCAGCGTTTCCACTCGAGCCAGGGATAATAGAATTCGTGGTTGCCGGTGCAGAAGAAAACGCCGTCCGGCGCGGCGAGATTCTTCAGCGGCTCGACATCGCGCAAAAGCTGATCTGGAGCGCCATCCACAATATCGCCAGTCATGACAATTAGATCGGCGCGAAGACTGTTCGCGGTCTCGACCACCGCCTCGGTGCGCCAGGCGCGCGCCGCGCCGGAAACATGGATATCGGAAATCTGCACGATGCGGTAGCCATCGAGCGCGGCGGGGATTTTCGCGCTCGCCACCTCCACTTCCTCGACCACGGGATCCTTGATGCCGCCATATACGCCATAGGCGGCGATTCCCCACGCGAGCAGCGGCAAGACGAGCGCCTTGAAGCGGAATCTGAAGAAAAACGAAACAAAACCCAAAGCAAACAAAATCATCAGACCGGAGTAAAGCCAATTCAAAATCCAAATCGCCTTTTCCGGGAGTTCCGGCGAGAAAGCATCGCCGCCAAGCTCCTGGAAAAGCAGAAACTTGGATGCGCACGCGAGCAGCGCAATCATCCAAACCGCCTGCCCGCGAGCCTTGAAATCGCACCTGAGCACGAAAACGAGATAAGTGAAGAACGCTACCGCAAAAGGAAAATAGACAAAAAATGTTTTCATGCCGCCGCCTTTTTACCTGCCAACCGCAAGCACCCTGAAGCCAAGCGATCTAAGCGCCGCGTCGTCAAGGCAATTGCGCGTATCGAACACCAATGCCGGCTTGCGCATCGATTCGTAGATGCGCTTCCAGTCGAGCGCGGCATACTCGCTCCAGTCCGTCAAAACCAAAACCGCATCGGCTCCAGCGGCGGCGGCGTAGGGATCCTCCACCCACTCGATGCCATCGAGACCGGCGAGATCCCGTTTGCCGTTTTCGATCGCCTTGGGGTCGGTTATCGCAAGACGGACATGCTCCCCTGCGAGAAGCCTCGCAACCGCTCCGGCGGGAGTCTCGCGCGTATCGCCGGTGTTCGCCTTGAACGCGAAACCGAACATCGCGATCTTCTTGCCGGCGAGCGTATTGAACATGGATGTGAAGAGCCGGTTCACAATCCGCTCGTGCTGATGCTCGTTCACCCTGATGACTCCCATCCAATACTCCGCCGCAGTATGAAGCCCGAACGACTCGCACAGATAAACGAGATTGAGGACGTCTTTCTTGAAACAGCTGCCGCCGAATCCAGGACCGGCCTTGAGGAATTTGGCGCCGATGCGGCTGTCGGCACCGATGACGCGGGCGACTTCGCCGATGTTGGCGCCGGTCGCCTCGCAAAGTCCGGCAAGCGCATTGATGGAGCTCACGCGCTGGGCGAGCATCGCATTGGCGGCAAGCTTGGAGAGCTCGGCCGACCACACATTCGTCGTCAATATCTTTTCGCGCCTTACCCATGCGCCGTTTGTTCCGGCGTAGATTTCCGCGAGCGCCGCGACCGCCGCCCTTCCCGCCTCGTCGTCCGGCCCGCCGATCAATACGCGATCAGGTTCGAGCAAATCCTTGATCGCCGACCCCTCGGCCAGAAATTCCGGATTCGAAAGAACCGTAAATCTGTATTTCGCATGATCGTTCAAAATCGCTTCCATGGCCGCCGCGGTGCGGACGGGCAGCGTTGATTTCTCCACGACAATCTTGTCTCCGTCCGCGTATTCCTTGATCGTCCGCGCAGTGGCTTCCCAGAACTGCAAATCGCTAGCCCGCCCCATCCCGCGCCCGAACATTTTGGTCGGGGTGTTGACGCCGACGAACACAATATCGCACTCTTTCACCGCGCCTGCGATATCGGTAGAGAAAAAGAGATTCCGTCCACGGACTTCTCTGACTACTTCCTCCAGTCCCGGTTCGTAGACCGGCAAATTGAAGTCCGCCGAATTCCAGGCCGCAATCCGGTCTGCATTGATATCGACGACTATCACCTTGCGGTCTGGATTCATTTTGGCGATTACCGCCATCGTAGGTCCGCCGATGTATCCCGCTCCGATGCAAACGATATTCCTGTTCATGCCAGCTCCGTTGGGACGTCTCAAACCTTTGAAAAAAGCGCCTTGTATATCTTCACGGAATCGACAAGCGGACGGAAGTGGCTTGTGCGATTGCTCGCGATGTAGATGGTATCGATCGGAACCTGTTCGAGCGGCTCCTTGAGCTTTTTGAGCAGCGGAAACATTCTCACCTCATACTCGAAACGCTCGCCCGCAAGCGCGATCATCGCGTCCCAGAGCCGGCGCGGAACGCATCTGAGGCCGGTTTGCGTGTCGCCAATCCGGCAGCCGAAGAAAATGCGCATTACGCCGCTGGTCCAGATATTGCCGAATCTGCTTCTGAAAGGAATTCCCTTTCTGAAGAAATCGCGCACCCCGAAGACGACGCTGTCCGTCTCTGCGGCGCGTACGCAGACCTTCGCCACGTCCTCCACCACATGCTGCCCGTCGCCATCGCAGAAGACCGCGAAGTCGCATGCCGTGTTCGCCTTCAGCCATTCGAGCGCGGTCTTGATCGCCCGGCCCTTGCCGCGGTTGACGCCATGGTGCAAAATCCTTACCGCCGGCGGCAACTCCTCGAAGCGATGCAAATCTTCAGTGGAACCGTCGTCGACCACAACCACCGTGCCGAATCCTCGCGCGAGCAGTTCTTCGCAGAGCCGTTTGAGCCCTGGCTCCGGATTGTACACGGGAATTGCGACCGCGGTGTTCATTTCGCCTTGCGCACCGAGATCGTACGGTTGGCGCGGCTCGAACCGATGCGCGACCAATCCTTCAGAAGACTGTAATAATTCTTGTCAAGCTTGGTCTCCACGTGACCCCACTCTTCGCGCCAGACATTGACTACGAGACGCCCGTCCTTCATTTCCGTCGTCACGAAATTCTCGTACCACACTCCCGTCCCCGTTTCGGGGTCGGAGAATCTGTACGGCGAAGGCAGGCACTCCGGAACCGTGTAGCCTTCAGGGAATTCGAATGAATAGACGATCGTGGCGCGGCCGTGCGCCGGCACGCCGATTGGATTGAACCGCGCCGGCTCGCTGAGCGGGAAGATCTGGGCGTCAAAGTCCGGGATCGCAACGGTGATCGCATCACCGTCCACCGTCGCATAGTCGGGAACATGGCAGCTGAAACTCTTAACCGCAGGGTAGTTAGTAGTATCGGTCACGAGCGGCGCGGTTGAGGTCGCAGCGCTCGAAAGCGAAGAAAGGATTGTCTGATAATGGCGCTTGCGGTCGTCCGGAAGCATTTCCTCGAATTGCTTGCGGAACGCTCCTACGGCAGTGCCCGCGACCTTGCTCTCCACCGTCATGTCCACCGAGCCGTCGGGATTGATCTTCATCTTGTTGGAATACGATGTCCAGCCGCTGTATGCCGCCATTCCGGTAATCGTGCAGAAGGTATTGTCGGCCGGATTGAAGAATGTCGAACCATCGTATGTCGCCGCGCCGATCGGCGTCCACTCGTTTTCAAAGGCGATGTAGACAACCTCAAGATTCCGGTCGCACAGTCCGAGCGTGAGGATCTTCTTCCACATTGGCGTTTTGTCGAATGTCACCAACGCCACAGGTACATTGAAACGCCCCACATCAGGATACTCGAATTTGTGGCGATGCTTCTGCGCCTCGGACTTGGCGCCGTTCACGGTCGCAAAGACGATGTCCGCCTCAAAACCCGCGCCGCGCAGGAGCGCAATCATCGTGCGGATGTAGTCCAAACGGTTGGCATAACCTTCCTTGATCACGATTTCCGGGGCGGTGAGTTCTGCGGCGAGCGGGATTTCATACATCTCAGGACCGATCACGCGCACGTTCTTCACCATCCAGTTGCGGATCGACTCCACCGTCTCTCCTGCCGCCTCGAACTCGAACGGATCTATCTCCAAGGCCGGCGCGAGGGTCGCGCATTGGCGCGTGAAACTGTTCGACGAAATCGTGACCACATCGCGCCACAGCGTGCCGTCCGCAAGCATCGGCTCGCGCACGAAACGCTTCGGGTTCACGACGCGGCGCTCCCAATCGCCGCAGCGCACATAGAGTTCGTCGACCGGATCGGCGGCATCGAAGTACCACTCGCCGTAGTACTCGACCGGCGAATTCTCCACCGTCGTCACCGTGGTGTAGTAGATAGTGGATCCTATTTCGACCGACGGCAGATTCACGACCATGGTCTTCGTCGCGGGATAGCGCGGCGCCTCCGCGGCCCAAGAGACGTCCATGACATTGATTTCCTTGTCCTTGTCCAGCCAGGCGACGCTCCCGTTGCGGTTGGATACGCAAGCCGAAATTACCTCGATGTTCTTCCATGAAGGATTGTACACGAACTGAAGTTCGGAGCTCGACTTCTTGCCGTTGTAGGTGAGAATTTCCTTGACGCAAGTATTCGTCGTCACCCAGCTGCGATCGCCGGTGAAGGTGGTCTCCTCGGAGATGTAGCGATAGCGGACGTTGGCGTCATAGATGCGGTTTTTGCCGAAGATCACCCGATCGCGCAACGATGCCTCGATCTGCTTCTGAACCTCGCGTATGCGGCCGTATTCCTCGGGCGAGAACTCCACCTTGCCGATCGACATCTTGGTATCGGCGACGATCATGTCGCCTTCGCAATGGAATTTGCGGGAATACTCGTACGGTTCCTCGATCGCAATTGGTTCGGGGAAGTTTTCGACATCGCCCAGCACTCCCGCAATCTGCACCGAGACATGCTCCTCCACAGAAGCCGTCGTATCGATCACCAGCGGATACCGGCGCTTCTCGAGTCCTATGCGCCCGTTCAGCAGCCAATTGACCGTACCGAAACTGCGCGAAAATAGCGGCAGCGAAAGTTCGTTGCGCGTTTCGCCGCGAATCACCATATCCGGGATGCGCGCGACGATCTCCACCGTCAAGGGCACGCTCGTATCCTGCAGATCCGCCGGCGAAATCTCGCACTTCATCATCTCGGCGCCGGGATAGCGGTCGCGGAAAATGCGCTGGAAGAGATTTTGCTGCTCCGTCCTGTTCTTGCGCACGAGTCCGGAGCGGAAGGCATTGTCGTTGATTCCGTTGAAGGCGATTTTCGTGTCGAGCAAAATCGCGCCGCTCGACTCCAAAAGACCGTGCGACTCGATCACCAGCGAATTCTCTCTGGGCGAGACGACCGGCGAAGTGCGCAGGGGATCGCCCTCCGGCGTGGCGATGAGGTAGCTTTTGTCGGAAAGATAGCTGGGCATCAAATCGCGGCTCGACTCGTCGGTCGGATCCATGAGAATGATCTCGCCGTCTTTCTTGACCGCGACGATCGCGTGGTTGAAATAGGGCATAGGAACATCCGGATCCTGCTTGGCGCCATTGTGGATCAGGACTGGATAGGCCTCGAATCCGGCGATGCGGAGCATGGCGACGAGAAGCCCGGCCTTGTCGCGGCACACGCCATAGCGATTGTTGAATGTGATGTCGATATCGTGCGGCGCATAGCCCGGACTCTTGTCTTCCATCGTTAGGCCCATGTAGCGGATCTCCTGCGCGACCCACTTGTAGAGCTTGGCGATATCATGCCCGACTTCATCCACCTTGTTGGTCATGGCTTCGGTCGTCTTGGCGAGGTGCGGTGCCGAAATCTCCCAATACCAGCGCGAAATCTCCTCCCAGCTCTCCGCCGTGGAGTAGTGGATTCTCTCGACTTGCGTATACATCGGGGGCATGTCCGGGTCTGCATACGTCTTCTGCGCGGCATAAGCTGTGGTCCATTTGTAGATTATGCGCCCGTCCTTCTCTTCCTTCGCGAATACGAGATGATCCTTCAAGGCGTCGCGCACCATGATTTTCTTTAGCGGACGTTCCTGCGGCGCGTCCACTATAATCGTGGTATCGAGTATCGGACACTCCCACTCGGTGATGGAGATGCTGGCAAACTGGTTCTCGATGCGGCTTTTGACGATCGTGCGGCGATATTTGAGATGGATGATATCGCCAATCTTCACATCTGGAATGCTGCAAACGAGCTTTCTGGACATGGAGTCGTAGATATTATCAGCCATCGACGAATTGTCGCTAGCCTCCTTCATCGTCTTGCGGAAATCGATATCGCGCTCCACGCCGTCGCTGCCGGTCACGCCGACATAGAGGATTTCCGCGTCGCCGTAGCGCAAATTGTAGCTTATCGAAATTATACTCTCTTCGCGCCGGCCTTTTTCGGTAAGGACTTTCACATAAGTCTCAATTTCCGTCGTGAAGGTTCCATCGGGATTGTAGCGGGTGTACTCGATCTGATTGGTCACCACGGCATCGGTATCGGGGTATGTCTCCGTGGTGATGTCATCAGCACGAACTGCCGTCGCGAAGAGCGCGGCGAGCATTATTATCGTCATTGGCTTCATTTTTCTCCTGGTTTGTAGTGCAAAAACACCTATTACAATCAATATTGATATGATATTATACCGAAAAATGGAGAAATTTGCAAATGAAATCAGCGCACAAATCATCATCGCCATCGATGCCGGCTTGAGTCCGGACATTATTCCAGCCAATGTTTTAGAGGTTTTAAACCGTTCCATCGCCCCCAAAACCGCCAAAAGCAGAATATAGCTCGGCATCAGCAGTGCGACCGTCGCGACCCCAGCGCCCAGAATTCCGCCCATGCGATAGCCGAAGAATGTCGCGCAATTTACGGAGATTGGTCCAGGAGTCATCTGGGTAAGAGCCATGATATTGCCGAATTCATCGGCGGCGATTTGCAGATATGGCGCGGCCGGTCCCACAAAGTCCGCCATGTAGAATGGCACCAACACATATCCGCCGCCGAACGCCGCCGTGCCGTATTTGAGGAAGAGCAGGATGATTGCCGGGATCGTGCTCGACTTGAAGGTCCCGATCGCACACTGCCGCCCCAGACCGCAAAGCGCCGCCGCCATAAGCACGAACACCGGATCGACAACGTGCAAAACGAGGATCGAGGCGCACGCAATCACGGTCGCATAGCCAAACACACCGCGGACGCTCGCATCCCAGCCGCGCCAGATCACGGCGGCGATGATGCCGGTCAATGCCGCCCTGAGCCCCGTGAAGCAACTCTCCAGCCATGGATTTCCAAGTGGAATTGCGGCATAGCCCATGGAAACTGCGAGGAAGATCGCAAGGCTCGGAAGAATCACTCCGCAAAGCGCCACCGCCGCGCCCGTCTTGCCTGCGACCTTGTTCCCCACATAGATTGCAGTATTTCCGGCGATAAGCCCCGGCACCATCTGGAAAACCGGCAAAGCCCCGATAAGTTCGCCTTCTTCAGTCCATCCAAGCCGCGAACATACATCATCCGCCACCGAAATGATCGCAAAACCGCCGCCGACAACGAAGAGCGAAATCTTGAAAAATTCCCAAAAGAGCCTAAGCAATTTTCTCATACAACATCCCGCACGCCAGCGCATCGTAAAGTCCATCGTGCCAAGTCCTTCCCTCGAACACCGGAACACATCCAAACATCATGCATAAATCGCCTAACGCATGGCTCGCAAGCTTTGGATACCTTTTCTTGGCGATTTTCAAAGTGTCTATCCACGGTCCCCAGGGCGTAATCGGCGCGAGGCGCGTCAAAATCGTCTTTTCGCAGGCGATGTTGTGCGCAATTAGCGTCTTTCCGGCAAGAAAGCCGTAAATTTCTTCCCAATATGCCATCAACCCGCCGCTCTCGAAACGCCAATCGTGCATTTCGCCGGGCGCAGCCTTGCCGCTTTCATCATACTCGAACGCCACCGCTCCGAGCTGCCACGGCCGACCTTGGTCGTCGGTCTCGAAATCTATCGCAACTGCGTCCATACCTTGATTGCCTGCGCCGTCTCCCTGACATCATGCACCCGCACGATGCTCGCACCGCTTGCCGCCGCGAAAAGCGCAATCGCCAAATTGCCGCCCAGATTTTTGCCGGTCACCTTTTCTCCCGTCAATTTCTTTACTATCCGCTTGCGGCTGGCGCCAACCAAAACCCGTCCGATCTTCGCAAGTTCGCCTACCGACTTCAACAATTCCAAATCCTCTTCCCGCGTCGTTCCAAATCCTATCATCGGATCAAGATAAACTCTCGTGCGCAAATCTCCTGGCGCCAGCGCATCAAGGTTGTCGCCAGGACGGAACGGAATGACTATCTCCGCTTGCGGATGATCCCTCAAAAGCGCGAACATCTTGTCCAGCGGCTCCCTGAAAACGCAGTTCACCATCTTCGCTCCAGCGGCGAGTGCGCGTTCCGCCGTCTCTGGATGATACGTATCCACGCTCACCGACGCCTTTGGCGCGAGCGCCAGCACCACCTCGCCGATCCGCCGCCATTCCTCTTCCCACCCGATGGGCGTCGCATCAGGACGTGTGCTCTCTCCGCCGATGTCGATTATGTCCGCGCCCTCGCCAATTAGATTCTTCGCCCTTCTGATCGCCTCTTCCGGTTCGTAAAACCTGCCGCCGTCGGAAAACGAATCCGGCGTCACATTTACGATTCCCATTATCCTGCAATCCATTCCCTCTCCCCTCTTTCTCCTTCAAGCGAGGCGGAAACTCCTGCGGTGCTCTGGGCAAGGCCCGAGTTTCGCCAGCGCCTCGTAATGGGCTTTTGTGGGATAGCCTTTGTGCTTGGCGAAGCCATAGCCGGGGTATTCGCGCTCAAGCCTCAGACAGTCCAGATCCCGCGCAGTCTTGGCGAGAATCGATGCCGCCGCCACCAGCAGGCTTTTCGCATCGCCTTTCACGATGTTCTGCGATGGATACGGAAGGCCTTTTACCGGCAGTCCGTCCACGAGCACAAACATCTCCCCAACCGCTTCCGCCGCCCGGCGCATCGCCAGATGCGTCGCGACCAGAATATTGAGCTCGTCGATTTCTCGCGCCGACGCGAAAGCCACGGCCCACTTGCAACCTGCCGTCGACTTGATGATTTCCGCGAGGCGTTCGCGCTTTTTCCCGGCAAGCTTTTTGCTGTCGTTGATCTCGCGCCACTCGCCTTCGAGCAGTTTTTCCGCAAGTCCCAGCGGCACATGCACCGCCGCCGCGCAAACCGGCCCCGCGAGCGGACCGCGTCCGGCTTCATCCACTCCCATCACCGCTCCGCCGGCGGCGCGCTCGTATTCCAGATCCACCATCCTAGTCGCCCAAGACATAGCCGCGCTTGCGGACATTGCGGATTTTATCGCCCGACGCCCCGAGTTTGCGCTTCACCCTGCTCATTATCTGCACCATCGCGTGCGGATCGATCGCAAACCCTTCGCCGCGCAAAGCATCGATCAATCCATCGTATCTCACACACTTTCCCCTGTTCATGTCCAGAACCTGCAGCATGTCCGCCTCGCTCGCCGTGATCGCAATCTCTTCCCCTGCGCATCGCGCAACCAGATTGTGCACGTCAATCTCCATTTCACCGACCTTGAACGTCCGCTCCCCCCGTCCGCCATTCGCCAAACCAGAACCACCAACCACCAGACCCTCAAGTTCCCTGACTCTCCTTATATGCCGGTCTATGAGCGACATGAAATACTCCATGCTCATGCGCGGCGTATCGATGTCGTCTTTGCGGACGAACTCCACCGCCCCCAGATCAAGCGCCAGAATCCTGTCGGCATCGTTTTCAAGGCACGAAAGAAACACGATTGGCGTCGCTTTGTCTTTTTCTCTGATCGCCTTGCACGCCTCGAAGCCGTCCATTACCGGCATCATCACATCCATGACCACAAGGTCAAACGGCGAAGCACCGAACGCCGCAACGCCATCGCGCCCGTTGTTCGCGGTCGCGACTTCGAATCCGCCCGCTTCGAGCCGCGCCTTGAGGCCGTTGCGGATCGCAAGTTCGTCTTCCACTATCAAAATCCTGCCGCGCATCGTCCTTCAATCCTTCCACGGCGCCACATCGCCATCGCGCTTCCACAACACGAATTTGATATGCCGCACCGGTGCTTCACGCTCCCAAGCCCGTACATATCTCATCTCCACCGTCGCCGGACCCAAGAACCCGCGGTGCACACGGATCGACACCTCCGCCTTGCCGGGTGCGCCGCAAAGCGCCTCTTCGCCAGGCGCAGCCTCATAGGGAATATGCTTCACGAACACTTCCACGAGATTGCGGTCGTCGTCGCACGATGCCTCCCAGTGGTATCCCGTCGTCATGTTTTCGTCAAGCTCCACATAAAACCGGTCGCCGCTCTCCACCTCGATCACGCGATCCGCCACGGGCTCGCGGATCGTCATCCTGTCCATCCTGCATCCGCAAAGCGCAAGCGTCAGCGCTAGGATCGTCAAGCCCACCCTGTTCATGAAATCGCCGAAATTATTTCCGGCAAAAGCTGCTTCTTCCTCGAGAGTATCCCCGGCATGACCAACGTCCCCCACTCCCCGCGCTTGTACGGCAATTCATGCCGCACCGCCTTGTCGCCGGAAAAGAACATCTCCGAGTATCCGCGCACCGGATCAGTTACCATGAGCGCCATGAAATCGAGCTTCTCGGCCCCGACGATCTGGTCCACCGCCGCCTGCAACTCCTGTGCGTGCTTGTGCACGAACGACATGTGCGTCTCTTCGATCTGTGCGACTATGAACTCCTTGCCGCCCTCGTGATAACGCTTGGCGTCGCTCATGATCGCCGCCTCCACGCCCATGGTCTTGAGCGGCGAATCGATCTCGGAAAGCTGCGCCCAGATATCCGCAGCGGATTCTCCCGCGAGCTTCTCCAGCCATGCGCACATCGTCTTGTCGGCCTCGGTGGTCGTCGGCGACTGGAACATCAATGTATCGGCGATAATCCCGCAAATGAGCACCCCGGCGATCCCCTTGGCCGGACGCTCCCCCGCCGCACGGTACATCCGCGCGACCAAGGTGCAGGTACTGCCCACCACATCCGCCGTGTAGCGGATCGGATCCTTCGTGGGCATAAACGCGATGCGATGGTGGTCGACAACCTCGACCACCGGTATTTCCTCCAGACCCGGGATTCCCTGATCGACTTCATTGTGATCAACGAGAATGATGCGCCGCGGCGGCTCTTCCGCAAACGCGCGCTTGAGCAGCGTGCCGCGCAGTTTGCCGTTTTTGTCCACTACGGGGAAGTGGTTGTGCGAATTTTTGAGGCACGCCTTCTTGATGTCGTGCACGCGATCGGTGTCGGTCAATATCTGGACGCAACGGTGAAGGTTGGCGTCCTTCGTCTTTATCGACAGATCGCCGCGGGCGATAAAATAATCCAGCAGTTTCGCAGGCGAAAGCATTCCCAGAAACGTGCCGTCCGCCGCCTTCACCGGCAATGACGACTCGCCTGACTCCAAAAGCCGCTTCAGCGCATCCTCCAGTTTCATTTCGCCATCGATCATCGGCACCGATTCGTCCATTATGTGCTCGACGCGAAGATAGATGTCGCGCTTGGTGCGGATAGGCGGCAGATTGAAATGGTTGAATATCCACTTGGCCCGCGGAGTCAGGTTGCCGGCGCAAATGGGCTCTACATTTTCCATGCCCGTGCGCATGCGCAAATCCGCCAGCGCATAAGCACTCGTTATGGAGTCCGTATCCGGATTCCTATGCCCGCAAATATATATCTTCATCTAGCGGTATTATATCAAAAAACGGTGCGAAATGCAAGCGCGTCACGGCTGCCGCTCGTCCCCTTTGCGCTTGCGGGCGTGAAAATAAAGCTTGCCGTTTTTGAGTATGCCGTCGATGCGTTCGGCATAGCGCGTCGCCGCCTTGCCTTTGTTGTTGCGCTTTTCCTGCTCGTATTCGCTGCGTTTGGCTTCGTAGTACCTGGCCTCCGCCTGCTCTTCCTGGCTTGCCAGACTGCGAAGCGTCTCCCAATTTCCATTGTCGTCGTCCAGCCGGATCGCGCGGCTGCGGTATATTGGACGATGTCCGGGTATCGTGAGATCGGAAGAATGATAACTGTGGTATCTCGTAGGCGGGCGTATGCGCGGCACATAGGTAATACCGTCAATGCCGCGCTTGACATGCGATCCATTCCAGAACTTTACGGTGCGGTGAAACTTCTTGACCTTGAGAGCCGCGCCGTCTTCCGCTCTGGGCGGAAAATCCTTCTCGACCGCACTGCGAATCGCCGCCGGTGATGTGGTATCGCCGAACTCCAGCGTTTCGCATATGATCTTGTTGTTCGGATTCCCGCTCGGATAGAATATCACATCGAACACCAGTTCGTCGTATACGGGCTTGATGCAATCCAAGACCGGATACAACCCGGCGAAGAACATCTCCGACGGGTCGACCGGCTTGACCTTTTCGATCATTCCCCAACGCGGATTCGTGCGCCTCGCATGGTAATAAGCCATGCCTTCTTTCGCGACCATGTAGTCGAGTCCGTCGATTCTCGCGGCAAATTCGTCATAGTTGATTTCCGTCCTCTTGCCTCCATCTTCTATCTTGATCGCCTTTACCGCCTCGCCAGGCACATGCGTCACCCAGTAAAGCGGCGGGCGAGGATTCGTGTCGAGCGGCAAGAGATAGCAAAGTTCGCCTCCGGCTTCCGCCAGTTTGTTGGTCACATTCGCATTGAACATGTCAAAATCGTTTTCCCTAACCGCATAGAGGAAGGTGCGATACAGCGCCTTTGCCTGCTCCTTTTCCTTGCGCGCCGCCTCCTCCTCGGCGACCTTGCGCTCGCGCTCAAGACGCTTGCGCTCGTTTTCCGCCTCGCGCTCGGCCTTCTGGCGCTCGCGCTCCTTCCGCTCGCGCTCGATCCGCTCCGCCTCTTGCTTCGCTGCGGCGGCGCGCTCGGCCTCCGCGAGTTCGCGCCGATGGTCGAGATGCCTGTCTACCGCCTTGTACACAAACCACAGCGACGATAAAAGACCCAAAAGCACCGCCACATCGAATGCATTCTTGAGAAACTTGCGCATGAACATGCGATGCTTCATCTGCTCGTATGTCTTGACGCGGATTTCCGGATCGTAAAGCTTCTTCTCGGGAGCTGGAGGTTCCGGTTTGATTTTCAATGTCTTGCGCAGCTTAAGCTCGCTCTTCCTTGCAGGTTCGGAAGCGGCAGATCCGGCGGCATCATCAGATTCAGCAGCATCTTCAGCCTCGGCAGGTCTGGGTGCAGACTTCTTGCGCTTCATCGCCTTTACGACTTCAGCGCCGCAATTATGGCAGACTACCGCCTCGCCCTTTACGAGAGCATCCTCAAGCTCCACGCTCGCGCCGCAATTTCCGCACTGTGCAGTCACCCTTGAAAATCTCCTTATCTCCTGCAATTTCGTACTTTTGCCGCATATTATAGCTTTTTTTTTTTTTTTTT
>OCTX012145540.1_pt1 | contig 31486 bp, 15 predicted proteins | sample 1539691 | NCBI WGS metagenome assembly OCTX01 (sample SAMN02144231, study PRJEB22623) | gut metagenome | biome: sheep rumen | host: Ovis aries | place: New Zealand
TCCCTAAAATTTCCACTCCTTGGCCAAATCAAGGGAAAAAGGTATCGTCCTTTAACTCCCTCTAACTCCCTTTAACTCCTTTAACTCCCCCAATTTGAGCGAATGTGAAACTTGAATAGATAATAAAGAGATTGCCATGGGGAAGGTAGAATTTCCACCGGTTCAAGCTGGCGTTATAAAATTCACAGTAGAAACAACTCATAAAGAGGAGTAATGCATAGAGATATGAAAAAGACAACATCCACCCTCATACTCACATTCATCATTTGTCATCTGTCATTCAGCCCCGCAGGGGCACAGGGGCTGAAGGACGCCCTGGGGCAGTACTGCCTCGTCGGCGCTGCCCTGAACCAGCTGCAGAGCGACGGCCAGGTGCCCGACTGCGACCTCGTCATCGACCGCCACTTCAACTGCGCCACTGCCGAGAACTGCATGAAGAGCGAGGTCATCGCCCCCGCCGAGGGGCTGTTCGACTTCCGCGCCTCCGACAAGTTCGTCAGCTACTGCCAGCAGCACCAGCTGAAGGCCATCGGCCACTGTCTGGTGTGGCACTCGCAGGCCCCCGACTGGTGGTTCACCGCCGGCTACTGCGCCCAGCCCGCCTCGAAGGAGCTGCTGCGCCAGCGCATCGTCAACCACATCAAGACCGTCGTGGGCCACTATAAGGGCCAGATCCACGGCTGGGACGTGGTGAACGAGGCCATCCTCGACGACGGCACCTTCCGTCCCTCGCCCTTCTACAACCTGCTGGGCGAGGAGTTCATCGAGATAGCCTTCCGTGCCGCCCACGAGGCCGACCCCGACGCCGAGCTCTACTACAACGACTACTCCATGGCCGGCGAGAAGAAGCGCCAGGCCGTCTGCCGCCTGGTGAAGAACCTCAAGGCCAAGGGTCTGTGCATCGACGGCGTGGGCATGCAGAGCCACAACGGGCTCGACTACCCCAACCTGACGGAGTACGAGAAGAGCATCGATGCCTTCGCCCAGTGCGGCGTGAAGGTGCACATCACCGAGCTCGACCTGAACGTGCTGCCCAACCCCGACCAGTTCGGAGGCGGCGCCGCCGTAGACCAGAACTACGAGTACCAGCAGCGCCTGAACCCCTATGCCCAGGGCCTGCCCCCCGACGTAGAGCGCCAGGTGGAGCAGCGCTGGATGCAGTTCTTCGACATCTACCACCGCCACCGCACGCAGATAGGGCGCATCACCCTCTGGGGCGTCAGCGACAGCGGCTCCTGGCTCAACGGCTGGCCCGTGAAGGGGCGTACCAACTACCCCCTGCTCTTCGACCGCCAGTTCCGCGCCAAGCCCGTGGTGCAGAAGATTATTGAGAAATTTAAATAAATACAAGTTTCGCAACTTTGGGGAGTGAAAGGAGTGAAAGGAGTGAATTTGAAAAAGTTGAATTAAATAAACTAAAAAAACAATGAAAGCACGCTATCTTTTCCCCAGCGACTACATGGCCGACCCTGCGGCCCACGTGTTTAACGGACGCCTGTACGTCTACCCCTCGCACGACCGTGAGTGCGATAACGTCTTCGACGACGACGGCGGCCACTTCCAGATGCGCGACTACCACGTCCTCTCCTTCGGCAACGTCGAGACCGACGAGGCCGTCGACCACGGCGTCATCCTCGACCAGGACCAGGTGCCCTGGGTGGAGAAGCAGATGTGGGACAGCGACGTGGTGGAGAAGGACGGCCGCTACTACCTCGTCTTCTCGGCCAAGGACTACAATGGCGAGTTCCACCTCGGCGTGGCCGTCGCCGACCGCCCCGAAGGCCCGTTCACAGCACAGCCCCACCCCATCCGCGGCGCCAACAGCATCGACCCCTGCGTGTTCAAGGACGACGACGGAGCCATCTACTGCTACTACGGCGGACTCTGGGGCGGACAGCTGCAGTGGCACCAGCCCCTGAGCGTGAACCCACACATGCAGCCCGACACCGAGCCCGCTCCCGACGGCATGGTCGACATAGGCCACGCCCCCGACAGGAAGACGCAGCTCTATGCCCCCGCCGACGCCCCCGCCCTGCCCAGCTTCGTGGCCCGCATGACCGACGACGTGCTGCAGTTCACCGAGGCCCCGCGGCCCGTGGTCATCGTCGATGCCGACGGACAGCCGCTGCGCGCCGGCGACCCCCACCGCTTCTTCGAGGCCAGCTGGATGCACAAGTACCAGGGCCGCTATTACTTCAGCTACTCCACCGGCGACAGCCACCTGCTCTGCTATGCCATCGGCGACAACCCCTACGGCCCCTTCCGCTACCAGGGCGTGCTCCTCGAGCCCGTCGTGGGCTGGACCACTCACCACTGCGTGGTGGAGCACAACGGACAGTGGTACCTGCTCTACCACGACTGCGTGCCCTCCGGCGACGTCACCCACCTGCGCTCGCTGAAGGTGCAGCGACTCTTCTACCGTCCCGACGGCACCATCGAGACCGTCGTCAACGAGTAACTCCATCGCTCGGCCATACCACACGGCCGAGCGATTTTCTTACGCGCGCGCATGATATACGCACGCGCGTGAGTGATTTTTTGGTTGCACCGAGACTGAATATCAGGCAGTTACAAGCACTTCATTTTGGTTGCACCGGGAACAGTTTGGTTGCACCAGCAGTTTAGTTGCACCGGGAGCAGTTTGGTTGCACCGAAAGGGAGGCGGACGCTCGGTCGGATTTGCAATCCGACCGTACTGAATATAAGGACTTGTAGTCCGATTAAACGAAAAGACGAATAGTCAACTATCGCATTACAAATGCTAATACTCGTTGCGGTCGGATTACAAATCCGACCGAGCGACCGAGCGGCAGACGTCGCAGAAAAACGTCCCAGGGCCTGGGACGTTTTTCTGCGGCCCGCTCATGAAAAAAAGCGGCCCGCTAATGAAAAAAAGCGGCCCTCTCGTGAAAAAAAGCGGGCCGCATTTTTCGCAAAACAACTTATTTTGCTGTTCCGCCCATCCTCACCGTTTATCCAGGTATTCTCCCTCCACCCTTCACCCTCCACCCTCCACCAAAATCCACTTTCCCTCCCTCGGTGCAACCAAAAAGTCACTCACGCGCGTGACACACGCGCGCGTAAGCACGCCCATTTCCCCGGGAAAAGTGTTAAAATCACACCAACTTTGCTCTTTCTTGAAAAAAAACCAAAAAAAATGATACGACTTATTAAATTTTTGATTATCTTTGCAACCGAAAAAGGCCGCATAGTGTGCGGTCCAATCTGAAAACACAGCGAAACTTCTTACATTATTTACTAACTTTATCAACTTTTTAGCTTATGAAGATTTCAAAACTACTCGTTTTGAGCGCATTATGCCTCTTTGGTCTTAATGTGCAAGCTGCCGACTTAATTGAGCGCACCGAACCCCTCGTGGTCGACGTGGTGCCCACAGCAGTAGCTTTCGAAGCCGACCACCAGTATCTGCTCTACAACACTGGCGCAGGCTACTTCTTCTCGCAGGGCAACGCCTGGGGTACCAAGGCCAGCGGCAACCCCAACCAGGAGGCCGCACTGCGCGTGAACTTCGTGAAGAACGTCGTCAACGGTGAGTGGGACGGCAAGACCTACATCTTCAAGATCTACTCCAGCATTCGCAACACCACCTACAGCTGGCACGAGTGCTTCTTCGACAGCGAGACCACCATGTTCGTCGACCGTGGCTCGCAGGGCAACCTCTACTGGGAGGTCATCGACAAGGGCAACAACACCTACTGGCTGGGCGCTGCTGCCGCCAACCCCAGCATCCACAGCGGCGACAGCCTCTACGTGGGTTGGGACGAGACCGTGCCCCAGGATGCCGCCAACCTGAGCGATGTCTACGACAACGCCAACGCATGGCCCCTGCACCCGAAGACCAACAAGAACATCGAGTGGCAGTTCTACGACGCCAGCATCTTCACCGTCTATGACAAGGCCCAGGATCTGAAGGCCCTCATCGCAGAGGCCGAGGAGAAGGGTGTCAACGTCGATGCCGCTGCTGCCGTCTACAACAATGAGAACGCCACAATGGAGCAGCTGCAGGCCGCCATCGATGCCCTGAACGAGGCCATCGTTGAGGGTGCCTACGCCGGCTTCACACCCGGAACGGCTCTCAACGTCACCAGCTTCATCACCAACTCCAACTTCGACGACGGCTCTGTCACTGGTTGGAGCGGTACAGCCTTCGGACACGGCAACATCAACCGCAACGTGGAGCACTACAACAAGACCTATGACACCTACCAGACGGTGAACGGTATCCGCGCCGGACTCTATGTGGTGGGCGTGAACGGCTTCTACCGCGCTGGCAGCTCACAGGAGAGCTACGACAAGGGCAAGGCCGGCAATGCCGACGTGAAGAACGTCACCTTCTATGCCCTGGCAGGCACCGACACCATCGGCGCAAAGCCCGTGGCACAAATCTACGAGGGCATACAGACCACGTCGCAGACCAGCGGCGAGGCTACCGTCACCGACGGCGGCGTCACTTACTACCAGCCCAACAACAGCTCATCGGCCGAATACTACATGCACACGCTGGGGCTGTACAAGAACCAGCTCTTTGTCACTATGCCCGCCAACGGCTCGATGACCATCGGTCTGAAGAAGTCGAAGAGCGTCAATACCGACTGGAGCATCTTCGATGACTTCTCGCTCGTTTACTGTGGCGAGGGTGCCGAGGGCTACTCAGCCTACGCAAACTACTACAAGCAGAACATGTTCACCCTGGTGCACAGCGACTACAACACCGACGACGTGGCCAACATGGGCGACAAGAACTACACCAAGAGCTATGCCGACGCCTTCAACGCCCTCTCCGTCACTGCCAGCACTGAGGAGGAGGCCCTGGCCGCCATCGCCAACCTGGAAAGCAGCGAGGCAGCAAAGGCCCTGCGCGAGAACATCGCCCTCTGGGCTGAGTACATGGCAGCAGTGAAGAAGTGCTACAACACATCGCTCGAAACAGGTCTTGAGCCCGAATACACCGAGGAGCTGGGCGAGTGGGTGGCCTACGACGCCATTGAGGACTGGAATGCCCAGGAGCTGACCAACGAGGAGCTGCGCGCCGAGATTGACAAGTGGCTGGCCAAGGAGAAAGAGGCATGGAACCACCCCTTGGAGGGAAAGGAAATCGACATGACTTCGCTGCTCACCAACCCCACTTACGATACTAACAGCTGGGCTGGCTGGACCCACGAAGCAGCTTCTGGCGGCAACGTGCGCGTGGCCGAGAAATGCTGCGAGGCTTGGAACAACTCCAACTTCGACATCTATCAGGTGGTGGAGAAGGCACCCGCAGGCATTTACCGCATTGAGGTGCAGGGCTTCTATCGCTTCGGACGCGGAAAGTTCAGCGTCTATGAGGATCAGTCGAATGATTATGTGAAGCCCGGCGGCGCTCCCGTATTCGTGTACATGAACGCCAAGGCTACCCCGTTCACCAACGTCTATGGCGACCCGCAGCAGGTGACCGAGCTCTCCTTCTACGAGGGCACCGACTACAACACCGAGACCAGCAAGGACGGCACTACCTACTACTTCCCCAACGGCATGTCGAGTGCTGCTGCCGCCTTCGGACAAGGCATGTACAAGCAGAGTGCCTACGGCATCATCAAGGAGGGCGATGACATGCGCCTCGGTGTCAAGGGCAACAGCAGTCAGGACGGTGACAGCTGGGTTATATTTGACAACTTCAAGCTCTACAACTGCGGTAAGAACGCCGACGCCGTGATGAACGTGCTGCCCGACGAGATTACCGTGGCCGAGGGCCTGCTGGGCCAGCTCATGGGCAAGAGCGTCTATGAGGGTCTGAAGAAGGCCGTCGACGCTGCCAAGGCCGCCATCGCTGCCGGTGACGACGGCAACGGAAGCCTGTTCAACGCACTGAGCGACCTCTTCGCTGCCGAGGAGAACGTGAACGCCTCAGTGAAGAAGTTCAGCCAGCTGAGCGCTGCCGTCCAGGACCTGGAGGACGCACTGGGCGAGTTTGAGGCAACCGCCACGAAGGCCGCCGCTGACGCTGCCGTGGCCCTCATTGACGAGCTGCGCAACGGCATGGCTAACCGCGACTACGAGGATGCCGACGTCGACGCACTCCTCGAGCGCATCAAGGCTGCCAAGTTCAACCTCCGCATGCCGGCTGACTTACCCAATGCCAGCGACGCCAACCCTGTGGAGATGACTGCACTCATCGACAACGCCACCTACGACGAGAACGGCAACTACTGGACCTGCGCCGCCGGTGCCGGCTGGGGCTCGGAGACCGCCGAGGTGTACAACAAGACCTACGACTACTATCAGGACTTCAACAACATGCCCGAGGGTGTGTATGAGGTGGGCGTGCGCGCATTCTACCGCGCCGGCAACGCCAACGACGACTACAGCCGTCGCGACAGCCTGGACTACAACAACGCCTTCCTCTATGGCACCACCATCAACGAGCAGGGCGACAGCGTCACCGGCTCGAAGGCCATCACCCGCCTGGTGAGCACCTACATGGCCATCAAGGGTGAGGACGTATGGGACTACGTGAACGAGCTCACCGACTTCGCCGTCGCCGCCACTGACACCATCGCTCCCGCCGTGAAGGACGAGGAGACGGGCGAGGAGATCACTCCCGCCGAGGTGAAGTACGTGCTGGTGCCCAACATGATGAACACCGCCAGCACCATGCTCATCGAGGACATGGCCGAGAACAACGGCACCGATGCCTTCCTGAACCGCGGCGTCTTCGTGCGCGTCAGCAGCAACGGCAAGCTCCGCATCGGCCTGATGAAGAAGCGCGCCGTCGCCAACGACTGGACGCTCTTCGACAGCTGGCAGCTGTGGTACTACGGCAAGGACAGCCAGAAGGAGCTCACCGCCGACCCGTCGGCCATCAAGAGCGTGGGCGAGCTGCTCACAGCAGTGCGCACAGAGTTCTTCACCATCGACGGACGTAAGGCCGGCGCCGCCACACGCGGACTCGTCATCGAGAAGACCACACTGAGCAACGGTGCTGTCATCGTGCGCAAGATTCGCAAGTAACACCCGCAGGATGTTTCAACAACAAAACCTGACGAACCAATGAAGAAAGGGTTCGGGGGCGGCCGGAAAAGCCGTCTCCGAATCCTCTTTTTCCTTTTTCAAAGAAACAACGGAACACCGTTATACCGAAATACCGGAATAGGTTGTTCAATTTGATGTACCTTCCCCCCGGCCCTCCCCGGGCCCCCAAACGAGAAAACCCCGCCCGCACACACGGGCTACACATATATCCCGCACACGCGAACAATAATAAATAATAAATACATTAACATTTAACCTATGAATCGAAAAACTATCATCAAGCAAGGACGACGGGTAGTGCTGGCTGCCTGCGGCGTGCTGATGGGGACGGCCATGATGCAGTCGTGTAAGGACGACGACATCCTGCTCACCGGACAGCCCGAGTGGCTGGGCAACTCCATCTACGAGCGACTGCAGGAGTACGGCGACTACACCATCCTGCTCAGGCTTATCGACGACGTGGACGACAACAAGGAGATCCTGAGCCACACCGGCTCACGCACCCTCTTCGCCACCAACGACTCAGCCTACAACGCATGGTTCAAGACCACTCACTGGACGACCGGCTCCGGCGAGCCCGTGCGCAGCTATGAACAGCTGTCGGCCGTACAGAAGAAGGTGCTGCTGAACAACTCCATGCTGAACAACGCCTACCTGGTGAACCTGATGTCAAACGTCAGCGGAAACCCCGTCGTCGAGGGCCGCGGCATGCGCCGCCTGACGCAGAGCGACATCTACGACAGCGTCACCATCATGACCGTCGACAAGATGCCGTGGACACCCTACTGGGACGAGCTGCGGGCCAAGGGCAAGCCCATACGCCTGTTCCGCGACAACAGCCGTGCACCCATGATCCACTTCCTGCCGGAGTACATGAGCCGCACAGGCTTCACTGCCTCTGACCTGGCACTGCTCACCAACCAGCCGTCGGCATCGCTCGACGACGCATGGGTGAACGGCGTGAAAATCGTTGACCCGAACATCACCTGCAAGAATGGATACATACACCGCGTGAACGGCGTCATAGAGTCATCACCCAACATGGCCGAGATCATCCACGACCACGACAACATGTCGCTCTGGGCCGGGCTCCTCGACCGCTTCTGCGCACCCTACCTGCCCACCACCCGCGACGGCAACGAGACGCAGCTGGCCAAGTTCCAGCGACTCTATGAGACCACCGACACCGTCTACGCCCTCCGCTACTTCAGCAAGCAGCAGATAACGTCGTCGAACAGCAACGCCATGAACGACCGGCTGCAGAACGGCGACAGGATAGCCAGCGACGAGCTGCTGAAGTTCGACCCGGGCTGGAACCAGTACGTCTACACCAATGCCATGAACGAGGACCTGCACTATGACGCCGGTGCCATGCTCGTGCCCACCAACGATGCCTTCATGGAGTGGTGGAACGGCGAGGGCCGCGACCTGCAGGACGAGTACCACCACTGGGACAGCGTGCCCGCCAACACCATCGCCACGCTGCTGAACGTGAACATGATGGACAACTTCTCAAGCTCGCTGCCCAGCCGCTTCGGCAACCTGCTCAACGACGCCAAGGTGGAGCTGGGCGTGAAGCCCGAGAACATCGTGGCCAGCTACATGGGCTGCAACGGCGTGGTCTACCTGGTGGACAAGGTGTTCCCGCCCGCTGAGTTCTCGTCGGTCATGGGCCCCGCCACCGCCCACCCCTCAACCATGGGCATCATCTACAAGAGCATCATCGGCAACGACTTCAAGCCCTACCTCATATCCATGGACCAGACCTACAGCATGCTGCTCCCCACGAACAACGCCATGCGCTACTTCATGGACCCCGTCTACTACGGCACCGCCACCCCGCGCATCATCAGCTTCGGCTATGACAACGTGCTGCAGGCCATCGCCGGCAGCCGCTATAACGTGACCCTCGACGAACAGGGCAACATCACCATCGGCACACGCACCCAGACCACCGTGTCGCAGGACGTGCTGAACAACCGCCTGAAGTACCTGCTCGACGAGCTCGTCGTCATGGGCGACATCACCGACGGACATGAATACTACAAGACCAAGGGCGGCAGCATCGTGCGCGTCACCACCGACAGCAACGGACAGCTGGCCGTGCAGGGCGGATGGCAGATGGACATGGGCACCGCGGCTCCCATAGAGAGCATGGTGCAGAAGCAGAACGGTAAGTCGTTCGTGCTCGACAGCATCTCCGTGCTCAGCGCACAGAAGAGCGTGTACCAGACGCTGCGCGAGACCCCCGAGGACAGCATCTTCCTCAGCCTCATCGATGACGACGGCTGCGACCTGCTCGCCTCGTCGGAAGGCCCCGCCGGCGACCGCCGCTTCACCACAGGTGACGACAACAAGAACATACGCCTGTTCAGCAACTACAACTACACCGTCTACGTGCCCACCAACGAGTCGCTGCAGAAGCTCATCGACCAGGGACTGCTGCCCACATGGCGCGACTATGAGGAGCAGACTGAAGAGCTTTGGGGCAGCGAGGTCCTCGCCGACAGCGCACAGCAGGTCATCAAGGACATCATCGTCAGCTTCCTGCGCTACCACATACAGGACAACTCCATACTCATAGGAATGAAGCCCGAGGCACCCCTCGCAGGCCGCGACAACCTGGAGTATGAGTCGATGGTGCGCGACGCCGAGACCGGACGATTCCTGCGCATGTCGGTGCGCCACACCGACGATGCCATCGCCGTGAAAGGCCTGGCCAACGACAACTACGTCAACGTGGTGAAGACCCCCGGCCTGTACAACAAGGTGTGCCGCGAATACTGGTACAAGGGCAGCAAGAACAACCTCAACGATGCCCTCATCTACTACGTCTCGGGAGCCGTCGTGCACCAGGTCGACGGGCCGCTGCTCTACCAGCCCATGCGGCCTTGGCGCGAAATCCTTAACAGCAAAGTAAGAAGGAAGTAACAACGAAACACACACTATGAGAAAGATAAAAGCCATCATCATGATGCTGTTGCTGCTGGCCACGACGGCCGCACAGGCACAGGACATCACGTCGGTGCACGGAACCGTGAGCGACGAATTTGGCGGACTGATGGGAGCCACCGTGTGCGAGATCGACGGAAACGGACGTATCATCAACTCGGCGGTCACCGACCTCAACGGTAACTTCACCATGAAGGTGAAGAACCCCAAGGACAAAATCCGCTTCACATACGTGGGCATGCAGCAGCAGATACTGCCCATCAACCGGACCACGTTCAACATCCGCATGAAGAGCGCCACACAGCTGAAGGAGGTCACCGTGCGCTCGCAGCGCCGTGCACGCGGCAACGGACTGCCCATACCCGAGCGAGAAATCTCCTACTCCTCGCAGACCCTCTCCATGAAGGAGTTCGAGGGACTGGGCATGACCACCATCGACGAGGCATTGCAGGGACGCATCGCAGGCCTCGACATCATCGGCAACAGCGGCGACCTGGGAGCCGGCTCCACCATGCGACTGCGCGGTGCCACCTCCCTCTCGACGCTCACCGACGGCAACCCCCTCATCGTCGTCGACGGTAACATACGCGAGGTGAGCCTCGACAACTTCGACATGGCATCGGCCAACAACGAGAAGTTCGCCGAGCTGCTCAACATCAACCCTGAGGACATTGCCAGCATCACCGTGCTCAAGGACGCCGCTGCCTGCGCCGTCTACGGCACACAGGGCGGTAACGGCGTCATAGAGCTCACCACCAAGCGTGGCGTGCGCGGAAAGCCGAAACTCACCTACAGCCTGAAGCTCACCGGAACCTACCAGCCCAAAGGCTACGACCTGCTCAACGGCGACGACTACACCATGCTGCTGAAGGAGGCACGCTTCAACCCCGAGCAGAACGACAACGCCAGCAACATCAACGAGCTGAACTACGACCGCAACTTCTCGGAGTACGAGCAGTATAACAACAACACCGACTGGCGCGACGCCGTCACGCAGTGGGGCCTGCGCCAGAACCACTACGTCAGCATCAGCGGCGGCGGTGAGAAGGCATCGTTCCGCATCGGCGGCGGTTTCGACCACGAGACGGGTACGATGATCAAGCAGAAGCTGAACCGATTCTCAACCCGCGTGGCACTGGACTACAACGTCTCGGACCGCATCCGCGTGAGCACCAACTTCGCGCTCACCTACACCAAGAACAACATGAACTACCACGGACTGCTGGACCTGGCACGCCGCAAGATGCCTAACATGAGCATCTACGAGCAGGACCCGAAGACCGGTGCCGACACCGACACCTACTACACCATGCTGCAGACGTCGTCGAACATCTTCGCGGGCGACCAGCGCGACATGGTGAACCCCGTGGCCAGCGCCAACCTGGCCAAGAAGCAGCGCCGCACCTACGACATGAGCCCCGAGCTGGTCATCAACTACAACCTGCTGGGCACCGACGAGGACCACTGGCAGCTGAACTGGCGCGGCAGCGTCTACATGAACATCTTCAACCAGTATGACAACAGCTTCCTGCCCCAGGACCTCGTGTCGTGGGAATGGTCGCGCGACGCCGGTGTGAACACCAGCGGCTCAGGCTCGTCGAAGAGCGTGTCGTTCAACACCAAGCAGACCCTCACCCTCACCCCGGCCTTCAAGAACAAGGACCACAAGATGATGATGATGGGCCGCTTCGAGCTGACCAGCGGCTCGAGCAACGGACAGAGCACCGAAGCCAAGAACCTGCCCTCGGGCGGCATCGAGGATCCCGCATCGGGCATCGTCACCGGACTGAGCTCCTGGTACAACCAGTGGCGCTCCATGTACTACACCTTCTCGGCACACTACGCCTACAAGGAGCGCTACGTGGCCGACTTCACCGTGCGTGCCGACGGCACCACACGCTTCGGACCCAACAACCGCTGGGTCTACAACCCCTCAGTATCGCTGAAGTGGATCATCAGCGACGAACCCTGGATGCAGAAGCTGAAGCCGGCACTCTCCATGCTCGCCATCAGGCCCAGCTGGGGACGCGTGGGCAACCAGCCCAACCAGAACTACCTGTACACCTCGAAGTACGGATCGACGAGTACCTATATCGACATGACTTCCATACAGCCGCTCAACATCAGGCTCACCGACCTGAGGGCACAGATCGTCACATCCTATAATATGGGTATCGACCTCGGATTCTTCGACGGACGCCTGAACCTCGTCGTCGAGGGCTACCACTCCACCACCACCGACATGCTCATGGCCAAATACCGCATACCCGGCAACGCCGGCTTCACCACGCTGCCCTACCGCAACAGCGGCAAGATGCGCAACATAGGCTGGGAGTTCCACGTGAACACCAACCAGCTCGTCAAGGCCGGAAAGTTCCGCATGGACATGAACATGAACTTCGGCAACAACCGCAACGAAATCCTGGAGATGGATGAGTACATCCTGAACAACCTGAACACCGACTACGACTACAGCAATGCCTCGACGCTCACCCGCGTGCAGGTGCACAACCCGCTGGGCGCCATCTACGGCTTCCGCTCGAAGGGTGTCTACCAGTATGGCTACACCTATGTATCGGACTACGGCAAGAACCACGGCATGACCATGGAGGAGTACCACAACTGGCTGGAGAACGACTTCCTGGCAGCAGGCCACACCGCACCCATCGCCCTCAACGCACAGGGCAAGCCCGTCTACAACAGCGACGGCACACCCGTGCGCATGAAGTTCGACCACACCAACCCCGGTACCGGACGCGACGGACGAAACTACAACTTCATGGGCGGCGACGCCATCTACGAGGATGTGAACCACGACGGACAGATCAACGCCCTCGACATCGTCTACCTCGGCTCATCGCTGCCTAAGCTCACCGGCGGCTTCGGCTTCACCTTCAGCTACGGCGACTGGCGACTGACCACACAGTTCACCTACCGTGTGGGCAACAAGATCATCAACATGGCACGCCTGTGGAGCGAGGCCATGACCGTCACCGACAACCAGAGCCAGGCCGTGAACTACCGCTGGCGCAAGGACGGCGACGAGACCACCATACCCCGCGCACTCTACGGCAACAACCAGTACAACACGCTCATCAGCGACCGATTCGTGGAGTCGGGCACCTACCTGCGCATGAGCTACGCTCAGCTGAACTACGCTATCAAGAAGAAGTACCTCACCTGGATTGGGCTGAACCGCATCAACCTCTATGCCAGCGTCAACAACCCCTTCGTGCTCACCAAGTACACCGGCGTTGACCCCGACATCGTGCAGACCGGATACGGACCCGCCATCGACGGCAACCCAACCCCCCGCTCGCGTTCATACACGCTCGGCATCAGCGTCGACTTCTAAGCCTTTGAACATTGAAGATTGAAAATTGAAAACTATGGACAGAAAGATATTCAGCCGACTCCTGATAAGTTTATCATTTATCATTTGTCATTTGTCATTTAGCGTAGCGCTCACCTCCTGCGCCGACTTCCTTGAGATCAAGTCGCAGAACGAGATTGTGCTCGAAGACTTCTGGACTGAGAAAGCCGACGTCGACGCCGTCGTCTCAGGCTGCTATGCCCGTCTGCACGACGACGACGTGGTGCGCCGCATGATGGTATGGGGCGAGTTCCGCAGCGACAACATCGGCATCGGCCGTAACATCCAGGACGACATCAACCTGGAGCGAGTGCTCAACGAGAACATCGACGCATCGAACGCCTACACCACATGGGCTCCCTTCTACAGCGTCATCAACCGCTGCAACACCGTGCTGCTCTATGCACCCGAGGTGGCTGCCAAGGATCCTGCCTTCACACAGGAGGAGCTACAGGCCACCGTCGCAGAGGTGTCGGCCATACGCGACCTCTGCTACTTCTACCTCATACGCACCTTCCGCGACATTCCCTTCCAGGGCAGCGAGGCATTCATCGACGACGACCAGCGCTTCGACCTGCCCGCCACACCTTTCAACGAAGTGCTCGACTGGCTCATCGCCGACCTCGAGAGCGTGAAGGGACAGGCCATCAAGCGCTATCCCACCACGAAGACCTACTACCAGACGGGCCGCATTACGCAGGACGCCATCAGGGCCATGCTATGCGACATGTACCTGTGGAAGGGCGACTACCAGAACGTCATCAAGAATGCCGACGAAATCATTGAGTCGAAGCAACAGCTCGCCACCGAGCGCCGCACCACCAGCGCCTACGTCTCGGCCAGCGAGAACCTGCTGCGACTGAACGGATACCCACTCATCAACTCCGTCATGGGCCACGACACCTACGGCACCGACTACAACGACATCTTCGGTAACGGCTCCAGCCTGGAGTCCATCTTCGAGCTGGTGTACATGACGCCCACCAACATGCCCTCGAACTTAGCCGTCAATGCCTTCTACGGCTATGCCGGAGAGAAGGGACTGGTAGGCCCCTCGAAGATAGTGCTCGAAGGCGACAACACGCCCTACAAGGCCAAGTACGACGGGCGCGGACTGGCATTCCTGAACAAAAATCAGGAGAGCATCGCCAAGTATGTGTACGAGAGTGTGCAGATAGCGGCAACCAGCCGCACCACCGACCCCACCGTGAGCTACATAGGCGGCTATCCGAGGAACCTGAACAAGAGCAACTGGATCATCTACCGCCTCAGCGACGTCATGCTGATGAAGGCCGAGGCCATGGCAGAGCTGATGACCGCCGACGACAGCGACCAGAACACCCAGTACCAGCAGCAAATCTTCTCATTAGTGAACGCTGTGAACAAACGCTCCGTCTGTGAGACACCACTCGTTGACACACTCAAGGCCAACGACTACCGCTCGAAGCAGGCACTGCAGACGCTGGTCATGCAGGAGCGCCAGCGCGAGCTGATGTTCGAGGGCAAGCGCTACTACGACCTGGTGCGACAGGCCATGCGCCTGAACAGCAGCACCAACCTGGCCACCATCGTCTCGACGAAGCAGACCAGCAACGCCGGCTACGTGCGCAACAAGCTGCAGAAGATGGACGCCATCTTCTGGCCATACAACCTCGACGAGACAAAGGTCAATGCCAACCTCGTGCAGAACCCGGCATTCGGCTCGGGCGAGAACAGCAGCTACGAGAAAGCAAAATAATGTGCAATTAGTAAGAGCAATTAGTAGTTATGATTACCAAGATAAGCAGAAGACTCTTGATAGGTTTATCATTTATCATTTGTCATTTATCATTTAGCGTAGCGCTGGTCTCCTGCAGCGATGACCCAGACAGCGACCACTTCTACACCTTCACAGGTGAGATGATGAGCGACTACCTGCGCAACCGACCGCAGTACAGCGAGTTCGCCACCATCGTGGAGCGTGCCGGACTCATGGACCTGCTCTCCTCATACGGTGCCTACACCTGCTTCGCACCCAGCAACGACGCCGTGCAGGAGTATCTGCAGGCACGCGGACTGAGCAGCGTGGACCAGCTGTCGACGGCCGACTGTGACACCATCGCACGCACACACATCGTGCCGAACATGTACTCCACCTACGAGATGAGTACCTACACTGAGGTAGGACCCAACCTCGACCGCGACTACGTGCCCATCACGCTGGGCTTCGACAACGACAGCAATGCTGTCATCTGTCTGAACAACCGCGGCTGCCACATCGACTTCGTGCAGAAGGACGACTCGGTGGAGAACGGCATCATGCAGCCCATTAACCAGGTGCTGGAACCTGCCAGCGGATACCTGGAGCTGCTGCTGAAGTACAACGAGCGCACCACCGTGTTCTTCGAGGCACTGGAGGCAACGGGCGTGCTGGCCGACATTGAGAACACCGAGTACAACGACCCCAACTACGACCCTGACGACTATGAGTACTACGACTACTCCAGCGACGGATGGCAGGAACGCGGCTACGTACCCGAGACGAAGAAGAAGGGCTTCACACTCTTCGTGGAAACCGATGAGGTGTATGCACGCTACGGCATTGAGAAGGGCAACCTGCGTGCGCTCTACGACCTGGCATGCCAGCTCTACGACCCCGTCTATCCTGACGACGTGGACAAGCCCGGACACAGCTTCGACAACCTCACTGATGACGTGAACCCCCTGCGACGCTTCATGCAGTACCACGTACTCACACGCAAGGCCATGGGCTACGACCGACTGACGCCGAAGTGGCTGAAGCAGGGCGACTACGACGGTGCACTGGGCTTCGACTGCAAGCGCATGAACCCCGTCGACTGGTTCGAGACACTGCTGCCACACACCATGATAAAGATTGAGCAGCTCACCGTAGAGACCAACCCCGACTACAACATCGACTATCTGCAGGGAGCAGTGAAGCTCGACCGATACATCAACCGACGCGTGGACAACATCTATCCCGTCGCAGAGGACTGGAACAAGGGACAGCACATACTGCCCGACTATGTGAAGGAGGAGCAGAACGCGCTGAACGGCATCTTCTTCTATGTCGACGACATCGTGTCGTTCAACAAGGACGTGCAGCAGAAGGTGCAGGATATGCGCATACGCATGGACTTCGCCAGCATCTTCCCCGAGCTGATGACCAACGACATCAGGCAGATGGGCGACTGGCTGCACGACCAGCGCGAGCGCGACACCGACCCCAAGCCCAAGTACGGCAAGGACTACTACTTCCCCGACGGATACTTAGAGGGCCTGCGACTGCTGAACAAGAACAGCGTGCTCGTCTACCGCCGCCCCCACACCAACTTCTGGAGCTTCGAGGGCGACGAGATGAACATCTTCGGCGACTATGACGTCGAGATCAAGCTGCCCCCCATCCCCTACAGCGGCGAGTGGCAGGTGCGCATCGGCTTCTGCGCCCTCAACGGCCGAGGCATCGCACAGGTCTACCTCGACGGCGTAGCACAGGGCATACCCATCGACATGCGCATGCGCCTCACCTTCCCGCAGCTGCTCGGCATCTGCGAGAACTTCCCCACCGGCGAGACCAGCATGACCAGCGGCGGCGGCGACGAGGGCCGCAACAACGAGGTCTACGAAACGCTGCGCAAGAGCCAGGAAGACCTGGCCGAGGACCAGAAGGCCCTGCGCAATCTGGGTGTCTACCGCGGACCCTACGCCAGTAACCACGTAGACCCCAACAGCGGATATGCCGCACCGTGGGTGGGCAACTGGCGAACCTACCGCCGCGTGGTGAGCCAGCAGCGCATGGACGCCAGCAAAGACCACTGGCTACGCTTCCGCGTGGCATCGGAGAGCACCACCGGCGAACGAAACCTCTTCATGCTCGACTATCTGGAGCTGGTGCCCAAGACCGTCTACGGCGTCGACGCCACCGGACTGGCCGAGGACGACTATTAAGCCATTCACAACACTATAACACGCATTCACACTATGATGAAACGGAATATATTATATAATAAGGTGGTGGGCCTGGCCTTGGCCGCCCTCACCTTCACCGCCTGCAGCGACACGTGGGACGAGCACTACGACGCCGCCACCGACGCCACCATCGGCGTCAACGCGGGATCGCTATGGCAGGCCATCAGCAGCAATGCAGAGCTCAGCAACTTTGCCAGTGTGGTAAAGGCCTGCGACTACGACCTGCGACTGGGCAGCAGCCAGGTATTCACCGTCTTCGCACCCCTCAACTCGCAGTTCAGCAAGGCCGAGGCCGACCGGCTCATAGCGCAGTACCAGCAGGAGAAGAACACCGGCGTGCGCCAGGAGGACAACACCGTGGTGAAGGAGTTCCTGCAGAACCACATCGCACTGTACAACCACAGCGTCAGCGACGTCATGGAGCCTGCCAACATCACCATGATGAACGGCAAGTACCAGCAGCTGACCAAGAGCCTCTTCGGTGGAAGCCAGCTCGTCAGCAAGAGCGGAAACCTCTACGACAACGGACTGCTCTTCACCATCGACAAGCAGGTGGAGTTCTTCCCCAACATCTTCGAGTACATGACAAAGGACGCCGACCTCGACAGCCTGCGCTCCTTCCTGTACAACAGCCTGTTCTACGAGCTGAAGTTCCAGGAGAGCCAGAGCGTGGCCGGAGGACTGAACGAGGCAGGACAGACCGTCTACCTCGACTCCGTCTTCGAGCTGCAGAACGAGCTCTTCGACATCATGAACGCAGAGATCAACAACGAGGACAGCACCTACTGGATGATCGCTCCCACCAACGACGTGTGGAGCCGCCTGGTAGAGGAGTACACCCCCTACTTCAACTACGACCCGGCTGTGGGCGACCTGCTTGAGAAGGGCACCCCCGACTCGCTGACCTATACCAACATCCGCCGCGCCATCGTCGACGGACTCTTCTTCAGCCGCACCACCAACACCGACCGCATGCTGGCCGACTCGGCCATGTCGACGCAGAGCGTGCTGGAATACACGCGCCGCAACAGCCGCTGGGGCAGCGACACACTGGCATACTACCAGTACATGAAGCCGCAGCAGGCACCAACGGGCATCTTCACCGGAACCACCAACGTGGAGTGCAGCAACGGCATAGTGATGAAGGCCGACGACTGGAAGGTGAAGCCCACGCAGACCTTCGCACGCACCCTCATCTTCGAGGCAGAGCGATGCCTGAAGGAGCGCGGCACGCAGGAGCGCAATGGCGTGAAGATTGAGACCACCACGCCATACGTGTACAACGTCACACGCGACAACCCCTACTACAGCCAGATCTCGGGACACAGCTTCGTGGAGTACCACCAGGAGCTGACCACCTACGACCACAACGTGACCTTCAACCTCACCAACGTGCTCTCGAACATGGGCTACGACATCTACCTCGTCGTGGTGCCCGCCCTGGCCAGCGACACACTGGCGCGCAACATCGACCGTGCACCCTACAAGCTCTGCTTCACACTGGGTTACCACGATGCCGAAGGCAAGGAACAGACACTGATGACCACCGACCGCAACGGACTGGCCACCGAGGCCGACTCGGTGCAGCACGTGCTGGTGGCCGAGAACTTCAAGTTCCCCATCTGCTCATACGGTGTGAGCGAAGCCATTCCGCAGGCCACGCTGAGGGTGGAGACGAAGGTGCGCAGCAGCGAGCTGCGCCAGGGGCTCTACCAGCGCACCATGCGCATCGACTGCATCATACTCAAACCCCACGAAGAAGATTAATCATCAACCCTGAAATCATCATTAGTATATGAAGCGATACATCTTATTTGGACTAACCATGCTGATGGCATTCCCCTTGGGCGTGTGGGCACAGGACGACGTGACCGACGACGAGGAGGAAGAGGGCGTGGCCGCCGTGCGCACGTTCACCGTGAAGCAGAAGCAGTATCAGACGCGCACCGTGCGCGGACAGGTGCTCGACGCCGCCACACGGAAGCCCGTGGCCGGTGCCATCGTGCGCGCTGACGAGATTGACGGATACAGCGTCCTCACCGAGGACGACGGCACCTACGAGCTGAAGGCACCCGTCTTTGCCACAGCGCTCTACGTCACCGCCACCGACTATAACGCCGTGCGACAGGGCCTCGCCCCCGACACGCAGCAGAAGACGGTGCTACTCTACAGCACCAACTTCACCGCCGACTATGCCGCCACCAACAACGTGCGCGGCGACCAGTCGGCCACAGACTTCCAGTACAGCAGCGCCATCAACATCAAGGACGAGGTGCAGAACCAGCTGGGCGGATACGTCTACACCGTCAGCCGCAACGGCACGCCCGGCGTGGGCAGCGTCATGTTCATGCAGGGCCTGAACTCGCTCAACGCCAACGCACAGCCGCTCGTCGTCATCGACGATGTCATCATCGACCAGCAGTATGGCCGAGAGCTGCTCCACGACGGATTCTACAACGACATCCTCACCAGCCTGAACCCCGCCGACATCGAACGCGTCACCGTGCTGCGCAACGGCACAGCACTCTACGGAGCCAAGGGCGCCAACGGCGTCATACTCATACAGACACGACGCAACAAGTCGATGGCCACACGCATCACAGCCACAGCATCGGCAGGCGTCACCATGGAGCCTAAGTACATCTCGATGATGGGCGCAGAGCAGTACCGCAGCTACGCCAGCGAGCTGCTCAAGAGCGTCGACACCAGGCTGAACGACTTCAAGTTCCTGAACCCCGACCCCACCGACTATTGGTACAACAAGTACCACCAGTCCACCGACTGGAAGGACCTCGTCTACCGCACCGGCATCTCGATGAACTACGGCATCAACGTGGAGGGCGGCGACGACGTGGCCAACTACAACCTCTCCGTGGGCTACACCTCGGCCGAGAGCACGATGGACTACAACAGCATGAACCGGCTGAACATACGCTTCAACACCGACATCTGGCTGTCGAAGAACCTCAGTGTGCGCTTCGATGCCTCGTTCTCTAACCAGAACCGCAAGCTGCGCAACGACGGCGCTCCCGAGGGCTACGACGAGGGCACACCTTCCAGCCCCTCGTTCCTGGCCTACGTCAAGAGCCCCTTCCTCAGCCCGTACACCTACTCGCGCGGCATCATCGACGACACCCACTACGACGTCAACGTCGAGGACTACCTCAGCGAGGCCATGGCCACCTACACCCGCTACAACTGGCAGCTGGCCAACCCCGCCACCATCAACGAGTATGGCGAGGGCGACATCAAGAACCGCTTCGAGAACTCCATGCTCAACCTCACCGTCACGCCGAAGTACCAGTTCAACCCCAACCTCTACATCAGCGAGCACTTCAGCTATAACCTGGTGAACACCAGCGAGAAGTTCTACGTGCCCATCAACGGTGTGCCCCGCTACTTCGTCAACAGCGTCAACGAGTACGTCGACAACGAGGTGCGCTCACTGGCCTCGAAGCAGAACTCGGTGCAGAGCGACACCCGCATTGACTGGCACAACCGCTACGACGCACACTACGTGCACCTCTTCGGCGGAGCACGCATCAACTGGGAGAGCTACACCATGGACAACCAGCTGGGCTACAACACCGGCAACGACAAGACACCCTTCATGACCGCGCTCCTGCGCAACCCGAAGGCCGACGGCGTGAACGAGAACTGGAACACCATGTCGTGGTACGCCCAGGCCGAGTACAACTACCTGAGCCGCTACTATCTGCAGGCCTCGGTGGCCGTCGACGGCTCGTCGCGCTTCGGCAACAATGCCGACGGACTGCGTCTGGGCGGCGTCACCTGGGGTGTCTTTCCCGGCGTGCAGGCATCGTGGGTCATCACCAACGAGCCCTGGTTCACTGGCGTGCGCGGCATCGACTACCTGCGCCTCACCGCAGGCTACGACATCAGCGGCAATGACGACATCGACATCTTCGCCGCACGAAGCTACTTCCAGGCATCGCAGTACCTGCACAGCGTCAGCTCACTCGCCTTCGAAGGCATCGGCAACACCAAGATCAAGTGGGAGACCACTCGCCGCTTCAACGTGGGCTTCGAGGGCAACTTCATCAACAACCGTCTGAACCTGAACTTCAGCTACTTCCGCTCGAACACTAACGACCTGCTGCTGCGCCAGCAGCTCGGCTTCCTCTCAGGTCTCGACGAGAACTGGGCCAACAGCGGCAAGCTGCAGAACGAGGGCTACAACGTGGGCGCCAGCGTGAAGGTGCTCGCCCTGAAGGACTGGCAGTGGCAGCTCGGAGCCACCGTGGGCCACTACAAGAACCGCATCAGCGAGCTCAGTGAGGGCAACGACTACATGGACACCGACATCTACGGAGCCACCATACGCACACAGGTGGGACAGGCCGCCAACCTCTTCTACGGCTACAAGGCCCTGGGCGTCTTCACCACCACCGAGGAAGCACGCGCCGCCGGCACCGCCGACGCCAACGGGCTCTATTTCATGGCCGACAACGGCATAGAGCGCAACTACTTCCAGGCTGGCGACGTGCACTTTGCCGACCTGAACAACGACGGACAGATTACCGATGCTGACCGCATGGTCATCGGCGACCCCAACCCCGACATCTACGGAAACATCTTCACCACGCTGAAGTGGAAGCGCCTGAAGCTCGACGTGCGCATGAACTACTCGCTGGGCAACGACGTGTACAACTACATGCGCTCGCAGCTGGAGGGCGGACAGCGCTTCATGAACCAGACCACGGCCATGACACACCGCTGGCAGGCCGAGGGACAGGCCACCGACATGCCACGCATCACCTTCCAGGACCCCTTAGGCAACGCACGCTTCAGCGACCGCTGGATTGAGGACGGAAGCTACCTCAAGCTGAAGGCCGTCACGCTGAGCTACGAACTGCCCCTCACCTCAGAGTACATACAGGGACTGCAGTTCTGGGTGCAGGGCAATAACCTGCTCACCTTCAGCAAGTACCTCGGCAGCGACCCCGAGTTCTCCATGACCAGCAGCGTGCTCGGACAGGGCATCGACCTGGGACAGCTCGGACACAGCCGCAGCATCATCGCCGGAGTGAAGATCAACCTGTAAGCGAGCTATGCTCTAATGAATAATGATAAACGATAAACGAAAAACGAAAGCTATGAGCAATATATTGAAAGTTTTCTGTGGCTGTCTCGTAGGCTGCGCTATCACCGCAGCAACCTCCTCCTGCGAGGACTTCTTCGAGCAGGAGTCGGAACACATCATCGACTCCGGACAGGAACACCTCAACAACCGCGTCGACACCCTCTTCTCGCTGACCGGCATCCTGTCGAAGCTGCAGGCACTGGGCGACCGCACCATCCTGCTCGGAGAGGTGCGCGGTGACCTGGTGGACCTCACCGCCGACGCCAGCGCCGACCTGCGCGAGCTGGCCACGCTGAAGGTCGGCGACGACAACGAGTACAACCACCCCAGCGACTACTACGCCGTCATCAACAACTGCAACTACTACATCGCACACGTAGACACGGCGCTGAAGAACAACCGCAACGAGTACATCTTCATGCGTGAGTATGCCGTCATCAAGGCCATCCGCGCCTGGACCTACCTGCAGCTGGTGCTCAACTACCAGCGCGTGCCCTTCGTCACAGAGCCCATACTGAGCAAGGAGGAGGCCGAGCGGCAGCACGACCAGTACGACCTGCTGCAGGTGTGCGACTACTTCATCAACGACCTGGAGCCCCTCTCGCCGCAGTACGGCAACCAGCTGCCGCTGATAGGAGCCATGCAGAGCCTGGAGTCGCGACATTTCTACTATCCCCTCGACGTCATCCTCGGCGACCTGTACCTCTGGGCCGCAGGGCAGAACCACCAGCAGCAGTACTACCGCCAGGCAGCACTGCACTACTACAAGTACCTCAGCGAGCGAAACGGCGACAACTCGCAGTACTCCACCGGAACGGCACGCGCCTACTGGCCGCAGAACAACACCGACTTCAACAGCCGGCAAATGCACGACTCATGGAGCAACTCGTTCTATGGCGACGAGCGCAACTACAGCAGCAACAACGAGCTCATCACCATCATCACAGGCGACTCGCTGCCCTCAGAGCCTAACTACAGCCAGCTGAACCAGCTCTTCAACAGCGTGCAGGCCAACGACTACAAGGCCAGCATCACACCCTCGGCAGGACTGGCCGAAATCTCCGAGGCACAGCAGTACTGCATGGTGGCCAACAACGCCACCACCGTCACCTACGCTCCCCACGGACTGGCCGACAACCTCAGCGGCGACCTGCGCCTGGCTGCCGCCTGGAGCCACAGCGAGAACGTCTATGTCCTCTACAGCAACGGGCAGCGCGAGCGCATCGACGACTACCAGTACATACGTAAGTGGGGCAACTCGCGCAACGTGCCCATCCTGCGCCGACAGATGGTCTACTGGCGAATGGCTGAGGCCCTGAACCAGGCCGGATACCCCCGCATGGCATTCCTCATCCTCAGCACAGGCATCAACAACCAGGTCATTCGCAACGAGGTGGAGCCCTACTACGCCGAGAGCGACACCCTCTTCCTGCGCCGCTTCGACTTCCCCGCCGGCAACGACCGCTACAGCATCTACGACGTGGAGAAGATGCTGGGACTGAACACGCAGCCCGGCAACACCATGGGCATGCACTCGCGTGGATCGGGCTGGACGCCGCTGAACGAGTACTACCAGCTGCCTAACGACACCATTGAGTTCGACGATGTCCTGCGCCAGCAGCTCATCGCCGAGCAGCAGCAGTATGTCGACAGCCTGCTCATCGTAGAGAACGCCCTGGAGTTCGCCTTCGAGGGCACACGCTTCTACGACCTCATGCGCTTCGCACTGCGCAGCAGCAACCCGGGACAGTACATGGCCGACCACATCTATGCCCGCCGGGGCAAGGCCAACGCCGCCGAGGTGGCTGCCGAGGTTGCCGCCGTCAGCGACCCACGCAACTGGTACCTCAGGTGGAAGGGACAGATAGGAATGAAATAAAGGCCATACCCTTTCGCATCATAATGGGCAGCCCCCACCAAGGGGAGCTGCCCATTATTGTTTCATGGAAAAAAACACCACATTTTCCTGATTTTATTTGGCCGTTTCAATAATTATTACTATCTTTGCGCCTGTTATCATAACAAACCGATTAACTTTAAAAACTTAAGAACTATGGAAGTTGAGAAAATCATGCAGCAGCTGGAGCGCAAGCACCCCGGCGAGCTGGAGTATCTACAGGCTGTACGCGAAGTGCTCGAGAGCATCAAGGACGTGTATAACCAGCACCCTGAGTTTGAGAAAGCCAAGATAGTGGAGCGCATCGTAGAGCCGGAGCGCATCATCACCTTCCGCGTGCCCTGGGTCGACGACAAGGGCGAGGTGCAGGTGAACATCGGCTACCGCGTGCAGTTCAACAGCGCCATCGGCCCCTACAAGGGCGGACTGCGCTTCCACCCCTCCGTGAACCTGAGCATCCTGAAGTTCCTCGGATTCGAGCAGACGTTCAAGAACGCCCTCACCACCCTCCCCATGGGCGGCGGCAAGGGCGGCAGCGACTTCGCACCGCGCGGCAAGAGCGACGCTGAGATCATGCGCTTCTGCCAGGCCTTCATGATGGAGCTCTACAAGGTCATAGGCCCCGACATGGACGTGCCCGCAGGCGACATCGGCGTGGGCGGACGCGAGATTGGCTACCTCTTCGGCATGTACAAGAAGCTCACCTCGCAGTTCCACGGCGCCACCCTCACCGGCAAGGGCCTGGAGTGGGGCGGCTCCATCCTGCGCCCCGAGGCCACCGGTTTCGGCGCCCTCTACTTCGTGAACCACATGCTGCAGACACACGGCATCGACATCAAGGGCAAGACGGTGGCACTGAGCGGCTTCGGCAACGTGGCCTGGGGCGCCGCCAAGAAGGCCACTGAGCTGGGCGCTAAGGTCATCACCATCAGCGGCCCCGACGGCTACATCTACGACCCCGCCGGCCTCGACGCCGAGAAGATAGAGTACATGCTGGAGCTGCGCGCCAGCGGCAACGACGTCTGCCAGCCCTACGCCGACGAGTTCCCCGGCTCAGAGTTCTTCGAGGGAAAGAAGCCCTGGGAGCGCAAGGCCGACATCTACCTGCCCTGCGCCACACAGAACGAGCTGAACGGCGACGATGCCGACCAGATACTGGCCCAGAAGCCCCTCTGCGTGGCCGAAGTATCGAACATGGGCTGCACCGCCGAGGCCGTGAACAAGTTCATCGCTGCCGGACAGCTCTTCGCACCGGGCAAGGCCGTGAACGCCGGAGGCGTGGCCACCAGCGGACTGGAGATGACGCAGAACTCCATGCGCATGTCGTGGACAGCAGAGGAGGTCGACCAGCGGCTGCACCAGATCATGCAGGGCATACACCAGCAGTGCGTGAAGTACGGAAAGGAACCATCGGGATACATCAACTACGTGAAGGGCGCCAACGTCGCCGGATTCATGAAGGTGGCACATGCCATGATGGCTCAGGGCATCGTTTAGCGGTTTGCGGCCTGAGGGCCGCAAACCTAAATGATAAATGACAAATGATAAATGAAAGATGATAAATGATAAACGAAAGAGATGTGATATGAGAACAAGGGAACAGAAATACGCCACACCTCTTCTGCGAGGTTTATTATTTATCATTTTTCATTTATCATTTAGCCTGGCCATCGGCCAGACGCAGCGGGGCATCGCCAGCTACTACAGCAAGCGGGCCACGGGGCGGCTCACCAGCAGCGGCGAGCGCCTGCACCACGACAGCATGACCTGTGCCCACCGCACACACCCCTTCGGCACCCTGCTCAAAGTCTTCAATCCCCACAACAAGCGCAGTGTCGTGGTGAAGGTCAACGACCGCGGGCCCTTTGGCCGCGGCCGCATCATCGACCTCTCATGGGGTGCCGCACAGCAGCTCGGCATCCTGCGGCGAGGCATAGCAAAGGTTGAGGTCACCGTCTACGACCCACAGCGCGACGGCCCACTGCCCCCCGTCGACAGCATAGCACCACCACAATACTAAACACCACTCACCCTTCACCCCTCACCACTCACCCTTCACCAAATGAAAGAGTACAACTTCGATGAAATCGTCACCCGTCGCGGCACCAACTGCGTGAAGTGGGACGAGAAGCCTCCCTACCCCGCCGCCGGACAGCAGCACGAGGACAACGACATCATCCCCCTCTGGGTGGCCGACATGGACTTCCGCGTGGCACCCGCCATACAGCAGGCACTGGAGCGTCGCGTCGCACACGGCGTCTTCGGCTATAACATCGTGCCCGAGAGCTACTACCAGGCCGTCATCAGCTGGTTCCAGCACCGCCACGGCTGGACCATCCAGCGCCAGCACATCCTCTACACCACGGCCGTGGTGCCCGCCATGTCGTGCGTCATCAAGGCCCTCACCATGCCCGGCGAGAAGGTGCTCATCCTCTCTCCGGCCTACAACTGCTTCTTCTCATCCATACGCAACAACGGCTGCCAGGTGCTGGAAAGCCCGCTCAATTCTTCACTCTTCACTCTTCACTCTTCATTTCAGATAGACTGGGCCCACTTCGAGGCCTGCTGCGCCGACGAGAAGACCACCCTCTTCCTGCTCTGCAACCCCCACAACCCCTGCGGACGCGTGTGGACACGCGACGAGCTGCAGCGCATGGCCGACATCTGCCACCGCCACCATGTGGCCATCGTCAGCGACGAGATTCACTGCGAGCTCATCATGCCCGGCCACCACTTCGTGCCCATGGCCACCGTGGCCCCCGACGCCATCGTGATGAACTCACCCTCGAAGAACTTCAACACCGCCGGACTGCAGATTGCCAACATCATCTGCCCCGACGACGGGCAGCGCCGCCGCATTGACCGCGCCATCAACATCAACGAGGTGTGCGACGTCAACCCCTTCGGCATCGTGGCACTCGAAGCCGCCTATAACGACAGCGAGCAGTGGCTCAATGATCTCTGCCAGTACCTCTGGCAGAACTACCTGTCCCTCTGCCACTTTGCCGCTGAGCACCTGCCGCAGTGGAAGGTGTGCGCCCTCGAGGGCACCTACCTGCCCTGGGTCGACGTGTCGGCCATGGGCGTACCCGTCGAAGAGCTCTGCGACCGCCTCCTCCGCGAAGCCCGCGTGTGGGTGAACCCCGGCACCATGTACGGCTCCGAGAGCGGGCGCGGCTACATACGCCTGAACATCGCCTGCCCCCGCGCACTGCTCACCGAAGCCCTCCAGCGCATCAGCAGCGTCGTGGAGTAAGTCGCCAGCACATCACTAACGAGGTGAACTGATGTCATCAGAATCCATCGGCTTAGGAGCGAAGTATTATCTTCGCTTCCCCGTCAAAAGCGCATATCTCTGCTGCTAATGTGTTAAGATGATGAAAACGGCTATAGTCGCTGTCAGAAGGAACACCAGCCACGGCCCCCATTAGGTCCAGGTGCCAGGGCGCAAGTATCAGCAGGGCACCATTGACACATGCATCAAAACGCTGCCGCTCAGGTTTCCAAAAAGCACCAATAGGTTCTTTTTGCAGGTGTATCAACGGGAAGCCTTTGTCCAGGCACTCCTTTTTCATCAGTCGTTCACCCTCAGAGATGCCAGGCGTTACGATAACCGTACATCCTTCCTGTATCGCCGCCTCCCACTGTCGTCGTTCTTTGGCATAATCAGCAGTCTCCTCATAAGGCACGCCGCTGATGGGATGCTTCCGATGGCATTTCACCTGTATTTTTCGTGCCCAGCGCAACAGGAACAAATTACCAAAAGCGCCGTAACTGCGGTTCCCAATCTGCACGTGCAAGCAGCGCTGCATATACCCTGGCAATCGCTTCCGCAGCAATGCCCTGCGGGGATTGTCGTTTACATAGGCTATCATGGCCTTGCGGTGCCGCTCGTCCATACATACGGTGTCGTCGTAATTCTCATCAAAAAGCGGCTGTCGGTTTCTCCCTACCAATGCGTAGTACTCTTGCCTTTGTTTCTTGGAAAGGCACCGTATCAGCGCCCCCTCATTAGGGTACCGTTGGGCCTTCTCGCGCAGCCATGCCGGCACCCCCACTCCCCCCAAATCAACCGATATCGGTCGATTCACAGAAGCCTCCAACCCCTGCAGCCGTTGCCAATGACTGGTACATACGGCCTTAAATGCCTGAATGATGTCACCGAGGCTCCACTCCATTGGCTCCATCACTTCTATCACACCATGGAAATGGTCGGGCATGCACACACAAGCATGCACCCTCACATGGTTGCCATGAACAGCCTGAGCCTCTGGTATCCGCAGCCATGTTTGTTCCACGGCCTCGCCAAGAGGGGTGAGCACGAGTGCCGCGCACTCTGTAGTGCCCTTGTTCTCACTGCTTTCGCCAAAGCGTGAAAGCACCCTTTCGCGCCCACTCACCACCAACGTAACGAGGTAAGTGCCGCTGCCATAGTAGTCATGTCCCGGATTCCGGGGACGGTATGCCGATGTCATCATTTCACGGACAAAGGTACGAAATTTGATGCCAACCGCCAAATGAATGGCAGTTTTTTTTGATTCTTGTTGCTTTGTTTGTTACAAAAAAAACGGCGTTTCGTTTGGCTGTTTGAATAATTATTCGTATCTTTGCACCATCGCTTGTTAGCCCACCTGTGGGCGGCGGGCGGTCTTATGTATGAGAAAGACGTTTTCAAACGTCTGTCGTTGTGGGTCGTGAACTTCGCAAACTCCATCATCACAACAGGCAGATGGCAACCGAAGCGTCTGCGTAGTGCGTATCTATATACCTCATTCTATATAGTTCGTGCAGCAGGCACTTCCAGTCCTCGTGCGCCTTGGCATACTTCTAGTGATACTCATATAAACTGTATTTAATAAGAATAGAGCGACTTTGTAAAGTTTGGTTTACAAGGGTAGGGATTGTCTATAAAACGCAATTAACAAACCCCGATTATCTGCAATGGTTACAGACTTTTTATCGTATAGCTGTAGTTCACTGTGCAAGGTTACAAATAATTAGGAAAAGGACAAAGGCGAAAGGGAATAATCTCAAAAAAACACTGGAAATGCTTGGTGGTTCGGATTTTTGTTTGTATCTTTGCGGCATGACAGACAAGAGCAGATATGTGAGATTCGACTGGGCCATCAAGCGCATCCTTCGTGACAAGGCTAACAAGGAGGTGCTGGAGGGGCTCATCACCGTGCTCCTGGGTGAGGCGGTGACCATCACCGAGATACTGGAGACGGAGAACAACAAGAACCGCTTCGAGGACAAAGGCAACCGCGTCGACGTGAAGGCGAAGACGGCCGGAGGCGAGTACATCATCGTAGAGGTGCAGCTGACCAAGGAGCGTGACTTCTTCCAGCGCATCCTCTTCGGCACCGCCACCTCCATCACCGACCAGATAGGGATGGGGCAGGACTACAGTGTCATCCGCAAGATATACTCCATCAACATCCTCTACTTCGATTTCGGCAGTGGCGATGACTATGCCTACCACGGCGTGACCACGTTCCACGGCATGACGAAGAAAGACTCCGTGCTGCGCTACAACACGAAGAACGAAGAGAAATACATCGCTGAGAGCACCCGTCGCATGACGATGCCCGAGGAGGTGTTTCCCGAGTATTTCCTGTTGTTGGTGAGCCATTTCAACGAAGTGGCGAAGACACCCATTGAGGAGTGGATGGAGTACCTGAAGGATGCTGTCATCCGTGAGGACACTACGGTGCCCGGCCTGCAGGCCGCCCGCCAGAAGCTGGCCATCATGAGTATGACGGAGAAGGAGTTCCGCGAGTACCGCGACTACATGGTCAGCGTGCATGCCGCCAAGGACAGCTGGGACACGATGCGCGACGAGGCCCGCGCCGAGGGCCGCGCCGAGGGACTCGCCGAGGGCCATGCCGAGGGACTCGCAGAGGGCCGTGCCAAGGGACTCGCCGAGGGACTCGCCGAGGGCCATGCCAAAGGTCGTGATGAACGCTCTATAGAAATTGCCCGCAAGATGAAGGCGAAAGGCGAGTCAGTCGAAGAGATAGCCGAGCTGACCGATTTGTCGGTAGAAGAAATAGAGAGCCTGTGAGGAATCGTCACGCCATGGCAATGGTATCATTAAAAACACACACTAACACAATATGGAAGAAATCAAGACGCAGCTGCCGGAGAACGCATTCCGGGAGCTGAAAGAGGGAGAGGAGTACGAGCCGCTGATGTCGCCGAAGGGCGAGTACCCTGAGGTGAACACATGGTCGGTGACGTGGGGCGTGCTGATGGCAATGCTGTTCTCAGCTGCCGCCGCCTACTTAGGACTGAAGGTGGGCCAAGTGTTCGAGGCCGCCATCCCCATCGCCATCATCGCCGTGGGCGTGAGTACCGCCGCAAAGCGGTCGAAGGCACTGGGCGAGAACGTCATCATACAGTCGATAGGTGCCTGCTCGGGTGCTGTGGTGGCCGGAGCCATCTTCACCCTGCCCGCCATCTACATCCTGCAGGCGAAGTACGGCCCCGAGATGTCGGCCTCCTTCGTGCAGGTGTTCATGGCGTCGGCCTTGGGTGGCATCCTGGGCATCCTGTTCCTCATACCCTTCCGCAAGTACTTCGTGAAGGACATGCACGGCAAGTACCCGTTCCCTGAAGCCACGGCCACGACACAGGTGCTGGTAACCGGCATAAGAGAAGCCCCCCCTTCGGCCCCCGAGGGGGCTACTATAGACCCAGTCCTGAACAGCAAAACTACTGAAGCCCCCTCGGGTGCTACCCGCACCCTCCTCTTGGCAGGCCTCATAGGCGGTCTCTACGATTTCATCATCGCCACTTTCGGCTGGTGGAACGAGACGGTGACGACGCGCATGGTGGGCTTTGGAGAGACCATCGCCGAGAAGGCGAAGCTGGTGTTCAAGGTGAACACGGGTGCCGCCGTGCTGGGCCTGGGCTACATCATCGGCCTGAAGTATGCGCTCTACATCTGCCTGGGCTCGCTGGCGGTGTGGTGGCTCATCGTGCCCGCCCTGTCGCTGCTGTTCCACGACACGGTGCTGAGCCTGGGCGGCGAGGTGGTGACGCAGACCGTAGGCGAGATGTCGCCTGAAATGATTTTCAAGACCTACGCCCGCTCCATCGGCATCGGCGGCATCGCCATGGCCGGCATCATCGGCATCGTGAAGTCGTGGGGCATCAT
>OCTX012263603.1_pt1 | contig 31470 bp, 25 predicted proteins | sample 1539691 | NCBI WGS metagenome assembly OCTX01 (sample SAMN02144231, study PRJEB22623) | gut metagenome | biome: sheep rumen | host: Ovis aries | place: New Zealand
TCAACTTTCTCTTCTCCCACTAGCGAGTCCATTTCCTCATTTTCATGATTCTACACTAATTTCCACTTCATCATAGAATTGCATAATTTTCTGAAAAATAGTAAAATCTGATTAAAATATAGAAAATTATTAAATTAAATCAAGTATTTAAGTTCGATATATTACTCTCATAATACATTTAATGTCCAGTCAGGCACTCATTTTTTAACTATAGATTGCAAACCTACTTCCATATCTCCGTAATGTCAGAATACAGTGATTAAAAAATCTGAATATGGAATTAGATTATCATCCATTGTAATACAAAATTCTACATCATCAGTTCATGAATTTTTGATAGTTAAATATTTTTTATTAATATTATCATTTTGAGTTATAAAGGATTTAACATCATCTTTATCAAAAAATGAGTTTAATGAAGTTCACGTATGTACAACAATATCAGACATATATTCAAATCCATTTTTATCTTTATCATAAGCAAATAATGCAAAAGTAAGTTCAGAATTGTTTCAGTCAAGTGATAATTGAGTATAGTTGCTTAGCTTAGTAATTTCCATATAGTCTTCAGACAATATTTGATTCAAATTTCAGTCTTTTCCTGTATCATCACTAAATAAAGATAACATAATTCACGCTCAAGTAGCTAATTTGATTTTATTTCAAGAACCACATTCATCAGATTTTCTAATATCTTCAGTTAAATATAGAAAACTTCAAGTAATGTTCATATGAAAATTAGGTTCAAATCATTCATATCCAGATAGTAAATTTCACGTTACGATAGCACTTCCACTCAATACTTCATGATTAAATCCATCTCATCTATTATATACCTCTGTCAATCAAAGCTCAGTTCCAGCTTTAGCTAGATAAAAAGCCCTGAAATAATTAAACGTCATATTTCCATAAGTTAGCAAACGTTGGATTTGATTGATAGAAAGCAAAGAAATTACACTACTAGCCAGTAATATGAAAATCACAAGCAATGATATATTACCTTTTAATTTTTTATTTCTGATTTTTGCTAGTAGTTTTTCCATTTTATAGGTTTAGATTAAAGAATAATTGTAAAGGCTGATCTATTTTATTAGTTCATGTTGGCTGATAAAAAGGTGCATACAGATGTATAAACATCCAGAATGCTGGCTGATGTACGTTGTTTATTGCAATTCAGCCATCATCAGAATTAAAATAATTTTCATCGCTATCATAAGGAATAATTCTGAATTTGACTTTTGATGTAATTACTTTTCAGTTTGATATCAAGGAAGTTGTATTTCCTCACTGATCTAAAATCAATTCACACCCTGATAGAGCATTCTGAATCCTTTCAGAAATATCAGGATAATTTCCATCTGCATCCACTGGGAAATTATCATCTAATTTCAAACAGTCATTTCCTGTTGTATATATGCTAGTTCATGACCACTGTCATCATGTTAGATATAGAATATCAGTAAATCATGATGTTGTGGATAAAATTATGCCATTTCCACTATAAGCATCATAATCAATTGTCGCTTCATCAGAAATGGCTTGAAAAACTTGAGTTAAAATCAGAGATTCTTCAGAAAGATTCTTTTCTTGTTCAATTTTTAGAGCAGTTCTTGAAATAGTTGTGTAAGACTCAGTTAAAACAACAGCCAAAATTCAAATGATAACCATCACAATCATCATTTCTAACAGTGTAAATCATTTTAGCATGTTTTTTCTTGTCATTACAAACTATACAAAATAAAATATTATTGCTTAAACTCATAATTTCCTATAAAAGTTTCCATTACCTTTTCTCAAGTTATAGATCATCTTTGATATAATACATGAGATTCAACTTTTAATAATTTATCCTTATCAACATTTCATCAATCTGCTACAACTCACGTAATCAATAAATATCTAGCAAATCACGTCTTCTCGTCTTCAGTTCAAATATAATCATACCTAAATCACGTTTCACCATTTAATTTAGTTCCTGTATGAAAATAAATCTGAAATCAACTCAAATTTTGATCAAAATCATCAGCCAGATTCCCTGTTTTTACGTAAACGTATTCATTTCCAGATCATATTCAGATTTTTAATATTTGATTATCTGCTCAAGATCATAAATATCCTATACAGAAAGGATTATCATCTTCGTTATCAAGTGTTACACTGTTTTTAGGATCGAAAATACAATTTCGAGGTAATTTTTTGTGATAATTTGCATCACGGAGATTGAAAAGTAATTCAATTCACTCACGAGCAAAAAATGCAGATTTGATTTGAGTATTTGCATAATCTTTATTCCTCAAAGTTTGAGATAGTCACTGTAATACTACCAAAATTCCAATACAAAAAACTACTATAACAATCAGAGTTTCTATTAATGTAAATGCTTTAAATTTTTTCATGGTGTTTTTTGTATTATAAATTATGATTCACTACAATTACTTTACTGAATAAGATAATATTTTAAAGTTTCGCATTTTGAGTTCGACACTTCGACAAGTCTACAATTTTTTTGATTAATTTCAAAACAATAATCTTTATTATCATTTACACGAGCTACAAATACAACATTTGTAATCCCTTCGTCTTCTTCTCATATTGTACAGGATATTTTATATGGCAAATATTTCAAGCTAATACTTCCAGTTAAATTACTATTACTAGGAACACTAATATAATCATAATCCTTTATAATATATTTTATTTCAAATCTATCTGAGAAGATGTTCTCTATTCAACCACCATTATCCCCTGTATTATACTTAAATTTAATTTGATTTGATCAACTAGAAAAAGTTACATCCATACTATCATACATTTCTCCCGCGAAACTAGATGATCATAAGTTTCTAGAATAACGTGATTGCATTTCAGCTAAAATTGATTCTTTTACAGTTTTGTTTTTTACTTTTTGAATTTGTTCTCCAGATAAAAACACAGTTGCTGTCAACATGATTCAAATTATTATCAAAACTATTACCATCTCTATTAGAGTGAATGCCTTATGTGATATGTTTTGATTTTTTATTTTTTGAATCATGAGAATTTATCATTAATTGGCATAAAAACTTCATTAAATTCCAGCAGAATCCATTACAGCAAATATTAAACTGAACACTCCTATAGCAATCATCAAAACTATTCATCAAACAAAAATCAAAATGAATGGTTCGATTGCTTTCGAAAAGTTTTTAATTGAATTATCTAGTTCTTCTTGATAAATATCAATTACATTTTGCATAGCATTTTCGACATTAGCAGTTTCTTCTCAAACTTTTATCAAAACGGCAACATTTGATGGGATGATATCAGGATGTTCGCTAATTGGCTCGTATAAACTTTTACCAAGAGTTATATCAGCCAAAACTCTTTCAATCATTGATTGATATAAAGGAATCTTTAAGATATCACGCAAAAGTCTGAAAGTATCCACATAGTCCATTCAGCTTCCAATCATTAATTTCATATATCTGGCCCATTTTATTAAGTAATAAGATTTTGTCATATTTCCAACAATTGGCATACTAATCAATGATTTATACATTTGTCTTTTACCTTTTTCTGTAGCAGAATATGTAATTCCTAATAAAATAGCTAAAACTCAGAATAATAAAATAAGTTTCCAATAACTAACAGTAAAATCTGAAAAGTTTTTCAGCATCATAGTGATTGCTGGCATATCTTCTACAGCTATTGATGAGCTAAGAGAATCAAAAATTCCAGGCAATACAAAACCGAATAAATATATTACAGCAATGATAGAAATAACAATTAATGATACAGGATAAATCATTGCTCAAATATATTTTTGTTTAATTTCACTCAAATATGCATACTCTTCAGCCAAAGACTGTAATACATCTGGGAGATTTCCACTTGTTTCTCAAGTTTTAATAATAGCGGCATCTCATTCATCAAAATATTCTGGTAATCTGCTAATTGCATATGATAATTCTTTACCTTTATCTAAGTATCCATAAATCACTCTTGCCACATTTTTAACAGCTGCATTTTCAGATGTAGTTTGAATGGTTTTCATTGTCTCGAGAAGGGGAACTCCACCTTTCATCATATAAACTAATTCTTTATAGAAAAGAATTTTATCTTTTCACGAAAAGGTAGTTTTATCAGCAGAATCCAAAAAATATTCAATTATTTTATCAACAAAAGTTTTTCTAGTCATAATCTTATCTAAATCGTATCATTCAGCCTTTGGGGTTTTATCAGTCATTTTTGTTTAATTGATAGAATTTAAATTTTTAAGATATTATTTCTTAAAACTCTTAAAGATTTTTTGAAAGAATCAATCAGAATCATTTAAACCGTCATCTTCTTGTTGATTATTTACTTTAACATTTTCAGTACCATCGCTACATGCAACTTGGTCATCGAATCTTCCATCATGATAATAATAAGCAATCATTGAGATATCTGTAACTTGAGGTTCATCATTAGTTACTATATCATATGATACAGCTTGAATTTTATATAAAATACGATCCTCACTGTTTTGGATTAATTTTTTTTCTACATTATGTAAGAAATCTGTTAAATCATTCACAGTAGAAAATTCAATTTCAACATCAACTGTAACCATAAAGAAATGATCATCTCCTCATTCAACAGGTTCAGGATCTCCAATATTGATTTTTAAAATATCTCAGACTCTTCTTCTATCATTTCATGTGATATCTTGTTTAATCAAATATTCATTTAAATTTCTAAGAACTCTTTTTTCATCCACAGGCATTTTTTCATTCCACAAAGAACTTGTTTGTAGATAAGATAGAGGAATAGAAAGATCATAATGCATATCCTCTCCAGTTCATGTTTTCCATGTTGCAGGTAGATTTGCACAATTAGTTTTCTCATTCAAACAATTCATTAAGGTTTCCTCATTATTTACAATTCCATTTTTGTCATTACACAAGTATTCCATATCATTTTTTGCATTTTCTATATCGAGTTCAACATTTCTTAGTTGTGATTTTGCTTGATCATAAGCAGAAGATTCTCATCTTAGAGATTGCTGTTCTTTTGGAATATTAACTCCGAGAATTGCAACAAAAATAAGCATTAGTATAATGTATACTTTATACTTTGCAGAAATAATCCTAATTTTGGATATTTGGATATCTCCATTTGATTGAGATTTTGATGATACGCCCTTTACAGTGGCTTGTGCCTTATCATCCTGTAAAAGTCTTTCCATGATTTCATTATTTTCCATTGTTGATTACGTTAGCAGTTAAAGTAAATTTATATCATAATTCTCATTCAGACTTTTCATAAGTCTTGATAGAGATATTATCCAAAAAATCTAATTCCTCAAATTTTGCAATAAGTCCAGATTTAGAATTAACTCATTCATAGAGGAGACGCAGATTTGTTACGTATCCATCCAATTTAATCTTATCTAGTGAAATTTCAAAATTTGAAAAAGCAATATTAAAAGTATCAGATTTATCCACATCTAACAAATCTCAAAAGATTTCCATGATGGCACTTATATGATCAGATCGAGGCATCATGTGGTTATTGTTTTCCATATCTTGAATATATTGCAATTTATCATATCCAGGTTTATCAGAGAAGCTTTTTAATTCAGCATCTTTCTTCGCAATCTGTTTCTGGACCCTTTCAATGTCATAACCAATAAATGTACTAGAAATTTTTAAATAAGCCCACCAAGCTAAAACAATTAAAAAAACTAGTAAAGCAAGCCAAAAAATCTGCTTATAATTCGTGGTTTTTTCTTGACGTGTTGCCATGAATATAACTAAAAGAATAAAATTTCTACTCCATAGTATATTCACTTTCTATAAAAAATGCAAATTTTGAGGGACTTTTTTTACTTTCTTAAGATATATATAACTCTATCAATATCACCATCAAAAAGTTTATAATGATGTACCAATTCTAAAGCTAAATTTTTTTTCTTGGATTCACGCAATAAAATATTTTTTTCATCTTCATCAAATTGTTTCATCAAAGCAAGTCTTCCTCATTTTTTTATAAGGGGAGCAGCTCGATTCAACAATTTATCAGCGTAAGCAACTGCACGAGCTGTAACTAAATCAAAAGTCTGATTTTTGATATCTTCTATTCTAGTTCGTATCATTTCTACATTTTTTATTCATAATTCATCCAAAATTTCTCAAACAGCGATAGTCTTTTTTCTCACAGAATCGATTCATACAAAATTACATTCTGGATGAGAAATCGCTAAAGGCATAAGCGGGAATCCACCTCATGTTCAAATATCTGCGATTCTCATTCACTTTTCTCGTTCTATTATTTTTTCTAATTCTAAACTATCTTGAATATGCTTTATTCTCACTCAATCTTCATCACGAATAGCAGATAGATTTATCTGTTTATTCTTTTCCAAAAAAGTTTTTACTAATTGATCCCATTCCTCCATAAAAATCTAAAAATATAATAAAAAAAGCTATAACAATAATAGCAAAATATATTTTTAAAATCAAGTAATTATAATTAAGCTTGAGAATCGCGTTGTTCAGTCATGTTCAAAATCTTCATAAGTTCTTTTTTGCTTATTTTCTTTATCTGACCAGAAATATTTTTGTGAGACAGAAAATGTCCCGATTCAAACGTAGTTATTCATAATAAAAGTTGGTCAAATAATTTACGATTATCATCATCCAAATCAAAATAAAGTTTGTTTAAATTAAGCATTCATTGTGGAGTCTCATCTAAGTTGCTATTTGTTGTAACAATTATAGATTTACCAGATCAAAATGAAAATTTTATACAACGAAGATACGGTTCGTTTCATTTTTGCATAAAATCTTCATGATTTTCAACCATTCAATGTGTAGCAGATAGATAATCCCAAAATATTGTCTTATCATTCATAATTACTCATCTTTGTATATTAACAATTCTATCATCCGGTTTTATTCAAAATTTTCTGCTAAAATTTATACACCAACTATGATTTAACATTAAAAAAAGCTGGTCGTATTTGCGAATAATCACAGAAAAATCACCTTTTGAATAAAGATTATTTTCCAAATTCTCAATAGTTTCCATAATTACCAAAAATATAGCTAATTAAATCATGTTTAAAACAACTATATTAATAATACCAAAAAAGTCAATACGTTTTTAACGTTCGAATGCTGTTATATTTTATAGTCCAGTTCACATTACAAAATCATCTATTAATGCGATATCATTCCCAGACATAATTCAGATTATCTTTTCTTTTGATGTTCAATTTTTGGTAATAAACATTGCACCGAGTCATTTTCATTTTCTTTTCCTCGTCGTAAATATCTCGTCGGCTTGATACATATTTATATTACTACTTACGAACATATAATCTTTAAGTGCCGTGGAAATATGTAAATGTTCCACTCTTACTTTGGATAAATCAATAAAATTTTGATCTAGCATCTCATTTGCGATTCGTTGAAGGATTCAGCTTTCAGTTATTACTCATAAAAATTCTTCTTCATCGTTATAAACAGGAATGTATGTATATCAGTCAGATTTGATATTCTTCAAAACTTCTGAAACTTTATCTCATAGATGAACCGTGTAAACTTCCTTCCTAAAATAATCTATACACAAAGGAGGTTCCACAATCTTTTCAATAAATTCTGAAAGCTTATTTATGGCACGGTCAGTTGGAATAGCATAAAGATATTCATCCACTTTTAGTCCATGAGCAATATGATTTCTAAGTTCTCCAAAATATTTCAATTCACTCAAATGTAATCTTACAAACCAAGAAATAGCAAATTTTCATTCGCTGATTTGTTTGAGTTTATCATTATATGGCATAAATCTATCAGTTTTTACTAATGTATCAAAATATTTATCCAACTCATTAAATAGAGAAAGATAACGCATAACGATAGCTTGTTCTTCTTGCTGTTTTTCATTCGGATCCTCATTTTTTTCTGTATCTACCATAAGTTTTTACAAAATATAGTAAAAATTCTGACAGGTAAATTATAATCAAAATTTTTAATTTTGCAAAAAAACCATTGCATTTTTCAAAAGAATCATTATATCTCAAAACTGACAATTATTTTATTTTTTTGTGTTCAGAGATGGCAAAAAGATCAGCAACAAACAGAACAATTGAGGTAATTATGCTCCAAAATGATAAGCATTTAGGAGAAAAATATGAAATTGTTAGAGTTAAACCTATTTTCGCTAGAAACGTATTATTCCCAAATAAGATAGCAATCCTTGCAGATAAAGAAGCGAAAAATAATTATGCTCAAAAGATGGAAGCTGCTAAAGCTAGTAGAGAAAAGAAAGCTGCTTCACTTGAGGATTTATTCTCAAAGATTACTGCAGATGATGGAATCGTAATTACTAGAAAAGCTAATAAAGACAACACATTATATGCCAAAGTGGATGAAAATGATATCGTAGAAAAAATTAAGGAAGTCTATGGAATGGAAGTAGAATCTCACCTATTCAAACTCAAAAAAAAGTTGAATGAAGTTGGAACTTATCCAGTAGCATTCGCTTACAATGATTTGAAAAGGGAAGTATTGGTAAAAATCGTAGCTGAAGTAGATGAAAAAGCTGCAAAGAAGGAAGAAGAGAAAGAAGAAGTGAAAGAGGTAGTAAAGACTAAGGAAGAAATTAGAGCAGAAAGAGAAGCTGCTAAAGCTAAAGAGAAAGCTGAAAAGATTGCTAAATTAAAAGAGAAGTATAAGTAATAATTAAATTCATAATATAAAATTTCTGCCACGATTGTGGCAGTTTTTTTATAAAAAAATTCTCACACAAGTTATCATTAATTTGCATGAGAACTATATTTCAGTAAAATTTTACAACCCCTGGGAGGGGTGGGATTCGAACCCACGACCTTATCCTTAAGAGGGATCTGCTCTACCAACTAAGCTACACTCCCATAAATGCGATTTAATATATACAGATTCCAATCAGAAATGCAATAAATTTATGACTAATTCTTTCTTGAAAAAAAGGATAAATTTTTTATCGTAAAACAAATTTGAATTTATCTTAATTTAATACTTATGACAACACAATCTGATAATATAATAGAAATTAAAAATCTGGTAAAAAAATATGGAGATTTTGAGGCTGTTAAATGAATATCTTTTGATATAAAAAAAGGAGAAATTTTTGGCTTTCTTTGACCAAATGGAGCTGGGAAATCTACAACTATCAAAATTCTTACAACTATGCTGGATAAAACCTCCGGAAGTGTAAAAGTTGATTGAAACGATTTGGCAGATCAGCACGCAGTTAGAAATACATTCTGAATAGTTTTTCAAGATTCTAGTCTAGATGATGAATTAACTGGATGGGAAAATATGTATTTTCATGCGATGCTATACTGAGTCCCTAATGATAAAATGAAAACTGACATTGAAAATTTAATGAAATTCGTAGAGCTTTGGGAATTTAAAGACAAAATTGTGAAACAATATTCATGATGAATGAAAAGAAGATTAGAAATGGCTAGGTGACTTCTGCATCACCCAAGAATTCTTTTCCTTGATGAGCCAACAGTTTGACTTGATCCACAGAGTAGAACTCATATTCGAGAATTTCTCAAGAAAATGAATAAAGAACAGTGATTAACGATATTCATTACGACTCACTATATGGACGAAGTGGAAAAAGTTGCGGATAGGGTAGCTATTATTGATCATGGAACGATTCAAGCGATGTGAACAATCGATGAGCTGAAAAAACAAACTTGAAAGGATAATCTGGATGATGTGTTCCTTGAATTAACTTGAAGAGATATTCGTGAAGAATTAGTTTCAGAATCTGAATGAATGAGAGCTTCTATGAATGCTAGAAGAAGAGGTTAGTTTTATTACGTCAATATTATTATGAAAAACATAAGAGTTATATACATCTTACGATGGAGACAGGTAAAAAGATTCTTTAGAAAAAAGGCAAGATTAATCTGAACAATTGGGCAGCCTTTAATTATGCTTTTTGCGTTATCCGCATGATTCTCTGGTATCTTTGAGGCAGCATGACAAGAGAATTATATGTGATTTCTTGCAGCTTGAATTATTGCCATTAATACTATGATGTGATCTTTAGCTTCATGAATCGATATTATCCGAGATAAAGAACTCTGATTTATGAAAGAATGTTTAGTTTCTCCTAATAGGAGAATATTTATAATGATATGAAGGACACTTTGATGAGCAACAACATGATTTCTTCAATGACTAATGTTGCTCGTTATACTTTTGGTTTTCTGATGAATTAGTTTTCCATGAATATGATGAATTATTGTGGCAATTTTATTCATGATTTGAGTTTCTATCCTCTTTGCTGCATTATGAATAATTATTGCATCGCTAATTCCAGATTTTCAGGGATTTCAGTTGATAAATAACTTTTTAATTATGCCTTTGATGATGCTTTCATGAGCAATGTATCCTCTTGATACAGCAGCAACATGGTTACAGCGAGTGGCAAGATTTGATCCATTGGCATATTGAGTAGATTGAATGAGGCGAGCTTTAACATGAAACTCATTTTTCTGAATGTGAATGACTGCTTGAATTCTCTGATTGTTGATGGTAGCTTTCATAATTATAGGATGATTCACTTTTAATAGAATGAAAGCTGATAGTTAATTTTGATTTATTTCCCCATTTCTTAAAAATGAAGAGAAACTACATTACAGAAGGAAATAGAATTTATTTACCGGACGAAAGTTGAAAAATTTTAGCAGAAATTGATTTTGAGAAAATAGATGGAAAGACTTATAATATTTTTCGCACATTTGTAGATGATTCAGTTAGATGACAGGGGATCGGTGGTGAATTAGTTGAAAGAGCGGTGGCTTATCTAACCTCAAAATGATATAAAGTTTCAGCAACTTGTTCATACGCAAAAAAGACAGTAAAATAATATATTATTTATAATTAAGAAAAAAGCCTCATCTATCATAGACAAGGCTTTTTTTAAATGTTTAATTATATGAACTTCTATTTCCCAGCAACAATAGCAGCAATATCTTCAAGAGATATACTTCAGTTACTTTTCTTAACATTTTGAGATCTATATAACATTAGCAATATTCGACTCCTTTTTTCCATTATCTTAGGATTTGTGTTGCTTAATATTCCAGCATTTTTAAGAAGATCTAAGTGCTTTGTATAATAACTAGAACTTTCAATATTATATTCATTTCCATATAATATTCTTGAGAATACTGTTCAGAATTCTCATCTAGTTACTAATGAGTTTGGTGAGAATCTGCTTAAAGGAGTTCCATCAGCATGTATTCACATAATTTGTAATTTATATCACTCTTGGATATAGAATGCTAAATCTCCCAATTTATTGCTTACATCTGGATAAGTTACAGATTTTTCAGTAGCATGTTTCATTCATAATAATTTTATAGCATATATAGATAACATTTTATCTAATTCGGCTCTTGTTATAGGATTTTTTAAGTTGGCTTTCATAATATTATCAGCAGCAACTATTCATCTTTTACAAGCCCACATATATGCTTTATTCAATTCGTCAGAATATGTAGATCATTCAATAGAACAAGCCCTTTCTAAGTCAGAAACCTCTCCTCAAAATGATAAATCTTCATCATCAGAATTTGATCTATTAGAGCTTGAAGATCATCATCTTGAAGAACCTCATCCTCATGAATAACCTCATCCAGAAGATGATCAATTATTAGCATTAGAATTGTCAACCCTTAATTCTAATTTAAATTTTAGGATACAGTCATTTAATCTAGCACTTAAATCGAAAGAATTTTTGCTACCTAATCCAAGATTTATATTAATCAATTGATTAACATCAGAGACATCAAATAAAAATCCTTGATTAGCTAATTTAGACCAAATACTGTTACTCTCAATTCATAAAATTTGATTTATCAAAGAGTTTATATATGGAGCCAAATCATGAACTTCCTTTCCTTTATCAAAGGTTAAAACAAGAATATTGTTTTCTATTGAAGTTTTTATTCAAGAGATTTTATTATCAGTTAGCTCTTCATCAACTGCAGTTTTTAAGATATTCATAGCATTATTAGCTGTGTTGGCATCACAAGTCTGGGCAGAGCTATTAGCATCCCTAAATTCTAATTGAAAGTTTACTAAACAATCACCATAAAGGACTCAGGCATCAAAGATTTTTTGATCGTTTGTTCTTAAGATGATATTATATAGTAGAGTAACATTAGAAGATGTAAATATAAACCCTTTTTCAGCTAATTTAGATCGTATAGAAACAGTGTTATAACCTAGTATAACATCATACAAAGGCTGAACATACGGAGTTAAATCAGGGATATCTCTTCCATTGCTAAGAGCTAAAACAATTTTGTTTCCTTCAATACTTGCCTTAATTCAGGTAGCATTTTTATTCAGGATTTCTTCATTGATAGCATTCTTTATTGTAATCAAAGCACTATTTGTTGTATTAGCATTACAAATTTGAATAGAAGTATTATCGTTTCTAAATTCTAATTGGAACTTTACTAAACAATCATTAAATCTAACGGACATATCGTATAATTTTATATTATTAACGCCCAATTTAACGTTTATTAGTTGTGTAACATTTGATACATCAAAAGTAAATCATTTTTGTGCCAATCTATACCATATAGTATCATCATCGTATCCCAATATTACTCTAGTTAAAGAAGTTACATACGGAGTTAGATCTCAGATTTGTTTATCTTTGTTAACCATTAAAACGAGATTATTTCCATCGATAGTAGCTCTGATTCCAGTAGCATTCTTGCCTAAAATCTCTTCATTAATAGCATCTTTCATTAAAATTAAAGCATTGTTTGTTGTAGTATTATCACAAATTTGAGTAGAGCTATTATTTGTTCTAAATTCTAATTGAAATAGGACAGAGCAATCAACAAATTGAACATTCAAATCGAAGATTTTTTTATTATTTAGTCATAAATTAATATCAATTAACTGACTAACCGTGGAAATATCAAATAGAAATCCTTTTTGCTTTAATTTAGATCGAATAGAAACCTCATCATAACCCAACAAAAGATTAGTTAGAGAATCTTTGTAAGGAGTTAAATCTCAGATTTTCTTATCTTTGTTTAAAATTAAAACAAGTTTACCTCCTTCAACAGTAGCCATAATACCAGTGATATTTTTACTTGAAATTTCTTCATTAACAGCATCCTTCATAATGTTCAAAGCAGTTCTTGTTGTACCCTTATCACAAATTTTATTATAAGTACTAGTTCTAAATTCTAATTGGAAATCTAAATGACAACCATTAAATAGAACATTTAAATCAAAAATCTTTTTATTTTTTAAGCCTAAATTAACATCAATTAATTGCGTAACACTAGATATATTAAAATTAAATCCTTTTTGATTCAATTTAGACCAAATAGAATCATCATTATATCCGAGCAAAAGATTAATTAATGAATTCACGTAAGGAGTTAAATCCTGATTATCATTTTCAGTATTAACGACTAAAACAAGTCTATTCCCTTCAGTAGTAGCTTTAATACCTTTAATGTTTTTACTATAGATTTCTTCGTTGATAGTATCTCTCAATGTATTCATCGCAATTCTCTCAGTTGCATCATCACATATTTTACTATCTGTAACATCTTTTACTGAGCTTCATCCAATAATTTTAACATTATCAGATAATTTATTCTCATTATTCGTAACAGTTTTAACATCATTTACAGATTTTTTTACTTCTTTACTGATAGCTGTACTACCGGCACGAGAAGATACTGATTTTGATGCTTCCGACTTTGAAGTATTAGCGGGAATTTTTTCAGAGGCGCTAACAACACCAGTCATTAGGGTTTGACCTATTAGAACTGTACAAGCCAGCAAGGCCAATGTTTTTTTAAAAATGTTGTTCATTGTCATAATACAAAAGCATATAAAACTATAGAACCTTTACTTAGTATATTGCTATATCTATATACGCAATATACTAGACCACAGGAATGTATAAAAAAAGAGATTCTTATTTCAAGAATAACGAACTATAAATCTGCAAACCATTAGTTATCAAAAATAAGATTGTCAAGTAATGATGTATAACTAAATTAAAAGTCAACTATGAAAATATATAGATTCAACTTGAACTTTACCAAGAAACCACACAACAAAACCAATTTATTGGTTATTAGTTTTTGTATATTTTCCAAAACAACATTCCCATAATGGTTTTAATACATGGATTGTTCATAGAAATTTTGGACTCTTATTTTTGTAACTTTTCTATAAGAATTTTTTATTTAATTGTTTTCATACTCTTCAATTTGCTTTTTCACGATAGCTTCGTCACCAGGATTGGTTACTCCAAACCATTGATCAGGAGTTGAGTATATTCTCATTTTTACTCAACTATTTTTGATAATATTAGTTAATTCTACAGGCAAGTAACATTCAATTCTTCTATCTCATTCATGTTCTTTTTTGAAGTTAGTCAAAATTTCATTTAAAGATTCTAAGGTTTTTTTATTCAATCCAAAAATATTCATACTACATAAATCATCCAAAGTTAATCAGAATTCTGATAATTTATCTTTTTCAATTCAAATTGTTTCGTTGATATTTTTTACATATCAGTCTTCGACAGTAAAAATTCATCTATTAGTACTTCATACTTCAGGAATTACATTTCACAAAATATAACCCAAAGTACAAAGTTCATCAGGATTATTTTTCAAATGGTCATACACTATTTTGAAAGAGTTTTTCCCATAAATATCATCTCCGTTACAAACAACAAATGGTCAATCTATACAATCTAATGCACTACAAACAGCATCGACAGTCCCCCAAGGTCTATCACGACTTTCTGGGTCGAAAGTTTGTTTCGCATATTTTACAGGTACTCACTCATATTCATCTCCAAACATTTCCTTAAAAGGTCATTCAGTCATATTTCAAACAATGAAAACTATTTGGTCGAATCCTGCAGGTAGAGCCTGACTTAGAGAATATTCTATCAAAGTTGTATCATTTGGTCAGACTTTTGCAAATTGCTTAATTCTTCCTCCAAAACGAGAAGACATTCACGCCACCATGTAGACTAGTGATATTGCCATTTGTTGATTGATAAAAGAATAAAAATCTAATTTTAATTTATAATTAAATTATAAAATTTCAAATCGTAAGTTATAGTTAAATTGACGATAAATATTTTTTCAACATAAAAGATTGACTTAATTATAATAATTACTATAATACACGTATACATATAAAATTTGTCATCAATGGTTTATTCATTGCTTATGTAGTCATGAAAAATACTCCAAATAAAATAGAAGGTAGAGATGGAAAAAAATTTCTAAAAACGCAAGCTTATACTATTTCTGAAAAAATTTGAAGAACTCTTGAAAGATACAATGATGAAGAAACTAAAATAGAGGAAGGTGAAACACAGAAACAGAAAAATGAAAATGATAAAATAAGAGATATTTTGCAGGAAAGATCAGATCTTTTTGTAAAAAGAGCAATTGTTTGAGATATTCGAAGTTATTCAAAAAAAGTATGATGAGAAGAAAGACAAATAATAAAGTTTAAATGTAAGTATGGATTATGAATAACAGTAGATAACTTAAACAGCTTTTTAGATTTTTGTGCTATCCATGGATTTATTCCAATGGTTGATAAAATTTATATAGATTCTCGTGATGTGTCCCAAGTAAAAGAACTCTACAATTTTTTTTCATTCGTTATAACAAAACCATGAAATCCATTAATAATTAATGCGTTGGCAAACGAAATAAAAAAACTTGAAGAGTCAATACAAGATTCTGCAAAAAAAGTTCTATTGTATCTTCAACAAATTGTATGATATACGGCAGTGACATATCAATATCTTTTATGAGATAGACTACAAAAAATAAAGAATATTTGAACCTTGAGTGAAAATATTTTTGCAGAAATAGCAATTAGATTAGAAAATCAAATAAGGGAAAAAATTTGAATTGAAAGTTCTTACCTTAAACTAGCATGATATAAAGACGATACAGAAAAAAAAACAGATATGGACTTTATTATAAAAAAAACACCCAATCAGTCCTACCAATTTCTTCCAATGCAATTTACAACTTGCTGAATAAAATGAGAAAAAATAAAAGAATTTAATATAGAACAATACTTAATAAAAAAAATTAATTGATGAATCATACAACATAGTTTTTTACTTTTTTCCGTTAATTGAGAATTTTCAAAGAACATAACGCATTGAGATAAAGGAACTAAGAAATTACTAAATGAGGAGTATAAAGATTGGGTAGATAATCCCCAAGAGAGAGAAAAAAATGTATGAAGCAAGTTTCCACTGTTTATAGATTCAATTGATCCAAAAATAATTCAGCCTGCAGAAGTAATGTATATAGCACTCCATATGCTTTATAAAAAATATAATTTTAAATATTCGTTAAAGGACTCTTATATAAATTCATTCAAAAAAAATTGAAGAATAGATAGATCGAATCATTGAGAATTAAATTGAATAAAGCTTTCAGATGTTTTTATAGATGAGTGTTCTCTTGAAAGAATAATAAATCCACGTCCAGATTATCCATGAATATTAAAACACAGATTCCAAATATCATACCAATGAGAACCAATGTGAGTAATCGTAATATACGAGGTAGCTAGGCAATAAAAACCTTATAACTAGATTTCTTTTATTCTGTAAGTTGTCTCAATTTTTTCTTAGCTTTATCATTACTAGGTTCAAATTCCAAAATCGTAAAATAATTCTTTTTAGCATTTGCAACATCTCAAATCTCTTCATATAGCATTGCTAAAGTAAACAAATAGTTTGTATTCGTAGGTCTAAGTTTTATAACCTTTTCCATGCAAGAAATGGCTTCAACCATTCTACCAGTATTATAATATATTTCTACAAGGCTTAAATTATATTTTGGACTATCGGGCTTTAGATTTACAGCTTTATCAACCAATAATTCAGCAGTTCAATTATCTCAGTTTATAAAATAGATTTCTCAAATCTGCCACAAAGACTTGTGATCATCAGGAGTCCACTCGGTAATTTTCTTTAGTAAAGGTAAAGCCTTTTTATAGCTTCAAATCACAAAATAATAATCAGCTAACATCTTTGTTAATTCTAAATTTGAAGGATCGATAGCTAATCATTCAATGATTTTTTTCTCATATTCATCATATTTTCATCAGTTCTTCAATGTTGTAGCATCGATAATTATTCTATCAATCATCTTCTTTTCTTTTTCATCCAATACTTTCTCACTAGGTGTATCGAGTGAAGCAGTTTCATCAAAAACAGAAGATTCTGAATCTTCTTGTATGGTATCAGATTTATTATCTTTTTTCTCATTTTTCGATTCTTTATTCTCTTCAATATTTTCTTCTTCGTTCTTTTCAGCTACAGCAGTTTCTATGATTTCTTGAAATTTTTCATCGTTTTTGGTGTCTTCAGCATTAGGATTTATTATAGTTTCCTTATTTTCTTTAAGCTCTTTCTTTATTTGTTTAGACTTTATTTTTTCTTTCCAAAAAAGCACAATCTTATTTTTCAGTCAATTAGATTTACCCAAAAATCACTTAATAATTCGAGCAATCACAGCCATCAGTAGAATGATGGTCAATATAACCAAAACTCGAGCTAAGAATTGTTTCATAGATACTCTAAAAAAACTAAAAGTCAAATCTGTTTCTTTTAAGTATTTTTATTATTTCCATTCATTATAATGATCTCTAAACAATAATCAACAAAATAAAAACCAAGAAGACTATTGCTCCTTATTTTCTACATTTTGCTTTCCTTCAGAAGGAGACTCTTTCATTTTTCCTTTCAACTTATCTACAGGAATTCTGATAAATCAATCACTAGTTTTGATATTTACATCCTGAGTTATAATATTATAAGATGCAACGATTCATGTATTATCACCATTTTCATCGGATCTTCTTTCACGAAGTCATGCCATATCTATCTTAGATCATTTGCGAGGAAACTTTTTACTCTCATTCACATACAAGTCTAGCTCATAAAGCAGACAACATTTCAATTTTCAGCATTTTCATTTTAACCTTTCAATATCTCTTCATTCCAAATTTTGCATAACAACACTTTCAATCTCAATATTTGGCAACATTGTACAAGTTTTACAGCATAGACATTGACCAGAGCTACACATCATTCCATCAGCTCCAGGGGACATTCTCATCATGTCTCTAGCTCATACTTGGAATAGAAACATATTTTTTCATAGTTTCTCCCTGAATCTTTTTACAAACTCTGTAAAAACGTATCTTTCTTCAGAATAAAAGAAGAAATAAAGCTGATCAGAAAAAATCTGAAATCTAGCGGTCACGGGTACAGAATTTGAGAATTCTTCCTGAAATTCTCTCTTAAATGTTGGAAATATCTTTAACGCAATTTCTTGTTGAGTATTAAATTCTTCTTCTTCCTTTCATTCCAATACCCTTACAAAATCTGCAGAAAAGAAATTTTTATCTTTATCTCCAGACTGTACTCCTCACGAAATTATAGTTCAGATTGAAAGTTTCATAGCTCCAGTTTTTGGGTCAGGTTGTTCATAGACAATTCTATCCCCAACTTTTAAATTATCAAAAATCTCAGGAGAAATTTTATTTATATTTAAATATTTATTTGTATATCGATCTAAAGCAATTAAACTTTTCATGAATATCTATTCCTTGGATAAAAATTTTTAAGCTTTTTTAGAAGTAGTATTTTTTTTCACATCTTTTTTAGGTTTAGCTTTTTTAATTTTCCCTTTATTGCCATCCTCTTTTTTTACTTCATCAATTGTTTTACTATCAGATTCATCTCCATTTTCTTCAGCTTTGGTTACAATTTCATCAGTATCTCTAAATTCATCTATTTTGTCAGGATTTTCAACCATCATGGAGAAATCTTCACCGGAAATATATTCTCTCTTTATCAAAAGTTCAGCAATTTTTTCTATAGTTTTTTTATGTTTCAAAATTGTACTTTTGGCTACATCGTAAGCATCTTCCAAATATTTTTTTACTCTTTCATCTATTTTTTCTGCCGTTTCATCACTATAAGGTTTATAAAAAGAAAAATCAGAACTCTGTTCATCTGGATAAACTACCAATCCAATTTCAGGATCCATTCCATATTTAGTTATCATATCTCTAATAATTTTATTAGCTCTTTCGAAATCGTTTGAAGCTCCAGTCGTGATATTATCCTTTCCAAAGAAAATTTCTTCAGAAGCACGTCATCCAAGTAGACCAGCCACCTCAGATAAAATATAATTTCTAGAATAGAGATTTCTATCTTCAGCAGGAGTAATCCAAGTTAATCCAAGAGCATGTCATCTCCTCACGATAGAAATTTTTTCAGGGGCATCAGCTTCGGGCTGTACATGAGCCAACAAAGCGTGTCCTAGTTCATGGAAAGCAATAATTCTCTTTTCTTTTTCTTGAATTCATTTAGATTTCTTTTCAGGTCACATAATCACTTTCTCCAAAGCATACTCAAAATCTTCTGGTTCCAAAACCGTTCTTCAATCTTTTGCAATTCTAAGAGCTGCTTCATTTACAATATTCTCTATATCAGCTCAAACCAAACCACTTGTTCTCTTAACTAGACTTTTTAAATTAACCTTATCAGAAACTTGCTTCTTTTTTAAATAATAATTGAATATTTCAGTTCTTTCTTCTGCGGTAGGGGAGGTTACATAAACTTTTCTATCAAATCTTCCAGCACGAAGTAAAGCTGGATCCAAAATATCAGGTCTATTCGTTGCAGCCATTACAATTACATTAGTCTGATTGTCAAAACCATCCATCTCTGTTAAAATCTGATTCAAAGTCTGTTCTTGCTCCTGATGTCATCCTGTAGTTCCATTTCATCTTTTCTTTCAGATGGCATCTATCTCATCTATGAAAACTATAGCCTTTCATGCATCTTTCGCTTGTTTAAAAAGAGTTCTAACTTTTGCAGCTCACATTCAAACTAACATTTCCATAAATTCTGAACCAGATGCACTAAAAAATGCCACATCAGCTTCTCATGCAACAGCACGAGCAAGTAATGTCTTCCCAGAACCTGGTTCTCAATATAATAATATTCATTTTGGATGTCTAGCTCATACTTTACGATATTTTTCAGGATTTTTTAGATAATCTACAACTTCCATAAGTTCATTTTTCACTTCTTCCATTCATGCTACATCTGAAAATCTAGTCTTGCTAGATTCTTTTGTTGATTTCTTTCAAACCTTTATATCCATTAGTCATCATGCTCCATTTCCTTTTCACATCATCAGACGGAATCATATTATGAATACGAAGAAAAATAGTAATATTCATCAAAACTCTTTCAAAAAGCTGATAAACATATTTTCTTCATTGTAAACTGTATTAATTAAAGTGCTCCCAGTTAAATTTAATCATAATTCTGTTATGCTAGTATCAGCAGGTTTTTTTGTCGTAATGAGATAATAATTATCGATAGTTTTCGTTCATCATAATGGGAATGGTGAAGTTTTTTCCTCACTTCAGCTCAATATATATCACTTCAGAGTTACGCTATCTTCTATCTCAACTTTTTTGAACATATTGTTATTATAAAGAATTAGCCAAGAATTTAATGATTTTTCATCTTTTTTAATGATGTTATCAACATGCTTTTCTTCTCAACTTCAAATAGATGAATTATTATTAAAAATCGCAGAATAATCATCTACATTTTGCACGGTAGCAATTATAACGGTAAAAAGAACCAAAGCAATAATAACTTTTATAAGAGATTTTTTCATTTATTTTTATGTAAGGTAAATTAATCAGATTTCTAGTGAAATATACCATATTTCACACCAACAGTAAATTATATGAAATTTTACTTTCAATGCAAGCGAGAAGAAACAAATTTCTTTCCTTGAATTTCACATTCTAAACATTATTTTTATATACAGATTTTTTATTTTTTTGTTCTCCAAGAATTGATGTCGTGAGAAGTAGTACAAAAAACTAAAATGGAATCATATGAATTTGAATTACGTTGGAGAGCATTCGCATGATTGTCCAGAAGGTTTAGATATTCACGAGATGAAGAGATTATTGCAAATTTAGTTAAAAGAACTGATAAATGACAGCTAGAGACTGCATTGAAAGATACTTCCCCAGAGGATTTACATAAATTTACACTTCAAACATACACTCAATATAAAAAAGATTTTATAGAAAAAAATCAAACTGAATTCCCATGAAGAGATAAGAGATTTTCACTCGGATATTATATTGATCGTTTGGAATATGAACTAAAGGTTATCAAGGAAATGTGATTCAATTCATACTTCCTAATTGTGTCAGAATATGTACGCCGAGCTAAAGAACATCAAATTTCTGTATGACCATGAAGATGATCATGAGCATGATCCTTACTAGCTTGGTTAGTATGAATTACAGAAGTTGATCCACTTCCATTTGATTTACTTTTTGAACGTTTTCTTAATCCTGCCAGAATTTCAATGCCAGATTTTGATATTGATTTTGAGGATTCTTTACGTCAAAATGTAATTGAACATTGTTATGATTTATACTGAGCCGAAAAAGTTTGCTCCATCTGAACATTCATGAAAATGGCAACCAAAGCCGCATTCAAAGATGTTGCCAGAACTCTTTGAGTACCTTTTGAAAAATCAAATTATATAACAAATCTGCTTCAAGATAAAGTATGACTGGTTGCACAAGTAGAAGATCCAGAATGATCTCCAGAATTAAAAATTTTTTACGAATCTGATGAAAAAATTCATCAGGCTATTGAATATTGAGATAAATTAACATGAAATCTTCGCCAGATGTGAGTTCATGCTTGTTGAATTATTATCGCTCCAGAAAAAGTTACCACTTACACACCAACTCAATATAACAAAGAGGAAGACCATACTATCGTAAGCCAATATGATTGACCAACATTAGAATCAATCTGACTTTTAAAAATGGACTTCCTATGATTGCGTAATCTTTCCATCATCAAGAACTGCGTAAAGATCATCAAGGCTCGTGCAGATCAGAAATGAGAAAAAATTCCAGAAATGTTTGAAGAGTTTTTGGAAACAATGAGTTTAGATATTCCAATCGATGACGAAGAAACTTATAAATCAATTTTTCAACAAGGAGATACTACATGAATATTCCAATTTGAATCTCCATGAATGCGTCGTTATTTGATTGAACTAATTCCAGAAAAAATTGATAATTTGGTTGCCATGAATGCCCTTTATCGTCCATGACCTATGGAATTCATTCCAAGTTATATTAATAGGAGACTATGAAAAGAAGAAATTGAATATATGTACCCAGACCTAAAAGCAGAATTGACTAGAAAATACTGAGCACAAGTAGCTGAAGAAGAGAGAAGGAAGCTGATTGAAGATCTCGATCCATTTCTAAAAGAAACATATGGAATAGCTGTTTATCAGGAGCAGTTAATGTTCCTTGTACAAGCAATGGCATGATTCTCCCTTTGAGAGGCAGATCTCCTTCGTCGTGGAGTCTGAAAAAAGAAAAAATACGTAATAGAACAGTTAAAGAAAGAGTTCATCGAACGTTGAGCGTCTTTTCATTGATATAAACCTGAAACCACAACTCAGATTTATGAAAAAATGATAGAACCAGCTGCTTCGTATTCATTCAATAAATCGCACTCGGTATGTTATGCTATGATTGCATACCAGACAGCTTACCTAAAGGTTCATTATCCAATTGAATTTTCAGCAGCCTTGATACGTTCTGTAGAAGAAGATATAGATACTCAGAGTTTTTATTTCTCTGAAATTCAGCAGAGATGAATTGATGTTTTACAACCTGATGTGAATATTTCATTTAATCATGTTGCAGCCATTGACCAGAGCGTAAGAATCTGATTTATTTCTATTAAATGAGTGTGATTCGATACATGAGAAGAGATTCAGGAGGAGAGAAAAAGGTGATGAAAATTTACTTCACTTGAAGATTTTTGTAAAAGATGTTCAAAAGTCATAAATAAAAAAAGTTTGGAATGATTAATCAAATCATGAGCATTGGACCAATTCGAAGATCGTAAAGTGTTACGAAATAATGTAGATCAAATCATTAATTGGATTTCAAATTCAGCAAATGCTAGTCAAGGTTTGTTTTGAGATTTAGAGAATAAGATTCCATTAAAAAAAGTAGAGAAATCTACTCTCATGGAAAGATTGATGATGGAACAGGATGTTTTCAAGAGTTTTGTTTCATGAAATCCTTTGGATTGATTATATAAGTTTATCAAAAAAAGAACTTTACTTTCTAATATCAAAGACAAAACAGACGTTGGTAACTTTGAAATTGTATGATACATAAAAGACATTCGTCGCGCAAAGAAAAAGTGATTTTTCATTACAATCGAGGATATTTCGGATAGTTTTGATATTTTTCTATCGGAGACGTATGGATTAACTAAATTTGATTTAGTTATTGTTTCATGACGAAAGAAAAATAGGATTCAGATTTCAAAAATTGTAAAAACTTCGCGCGAAAAATTGAAGGAATTAGCTTGATGATCTTTCGACGAAAATGATACAGTTTCAGCTGTTAAAAAAGCTAGGGCAGGAGAGCAACAACAACTTAATATAGAGCGTATAAAAGCTGAAATTGTGGCAGAAAACACAAAAATGGCCGAAGAAAATAAAGTGAATCAGAATAAAAGTACTTTCAATAATGAAGAAACGGTTCTAGAAGATTTAGAACTTGAAGATATAGAAATGGACGAAGATTTAACCGAAGAAGAAAAAGTGGATGAAGACAATACGGAAGATGTTATAGAAGATATATCAGATCCAGATACGCAAGAAAATGGTATAGTAATAGGTGAAGATGAAAATATAGAAAATTCAGATGATGACAAAGGAAAAGAGGAAGAAATTAAAGAAGAAAAACAAGACTCTGAGACAAAAGATGATTATACTTTGGATGATAAAGAGATTCTCATTATTACAGCAGAAAATCTACCGTTCTCAAAAATGAAATCATTAATGGCTATTGTAGCTTGAAATCCATGAGATATCACGATTCAAGTTTTATGAAATGAGATGAAAGTTTCAGAGAAATGATTAGGAGAACTTAAAAAAATAATTCAAGAATAATTTATAATTAATACTAAAATAATGCAGTGAGAAGAATTAAAAAAAATATTGGAACAAGCACAAAATATCGCAATTTTTGGGCATCAATCGGTTGATGGAGATGCGATAGGATCAATGTACGGACTTTGATTGCAATTAGGAAAACTCTGAAAAAATATTTCATATTTTACTCCAGACGCTCCTAGCGAGACTTTTTCATTTTTAAATATTCAAAATTTACAAACGGAATTCGATTATTTAAATTATGATCTTTTAGTATTTGTTGATTTTTCTACATATAATATGATAAAAAAGTTTACACATTGACATGAAGCATATTTTGATAAACAGCAAAAGGTTATTATAGATCATCATATTTTTTCAAAGGAACTACCAAATTCAGTTGAATTTCGTGATGATAGTTCTATTAGTGCTGCTCAATTAATTTTTGAACTTACTCAACAATGGCGACCAGATTTGATAGATTCTCAAATAGCTACATTCATATTGACATGAATAATGACAGATAGTGGAAATTTCCGTTTTGATGAAGGAGAAGAATCAATTCGTGTGTCAAGAAATAATTTATCATTACTAGAAAAATGAGCCCATAAAAAATTGATCATTGATAATGTTTTTCGTAGCAAAAGTTTTGAAGATTTAGAGTTTATGCAAATAATTCTTGGTAGAATGAAAAGGGATGAAGATATAATTTATTCCCGATATTCACAGGAAGAATTGGAACAATACGGATTACACCCAGATAGTGCAGATTATGCTTTATATTTGATTTGAGACATCAAAGATCAAGAATTAGTTATTCTGTGAAAGGAAAAAGATGATCATATAAAGTTTAGTCTCCGTGCAAAGGGAAAATATAATTGTAGAGATATTGCAAAACATTTTTTATGATGATGACATGCAAATGCAGCATGATGTTCCATCGAAAAATCATGAGATTTAGAAAAAGACGTAAAAGATTTTGTGCGTCAAGTAAAAGTCTTAATAAATTGATAATCTATAAACTTTATAACTTATGAAAAAAGCAACTCTGAAAGAGCTGCTTTTTTTGTCTCCCATCTTTATTAAAGATTATTAATTTAATTCTAGTGCAATTACTTGGCTTCATCCACTTACACTGCTCATTAATAAGTTTTGAACCATAGATGAAATCTCATTTTCTCATCACTTTTTGTATCACAAATAGAGATTCACATATGTCGTTAAGACTGTTCTTTCCTCCTGTGTTAATTCTTTAGCAATTCATTCAATAGATTTTCAACTTGTATATGCATTTATAAAAGAAGTAGCAACATTAGCAACTTTATTACCATCAATTTCTAATCAATAAATATTAGCAATATCTTCAACTCACGCTTTTGTATCATTCATAATTCTTGATATAAAGATTCCGGCAATAGATCAGAATATAGAATTTGCATCATTAAAATATTGTAAAACAGCCATTTTCGATCTAGTAAGGATTAGTTCATCATCTGTTAGATTTTCTCCAAAATAATTTCTAATAGTATCATCATCAACAGTTAAAGCATATTTAGATCATAAATTATTTGTGCTAAGTAACTTTAAATAACCTTCCTTGGCTAATCTTACCAGAGTTGTTATAGTCCCATCTTTTTCAATTTTAGTTTTGTCTCCATTTAGTTTAGCAAAGAATCTGTAGAATAAAGTCTCATTTCATTCTCACATAGTTACAGTTCAGATATTAGGATCAATAATTAAATAACGAGTATTATCATTTTTTAATCTTCGATATGTTTTACACAAATCTCAATCCGAAGAGTTTTTATAGAATTCTCCAAGCATTCAATCTCATTTTATATTCCATTGATTTCATAAGAAATATTGGATATACGTTCAGGCAATAATTATTCAATCTTTATTATCACGGTCAGCTAACGCATTAATGATTGGATTATATTGAGGGAACTGTAGATTGAATATGTTCTTCGCTGTGTATCAGTACTTAGTTTTATTACTAGCTTGCAAATTATCATCAAAAACTTGCATAGTTCCCACATTTCACTTATACCACACAAATACCGAATTAGCTCACTGAGAAGCTATCCTTAAGAAGTTAAACACAATCTGAATTCAGAATAAGATTCAAACAAGTATAATCAAAATTTGTGGAATAATCTTTGGATTCTCTTTACCATTCTTTTGCAAAATTTTATCCCAGAATAGGGCAACAGTAATCATAGTCCAAGATATTAAAGCAGTTCAGTACCAAAGTATAGATGATCATATAATCCACCAAATTCACCAACCAATAAGAGTAGTTAAAGCAATTGATGTTAAAACTTTATCTTTCTTTACGATAGCATATATTAGAGCAACTAATAAGAATACATATACAAAAATCCAGAAAAATCCAATATCTGTATAATAACTACTCAAATTCTGTAATGACCAGTTGTACGAAATATTTAATGGTACCAGATATCTATAAGGGATGCTTATAGAACTTTCAGTGGATGAAATACTATGGGACTGGTAGTACTGTCTTAGATTAACTATTTCATCATGGAATATCGCAACATTAGAAGATCAGAATCAAAGTGTTCATTCAGATTTTGCTTTGTCATAAGCATCTATTGCAGATTTTAATAGTTGTCAGGCTTCTCAATCTTTATTTTTTATTCAATTCTCATATATTCCACGCAAATCATCAATCCTAAAATTATCTATAACATTTGCATTATTACACAACACTTTAGCATCATGATTAAATCAATAACAAGTATCACTTGTTGGCCATACTAATTTCATAACTCAATATGTTAAATTCTTTTCACAAATAACATTATTCGCATCTGAAGATTCACCACATTCACCACTTTTTGGCCACATAGCTTTAAAGAATTTAAACCATTTTTTATTTGCAGTATCTTCATCAATACTAAATAAATTTGAACTCGTAAACTGTTTCCATCAATATCATATATATCTTCACAAGTCTTCTCATCAATTTCAACCATCAAGCACCTGTAAATTTTCATTTAATTCCTTATCTGAATAAATATTTCCAGCAGATGAACATTGCTGAAAGGTTTTATCATTTTTTGAAGATAATATAGCAGAATCCACAGAATCTTGAACCTCAATTGAATCAATATCATCGGAATCTGTAATTGCATCTATATTATTAATATTTTCATTCTCTGTATTTTGAGCCAAGAATTTATTATTTATTTCATTTTTCTTTTCTGTATCCATACTCAAGAAAACACCCTTTATGGAATTTGAAAAGGAATAATTGTCAGTCATTATTTGACTGATTGTAGTCCAAGGTAATTTAAGAACAATAAGAGGAAGTAAAAATCAGACTCACAAAATAATCAAATCCTTAAAATTTCTTCAGAAATCTTTTCTATTTGAACGTTTTAATAAGTGTAACATAAGTCATACAACTGTGATAATTCATCAGATAATAATAAACCATAAGGCATTCGAATCAGTCAGCATAACTGAAGAAGTCAAAACGTTAAATTTTCTTACAAGTCACATAACCATTATTCATAGTCCAAGACCTGTCAATGAAGAGAATCGCAAGCATATAAGTAATAATCAAAACAAAACAAAATCAACAAATGCAGTAATTTTTGCTAAGGTAGCAAATCCAAAAAATAATCACGCAACCAAGATATATTTAAATAAATCTTTTTTGTTTTTAGAGTTTTGTCTATTTTGAAGAAAGATTAATCCTGCTAACAGAGCCAACAAGCATAATGCCATCACTCATAAATCTGTTTTATTATCGACGATTACAAGAAATGCTCACATTCAACCAGTTAGCCATAGTAACAATATATACCATCACATAGTTATTCAATTTGAATTATTCATTTCAACATCAGTAATCGAATCTTTTCATTTTTTTAGCTCAGATTTTTCATCTTCATTTTTTTGTTTCTTATTACTAATGAGTGAAAATATCTGGAAAATTATAGCAATTCAGAAAATTAAAACGAGAAAAGCACTTATATTGTTCATAGAAATCGCGATGTTATCTGGAGATAATCCAAACCATCAATTAGTGCATCCAGTTAAGGAAAAAACGAAAGTTAAGAATTGGTGCCAGAATCATGGCATTCCACCTCATACACCGTTTCATCGATAAATCCCAGCATTTTCAGCTAATATTTTTGGAATATACATATATTCATGATTAGCATCCCAAGCCGTTGAATATGGAGTGAATGCGTTTTGTATTCACATATATAAATAGGCTATTGAGAAAAGAACAGGTAAAAATATAGCTAAAAATCAGATTTTTTTTCAGCTCCAAAACTTTTTCGAATTTACATTCCATTCTCAAGCTGTAACTCATTCCTTAAATTGGGTTAATACACCTCAAATTATTTCTCATCGTTTTCATAGCTGCTCTCTTTCATATCGAATCATAAATCCTAGTCACAAGAAAAGAATCCAACTTACAATTCAATACAACAATCAAATTCATAATAAAATCTGAACAAGAATTACAAAGCTACAAAATCAGATTCAGAAACTTAAAAATATTTCCTGCCAGCGAAATTGACTAAATTTTACCCGTTTTCTTTCAATCCAATTTCATAAAGCGGAAAATCAAAGTATTAAATAAGTTCATAAACAAACAAGCAATATAGTATTGAAAATCGTTATTATATTTCAGAATCAAATAGGGTCTCATTTGATATTGCTATGTATTAATCCAAAAACTCAAGCTCAAATTATGAATCGCATAATCAAATTTCTGATTTTAAATTTTGAGCTCAGAAACAAATATAGCAAAGGGAAACATCAAGCACACGCCAAAGCAGAAAGAAAAACTCACCAATTTTGACCAGAAGACAGCATTCAAAAATAATACGTATGCTCCGCTAAATACGCAAAAAGAGCCTGATATCATAGCCAACCGATAATTAAAACTAGAGCAGTGATACCGATCAGGGACAAATACTTTTTCATTACCAAAAAAAATGAAATAAAAAACCAACAAATATTGTATTTTTTAGCCTTTCTTTTTCAAACTAAAAAAGTCTTCAAAAATTTGACATTTTTTTATTTTTAGTATATAATACTATATATTAATTTACATATACAAATACAAAAATGGCTCATCGATCAGGATATGAACAAGCTTATCAAAAATTTAATATCGCTCTGTGAAGGAGAATAATTTCCCATAATCACAGAGGTAGAAGAGTGGAAAAGCTCTATAATGCAGCTACGAAATGTTCAAATTGGTGGATATATGCATGAGAAGCAGTTTTAGCATTCCTTTTTATCGGATGGGCAACTATGCGATGATCATGAGATAATCTAAAAAATAATACCAGCCTTGTTTACCCTTTATTTCAGGTTTCTACACTAGAATGTAGAACATTGGAACGAAGTTCTATGCCAGATTCTTGTAAAATTAAATTGCCAATTATCAATAATGCTGATTATACAACATATGTAAATGAAAAAGTATATACAGATATTTATACAACTCTTTGGTGATGATCATACCAAGAAGAATGGAATCAAGGAGCATGAGCTCATTACGGAGTAGATATTGCGTCAGCAAAATGAACTCCACTTTATGCAATTGCAGACGGAGAAGTTTATTCAGCTTGATATAATTCTGCATATGGAAATGTAGTAAAGATAAAATTCAAGTTTAACGGAGAAATTCTTTTTGCAACATATGCACATATGAATAGTATTTCAGTAAAAGCTTGAGATACTGTGACAAAATGACAGAGAATCTGAGAAGTTTGAAATACATGAAATACATTCTGAGCACTAGGATGATACCATGTTCACTTTGAAATTGATAAAAATAGCTGATGAAGACCAGCATATGCATTTGCATGATGTCCAGACCTTTCTAAATGACATTCAGAAATTATTGCAAAGTGATTATGTAGAATGCAGTTATTCCAAAATACAAAAGATCCAATTGCTTTACTTGAATCAGTAGATGCTCCATATCCAAATCAAGTGGTAGAGAAACAAGAACCTAAACCAGAAGTAAAAGAAGAGAATAATAAAGAAGAAAATCATTGAACATCAACATGAGAAATAGTTTTATCATGAGAAGTTAAAGATTCTACTTGAGCAGTTAAAGAATCAACATGAGAAATTAAAAAAGTTGAATTACCAGAAACTAAACCAGTTGAGCAAAAACCACTAGTACAAAATGAAAAGAAAAATCTGATTGAATTAAATTTTGATGGACTTGATGTGAAATGAAAGGAATTTGTAAACAAGTGGAATATCGAAGTTGAAAAAGGATTTGATGATTCTGTAATGATAGAAAGATCTACTCAAATTACTATCCGTGTAACAAACAAAGTTTCATGAGCCAAATATAATTGAGCATTAAATATTCCATTCACAGCAATTGCAAGTAATACAAATATTTCACTAAATCCTGTATCAGTAATGTTAGTTCAGGATGGAGAAGCTAAAATTACAATCACTCCAATAAAAAAATGAAATACATATATTGCACTTAATTTCGGTAATGCAAAGATTTGATGAACAACGATTTCAGTTAAATAATTATATATAATACCATATAATAAGAAATCTGATTCTAAAATGAGTCAGATTTTTTTTATTTAACCTTGCAATATTATAAATTTAGGGTATTGTAAGCATAGTTTTAGTATTTTCTTGCTACATAAATGAAATATTTTCCAAAAATCTCACGAGGTAATGTTTACCTTTCGCCAATTCATACGGATGACTATGAACTTTTTACAAAATGGATGAACGATAAGAGGATTACAGATTGAATAACAACTTGACCAAGAATTATTTCAATAACAAGTGAAAAAGAACGGCTAGAAAGTGTAGCAAAAAGCTGAGAATACAATTTAGCAATAATAAGAAAAGATGGAGATAAACTTCTCTGAACTGTATGATTGTTTCATATTGACCATATAAATCAATCAGCTGAACTTTGAATTTCAATCGGAGACTTTGATGAACATAGTAAATGATATTGAGCAGATGCAATTAATGCTATGTTGTCATTTTCATACGATACACTTAATTTATATAATGTTTTCTTACAAGTAAAATCATTCAATAAAAAAGCTATCGCATGTTACAAAAAAGTTTGATTCCAAGAAATCTGAACCAGACATCATTGTCAGTATTGTAACGGTGAATGGCATGATTTAGTTATAATGGAAATGTTGAAACCTGATTGGCAGGAAAAGAATAAATAATTTATCTTTTATATATTCATAAAATGAAATATTTTCCAAAAATTTCACGAGGTAATATCTACTTATCTCCGCTCAATGCGGAAGATTATGAGATTTTAACTAAGTGGTTAAATGATAATAGAATTT
>OCTX014517433.1_pt1 | contig 31451 bp, 28 predicted proteins | sample 1539691 | NCBI WGS metagenome assembly OCTX01 (sample SAMN02144231, study PRJEB22623) | gut metagenome | biome: sheep rumen | host: Ovis aries | place: New Zealand
TTTAACTCCAGATCCCGAAACTTTATAGAATGCCTGCACGCCCGTACTCTTGTTCGTAGCAAGCATGTATGAGCCACTGGGAATATCTGTTTCAGAGTTCAACACGCCTGTCAGCCAACCTGAGGTATGAGTTCCAGAGTTCGTGTTCCAACAAACAAGCGTGTATTTGCTTTCTTCTTCTGCATGAATGATATAAGGTGTTTTTGCTATATAATTGCCTTCAACAGGAGTAAGCGTCAGGGTATTTCCTACAGTTTCATTGACGCTATAGATGTCCAGACCTGTAACACGAGTACAACCAGCTGGAAGAATCATGGTGCCATACTCCTTGTTCATCGTTATCTTAACAGAAACAGGTTGACCATACTTTTTCACCTGATTAAGGTAGTTCTTTATCATCTTTCCGTTATCACTTTCGATAAAAGCAAACTTGGCTTCATCGTTGTCTTCAACATCTTGTGCAGCATCTATAGCAGCATTGATACTGGCAGGAGCAGCGAACTCGCCGGGTCCCATTACGGTCGAACCTTCGAGAATGTCAAACTTTGTAGTTCCCTTAAGTGCAGCGAAGGCTTCACTAACTGATACAATATCCAAATCCGGGAAGCTCATAACAGACCCCTGATGTGTAGTACTAGACCATCCTCCCCATAGCCAAACGTTCTGTGCGGTACCGCTTGTGTTGATGGTCAGGAATTTAGAAGTAGCCTCGTCAAAGAAGCCGTTACCTTGACTATAATGAGAATAAAGGAAAGCACCAGCACTGGCACCGTCGGCAGTTAGGGTAGTAGCAGTCTTAGCATCTGTAGATGGATTGCTAGGAATATACTTATCTGCACCTACGTTGTAGAGTTTGAAGGTGAAGGTACCTTCTGAGAAAACAGGTATAATGTTCCAACGATAATTATCGGCATATACATTATATACGGTTGTATTTGCTTCGTTGTCTGCAATAACCTTATCGTCTTTTGCATACCACAACGAATTGCCCAACGCACTCCTGATTGCGGTTGGATTATCAATTGAGTTGCTTGAAACGGGGAACTCAAATGTAATATCTGCAGTTAAGGAATACCCGCTTGTATTGGAGAATACCTTATTTGAGAATGTCGCTCCATAAGCGCCCGGAATGGACGGTTCAGCAGTATCGTCACCATCCCATTTGGCATTGTATGTTCCATTATATGTTGCACCGTTTTCATCGGTAAGAGTATATGAAATCTCTACTGTTGAGACAAATTCAACAGGATAGATGCTCCATACATTATTTCCACTGGTAGCTGTAACTGTTCCACTTCCCCAAAATGCCAAGGCTGCCCCTTGGCCATTGTTGTCTACTATTTTTTTACTATCATCATCTAAGTTCCAACCAAATCCTGTACCTTCTGTTGTCGTGTTGTAGAAAAGATATGTGCCGGCCTCAGATTGAAGACAGGTACCTTGTAGAGAGGCATTAACAAAAGCTCCGTTTGCAAACTGAAGATTATATTTACCTTCACCCACACGGACAAATCTAACAAAGTGTTTTATATATGTAGAGACGGGATTGCCTGTGATTGCAGCGGGATTAATATTTGTATCTGCTCGTTTCAACGTATTCCCAGCACCTGCAAAATAAACAGGAGTATTGTATGCTTCATCTGTTTGTTGACCTGCATTTTGCTTTCTGCGATTCGTAATTAAATACCAATGGTCATTGTCGGAAGCGGATGAAGCAAATGTAAAAGAGTTCGCTTTCTCTCCTACACGGATTTGATGGGCAAGAGGTATTGTTGGCGCATTATCAAGTTCCTCGATAACGAATTCTGTTGCATTCTTGTTACAATACATTTTAGAGCCTTCCGCGTCACTATCAAAGCCCAAATAACCTGTACAAGTACTCGTTTGTTGATTTAGTGTGTACGTGTTATCCTTACCACTCACCTCAGCAATTATCCAAGGGGTTGAGTTAGAGGTGTTTGCGGTAGCATTCCAAGAAGTGGCATATAATGAGTTAGTTAGGTTACTAATCGTCCAATTATCACCACTGGCAGTAAAATATACTACACTACATGTTGCGCTTAACTTTGCATTTTGGCCTGCAGTTTCAATATTCACATAACGACCTGATGAATTTTTAATAGTATATGGCCTTCCTTCAACAAAAGACACCGTTGCCCACAATCTAGTGACTCCAGTGAATAGCACAATAAAGAGTAGAAATAGTTTTTTCATAGTTTATGTATTTTAGTTATTTATTTCTTGCAATGAATTAGGCACAACGACACAAGGGGCAGTGTTTACTGTCCCGAATGGTGTGTTTCGTAAAGTGTTTGAAACTAGTTGCTTAGAAGTTGCGAGGGGGGGTATTTTTGAGGTTTACATTTCCACTAACCATCATCTGTGCATTGCAAACGGATAATGGTGCAATGCAATAGTGGCTGATGTTCTTTTCGTGAAATCTCATTTCTACCTCGTTGATATTTTTTACCTTTTCGCGCATTTTGCAAGGCAAAAGTATAAAATTTTTCAGAAACAACAATAAAAACAATAAAGAAATTAAGTTGAATAAAACAAAAATGAACAGGAGATATACAAGAGATATATAAGAGATGTAAGAGAGATGTATCTCTCAAGGTGCACAGGATGGCATAATCGGCAAAATACACGGTTTCATCGGGACAAATGGCGGTTTTCTGCCCTTGTTACCAAGATTGGCGTATATATGTTGTCGGATTTACACTTATTTACCGATATTCCTTCCGAAATTGTCTTATGGCGGAAAATATCTGTTGTACTTTTGCATTTGGAATTGGAATCCATATATAATAATAGGTATTAATTGTATTAAGGTAAAAAGATTATGAAAAAGTTTACTACTATTTTGACTTTGTTGCTCTTGGTAGCAACAACTGCCAGTGCCCAGTGGGCCGGCAGGGGTACTGGTATCTACCAGAATGGCCAGTACTATGCTCTGTACGAGACTGCAGAGAATTATTTCGGCACGATTAACAGCAAGGAATACACATTGAGTGCTCCGGGTGCTTCGCTGACGTTTAATGTCAAGTGTGTTGACATTCTGTGGGTCTGGGGCGGTCCGTTAAGGGTAGCGCAATATGTAAATAACGCGTGGAGCGACGAGCTGTACTCGTACACCTGTGCGAAGAAGAACACGTATTACAGCAGCGACGTGGTGAATCTTGACCACAACGCAACGAAGATAAGCCTGTATACGCAAGTGGGTGCAACGGGTTACAAGTATTTCAAGAACGTATTTGTACCTATGGCACAGTATATCTATGCACCATCTGCTACTGCGCTGGATTTCGGCTCGGCAGACAAGGGTAATGCTGCATCAAGGACATTTACCATTGCGTGGTGTAATGTTCCAGGATTCAGCTGGACGGTAATGGGTGCAAATGCTGATGACGTGGAGGTGTCTATTGACGAGAATGCCCAGGCTGGCGTGTATAACACATCTACAGTAACCGTAAGATACAAGCGTGCCAATGCTGGTAACCTGGATGCTGTGCTGACAATCACGAACGAGTACAGCAGTTATTCGCATAGCATACAGCTGTCTGGCACATCCATCGATACGGCCGTTACTGCCAAGATGCGTATCAATGCCGAGGCTAAGTGGGGTACTTTCTGTGCTCCGTTTGATGTGGTTCTTCCCGAGGGTGTAAAGGCTTATACGGGTTCAATACAGAACAACGGCGAATGGATCAGGATGACAGAGGTAGAGGGTACGCTGCCTGCAAACACTGCCGTGGTTGTTTGTGCCGAGAATCTGGCTGAGACAACCGAGTGGTTGTTTAAGGAGGATCCTGTAACTACTGCCGGTCTGGAAAGCTGCTTTACTCCTAACCTGACTGGTGATGTAATGGATATTGCTGCCGGCAACTATCTGCTGCAGAAACAGGATGATGTAGTCGGCTGGTACCTGATTTCGGGCGAGGGTTTCAAACTGGCTGCAAACCGCTGTTATCTGGCTGCTACGCAGAATGCGCGTTCGTTCATCGGGCTGACTGCAACAGATGGTGATGCAACAGGTATCAACAGTATTGCATCCGAGGCAGGCACAATGGCTGACGGCAAGTACATGGTTAACGGAAGGATTGTGATAGTAAAGGCTGGCAGGGCTTACAACATGAACGGCCAGAGGCTTTAGGACAATTCAAAATTCATACAAAATAACACCGTTAGGATTCGCTAACGGTGTTATTTTTTTTACTCTTTCAGCAAGTCTCTCCAGTCTGACTTGTTGTCGGTGGGTTTTATCTTGCCCTGACGGACAGCTTCCAGCCAGTCAACGCAGTTCTGGCGTTCCTTTGAACGGTAGCGATAGCGCTGGCGCCCTATCATTATCTCGGCACGGTAGCAGTCCTTGAACACGCGCTTGCCGCTTTTGGAGTATCCCTTGGAACCGGTGTCGTGGTAGACGGTGCCGCCTGTGACAATGTGGTCCTGGGTGTTGCCCGCCCAGCTTACACGTGGGCGTTGGGCAGTAGACTGTGGTTCGTCGCTGACGTTAAGTTTTCTTAATACCATGCTAAAACATTAGTGTTTTTTATGGACAATCGGGAGAGAAAACTGTATATTTGCAATCAACAAGCTACGCAAATTTACACCGCTGTGTGATACAGCTCCTCTGATTGTGCCCGATTGTCCTTGGGTACAAATTTAAGGCGCAAAATTGAAATCGGCGTAAATTTACGTTAATTATTAAGATATTTTAGCAAATGTGCGTAAATTATGGCTAATTTCAACCCCATGAGGACGCGCCTGAAAGAGGCGTTTAGCTACCTGAAAGTCGAAAGGAAACTGGATCAGAAGGCTGTTGCTGTGCTGATGAATACGTCAGAGACGACAATCTCGCGTAACATAAGTGCTGCGGGAGACGGACGGATAAACACTGATTTCCTGATACGTCTGAACAATGCTGTAGGGAATGTGTTTAACATACAGTATATAATTGACGGCTCGGGGAGTCTGGTGGAGGATACCGGGCAGAGTGCGAAAAAAGAGAAAAGGGGCGAGGAGAGTCTTTCGGACCTGGTGGCGAGGTTAATAGACGAGGTGGAATCGCTGAGGAATATTCTGACCACGGAGATTAGTTCGGTACGGAACATAAAGGCACAGTTGCATGAAGAGCGTGAGGTGATGCAGTCATTGACAAGGCAGCTGAATACGGTACTGAACAAGGTGCGGGGCGAATAAACAGGACAAAATTACCGGTCGTTTTTGTGTTATTGACAGATTTTTTTGTAATTTTGTGACTGACTCTTGTAGAAATCTGTTATAGGATATGACACAGAAACAGGTGCGCATGGAGTGGCTGGATGCCATGCGCGGATTTACAATGCTGATGGTTGTGGCTTACCACGTGAGCCTGGTAAGTTTCGGTGAGACGCCCAAGACTTCGGCAGCAATGTCGTTGCTGGTGCTGTTCAGGATGCCTTTGTTCTTCTTCGTCAGCGGCTTTGTGGCTTACAAGGCTTCATTCCAGTGGAACCTGGGGAACACGGCGGGGCTTCTGTGGAAGAAGATACAGATACAGATTGTGCCTACGGTGATTTTCCTGATAGCTTATCTGGTAATACGGCGGGGGAACTTCGAAACGGAATTCATCAAGGCATTGGAGAGTCCCTACAAGTATGGCTATTGGTTTACGCTGACGCTGCTGTATATGTTTATATGCTACTACACGCTGTCGTTGCTGCTGAGGAGGGTGAAATGCCAGAACGTGATATGGATAATAATATGGATTGCAAGCATTGCTGTGTATGCAACGGCATATATGCCCAAGTATTTCACTTATCCGAAGGATTATTTCTGGAAGACGAGCAGTCTGATACAGCTGGTCATATATTTCCAGTTCTTCCTGTGCGGAAACCTGGTGAGGCGATACTGGACAGAGGTGCAGAGGGTGTTTGAGTCAAAGTGGTTCTTCCCTATCCTGGCAATCCTGGCTTTTGTATGCTGTGCGGACATACTGCGCTGGCATAACCTGCGTTTCATGTGGACGAACCTGCCGCGTACGCTGGCAATGTATTCGACAATGATTGTGGTGCTGATGTTTTTCCGTAGCTACAAGGATTCGTTCACGAAGAACACCATACTGGGGCGTTCGTTGCAATATGTGGGAACGCGGACGCTGGATGTGTACCTGCTGCATTATATATTCCTGCCTGTAATGCCGTTTATGGGCGAATGGCTGAACAGCAACAGGCCTAATTTCGTACTGAGCACGTTCTGCTCCATAGCAGTTGCGGTAATAGTGATAATTTTCTGCTTGATTACAAGCAATATACTGAGAATAAGTCCGCTGTACAGCGAACATCTGTTTGGACGTAAGAAATGAATCTGTCGTTATTGATTGACAAGGTAAGACTGGCGCTGCTGAAGAGGAGCGGTAAGGCTCAGGGCGCCAACGGGAGGACATACGAGGGTTGGAAGTCGAAGGGGTACATAAAGGAGCCGCTGATAAGCTTTATCATACAAAGCCATGAGAAGAGCCTGCAGGTGTGCCATATCCTGGGTGCTCTGCGCAGTGTGCCGGAGAGTGAGATTATCGTGATTGACGACGGCTCGTCAATTGAGCATACCGAACGCCTGGCGAGGGAACTGACGGGAACGAACGAGTTTCTGGTACGTGCAAACGACCTGTACGAGAACGTAATGTATGACAAGTGCCTGCGCTTTGCGAACGGACGATACGTTGCTCTGCTGCAGGATGATGACGACATACAGGACGGGGAATGGGCACGGCGTGCGGTCGAGTTGTTCCAGCAATATCCTGATATGGCGATACTGGGTGGCTGTGATGGTCGCGAAGTACATTTCTTTGTCGATGAAAAGGGGAGGAAGTGTTACCGCAGCGAGGAGATGAGCAGGGAGGATTTCTGCTTCGTAATGAGTGTGAACCGTGCTCCGATGTGGATTAACCATGACCTGTACAAGCAGCATCTGAGGCATATCGACTATAGTTTTGCGCCGTTCCAGAGCGATGACTATGAGCTGTGCCTGCGGGCATGGACCTTGGGGTTGAAGGTGGGTTGGTACAGGTTGCATCTACCGAGCCTGAGCGTAGGGGGAATGCGTATATACAACAACTCGTTTACGCGGGAAATGACGGAACGCAACATGCCGTTGCTGTACGACTTGTATGCGGATAAGGAAGAATCTATCTTAGACAGGGTTGAGCAAGCCAATAAACGATAGTCTGAAGGACAAGGCTGCGAAGGGTTTCCTGTGGGGAGCGCTGAACAACGGGGCCATGCAGGTGCTGAATGCTGTATTCGGCATAATACTGGCGCGTATACTGTCGCAGGATGATTATGGTCTGGTGGGCATGCTGACTGTATTTACGGCTATCGCTGGTTCGCTGCAGGACAGCGGATTCGTCAGTGCGCTGGTGAACCGCAGGGATGTGACGCATGCCGACTTCAATTCGGTTTTCTGGTTCAACATCGGGGTCAGCGCCTGCATGTACGTCATATTTTTCCTGTGTGCACCATGGGTGGCTGATTTCTATCACGAACCGCTGCTGACGGATCTGTTCCGATACTATAGCCTGGGGTTCTTTGCTGCTTCGTTCTCGATAGTGCCGCGTGCCATCCTGTTCAAGCAGCTGAAGCAGAAGGAGCTGGCTCAGGTTACGGTGCTGGCTCTGCTGGTTTCGGGTATAGTGGGCGTGACAATGGCTCTGAACGAAATGGCTTATTGGGGAATTGCAACGCAGGGTATCGTATACACTGCAACGATCTCGCTGCTGAGCTGGATAATTTCGGGATGGAGACCGTCGACGTGTATTACGTTCCGGCCGATACGTGAGATGATAGGCTTCTCGAGCAAGATGCTGGTGACGAGTATCTTTACTCAGATAAACAACAATATATTCTCGATTGTCCTGGGCAAGTTCTATACCAAGAACGAGGTGGGAACATATAATCAGGCGAACAAGTGGAATATAATGGGGTCGTCCATGATTACGGGGATGGTGCAGGGAGTGGCGCAGCCTACATTTGTCCAGGTGGGAGATGACAATGTGCGATTGTGCCGTGCCTTCAGCAAGATGCTGCGATTTACGTGCTTTGTCTCGTTTCCTGCCATGTTGGGGCTGGCCTTGGTTGCTCCGGAGTTTATTGTAATACTTATTACGGACAAGTGGCTCCCGTCTGCCGAGATGATGCGGATATTGTGCGTAGGGGGTGCGTTCCTGCCTATCTCGACATTGTATTTCAATATGATAATATCCCAGGGGAGGAGCAGCATATATATGTGGAACATTATCTGCCAGGGTATGCTGCTGTTGCTGACGGTTATAGCCATACACTGGCTGAAGGGCGGGATACGTGAGATGGTAATTGCCAATGTGGTTATTATCGTTCTGTGGACGGGTATATGGCACTGGTTTGTGCGTAGGCTGATAGGGTTCCGCACGCGTCAGGCATTGCGCGATATACTACCGTTCCTGACGATTGCTGCACTGACAATGGTTGCAACGTATTTCCTGACAGAGGGCTTTGGCAACATCTATCTGCTGCTTTTCTCGCGCATAGCGATTGCTGCCGTCATCTATGTGGCAGCATTGTGGATTTTCGGTGCAAAGATACTGAGGGAGAGCCTGGGATTCCTGCTGAAGAGAAAGGTTAGCTGACGAAGCGCTGAAGGTCTTCGGGGTATGTAATCTTGATATTTGAACTTTCTCCTGCCACTATCTTGATGGGTACATCGGGCAGGTAGTTGCGGACTACCCCGCAGTCGTCGGTTGGCTGGAAACCGGGATCTTGCAGTCCCAGGTCGAATGCTGTACGCAGGATATGCTGTCGGAAGCCCTGGGGTGTCTGCATATTGCGCAGGGCATGTCGCGGCAGGGTCTCGACAATACAGTCGTCTGCGTCCACACGGACTGTGGTGTCGGTACATGGAACTGCAACACCGCATGCATCGTATTCGTGCAATGCCTGGATACAACGGTTGATAATCTCCTGACTGACAAAGGGACGTACTGCATCGTGGATAAGCAGTATGTCATCGGGATCGGTACAGACTTCCAATGCGGAAAGTGTGCTGTGATAACGTTCCTTGCCACCAGGACGGACATGCTGGACCTTGGGATATGACGCGGCAATCTGCCTGACCTCGTCGACGAAGTCCTGACGCGTTACAATAACGATACTGTCTATCCGGTCACATTGCTGGAAGATACGTATGCTGTGTTCCAGTACGGTGCATCCGTTTATCTCGAGGAACTGCTTTGGCTTGTCCGAACCGAAGCGGCTGCCGCTGCCACCTGCAAGGAGTATTGCTGTTACCATGTGATATCAGAAGCCGAAGATTTGCTGATTCTCGTGTACCTGGACCATAGCACGGAACACGAAGAAATCCGTTGGGGTCGTAATCTTTATATTCTCGACAGGGCCGTTGACGATTCCCATGGTATAGCCATAGTGGCTCATCATGGTACATGAGTCGATAAAGTCGTTGCGTCCCTCGTCAATAGCCTTGCGGTGAGCCGAGATGATATCCGTCAGGCGAAAGCTCTGGGGTGCACGGGCAATGAGCGAGTCCTTGCGCGATGGTATCTGCAGGCTGTCGTCCTGCTGACGTACGACCAGTGTTTCGGTTGCAGGAACGCAGGTAATGCATGAGCCGCATTCCCGTACCTTATTTATATTGTCGGTAATGGTCTGCTCGGTAATGAGCGGGCGCACGCCGTCGTGAATGAGTACATTGACACCGTCCAATGTTCCCTGGGATGACAATGCATGCTGTTCGGCAGCACAGAGGGCGTTGTAGATCGACTCCTGGCCTGTTGCTCCTCCGGGTACGATTTTCACGACCTTGTTTATCTCGAACTTGCGGATCTGCTTCTCGAGGAAAGGTATCCACGACTGGATACAGGCTACGGTAATGGCATCTATATCCGGGTGGTTGTCGAAAAGCTCGAGAGTATAGATAATGATGGGCTTGCCGTGCAGTTCCAGGAACTGCTTGGGACGGGACTTGGTATTCATGCGTATGCCCGAGCCTCCGGCAAAGATTGCTGCTATATTCATTTAGTCAGATAATTAATTAGTCTTTCGAAGATGTCGCCTAATCCGTACTCAGGTTCCCATCCAAGGGCATTGAGCCTGCTGGTGTCAAGACGATGGAATGTTTCGGGAGCATATCCCATGTTGTCATTGGGTTCGACACGCACCGCGATGTGCGGGTTGACGTTGTCACGCAGCCATTCGGCCATTCCGCGTGCCGAGATATATGTCCGGGGATTGGCAACATTGTAAGCGGTGCCTTTCTCTCCGCAGAGGGCTATGGTGAGCAATGCCGACACTGCATCTGTAATGTAGCAGTAAGGGCGTGCCGAAAGTCCTGTTGTGTGCAGGACTATGTCCTGGCCAAGCGCTGCCTTTCGTGCAAAGGATGCGATAATGCGGTTGTCGTCCTGGGCGATGCCTGCACCTGTGGTCTGTGTGAGGCGTGCTATCATTGTCCTGAGGCCGTACTGCGATGCATATATACAACACAGGTTCTCGGCTGCACGCTTTGCCATAGGGTATGAGCTGCGTACCTTGGCAGGGTCAAGGTAGCCCTGATAATCCTCGGTGAGGAGTGTATCGGAATCCTGGACCTGTCCATATATCTCCAAGGATGAAAGGTAGACGAACCCACGGACATTTGTATCGCGTGCGTAGTCCAGAAGATGCTCGGTTACATCGACTATAGTACGGAAGGTCTGTACCGGGTAGTCAACAAAGAAGCGCGAGGCGGTGGGGGCTGCACAATGTATGATGTAGTCTGATTGTCCCAGGGAGGCGTAGTCCATTGTGGCAAGGTCTCCCTCGACAAACTGAACCTGATCCGGGCTGCCGAACATATGCCGTGCTTTCTCCATACTGCGTACAGGTGCAAGAATCCTAATATCGGAGTCCAGGGCGGTGAGGCACCGTATCAACGACGAGCCAATAAGTCCTGTCGCACCGGTAATGAGAAACGTCGTTCCGTGTAACTGCTCCCTGTACCGGAAGTCACGGACAAATTCCTGTATATCCTGTATCTGCTGTTTGTGCATCTGGTTACGAATTACTGGTTTATGACGATATCGTCCGCATGGTATTCGCTGCCTGGATTCCCGGGTAGTTCCATGTAATTGCCGTATTGTGCAGTGAGCTGCTCGTGGTAATCACCCATTACGGGGAACATGTGTCCCTCGAATTCCAGTTCCTTCAGCGGGAAGATACGCTCGGGATAACGCTTGACGTAGTATGGTATTCCCAGTGCGTCATCGTAGTACGATATGGGCAGAATCCTGTTGATGAGACGCATTGCGGGATAGATGATCCTGGTATTGAGCCACAGCAGCCTGCGTACCTTGCGCGAAGCCGCATCATCGGTCAAACGGGGGTTTTTCAGTATCGAATATATGTGACCTATGGTATCATTGCTGAGGCGGTGCAGGAAGCGGCTGGTCTTCTCGACAGGGAAGATGTCTATAAAGATGCCCCTCTCCTTCCACATGCGGTCGTAGCGGTTGATTTCATTTATGGTACTGCGGCGGTCACGCAGCTTGGCATACTGGAAGAAATAATTGGGGTCTGTCTCCATGCACTGTATGGCAAGGGTGTCCGGAAGTTCGTGCTGAAGGATAACTATCAGCCGGTCGTAGTCCTCCTTGAGCATTTCTATATCAAGGTCGTCATCCCACGGAATGAAGCCCTTGTGACGGACGGCTCCCAACATGGTGCCTCCGGCAAGCCAGTAACGGAGTCCGTGTTTGCGGCATATCCCGTCGACAACAAGCAGCAGTTCGAGCATGCGCATCTGCATAAGCCGAAGGGTGGAGCCTTCGGGATTGAATTTGCGGCGTAGTTCCTGTTGATCGAATGCTGCTGTCATGGTTTAGGCTTTTGTGAATATTGTACGGTAATTACCGATCAGATATGCCGCATTGCGGATTTTCTGTCCGAGGCTGTCATCCCGGAAATATTGAAGCATGCGGTTGAGGTAATCTGTCTGATTGTCATTAAGGTCCCCTACCCTGTCGATGATTCCCTGTATCATGGGTATACGGTCGTTTGCCTTTAGTCCCAGAAGCCGTGCATAAAGGGCCTTGATGCGGGACATAGGCTGCATCTTGTCTCCCGAAGCATTGTTCCCGTGCATCCGGTACAGGCTGACGGCATGGGGGCTGTAGACAATGCCTCCGGCAAAGCACGAGAGGATTGCCAGCCACGAATCGTGGAAATTGACTCCGTCTGGAAAAGGGAGCGCCTTGTCCAGAAGGGAACGGCGCACCAGCATGGTTGAGCCTTGATACGGGTTCCGCCACAGGAGGATGGTCTGGGACCTGAGCATGTCATCACAGGGGATGTAATCGAAAGACTGCTGCTGTGCCAATGTCCGGCCTGTAGGTTTCATGTCCTGGTCGGTGATAACCGAGTTTGCACATGCCAGGCTCTTGTCTCCGATGATATTGACAAGATGCTGCAAATGGTCTTCGGTCCAGATATCGTCCTGATCGCACAGGGCAACGTATTCCGTCCGGCTGCAACATTGGATTGCGTGCTGGAAATTGTCCCTAAATCCCAAATTACACTTATTCCGGTGAACCCTGATGCGTTTGTCCTTTGCGGCATAATGATACAGAATATCAAGGGTATTGTCGGTCGAACAGTCATCGCATATAATGAGTTCGAAGTCGTGGTATGTCTGAGACAGGACAGATTCTATCTGCTCGCCTACATATCTTGCACCATTGTAGGTTGCCATCACTACCGAAACCATACTTACGCCTTCTTCCATCGTCCGCTAAGCCAGGGGGTTCTTTCGATATACGGTACAAGCCATGAGCAAATCATAAAGATTGCCGGCAAGAGGATTATTACATCGTCGTACCTTCCATAAATGCTGCGACCGAATGAGATATGCACCAGACGGTAGAAGAACAGCATGGGGAAGTGGCTGATAAAGTAAACCATTGAGTGCTCTCCTATGAAGCTTATCCATGGAATACGTGGTACGTTTGCTGCTATCAGGAAGCCCGATAATCCGCACAGAATGGCAGATGTGTTGAACATGACGGGCAGGAAATCCCCGGTAAACTTGTTGTTGCTCATTGCATATGACGCATCGTGGAAGACGATGTTCCCCACGACAAACCCTATGATCAAGAGCAACGATATGGTTATCGTTATGCCCGGAGACAAATGATCCATGATACGGTGCCAGGTGCGGCCCAGTTCGAAAAAGAAGATTCCCATGAACACGTTGTTCAGATCAAACCACAGCGGATTGCCGTTCTTGCACAACCAGAACCCTACAAGGGGGAACAGGGCATATACGAGTGATGTTGCCTGGGCCGCATACGGGGGCAGTCTTCTGGCTACAATGGCAAGACGCAGCTTCTCAAGGAAATGTATCAGGATATATGTAACAAAAAACGAGAACAGAAACCATACTGGCGGATTGCCGTAGAAACCGCTGTTCTCCCATATATGTTCGACTTGTATCTGGGGTATGAGATGGTGATATTTGTTGTATACGGGTATCTGCAGTGCAAAGTATATCAGGTTGCCTATGGTACCTGCTGCCAGGAAAGGAAGGAACAAACGCTTGGCCTTGTCCAGAACGTATGCCTTGCTGGGCATTGCAGTGACCGACTTGTTGAAATAGCCTGCCTTGAAGAAGAAGAAAGACATGAAGAAATAGCTCCATTGCATAATTTCGAGCCACCAGTCTTCGTTGGACTTACCACACTGCTGCATTGTATGCAGGCTGACCATGCGGATAATGCAGATTCCGCACAGAAGGTCAAAGGCATGATTTCGCTTTTTCATTTGCACAAAATTAACAATTTAATCCTTAATTCGTTATCCCTCATTCATTATTTTATATGCTGGCAGGGCATTTTTCAATTAAATTCCGTATTTTTGTATTCATGGAAGCATTAGTTGATGTCTCGGTATTGATTCTGTTCTTCAACCGTCCCGAACAGCTGGGAAAGGTTTTCGACGAAGTACGCAAAGCAAGGCCTGCACGCCTGTTCCTGTACCAGGACGGACCCAGGGACGAGAGGGATATGCCCGGTATAATGGCGTGCCGCAAAGTCGTTGAAGATATCGACTGGGAGTGCGAGGTACATACAAAATACCAGGAGAAGAACTATGGTTGTGACCCCAGCGAATTCATTTCGCAGCGCTGGGCTTTCTCGCTGACGGACAAGTGTGTCGTGCTGGAAGATGACGACGTGCCGAGTGTATCGTTCTTCCGCTTCTGCAAGGAAATGCTGGACAAATACGAACATGACACACGTATCACACATATATCGGGCTTCAATACCGACGAGGTGACAAAGGATATCACGGATTCCTATTTCTTCTCGCGTGCATTCTCGATCTGGGGATGGGCTTCATGGGCACGTGTAGTGAACAAGTGGGACGGCGATTACGGATTTGTAAAGGATCCGCAGCAGTTCGAACTTCTGAAGCGAAAAGTCCGGGAACACAGGCTACGCAGTGATATGCCAGCGATGTGTGCTGCCCATGCCAGCCGAGGCAAGGAGTATTACGAGACCATCTTCTGGGCATATATGACGCTGAACGACGGAATGTGCATTATTCCGCGCGTAAACCTGATAAACAACATAGGTATGGAGGGTGGTGCGCACTACAGTGCCCAGCTCAATCTCCTGCCACGTCGTCTGCGCAAACAGTTTACGATGAAACGGCACGAAATGGATTTCCCACTGGTTCATCCTACCGAAGTAAAGGAATATCCTGCTTACCAGAAGCGCTATCACCTGATGAATGCCTGGGACAACCCATGTCGCAAGGTTCAGTATTCGATCGAGGAGTTCTGCCTGAACCTTATGGCAGGTAATTTTGGAAACATTGCATCTGCAATAAAGAAGCGTATACGCAAGACACTGAGATGAATGTCCTGATTATTTCCACTACAGAGAAAACAGGTGGCGGTGCAATTGCTGCACGCCGGCTGATGGAGGCGCTGAACAGGAATGGTGTTAATGCACGGATGCTGGTGCGCGACAAGCAAACGGATTCCCCAAATGTAGTGAATTGCGGCAACATCGTCCCAAAGGTTCTGGAACGGCTGGAACTGATGATGAAACTGCGTATGCCATGCAGCAGGACCTGGCCCTATGATACAGCAGACTTTGGCATAGACATCCTGGATACGCCGGAATACAAGAATGCCGATGTAATTCATCTGCATTGGATAAACCAGGGTATGCTGTCCCTTAAGCAACTTGACAGGATGGCAAGTGATGGCAAGCGAATTGTCTGGACGCTGCACGACGAGTGGCCATTCTCCGGCATAAAGCATTATAACGGAGATATAGGGTCTGACACAAGTATCGAGGAAACGGCCCGCTTCTGTAAGCTGGACGACAGAATCCGTAAGGTGAAGAAAGAGATATATGCGTCAGGCAACATACATTTCGCAGGTTGCAGCCAGTGGATTACGGATTTGGCGAAACAGGCCCTGCCCGACCAGGACTGTACGCATATCAACAACTGTATTCCGCATGACATCTTCCATCCAATGGATCAGAAGGAGATGCGCAGGAGGCTGAACCTCCCGCTTGACAAGAAGATTGTCCTGTTCTGCAGCCAGAAGGTTACGGACAAGCGGAAGGGTATGGTATATCTGGATAATGCATTGCACAGGCTGGACGACGTACATGTCGTGCGGCTTGGAGCCGGAGGGACCTTCATCAGTGACGAGAAGACAATGGCGATGATGTATGCGGCTGTTGACTGCTTTGTGACGCCTTCACTGCAGGACAATCTCCCGAATACTATTGCCGAGGCCATGTCGTGCGGAACCCCGTGCGTAGGTTTTGACACAGGCGGCATACCCGAGATGATTCATCACAGGCAGGACGGTTACGTTGCAAGGTATTGCGACAGTAGTGACCTGGCAGAGGGCATCGAATTTGTGTTCAGCCATCCTGAACTGCGTCAGGCAGCAGCCGGCAGCGCGCTGGAAGATTACAGCGAAAGCCGCGTTTCACAGGAATATATCAGGATATATGAACAATAAATACTTCTTTTCCACGCTTATTGTTCTTCTTGTTACCGGCCTGAGTCTGTTTCCAGCACAGGAATTTCCCGAGGTTGATGTCCAGTTTGCAGACAAATGGGCGCATTGGATAATGTATGCCACCATGACAGTGGTAATAGGGATTGAGCAAGGATTGAAAAAACCCGTTAATGCCTGGGGAACGAGAATCGCGGTTATTGCCGTATTTGCTGCATTGTGGGGAGCTTTGATGGAATTGTGCCAGGCATATCTTACAACAACACGTATCGGCGACATCATGGATGCTGCCGCCAATACATTCGGAGCTCTGTGTGGAGCTTTGGTCCTATTTCTGGCGTACAAGACAATTCCACGCCTGAAGGACACGGAATAATATCATCGTCTTATCACGCTTCGCAAGACAAACCACAGATGCTGAACAACGGCAGTTGTCCAGCCATAGTGTATTGTCATCAGGCGGAAACGCTCCTTCAGTGATGCGCGGTGATTGCGTGTGGTCATACCCTCGGACAGGTAATCCGTAAGTATCATATTGGTATTTAACACCGGCAACCTGCGGCGCGCGGCACGCTTTAACAGGCGTATACACCAGTCAAAGTCGGCACTGAAACGATATTTGAGATTATATTTTTCGGAACGTGCCAGGTCCATCCGCACATAGAAGCTTTGATGGCATACGAGCATACCACTGGCAAAGCTTTGCCAGCTTAACCTTTTGGGAGCCTGAAGGCGACGGTGACGCAGAAACCTGCCCTCGTTGTCAACGATATCTGTTTCACCATACACGATTGCAGGATTATGGGCATCACCCTTTAGCCAGTCTATTTTTTCAACCAGTTTACCGATGGTCGTACTGTCATGCAGGCAATCACCGGCATTAAGGAACACGATGTAATCGCCTGTGGCATTCTGCAGCGCCTTGTTCATGGCATCGTACAGACCTTTGTCAGGCTCACGCACGACATTGATCTGATGAGGAATATTCTCGTGCGAGTTACGCTCCACATATCGCTGGACCAGAAGGAACGTGCCGTCCGAACTGCATCCGTCTATAATCAGATGCTCTATATGCCTGTAGGTCTGGCAGGCGACACTGTCGATGGTCCGCTGCAACGTAGCCTGAGCGTTATAGGTAACGGTGGCTATGGTTATAAGTGGGAACTCTCCTTTCATAATCAGGAGTTGACGGTTAACCGGTTTTGTTTCTTCCTTCTCCAGGCTGTAGCTGCCAGAATGCAAAGGGCAATGAGTGCGAGGAATGCCATTGCCGAATATGCCACCGCCTCGGTTGTGTGGACGGTCTTCGGATCAAAGAACATAGTTATCTCGCATTCGCCGGCAGGTACCTTAACGGCACGCAACACATAGTCTACACGTCCTACGGGAACCTCGCTGCCATTGACTGTTGCACGCCAACCCGGATAATAGATGTCCGAGAATACTATTATGCCGCCGTTCTTGCTATTGGCCCTGTATTTCAATTCGACAGGTCCGTACGAGGTCAGGGTAACCGTAGCAGTGCTGTCCTGCGCAGAGGTGTATCCGGACATCCATTCTGCATCCTTGCAGGACGCAGAGGGCGATGAAACTGCGACTTTGTGCAGGTCCACCTTGTTCAGCATTGACAGCTCGCTGTCGGCATTACCGACATTACGGACCTCGTCGACAAACCATGCATTGCCCATTGCCGAAGGGTTCTGTACGGCTATCTTACTGCCTCCCTGGATTGCGAGTATCACATATTTCATGTTCAGCATGTCCAGTACTGGGAAGATACTGTCCCCACCCTGAAGGAACATACCTTGTTCCGTCTGAGCGATATTCTTCTGTATACGGTTCATCTCGGGAGAGATGTGAGCCTCTATCAATTCCTGGTAACGGCGCAGTTTTGCCGCATGATAGCCTCCGATTGACTTGTGCCAGTAACTTGCGTCATTGCTGTTGAAAGTGCTGCATGACATATCAAGGGTACGGTAGTACGGTGACTGGTCCTCAAGTATCAGCTCGTCTGCCTCGGTTTTGGCAAAAGTCTGCTCGACCGAGGTCGGATATATGAACATGTCCTTGTTCAGGTAACGGGTATTAACGCCCCACATGTCCACGAGGCATAGCAGTGTTATGCCTATTACCATTGGAACAGCCTTTATCTTCCTGAAATAATACAGGAGGAGCATGCCTGTACCGATTGCAATAACGATGAACGAACGCATGCAGTCTGCCTGGAATACCGTACGGCGCATCTCGAAAAGATTGGAGCGTATCTGCGAATATATATCCGAAGGTATGTATCCGGCAGCAACGGCATCGTCAAACATCTGACTCTCGGACTGGCTGATATAACTGCCAAAGAATACATCCGGCATTACATAGAACAGCATGCATATACCTGCCGTAATACCGAAACTGAGCCATAATGCATTGACCTTCCTGTTGGTAAACGGCAACTTGACCTTGATGCATTCCGGGTCCTCTATAAACCTCCTTAGTGCCATTACCGCCATCAAGGGCATGGTGAATTCGGCTATTACCAATATGGATGCCACCGTACGGAACTTGTCGTACATAGGCACATAATCCAGGAAGAAATCCGTAAAGCCCATGAAATTCCTGCCCCAGGACAATGCGATTGACAGCATGGTTGCAATGAGCAGAGCCCATGACATCGGACCGCGTACAATCAACAGGCACAGGACAAACAGCATGCAGACGAATGCACCGACATATACCGGTCCCGATGTTCCCGGCTGATCCCCCCAATACTGACCCATCTGCTGATATATCTGCAGGAAACGGTTGTCGGCCTTTTCCATAGCCTTCTGGCTACGTGACAACGGCATACTGGCACCGCCCTTGGTATTCGGAACCAGTAAGGTCCATGTCTCGTCAATACCATAGCTCCATGCAGTGATATAGCTGCGCTCCAGACCGCTGGAAGTCTGGTCCTCGGGATTCTTCGTAACGTGGGTCAGCTCACTCTTGCCGCGCATGCTTTCCTTCTGATATTCCCATGTATGATACAGGTTGGAAGCATTCATGGCAACGCCCAGGATACATCCTGTTGCAAAGACACATGATGACTTGAGCCATCCCAGTCCACGGTCCCCTTTCCTGATTGATTCCACAAGCCATCCCAATGACATAAGACCGATTACGAACATGAAATAATATGTCATCTGGACATGGTTGGAGAGAATCTGCAAGCCCATGAACAGGGCTGTGACTATAACGCCCCAGGCATATCTGCCCCTATAGCACAGAGCCATACCGCCAATGGTGGGTGGGATGAAGGCCAAAGTGAATACCTTCCATATATGACCGGCAGCAATGATAATGAAGAAATAGCTGGAGAATGCCCAGATCACGGCTCCCAATGCTGCCATCCATACCTTGAAATCAAAGCAGCGGAGCATGATATAGAAGCCCAGGAGCATAATGAACACATATGCGGCAACATCAGGCAGGCCCAGGGTGTACCATGCCTTGATAGTTCCCAATGTATTGGTGCTGTCGTAAGACGGTGCCAGCTGATATGTAGGCATGCCTGAGAACAACGTATTGGTCCATCTCGGAGTCTCGCCGTTGTGCTGGCTGCGGTATTCGTTAATCTCCACACCGGCACCCACGGCTCCTGTATGGTCGGTTCCTGTCAGTACCTTGTGTCCCTGGATAGGATTCCAGAAATATGCAACACTGATTATGACAAACAGTATTACGGGAACTGCATCCTTGCAATACTTCAGATATTTTTTCATGGCTGGTTACTTGTTGGCACGTTTTCTTTCTAAATGATCCAGGATAATCTTGCGCATACGCATTGACTTTGGTGTCACCTCGACATACTCGTCCTCCTTGATATATTCCAAAGCCTCCTCAAGGGAGAATATCGTTGCAGGTATTATCCTTGCCTTTTCATCGGTACCGCTGGCACGTACATTAGTCAGCTGCTTTGCCTTGCAGACGTTGATCACGAGGTCTATGTCATGCACGTGCTCGCCTATTACCTGACCTGCATATACCTGGTCCTGCGGCTCAATAAAGAACTTGCCCCTGTCCTGAAGGTGGTCAATGGCATAGGCATAGGCATTACCGCTTTCCAGGGCTATAAGCGAACCGTTTATACGACGGCTTATCTCGCCCTTGAACGGCTGATACTCCTTGAAACGGTGTGCTATGATGGCCTCGCCCTGACTGGCTGTAAGCATATTGGTACGCAATCCTATGATGCCACGGCTGGGAATCAGGAACTCGATATTGACACGTCCGCCCTGACTCTCCATGCTGGTCATCTCGCCCCTGCGGCGTGTAACCATATCTATCATCTTGCTTGAAGATTCCTCAGGAACATTGATCGTCATTTCCTCTATCGGTTCGCACTTGACGCCGTCAATTTCCTTGTAGATTACCTGCGGCTGCCCTACTTGCAGCTCGTATCCCTCACGGCGCATGGTCTCTATCAGGACACTGAGGTGCAGGACACCACGGCCGCTGACAATCCAGCGGTCGGTACAGCCCTCGACATTTTCCACGCGAAGGGCAAGGTTACGCTCCAATTCCTTTTCCAGACGATCACCTATGTGACGGCTGGTGCAGAATTTACCTTCCTTGCCGAAAAACGGACTGTCGTTTATCGTAAACAGCATGGACATCGTCGGCTCGTCGATACTGATTGGCGGCAACGGCTCGGGATTCTCGAAATCACAGATAGTATCGCCAATCTCAAAATTCTCGACACCGACAATAGCACAGATATCTCCGCTGGAAACGGCATCGGTCTTCTGCCGTCCCATGCCTGTAAAGATATGCAATTCCTTGATCTTCGTCTTTTCCTGCGAACCGTCCCGATGGGAAACAGTAATATTCATGCCCTCCCTGAGCGTCCCGCGATGCACACGGCCAACGGCGATACGGCCCGTATACTTGCTGTAATCAAGACTGGTGATAAGCATCTGCGGAGTTCCTTCCAGAACCTCTGGCTCGGGAATATATTTGAGAATGCAGTCAAGAAGGTATGTGATATCGTCTGTCGGCCTATTCCAGTCCTCGCTCATCCAACCGTTCTTGGCAGAACCGTAGATTACCGGGAAATCCAACTGATCCTCGGTAGCGTCCAATTCGCACATCAGGTCAAAGACCATCTCGTATACTTCCTCGGGACGGCAGTTAGGCTTATCAACCTTGTTGATTACTACCACAGGCTTCAAGCCGATCTCCAAAGCCTTCTGCAACACAAAGCGCGTCTGGGGCATCGGACCCTCGAATGCATCCACAAGCAACAGGCAGCCGTCTGCCATATTGAGCACACGCTCGACCTCTCCGCCAAAATCCGAGTGACCGGGAGTGTCTATAATGTTTATCTTCGTGTCCTTGTAGGTGATACTTACATTCTTGGAGAGAATGGTTATACCACGTTCCCGCTCCAATTCGTTGTTGTCAAGCATCAACTCGCCTGTCTGCTGATTCTCGCGGAACAGATTTCCTGCAAGCAGCATCTTGTCGACCAAGGTTGTCTTACCATGGTCTACGTGGGCAATAATTGCAATATTCCTGATTGAACCCATATTACGCTTATGTCTTCCTGTCAATTTCGCGCACAAAGTTATACAAATAATGTATAATGCGGTGGATTTTGCCGCAAAATCTCACTATTTCGCTGATTTTAAGCAATATTTTTTTACGTTTTACTTAGTACGTATCATATATTTTACTTATCTTTGCACACGCATTTGACCGGAGGCGGTAACCGAGCGTATGGAAGCTGCACGGCCGAACAAGTTACTAAAACATTAAGTACATTATGTATTTGAATTCAGAAAAGAAGGTAGAGCTCTTCTCTACTTACGGCAAGGGTGCTGCTGACACAGGCAGCGCAGAGAGCCAGATTGCACTGTTCACATTCCGTATCAAGAATCTTACAGAGCACATGAAGCAGAACCGCAAGGACCACAGCACAGAACGTGCCCTGACAGGTCTGGTTGGTAAGCGTCGTGCGCTGCTCAACTATTTGAAGGGCCGCGACATCAACCGCTACCGTGCTATCATCAAGGCACTGGGTCTGCGTAAGTAAGAGAGTTATCCCTCTTCTTTACAAGAGTAACACAAGGGGCTGTTCCAATATGGAGCAGCCCCTTTCTTTATTCCGTATATTACTGTGTATGCGTAGTCCTAATGTTCAAGATGCACACCCTGTTCGTAGTCATATTCCATTCTGATCTCCTGCTTACGCTTCTCGTGACGGGCATGGGCCTCTGCCTCAAGGCGCTCCTGACGCTTCTTCTTCTGGGCCTTCGTAAGCCAGAAACGCGGGATGAAATCCTTACGCTCTGTAAGCTTGTAATGCATAATGAAGAAGAAACCGGAAAGACAGATCCAGCATACAATTTCCATCAGGTTGAATAAGGTTACCAGATTAAACTGGAAAGACCATACCACCCTGTAAATAAAGATCACGGTGCGCAACAGGCTGACAATTGCAGCAAAAAGCGAAATACGTTGTATAGACATATATATTATCTTGTTCAAATGATAGTAATAGGCAATAAAGAATAATGTAACTGGGAACCACGTCGCGGTAATCAACAGGTTGTACATATATATCCTGGACGAATTCTCGTTACCGTACAGCATGAAATACACAAGCCATCCAACTGCCAGCGACATCTTGACTATCAGGACGGCAAACACAACGAAGGACAGTGTCTGCATCGGCAAGTTATACGGCATCTGGAATTCGTTGGTAGGAATAGTCCAGTCAAGCGACGTCAGGAAATTATTATTTACACTCTTGGTGCTTTTATACCCATACCTCTTCAGTATGAACCGGGGAACCCAAGGCATACGGAAACCCAGGAAGAAAAACCTGCCGTTCCGTTGTGTCAGCCACTTTCCGTCTTCAGAAAACATGGGATATGCATGACGCTGATGATGATGGTGATGATGTCCTCCAAACTCAGAATGACTCCTGGAAACATGGTGGGCAGCAGATTTGTCCCTGATGCCAAGGATCCTCTTCCACCACGGTCCGCGCTTATGCCTGACCCTGTTCTGCTCCTCACGCGTTGGAGTACGGTTTGACTTTCTTCTGGGCAAGGCTGTTTTAAAGAAATGAGTCAAATCACCCCAAACATCACGCCCGGCCTTATAATGAGAACGCCTTCCGCCATTTCCTGCAGAATGATGATGGTGGTGGTGATGGCTTTTGCTTTTCCTGAATGGAGCGGACATCTCGCTGCAGACCGTTGAGACAGGAGACTGAATCCATAAATACCAATGCACGGCAAACCATGAACGAATCAACATCAGAAACGTCCAGATACACATCGGAACACCATTGGCCCTGAACCTGAAACCGCTCTTGCGACTCTCGATCGCCTTCACGACACCTATCATCTGGCTACGCGTAATTCCGCGTTCCAAATGCTTGCGGTTATCTCCGCAGAGTCTGTAGCTATGCGTCTTGCGTACATGATGTACCACTCGATTGACAGTCAGGAAACCATCCTTACGCCTGTAAAGCACCATCGTACCACGTTTCAGGTGCTTTCTTGGCAAGGGACCTATGATACAGACATCCTTACGCGGATTGATTGTCGGACGCATACTGGAGCTGGTAGGATAGAACCTTGCTTCTCCACAACGCTCTATCTCGCTCTGCAAAATAATCTCATCCTGTGTCATTCCAGCAAATCCTTTTCTTCCAACATAGAAACGATACCCTCTACAGCATTGCGAATATCAGCCTCGTCTGCATCGTACTCCTCCATCATGCGGGTCACGGCACCGTCAACTGTCATATCTCCCAGGAACAATTGCATAATCTCGGCACCGGTATCGTTCAGCTGTATGATACCGGGAAATGCCTTGGCATCCTCACCTACCGTAATAGCCAGAGTGACCGTATGCAAAGGTTGGAACACAAAATTGTATTTCAGTTTCATCTATGCTTAAATTATGCCACAAAGATACAAAATTAAATATATTCTACACGAACATATCGTTTTTTTTATATCTTTGTGCTTACTATTTAGTACACACATACATATCTCACAATAATGAAAAAGCATCCCATCCTGCTCCTTGCCACAGTATTGGCAATCATCTGCACACCGCAGACATGGGCACAGACAGCTACAATCTCACCCCTGCCACAAAAGATAATATGGGGAGAAAAGGCATTTGACAACAATCAGCCAATCACCGTCAAAGGTGACAAGACTGCTGATGCAGATGCCGTAGCGATACTGAAAAAATCAATAAACATATTCGATGCCAGGAAGGCGGCAAAGGGACAGAAGACATCACCTGTAAGCCTGATTATCGGTGAGGCAGGTGATGCTGCCGTAAGCAGGTATACAAAGAAAATCCCAGCACAAAAGGAAGGCTACTACCTGAAAGTCACCCCTGGCGAGATAATTATAGCCGGGCGCGATGCAAGCGGCACCTTCTACGGAGTACAGACACTGCTGCAGATTATGTCACAGCCACAAGTCATGCAGTGCGAGATCAGCGACTATCCCAGTGTCGGCTGCCGTGGCGTCATCGAGGGCTTCTACGGGAATCCCTGGAGCCATACCGACCGTTTGCGCCAATTGGAGTTCTACGGCAAGAACAAGATGAACATCTATGTCTACGGTCCCAAGGACGACCCGTGGCACCGGGACCGCTGGCGCGAACCGTATCCCGAGACACACAACGGCAAAATCAGGGAACTGGTTGAAGCAGCACATCGCAACAAGGTAAAGTTTGTATGGGCAATCCATCCCGGCGTGGACATCAGGTGGATAAAGGAAGACTCGGTTAACGTCGTTAAGAAGTTGGAAAGCATGTACGACCTGGGCGTACGTACCTTTGCAGTATTCTTTGACGACATCTGGGGCGAAGGTGCCAAAGGCGACAAGCAGGCAGGCCTGCTGAACTATATAACCGACAACTTTGTACGCAAGCACAAGGATGTAGAGCCGCTGATAATGTGTCCCACACAATACAACAAGAGCTGGAGTCATGGCGACTACCTCTCCACCCTGGGAACCAGGATGTATCCCGAGGTACGCATCATGTGGACAGGAAACAGCGTTGTCGACATGATTGAGGAGAATGACATGCAATGGATCAACGACCAGATTAAGCGCAAGGCATTCATCTGGCTCAACTACCCGGTCAACGACTATTGCCAGAGCCGCCTGCTTATGGGCAAGACATACGGAAACGGGCTCAATATCCATGATATGGTCAGCGGCTTCTGCTCCAACCCCATGGAATATGCCGAAGCCAGCAAGGTGAGCCTGTACAGCATTGCCGACTACACATGGAATATGCCCGAATATGATTCCGTTTCATCGTGGGAACGTGCACTGGCATCGCTTATGCCTACATGCGCTGATGCATTCCAGGCATTCTGCGAGAACAACGTAGACCTTGGCACTACGGGACACGGACTGCGCCGCGAGGATGAAAGTCCTAACTTTACTGCGGGCAACATCGATGATATGGCAGACAGCTTCGAATATCTGGTATGGGCTGCCAACAACGTACTTGCAGACAGCATCAACCATCCCGAGATGCTTAACGAAATAGCACCCTGGGTAAACAGCATGCGCTTGCTGGGACATCGCGGTCAGCAGTATGTAAGCATGCTATGTGCCCTGCAAGCAGGCGACACAGTGGCATTTATCGGTCACTACCGCGCACAGGCAGAACTTGAGCGCAAGCAGAAGTCCATCGTCAGCCGCAATTACGAAGGTTCCATCGTCAAGGCAAAGCCTGTTGTCAGCGGTGACGTCATCACTCCGTGGCTTACAGAACATATAGCCCGGGCTGTAAAGGAGTATAAACGTAAACATACCTACGGATTGGAATACTTCCCCGTACAGATACTGGAAGACGGTGAATACTTCATAAAGGTTAACGGCGAATACCTGACGGACGCCCAAGCCGGTGCAGACCGTACTGGCGACTGGCCGGTATTCCGCAAGGAGCGTGACGTCATCAATCCGCAGCGCCAGCAGTGGGTTATCGAGCAGGACAGCAAAAACGGAAGATACAGGATTACCAACAAACAGGACGGCCGCTACATCAACGAACTAGGTAATTTCTGGCGCTCGAAGAACAACCCCTATTCCCCTGACTGGAACACCTATAACCTGGACAGGAAGGACGGCAAGTGGAGCATTCAGAACGACGGCAACGCAGGTCATAATTTCTGGACACGCGAAGGCGACCGCATAACATCGGGCAGCAAGAAGCAGCAATATGTATTCGAATTTGAGAAAATAAAGTAACACATCCAATATGAAACACATTCTATCAACACTCTGTCTTTCGCTCTGTACCATATGTATGGCAGCACAGACAAACATTACCCCCGAGGTACTCAGATCGCTGGATAACCAGCCAGCATCGGCAGCAGACCGTGCCATAAGCAATGCCATACAGAACAACTCCCTGTCCAATATGGCAAAGCAGAACAACAATCCATCGGCTCAGGACACATATTTCAGCATCGACATACGCAACAAGGGAATCAGCGACCAGAAGAGCAGCGGAAGGTGCTGGCTGTTCACAGGCCTGAACGTACTGCGTCATGCTGCTGCAAAGAAGATGAATCACGAGGGCCTCATGTTCTCCCAGGTATACCTGTTCTTCTATGACCAGCTGGAGAAATCAAATCTATTCCTGCAGGCCATCATAGATACCCGCAAGCAGCCCCTGGAAAGCCAGAAGGTACAGTGGCTCATGAAGAATGCCCTGAGTGATGGCGGCACATATACCGGCGTAGCTGACCTGGTAAGCAAATACGGAGTCGTACCAAGTGATGTGAAGCCCGAGACATACGTCAGCAATGCAACCAGCGAGTTCAACACCCATCTGGAACGCAAATTGCGCGAGATTGCTATCAACATCCGCGAGAAGTCCGCAGCAGGTGCAAGCCAGAAGCAACTGGAGCAGTACAAGATGGAGCAGATGAAGACCATCTACCACATGCTCACCCTTGCCTATGGACAACCTGTGAAGGAATTCACATGGGCACCCCGTGACGAGAAGGGCAAATACAAGAGCGAACCACGCAAATACACCCCGCAGGAATTCTACAAGGAATGGTGTCAGGATGCAGGAAACCTGCAGACAGACTACATCATGCTCATGAACGATCCCTCGCGTGAATATAATAAGGTGTACGAGATTGACATGGACCGCCACATGTACAACGGACACAACTGGCTGTACCTGAACCTGGACATCAAGGATCTGGAAAAATGCGCAATAGCATCACTCCGTGACTCCGTTCAGATGTATTTCTCATGCGACGTGGGCAAATACCTGAACAAGAGCAACGGTCTGCTCGATCCAAACAACTTTGATTACGAGTCCCTGTTAGGCACCAAGTTCGGCATGACCAAGAAACAGCGCATACAGACACTGGATTCCGGTTCAAGCCACGCCATGACGCTGATGGCAGTTGATCTGGACAAAGACGGCAACGCAACAAAATGGAAGGTCGAAAACTCATGGGGTCCGTCCTACGGCCACAACGGTTACCTGATCATGACCGAGGATTGGTTCCGCGAATACATGTTCCGCGTAGTCGTAAACAAGAAATACATCCCCGAGGACATAATGAAACTTACCACCCAGAAGCCAATCATGCTTCCTGCATGGGATCCTATGTTCTCCCCTGAAGAATAAACCGTCAGAATACTACCTGACAGGACATTTGAGCATGCTGCGGAACAATTCCACGGCATGCTTTTGTTTTTCCTGTGACAAAGGCGGAACATCCTTCAGGACATAATCCATTCCCATCTTCTCGTACTTGAACTTACCCAGATCATGGTAAGGCAGTATCTCTACCTGCTCAATCACGGAATAATGGGATAGATACTCCGCCACAGATTTCAGGTGCACGTCGTCATCATTGATGCCGGGAGTCACCACATGACGTATCCACACAGGCTTTCCTATTTCCTGAAGATACTCCATGAACCTGTGGTTGTTGGTACGCGCAACACCCGTCAGCGTCCTGTGCAGTTCATCGTCAGTAGTCTTTATGTCCAGCAGGACAAGGTCAGTCTCCTCCAGCACAGACTTGGCAGCATCACTGAATATAGCCCCGCTGGTATCCAGTGCCGTCGGAATACCGTTCTCGTGACACAACCTGAAATACTCCCGGACAAACTCGGGCTGTACCAGCGGTTCTCCGCCAGTACATGTGACACCGCCCGACTGTATGAAACTGCGATACTTCAGCGTTTCCGCCATCAGCTCTTCCGGTGTCCATTCCCACTGCACATTCCCATGTACGTCCCACGTATCAGGATTGTGACAGAACTGACAACGCATGGGACAACCCTGCATGAAGGCAAGGAAACGGATACCAGGACCGTCCACGGTCCCGAAAGACTCTATCGAATGTATGCGACCAATCATAATAGCCTGTTTCTGTTTTTTTGCAGGACAAATATAGCAATTTGTTTTTACATCCTGCCCATTATGGACAGGAAATACTCATGAATACGGGTATCCCCGTCCAATTCCGGATGAAAAGCCGTAACCAGCTGATTACCCTGCTGCGCCGCCACAATATGACCGTCAACGACAGACAAGACCTCCACCCCATCAGAAACAGACTCTATATACGGCGCACGGATGAAAGTCATGGGAACAGACCCTATCCCCCTGAATTCGCTGACCGTATGGAAACTGCCCAGCTGCCTCCCGTACGCATTCCTCCTGACCTTTATATCCATCGTATCCAGATGCCCGCCATCCAGCATAATAAGACCTGCACAAGTCCCAAATACAGGCATGCCCGAGAGAATAGCCTCATGTACGGGTTCGAACAAAGCCTCGTCCCTGATGATACGCATCATAGCCGTGCTTTCCCCGCCCGGAATTACGAGGCCGGACATCCCCACTCCGTCTCCCCCGACGGAAAGAAACCTGTTCCAGTCCTCCAGGTTTCTTATTAGCACCGTCTCTGCCCCAAGACGCTGGAGCATCTGCTGATGCTCAGCAAATGCCCCCTGCAAAGCCAATATTGCTACCCTTTCCACATCTTAACCCTTTAACTTTTTAACTTTTTAACCTTTTAACTTTTTAATCTTTTAATCATTTAACCTTATAAAAGTTCAACCTTTCCTACTTCCCTCTTTCTGCCATTAAGAGCTGAATCTCGCTCTCATTGATACCAACCATTGCCTCACCCAGATCCTCGCTAAGCTCTGCCAGTATCTTCGGATTATTGTAGTTGGTCACAGCCTTGACAATCGCCTGGGCGCGCTTCTCGGGATTACCGCTCTTGAATATACCGCTACCGACAAACACACCCTCTGCACCAAGCTGCATCATCAGCGCAGCATCGGCAGGAGTTGCCACACCGCCAGCAGCAAAGTTCACCACCGGCAGCTTCGCATTCTCATGAACATACTGCACCAGGTCAAATGGCACACGCAACTGCTTGGCAGCCTCGTACAGCTCATCATCCGTCATGCCTGCAATGCGACGTATCTCGCTCTGCATCATACGCATGTGACGCACCGCCTGAATTATATCGCCCGTTCCCGGCTCACCCTTGGTACGAATCATCGTAGCACCCTCGCCTATGCGGCGGAGCGCCTCACCCAGATCCTTTGCACCGCACACAAAAGGCACCCTGAAATTACGCTTGTTGATATGATATACATCATCAGCAGGCGAAAGAACCTCGCTCTCGTCAATATAGTCAATCTCAATAGCCTCCAATATCTGAGCCTCGGCAAAATGACCGATACGGCACTTGGCCATAACGGGAATCGACACAGCCTCCTGAATACCCCTTATCATCTTGGGATCACTCATACGGCTCACACCTCCGGCAGCACGTATATCAGCAGGAATACGCTCCAATGCCATTACCGCACAAGCACCTGCAGCCTCGGCAATACGCGCCTGCTCAGGTGTCGTCACATCCATAATCACTCCGCCCTTCAGCATCTGAGCCAACTGGCGGTTCAACAATACTCTTTCATCCATTTCTGTTTACTGTTTAGGGGTTTGTGGGAACAAATGTATGACAACAAAAAGGAACGGACAACAATCCGTTCCCATTTGGTAAAAAGATACTCCCAGATTGGAAAACCCTCCAATCAATCGTCGTTTCCGCTGTTGCCACCCGGAGGCGTTACGCCACCACCGTTATTGCCGCCGTTGTCGTCGCCACCGTTATCATCGCCATTGTCGGGGTCGGGAGTTTCGCCGTTCCCCGGTTCCGTGGTTCCGTTCTCCTCCTCGTCATCGTCGCTGGTCTTTGCCCACACGAGCTTGGCAGCCTTCACGGCAGCCTCTACCTCATCACCGGCACGGTAGTACAGTTGCGGCTTCACGTCCGTCAGCTTCATGTCCTCCTCATTCTCGTACCATCCGCTCGAACAACTCGGGTAGATCTTGCCGATAGGTCCCAGGTCCACGATGTAGCCCTGCTTCAGCATCTCGGTCACCGAGTCCATGCACAGCTCGAATGCCATGCGCAGCTCTGCCTTGTGCATCGTGGTGTTGTGGCCGGCCTCCTTCACGATGTCGTCGAACTCTGCCGTGCCGTTGGTTAATACTCGGGTTGCATAGCCTGGTTCCTTAGTTACAGGCTTCTTCATGCCAACTTTCTTAATGCGCAACTTTAATTGTGACATAATCAAAAGTTTTTTTAATTATACAATAATATTATAACTCTCTGCGGTCGATTATCAAACTGACCGTGGTCGGTTACCAGATTGACCGTGGTCGATTCGACAACTGAGCGTGCTCGATTCAGTATTTGACCGTGCTCGATTGGGCAACTCACCGTGGTCGGTTGGACAACTCACCATGCTCGGTTCAATAACTGACCGTGGTCGGTTTGTATCTTCCGCTTGCAAAAGAACAAACAAGTTGCCGAATAAAAAAAGTGTTAGTTTTTTATTTTTTTACTTTTCTCGGTCGTCCACCTCCTTTTTTGCCCTTCTGGCTGTTCTCTGCCGACCGCACCGCCGCCGACTTATGCGCCCAAGGCGTCGTGTTTTGCCGATACGCATAGTTCTCAATCTGCTTCAGTGTCAGTCCCAGCATAGCGGCCAGTTCCGCCGTCGGCATCGTGGCGTAGTTGCGCATGATAACCGGCCCGTCCGCAGCCTCGCGGAACCTCCGCCCCGGCTGCACGTTGTTGTTTTTGTTCTTCATAATGTTCATAATGTTTGCATTCCAAAATACAGAACAATAATAGTCCCACCGATTTTTTTACCGAAATTACTTGCGGTAAATATCTGATGTTTTGTATTTTTGTATGGCAAGAGAACCGCTATATTACAGGTACGACAGAGTTTAGGATTAATTTTACAGGAAGACTTAAAATTAAAAGATAAACGTACACAATATGTGTATCCTGTGAAACATCAAAC
>OCTX012282272.1_pt1 | contig 31394 bp, 25 predicted proteins | sample 1539691 | NCBI WGS metagenome assembly OCTX01 (sample SAMN02144231, study PRJEB22623) | gut metagenome | biome: sheep rumen | host: Ovis aries | place: New Zealand
ACCCCTGAGAGACGATCAGGTTGATAGGGCAGAGGTGGAAGTGCAGTAATGCATGGAGCTGACTGTTACTAATCGGTCGAGGGTTTGACCTAAAAGCTTAGGAGCGGCAGACGGTTCATGAGAGTGCTCGTCAAATGCGGAGCAATTGAAAGAGCAGGAGCATGAAGCGGATGGCGTTTGCGAAGCAAAAGGCATGAGGAAGCGAAGCTTCCGAATGACCGCGAGTAAGCTTTGTAGAAACTCTTAAGTGGCCAACTCATGAAAAGCTTTGGATGTTGGAAAAGCTTGTGTGTTCAGTTTTGAAGGTATGTCCTTCTATATTTTCCTCGATAGCTCAATGGCAGAGCATTCGGCTGTTAACCGAAGGGTTGTTGGTTCGAGCCCAACTCGGGGAGCTTTTTAAGCAGTTGTCCAGATGGACAGCTGTTTTTTTTATGTAATTATAGTCTGGCCGGGAAATATATGTTACCATTATTACAGTGCCAAAATTAAAATTTTGTATTTTGCTTAGAATCGTGACACCAGGAGAAATCCGTGACGAAACGGAAAGCCTTACAGATCAGATCCGGATTTTGATTTTGCGCCTGCTTGAAACTTCATTCAGCAACAGGAGGAAACCGTTAATGAAACGTACATGGATGAGCAAAGCGCTGGCATTTATTCTTTCGCTCTCAATGGCCCTTTCTTTTTGTGTCCCGGCTTATGCAGGACCGGAGGAAGAAACAGCTGCATCTGAGTTCGTGACAGAGGCAGTTGAGGAAACAGAGGTCGAGGAGCCTGCCGATGAAGCAGTGACAGAGACTCCAGAGGAAGTATCAGCTTCCGTGGAAGAGGAAGCTGCTGAACCAGAAGAGCCTTTTTACGAGGAAGTGATCGAGGCTGAAACGGAAGAATTCCTTTCGCCGGCAGAGAACCAGGAAACAGAGCCGGTTCCGGAAGACGAAATCGGGACGGACGGAGAAGATGACGAGGAACAGCCGGAGCATGTAGATGTATGGATCAATACAGAATCCGGTTATCACCTGTTTTCAGATGAGACTTCATTCAGGGTCTCTCTGGATGTGAACGGGGAATATGATACCGTTCAGTGGTCTGTTTATTTAGGAAAGCAGACAGACGAAAACTCTGAAACAGAAAAGATCACGGAAGATCTTTCGGCGGGTTATCTCGTCTATGAAGGTGCATCTGCGCAGATTAATGTACGGCAGATTCTGGCAGACTATCTGAATGATCTGCCAGTTTCCCAGGCAAGGATCATAGTAAGTGCAGCTGTATTCACAGACGGGCAGGAGATCGGTTCGGCTGAAGAACATTACGAGATCATAGAACCATACTGCAGCGTAGATGTTGGATTTTATGAGAACTTAAACAAGATCGTACAGAACGTTCCATATACGGTAGATTCTCATATCCAGGCTCCGGTTTATAATGCAGAAAACCCGGATGGTAATTATGAAAATTACGTTGACCTCACATCTATAACCAGTTCAGACGAATCAATCATCACAGGCTTCTTTAATGAAGAATCTCAAATATGGGAGATAACGACTCATGCAGCCGGAACCGCAACGCTGACATTTAACTATGAATGCCAGGCGTATCCGGAGTTTAATGGTTCTGTCACCCGAGATTTCCTTATTGTAGACCGGGAATACAGGATCTGGAGCGTGGACCCTGCTAATAATACCAAATATATGTTTCCTGGGGAACAGAAAGACTTTACGATCCGGTTTTATGGTACAGTCAGCACGGAGTATGGCGCCATTTCTGTGCATGAGCTTGAGGAAGGTGATTCCTTCAGCTATGAACTGGGTTCCTGTCCGGAAGGATGTGTGATCCGGATTGATCCGGATGACCCGCTCAAGTTTACGCTGATAATGCCGGAAACTGCAGGCGAAAATGAAGATGTCTGGTTAAAGGCAACGTTTAAGGATTCCCAGGGAGAAGTTCTGTCCGAAGAATATTATCAGATCGCGACAGCAAGCACTTCCTATTACAAGACAGTTTTCTATGATGAAAACAATAATCCTCTCAATCGTATCAACATGACTGAGGGTCAAACGATGGTTCTCCGTCCGGAACTGTATCTGGTAACTTCAGACGGAGAGACTCTCTGCGAAAATGTGGATTGGTATAGTATTTCTGGTGGCGGTCCGGTATCAGTTGAGGATCGGGAAGACGGAACATACCTTCTCACTGCAATGTGGGTTGGCAATTCTACCCTGACTATCTGGTATACTGCTGACGGGCTGTCATCTGAAGACAGCATACCTCTTATAGTCAACAATGGGCCTATAGATGTCTGGATCAATACAGCAAGTGATTACCAGCTGTTCTCAGATGAGTCTTCCTTCAGGGTCTCTCTGGGTGCGACCGGGGATTACGATACCGTTCAGTGGTCTGTGTATTTAGGAAAGCAGACAGACGAAAACTCTGAACCAGAAAAGATCACTGAAGATCTTTCGGCGGGTTATCTCGTCGATGAGGGTGCATCTGCTCAGATTAATGTCCGGCAGATCCTGGCAGACTATCTGAATGATATGCCGGTGTCCCAGGCAAGGATCATAGTCAGGGCAGCAGTATTCTCAGACGGGCAGGAGATTGGTTCTGCTGAATACAGCTATACGGTAAGAGAACCCTATTGTGATTTATTTTTTGGGTTTGAAGATGATGTAAACAAGATTGTACTGAACACTTCGACTGGTGCGAATTCCCACTTCCAGTGTCCGGTATATAACGCAGAATACTATTACGGGAATTATGACAACTATGCGGATATCACATCTGTATCCAGTTCAGACGAATCCGTTATCACGGTTACTCTTCGTGATGAGGGCTGTGACATCTTTGCGCATTCCTTTGGAACAGCGACTCTGACATTTACCTATGAGTGCCAGAATTATCCGCAGTTCAGCGGCTCTTTTATAAAGACTTTCCTGGTAGTAGACCGGAATTATGGTATCGAAGCTGTGATTCCTGCTGATAACACTGACTATATGCTTCCCGGATCTGAGAAGGATTTTGCAATTCGTATTCAGCGTATATTCAGTACAGAAAACAGCAGTGATATTTCTTATGATATTGCGGAAGGAGATTCTATTAACTATGAGCTGAGTTCCTGTCCGGAAGGGTGCGAGCTCAGCAAGGATCCGGATGATCCGCTCCGGTTCACGCTGAAGATGTCGGAAACTGCAGCTGAATACGAAGACGCATACCTGAGAGTATGGTTTACCGATGCCAACGGGGAAATCCTTGGAGAGAACAGTGTCAGGATTGCCACGGCACGCAGTTCCTATTACCGCACGGCTCTTTATGATGAGGAAGGAAAACCGCTCAACGACATCAGCATGATCGAGGATCAGAAGACCCTTCTCCGCCCGGAACTGTATCTTGTAACAGCAGATGGGGAGTCTCTGTGCGAAAATGTGGTCTGGGATGAATTGACAGGCGGTAGTCTGCTGTCAATCGAGGCCCAGGGTGACGGTACGTTCCTTGCCACGGCAGTGGGGGGCGGTACCGGCAGCCTTGGTATCTGGTATCAGGTTGATGGATCGTCTTACAGTAACTGGATCCCCCTTATGGTTGCACCCAATAACTGCGTACATGAGTGGACCACATCTCTCCGGGCAGTGCCTACAGAAACCGAACCCGGGGAGGTAGTCCAGACCTGCAGCATCTGCGGAAAAGAGATATCCCAGGAGGTTCACCTTCCCATGTACGGGCAGACGTCCTACATGGATTCGGATGAAGAATTCCTGTATTTATTCGATCGTATCTTCCATTATCGTCTGAACCAGATGGCGCAAGTGGATGCACGCAGCATCGTTAACTTTACACGCCTTTTCTATAATATTGGCAATGAGTATATGCCAGTTTATATTAGCAGGCAGAAACTCCTGGATAAGATCGACTCCCTCTTTGCTGTTCACAGTGGAGTAGAGAGTTATCTCGAGGAAGAGGATGATATTCTGGTCGATCAGGAGCACGATGGAGTGGTATTCATGGGACCGATCCCCAGTTACGGTGATTCGGTATCCGTCCAGCTGCTTAGCACGGAGCGTACAGCTGAGGGCAGAACGCTTCATGGCAAATGGCTGGAAGAGCCCGGCACGAAGGTGCGGCTGGTTCTTGATGCAGATCATCAGATCCAGGCCTATGAGGCGGATGTGGACGAGATCACAATTACCTTTGACGGACTGGATAACTCGGGCCTGAATTACAGCTGGGACAGCATTGCATATGACCATATGATGCTGTATTACGATGTCTTTAAGAATGGAGAATATGTCACTGGAAGCGGCCAGGGAACAAACGCTAAGATCAGTGAAGATACGGTGCCCTGGTACAATCTCCTTTCTGATGTTCTGGGGAGCAATGCAGGAGAGGGAACCTATGATGTAACGGTTGCTTTAGAAGTATATGATGAGGATGACAACCTGATCGCCAGAGGCGTTAATTCGAGCGGAAGTTTTACAATAAGCGGCTTTGATCTGGTTAGTCTTCCTTTTGAGTACGGTCCGGAAGGGCGTGATGTGCTGATCGGAGATGAAGGATATTCTATTTATACGAATGTCGATACACGTTTCGATGTAGCGGTCGACGGCCTGGACGAGCCGGTTAATGTGAATGTATATAACCTGGTATATATCACAGAGATTGAAAATTCTGATCCTTCTGTTCTGTCAGTGTCGAAAAATGAAGACGCTAATGATTATGTTGTAAAAGGATTGAAGGCAGGAACCTCTCAGCTGACTTTGCATTATACCTACAGGGGAGAGGAAAAAACATATTCTTATCCCGTAAACGTACTGGATACTTATTACGAGTACAAGCTGGATTATGAATGGCCGTATCTGTTTTCCAGTTATTCAGACGGGCAGACGATTGAGATGGTTTCCGGCGAAGAAGTCGATGTAACTGCTGCCATCTGCGAATATAAGTATAATCCAGAGACTGAAACCTGGGACAATATGGGAGATGTTACCGATCAGGTAGAGTTTACGTGGACGAATCCCTTGTATCCGGAAGGAGACGGTCCATTGCAGATAGAAGCAGACGGGAAGTACTGCAAGGTAACGGCAAAATCGACAGATGTTACCCGACTGGCTATGCTGACGGTCGTCGTCGAAAAAAACGGAAATAGGTGTGTGTCGAGACCTGCTTCAGATGGCGGCTTTGTTGCCTACATCTACAAGGAACTGTATCGGCAGAAGATCTTTGTGAATGGATCTGAGGCTGATGGTACCGGCAATACCGTGCCGATCCTTCTCAAGGAGGACGAGACAGCAGAGATCCGGCCTGAGGTATGGCTGGATAAAACCAGTGGTGTAAGGGAGGATGTAGATACTGTTTATTGTTATCTGTCTCTTTCTGATCACGTGGTCGAAGCCGTTGGTGAGCCGGTTCAGATCGGGGATCAGACCCTGATGAAAACTCCCATTACACTTACGAGAAGGGGAACTGGCCGCGCAGAGGGCTATCTTACTTTATTCAATGCGGAAGGCGAAAGATTAGGATTTAAGATTCTGAAGTTTGTAGCTGATGAGGAGGCAGAGAAGGACTTTGCCTTCATGGAAGTCAAGACCACAGTTGATTATCAGCCAGCCTTTGCTGAGGGTACAAGCATTCTGCCCGGCGCCACATATACTGCGGTAATCACGGCGCATAACGATCTGGCATATGATTTTGATAATGTCAAACCGTTCTTCCAGATGTATGATACTTCTTCGAACAAGTGGCTTAGTGAAGAGGGAAAGATCATTTCACTTGCCTCCGGCGAAACAAAGCAGTTCACACTTAGCCTTACTGTACCGGAAGGATACTTTGAAGAAGGTGCTGTAGTTGGTGTCACGGCAGGTGTCGGAAGAAATGCCTACAGCAGTGTGAAATATGCAGGACAGCATACAGTGACAGGCTATGTCAGCGAGAAGGCTCAGGATTCAGAGATAACTGTGAAAACGACTGGTGCAGATCAGGCATTTCTGGATGAGTATACTTTTAAGGCTGAGGCATCAGATCTTCCAGAAGAAGCTGAGCAGACCCTTGTAGAATCCCTTGTCGGCGGAACAGTCCTGAATGTTGACGAGGTACAGACCTACGAGCTGGAGTTTGTCGATGCAAACGGGAACGCCGTACCGATCAGTGCCGAAGATGGAAAGGTCTTTGTAGTGACCATTCCGGTTACGGAAGAATGGGCGGAGGATGAGATCGGTGTATATTACTATGATGACATCGCAGGGACGTTCGAGAAGGTCGGAAGCAGTGTCGACACTGTAAACCATACCGTTTCCTTTACGGCCACCCATTTCAGTAGCTATTCCGTCGTTCACATGATTGTACACAGGCACACTTGGGAAGATGGAGAAATCACAAAGGAGCCGACCTGCACAGCGGAAGGAAGCAGGAAACGTAGTTGCTCTGACTGCGGAGAAACTGAGATAGTAAGTATACCGGCATTGGGTCATTTGTACGAGGCACAGGTCACGCCTGCAACGACCAGCGAGGATGGCCTGGTCGAAATGAAATGCACCAGGTGTGGAAAAATTTTAAGCACCACGGTTATACCGATGGCATCGGAGATCAAGCTGGCAGCAGCATCCTATGTCTATGACGGCAAGGTTAAGAAGCCTGCAGTGACGGTAAAGGACAGTGCAGGAAATGCCATTGACACCGAGTTTTATACTGTCAAATATGCTACTGGCAGAAAAGCCATCGGCCAGTATGCGGTAACCGTTACTTTCAATGGTCATTATTCCGGGACAAAAGAATTATCGTTCAAGATCATCCCGCCGGCGACAAAGGCATCTCTGGCAAACACAGCCTCCGGCGTACAGATCAAGTGGAACAAAGTCTCCGGTGTGACCGGCTATGTCATCTACAAGGGCGGCAAGAAATATAAGACAGCCGCTGCAACGTCAACTTCCTATATTGATACTGCAGCAAAGACAAACGGGACGACCTACACCTATAAGGTCTATGCCTACAAGAAGGTAAACAACACCAATATTTACAGCAAGGCATCTGCATCTGTAAAATATGTCTTCCTGACCCGTCCGACCGTAAAGAGTGCCAAGAACAGTGCCAGCCGAAAGATGACGGTGACCTGGAACAGAAATACCAAGGCGACCGGATATCAGATTAAGTATGTGACCGGATCCACGACAAAGACGGTAAAGGTCACATCCAACAAGACGGTTTCAAAGGTCATCAGCAGCCTTGCCAAAGGCAAGACTTACAAGGTCTATGTGAGAAGCTATAAGACCGTCAGCGGCAAGACCTATTACAGTGCATGGAGCGCAGCGAAATCGGTCAAGATAACAAAGTAAAAGCGGCAAAAAGATATTAAATTTACACCATTAACTTTAGGCGGCCTCCGGGTATTGAATACCCGGGGGCTGCATTGCGTTAGCTAAGAGCACCAGCTGCACTACGGATTTTTGATCCATATAGTTGCCAAAATCGGATAATTTGTTTATAATAAAGCCATAACAAACCCAAAAATAAAAAACTGGTTCACAAATGGCATGACAGGAGATGGCAATGAGACTGGAAGAAATGCTGAGACGAAAAAAGGAACTGGGTTACAGTAACGAGAAACTGGCTGAACTGTCAGGTGTACCGCTTGGTACGGTACAGAAGGTGATGAGCGGCTCTACGAAGACGCCCAGGCAGAAGACACTGGAGGCACTGGCAAGAGCATTGACGGTTGAGAAACCGGCTGCATATCTGTACCCTGGACAAGGGATGGACGGCTGCGCGTTTACACTTAGGGAGGCTGCTGCGGAATACAGAGCAGAGAAGAAGGTTTATACCATCGACGATATTTATTCGCTTCCCGACGGTGTCAGGGCGGAGCTGATCGATGGGCAGCTTTTTTATATGGCATCGCCCACGAGAACACACCAGAAGATTACCGGTGAGATATACCTCGCAGTTGCCAGCTATATTCGCGCCCATGGAGGAGAGTGTGAGGTTTATATTCCCCCATATGGGGTTTTTCTGAACGCAGATGACTCCATCTTTGTTGAACCGGATCTGACCGTGATCTGCGATCCCTCCAAATCAGAGGAAAAAGGGTGCGTAGGGGCACCGGACTGGATCGTTGAGGTGGTGTCACCATCTTCAAAACGGATGGATTATTCGATCAAGCTTTTCAAATACCGCACAGCAGGCGTCCATGAATACTGGATCATCAATCCGGAAAAGAGGATCATAATGGTCTACCAGTGGAAGGATGGACAGGAGTCTGTAGAAATGTATTCATTTGAAGATGAGATTTCTGTTGGTATCTATCCGGATCTGCGGATCCGCCTGGCGGATGTGGTTTGAAAGCACAGCTGACGCATTTTTGTAACTTTTAAGGCAGGGCATTCCTGCTTAGGAATTCCCTGCCAGTTTTCCGGAGGATTTTGCAAGCCTTGCGTCAATGATGCGGACCAGCGGAATACTAAGAAGCAACATCACCAGGTCGGCGACAAAGGCATACATGTTTTTGCCCATCCGGACCAGCATCGGCTGGGAGTAGAGAAGATATTCCACAAAGGATTTTACGATCAGAATTCCGAGGAAGACAGATACAACGATCGTGACAGCGAGGATCAGGGTCTGGATCATCTGGCTGTTAAACTTTTTGGCAGCCTTGTAGGCCAGCCCCAGCATAATACCGATCACCACATTTCCGGCAGCCCAGCCGGGCATTCCCCGAAGGCCGCTGGTCAGCAGACAGTACAGGACCACGCCCAGGACCCCCACGAGGGTTCCGCTGACTGTATCCACACAGCAGCAGTAGACGGCCATGACCAGGTAGCCCAGGCACAGATAATAGTTCTCAAAGACCGGCACCTGAAGGCAAAGGGTAAGGGCGACAAAAAGAGCAATTCCGATTCCCGTAAGCGCGACTTTTCTGGTTGTCATAGAGATCCTCCTGTCAGTTATCAGGTTTTGGATGGATTCCGGGCTGCAGCTGATTTAATTTTGTTTTCTGACGACGGCATATTCGTCGCCAAGCCGGTAGAATGGGCAGGAAGCATGATGATCGGAGACCATGCGGGCATAATCATCCTCATCCATGTTTATGTCGCATACATATTCGTCAAAATCATCATCATAGATCAGATATGCGCAGGTATCGCAGGTCCCGTTTACTTTTGCCATGGCTACTCCTCACAAAATGTTCTCCCGAAATAAGTATAGCACATTCGGACGGCCTATTGTAAAATAAGAACACGTATTGCGACATTTTGCGGAAGGGATGAAGAAGTTGCCGGGTTGTGAATTGTGTCCAAGAGAATGCGGAGCGGACCGCCAGGCGGGAGCCTTTGGCTTTTGCGGTGTTCCATCTGAGGTATATCTGGCCAGAGCAGCTTTGCATTTCTGGGAGGAGCCATGTATTTCCGGCACACGGGGATCCGGCACTGTGTTTTTTTCCGGCTGTGTGCTCCGCTGTGTGTACTGTCAGAATTATGAAGTAGCTCACGCGAGGGCGGGGCAGGCGGTGAGTATATCGCGCCTGGCCGAGATCTTTCTGGAGCTGCAGGCACAGGGTGCCCACAACATCAATCTGGTGACACCTACGCACTATGTCCCGCAGATACGCGCGGCAGCTCTTGAAGCACGGGAAAAGGGACTGGCGATCCCCTTTGTCTTTAACTGCGGAGGCTATGAAAAGGCGGATACGCTTCAGCTTCTGGAAGGTATCGTGGACATTTACCTCACGGATTTCAAGTACATGGACCCGGAGGCGGCACGGCGGTATTCCGGAGCCGGTGACTATCCGGAAAGGGCAAAGGCCGCCCTTGCCGAAATGGTGCGCCAGTGTTCTTCGGCAGAATTTGACGATGAGGGGATCATGCAGAAAGGGGTCATCGTCCGGCACCTGCTGCTGCCCGGCATGGTTAAGAATGGAAAAGCGGTCCTGGACTATCTCTATGGGACATATGGGGATCAGATCTGGGTCAGCCTGATGAATCAATATACCCCCTTTCCCCGGGTAAAGGAACGATATCCGGAAATTGGAAGAAAGGTAACAAAACGGGAATACAGATCTCTCGTGGATCATGCGCTGGATCTGGGCTTTGTGAATGCCTTTATCCAGGAGGGCGGCACGGCGGAGGAAAGCTTTATTCCTGCCTTTGACGGAGAAGGAGTCGTTCCATCGAAAGGAGTTTCACATGAATAAGAAGATTGGATTTATCGGCGCAGGAAATATGGCTTCTGCGATGATGAACGGGATCGTAAAACAGGGGCTTGTGGCCCCGGATCAGATCCTTGCCTCAGACAAATATCAGGAGGCACTGACAAGAGCCAAGGCGCTCGGGATCCCGGTCACCACGGATAATAGCAGGACGGCTGCTTTTGCAGACATTCTGATCCTGGCGGTCAAGCCGATCTATATGGAAGAGGTGATCACGGGGATCCGGGACAGTATCCGGGAGGAGCAGGTGATCGTGACCCTGGCACCGGGCAAGACCATTCAGTGGCTGGAGGCGAACTTTGGAAAACCGGTGCGCCTGGTGCGGACCATGCCGAATACGCCGGCATTTGTGGGCGAGGCGATGGCTGCACTCTGTCCGAACAAAATGGTGACGGAGGAGGATCTTGCTGCGGTGAAGACGATCTTCGAGAGCTTCGGAAAGGCCTCTGTTGTTCCGGAAAACATGATCGATGTGGTAACAGGCGTCAGCGGAAGCTCTCCGGCCTATGTCTTCATGTTTATCGAAGCCCTGGCTGATGCCGCTGTCCTGGAAGGAATGCCCCGTGCCCAGGCCTATGAATTTGCCGCACAGGCGGTGCTGGGAAGCGCAAAGCTGGTGCTGGAAAGCGGAAAACATCCGGGTGAGCTCAAGGACATGGTCTGTTCGCCGGGAGGCACCACCATCGAGGCTGTGCGTGTGCTGGAGGATAGTGGCTTCCGCGGCGCCGTCATAGAAGCCACGAAGGCATGCATCGACAAGGCAAGGGCACTCTAAAGGATGTGCTGCTTTTATCTGGGTATCCACAATTACAGCCACAATGTGGATTGATAAAAAAGCTAATTATTCAGGCATAAAGAAATAGAAAAGAGGGAAATAAAGATGGCAAAGATCTATACCTTTCTGGCAGATGGCTTTGAGGAGATCGAGGCACTTACGCCCATCGATCTGCTGAGAAGAGCAGACAACGAGGTCGTTACGGTCTCAATCATGGGACGCCGGCTGGTCCATGCATCCCATGGGGTAAATATCGAGGCAGATACCCTGTTTGAAGAGGCGGGGGATTTTGCAGACGGGGAACTGTTCATACTGCCCGGCGGCGGCGTCGGGACCCAGAATCTCGGCAGCTGCGAGCCGCTTCTTGCGCTGATCAAAGAAAAATACGCGGCAGGTGTCCGGGTGGCGGCGATCTGTGCGGCACCGTCGATCTTCGGAAAACTTGGCTTCCTGAAGGGCAAAAAGGCCATCGTTTATCCGGGAATGGAGGATACCCTGGAGGGTGCAGAGGTCACGCATGTGCCGGTGGTGACAGACGGCAACGTGACCACGGGAAGAGCCTGCGGGGCAGCATATGATTTTGCCCTGGAGCTGATCCGGCTGATGAACGGAGCGGAGATGGCTGAAAAGATCAAAAAGCAGACCGTATATCCCTATGCGGCGGACAGCCTCTGCTAAAAAAACGGAAGAGCAGAGCGAAAGGCTTTAACCCCCGTCCTGGATGGGGATCTATCGAAAAACAGAACAAAAAAGGCAGCCCAAAGCGGCTGCCTTTTGTCAGCATAAAAATCCGCGCGCGTCCCGTCGACTTCACACCCCAGACGTTACTCCTGCAGTTAACTCAGCCCAGGCACCCTCACGGCACACGAAAGGTTCTGCTTAGTGCTGCTACATTCCTGTCCTGACACGGTTCACAGATTTCCGTTGCGCGAGACCCAGACGTCAACGTCACTTACAGAAGGCAGCTCTACAATGAAAAAGCCTCTGTTCGGCATCACCCCTGCTATAGCGGATTGCAGGTACAGGGCGCCGCTGCATCCCCGGCTGCGCGGATACTGTGAAGTATAATAGCTTACGCAAAAAAAGTCAACAGCGCGTTGTTTTTCTTGTACATCCACCGCTCTTGACTTATAATATTAACCGATTATGTGTAAAAATATGCCCTGCAGCGGGAAGGCCTTTTGGCACAGGAATCTGTGCTGCAAAAAAGGGCAGGAAATATGGAGGACTCGAAGAATGAAAAGAATCGGCATGCTGACGAGCGGCGGTGACTGCCAGGCACTGAATGCCACGATGCGTGGTGTCGTCAAGGGACTGGCGAACAATCTGGATGAGCTGGAAGTCTACGGCTTCATGAACGGCTACAAGGGACTGATCTATGGGGATTACCGCATGCTCACCTCCCATGATTTTTCTGGCATCCTGACCAGAGGCGGCACGATCCTGGGCACATCCCGTCAGCCCTTCAAGCTGATGCGCGAGCCGGATGAAAAGGGCCTGGACAAGGTCGAGGCCATGAAGCAGAACTATCACAAGCTGCGCCTTGACTGCCTGGTCATTCTGGGCGGAAACGGTACCCAGAAGACGGCCAATCTGCTGCGTGAGGAAGGCCTGAATATCATCCATCTGCCGAAGACCATCGATAATGACATTTACGGCACAGACATGACCTTTGGTTTCTACAGCGCCGTGGATATCGCGACAAACACCATCGACTGCATCCATACGACGGCAGCATCCCACAACCGGGTCTTCATCGTCGAGGTCATGGGCCACAAGGTCGGATGGCTGACACTGTACGCCGGCATTGCCAGCGGTGCGGACATCATCCTGATCCCCGAGATCCCCTATGATGAGGCAAAGATCATCGAAGCCATCAACCGCAGGAAGAAACGCGGCAGCGACTTTACGATCCTTGCGGTGGCCGAGGGTGCGATCCCCAAGGAGATTGCGGAGCTTCCCAAAAAGGAAAGAAAAAAGGCCATGGCAGAGATCGCGGAACGCTATCCCTCCATCTCCTACAAGCTGGCTGCCGACATCCAGAAGGAGACCGGCATGGAGCTGCGCGTCACCATCCCGGGTCACATGCAGAGAGGCGGAAGTCCCTGCCCCTACGACCGCGTGCTGGCCACCAGACTTGGCTCGGAGGCCGCAAAGTATATTCTGGATGAAGACTATGGAAACATGGTGGCCATTGTCGATGGCAAGATCAAAAAGGTGCCGCTCGGAGAGGTGGCAGGCCGGCTGAAGACCGTAGATCCGGAATGCCAGGAAATCCGCGACGCAAAGCGTATCGGCATCAGCTTCGGCGACTGAATAAACCACACATAAGGAGTACAGCATGAGCTATACAGCTCTGTACCGGAAGTTCCGTCCCACGACCTTTGAGGAGGTAAAGGGACAGGATCATATCGTCACAACAGTAAAAAATCAGCTGAGAGCCGGAAGGATCGGGCATGCGTACCTGTTCTGCGGAACCAGAGGTACCGGAAAGACCACAGTGGCCAAGATCCTGGCCAGAGCGGTCAACTGCGAGAATCCAAAGGACGGAAGCCCCTGCAATGAGTGCCCCACATGCCGGGCGATTCTCAGCGGGACATCCACCAACGTTATCGAGATCGACGCGGCTTCCAACAACGGCGTGGACAACATCCGCGAGATCCGTGAGGAGGTGCAGTACCGCCCGACCCAGGGAAGGTACAAGGTCTATATCATCGATGAGGTCCACATGCTCTCCCAGGGCGCGTTCAATGCGCTGCTGAAGACCCTGGAGGAGCCCCCGGAATACGTCATCTTTATTCTGGCGACCACAGAGGTCAACAAGATCCCGGTGACCATCCTTTCCCGCTGTCAGCGCTACAATTTTCATCGGATCACCATCGATACCATCGCAGCACGGCTTTCCGAGCTGCTGGAGAGAGAGCAGGTCACTGCCGAGGAAAAGGCAGTCCGCTATGTGGCAAAGGCTGCCGACGGCTCCATGCGAGACGCGCTGAGCCTTCTGGATCAGTGCATTGCCTTTTATCTGGGGCAGGAGCTGACCTACGACAAGGTGCTGGAAGTTCTCGGAACGGTAGACACAGAGGTCTTCAGTACCCTGGTCCGGCGGGTGATAGGGGGCGACGCAGCCTCCGCGGTGCGCATCTTCAACGAGATGGTGCGCGGCGGCAAAGAGGTCGGCCAGTTCGTTTCCGATTTCACCTGGTATCTGCGAAATCTTCTGCTGGTCCAGAACTCTGAGGACCTGGAGGATGTGCTGGATGTCTCAACGGAGAACCTGGCGCAGCTGCGCGAGGAGAGCCGGATGCTGGACGGAAATACGCTGATGCGGTATATCCGCATCCTTTCCGATCTGTCCGGGCAGATCCGCTATGCTGCCCAGAAGCAGATCCTGGTGGAGATGGCTCTGATCCGCCTTTGCAGGCCGCAGATGGATGCCGATCTTTCCGGCGTTCTGGCCCGTGTGCGCGAGCTCGAGCGAAAGCTGGAGGAGGGGATCGTCGTTCGTCAAACCGATGGCATGCCGGAGCAAGGCCAGACGCGGCAGATGGACGGTGCAGCAAAGCCGGGGGCAGGAACACCTCCGCCAAAGGCAGCGCCCGAAGATCTGAAGCGGATTCGCGGACAATGGAGAAAAATCGTCGGCATGACCGGACAGCCGCTGTCCACCTATCTTTCTGCCGCAGTCCCGAAATATGACGGTACAAGCGGCGGCAGCAAGCTGTTCCTGGAGGTGGCAGACCGCCTGAGCCGGGAACAGATCAACGAGCCGGGCAGACTAGCGGAGCTTAGGCAGGTGATCGAATCCCTCACCGGAAAAGACGCCGAGGTCGAAGCTGTCGCGCCGGCAGAGGCGGGAAACCGGCATCTGGCAGACATTCCGGTGGAGGAGCTGCTCGGTGCGGAGATTACGGACTTCCCGTTCGAAGAATACGAAGGCCCTGATGAGGATGATGGGATCTGGTAAGCCCTGTCCCTGTATACTTGGTAAAAGATTCTAAGGAATACCTGCATGCAGCGGATAATTTTTCCGCAGATGTCAATTTACGGTATTCGTCGGTTTGGATAAAATAGAAGAAGGAAAAGTTCACATTTCAGGAGGAGATCCATGGCGAAAAGAGGCGGTTTTTCCGGTATGCCCGGAAACATGAACAATCTGATGAAGCAGGCTCAGCGCATGCAGCGCCAGATGGAAGAGCAGCAGAAGGAGATGGAGACAAAGGAATTCACGGCGACCGTCGGCGGCGGTGCAGTGGAGATCACAGTGACCGGGAAGAAGGAGGTCACAAAGGTCAGGATCGATCCGGAGGCTGTGGATCCGGAGGATGTGGAGACACTCGAGGACATGATCATGGCGGCGGTCAATGACGCCTTCCGCCAGGTAGAGGATGCCCAGGCAGCCCAGATGAGCAAGCTGACCGGCGGCATGGGCGGCCTTGGCGGGATCGGAGGCCTTGGTTTCTGATGGAATATTACAGCACCCATATCGGGAAGCTGATCGAAGAGCTTGGACGGCTTCCCGGCATAGGTCCGAAATCCGCCCAGCGCCTCGCCTTTCACATCATATCGATGCCGGCAGACCAGGTAAAGCAGCTGGCAGATACGATCACGGCGGCAAAGACCAATGTACAGTATTGCCGGATCTGCGGCACGCTTACAGATGCAGAGGTTTGCCCGATCTGTGCCAATCCCGCCAGGGATCACAGGCAGATCATGGTGGTCGAAAATTCGAGGGATCTGGCAGCCTACGAAAAGACGCAGAAATATGAGGGCGTCTACCATGTGCTTCAGGGCGCCATCTCCCCGATGCTGGGAATAGGACCCGACGACATCCGGCTGAAGGAGCTGATGCAGCGGCTGCAGGGGGATGTCGATGAGGTGATCATCGCTACAAATTCAAGCCTTGAAGGCGAGACGACAGCCATGTACATCAGCAAGCTAATCAAGCCTACAGGGATCCGGGTCACCCGCATCGCGAGCGGTGTTCCGGTAGGCGGCGATCTGGAATATATCGATGAAGTGACGCTGCTTCGTGCTCTTCAGGGAAGAACAGAACTATAGAATTCAATTTACATGCAGGAGGCTGAAATGGAAAACTTAGAACTGCAGAAACATGCCAACGAGGTCCGGATCGGGATCATTAAGGCCGTGCATTCAGCAAAGGCCGGACATCCGGGCGGATCTCTCTCCGCAGCAGAGATCTTTACTTATCTATATTTTGAAGAAATGAACATCGATCCGGCAGATCCCAGGAAAGCTGACCGTGACCGGTTTGTACTGTCCAAGGGACACACCGCTCCCGGACTTTATTCCACTCTGGCAGAGAGAGGATACTTCCCGAAGGAGGATCTTCTGGGTCTGCGCCACACCGGACACTATCTCCAGGGACATCCGGATATGAAGCATATCCCCGGCGTGGATATGTCCAGCGGATCTCTGGGTCAGGGCATTTCCGCAGCCTGCGGCATGGCCCTGTCTGCAAAGCTTTCCGGTGATAGCTACAGAGTCTACACCCTGCTGGGCGACGGTGAGATAGAGGAAGGCCAGGTCTGGGAGGCAGCGATGTTTGCCGGCGCCAAGAAGCTGGACAACCTGGTGGTCATCGTGGACAACAATAATCTGCAGATCGACGGACCGATCTCCGAGGTCAACAACCCCTACCCGATCGACAAGAAATTTGATGCATTCAATTTCCATGTGATCAATGTGGCAGACGGCAATGATTTTGACCAGCTCCGCGCAGCCTTTGCAGAGGCACGCACGGTAAAGGGCATGCCCACAGCGATCATCTGCAAGACCCTGAAGGGCAAGGGCGTTTCCTATATGGAGAACAGCGTTGGCTGGCACGGCAAGGCCCCAAATGATGCAGAGTTTGCAGTAGCAATGGAAGATCTGAAGAAAGCAGGTGAAGCATTATGTCAGAAGTAAAAAAGGTTGCAACACGTGAAAGCTATGGCAACGCACTCGTTGAGCTGGGAAAAGAACATGAGGATGTGATCGTTCTGGATGCGGATCTGGCAAATGCGACCAAGACCGGCATCTTCCAGAAGGTTTTCCCCGAGAGACACATTGACTGCGGTATCGCAGAGGCAGATATGATGGGCATTGCTGCAGGTCTTGCGGCCACCGGCAAGGTTCCCTTTGCCAGCTCCTTTGCCATGTTCGCTGCCGGCCGTGCTTTCGAGCAGGTCCGCAACAGCATTGGCTATCCCCATCTGAACGTCAAGATCGGCGCGACACATGCCGGCATCTCTGTCGGTGAGGACGGCGCTTCCCATCAGTGCAACGAGGATATCGCGCTGATGCGGACCATCCCCGGCATGACGATTATCAATCCTTCGGATGATGTAGAGGCACGGGCAGCGGTACATGCTGCATATGAGATGGAGGGACCGGTCTATCTGCGTTTTGGCAGACTTGCCGTTCCGGTGATCAATGACCGTCCGGATTACCATTTCGAGGTCGGCAAGGGCATCGTTCTTCGCGAAGGAAAGGACGTGACCATCATTGCCACCGGCCTGGAGGTCAATTCCGCACTTGAGGCGGCAAAGATGCTCGAAGCGGACAACATTTCCGCAAAGGTCATCAACATTCATACGATCAAGCCTCTGGACAAGGAGCTGATCATCAAGGCTGCACAGGAGACCGGCAAGGTCGTTACGGTAGAAGAGCATTCCGTGATCGGCGGTCTTGGCAGCGCGGTCTGTGAGACGCTCTGCGAGAGCTGCCCGGTCAGAGTTCTCAAGCTCGGCATGCAGGATGTCTTTGGTGAGTCAGGCCCGGCACTGGAGCTTCTGGCAAAATACAACCTGGACGGCGAGGGTGTTTACAAGAGCATCCGCAGCTGGCTCTTATCCGGAGCTGAGGCATAAGCTTTTTTCCGGAACAGCAGACAGGGATAAAGACTGAATAGACTGCTGCGGCAGGTCCGCAGCAGTCTTTGTTCTCCCATTGAAAGAATTCTTTTGCTTTGGGAGAACTGCTTCCTTTTGTGCTTTCCGCCGGACAGACAGGCGTTAAGGGCACCGGAAGCGGAACAAAAATAGAATCACCGGAGAATACGGTACAGAACATGAGCCTGAAAGATTCTTTCTTAAAAAAACTGAATAAAACCAGTCCGGCAGAGGATGATTTCCTGGATGAGGATGACTTCCTGGACGAAGACGAGCTGGATGAGGGCTTTCTGGACGAAGATGATCCGGATGAGGGCGAGATAGAGGAAGATGCAGTCGGTCTGGCCGGGACATTGGATGAGGAAGAGGACGAGCAGGAGAGAATTGCCGGCGGGCAAAAGGGTGCATCACCTGCAGTAAAACCTTCCGCAAAAGTGCCGGATGAAGACGACGAGGATGATTTCTTCGACGAGGACGACGATTGGGACGACGACTGGGACGACTATCTGCTGGATGATGACAGAGACCAGGAGGATGCGCCGGCAGACAAAGCCCACCCTGCAAAAGGGCAGGGGGAGACCGGCACAGCAGGACCAGAAGGCGCGGCAGAGCACGGCAGATCAGAGACTTCGGGAGACACCGATGACAGAGAGCCGGCGGACAAAAAAGGATCCGGCAGAGGCGGGATCCATTTTGACTGGGAGAGCCTGCGTTCTTCCATGGACGAGGATGAGGATACCGATGAGGATGCGGAAGACGGCCCGATCAGTGCGGGAGGCTTCCTGAAAAACTTCCGGAACATCTTCCGGGGCGAATCCATCGACGGGGAAAAGCAGCCGCTTTTCACGCCGCAGGTCCTGACCTATATCATCATCATAGCCGCTGTTTTGATCGGCATGGCCGGGATCATTCTGGGGACCCGTTACTGGAAGTTCCGCGGATATGCGGTCACCGAGACCCGTACAGCCGAGGATACCCGTTCCGCATCCTACTGCAATGCAGACGGAAAGATCCTGCGGTACAGCACGGACGGCGCGTCCCTCTACAAGAGAACGGGCGATGTTATCTGGGATATCAGCTACACCATGGGGGATCCCAACGTGTCGATCTGTGATGACAAGATCGCAATCTATGACCGCAGCGGAGCCAGCATTGTGGTCTGTGATGCAAAAGGTCTGGTGGGGACGGCCGCAACGAGCCTTCCCATTGCCAGGGCAAAGGTCTCCGGGCAGGGCAATGTGGCAGCGATCCTGCAGGATGCTTCCGGCACCTGGGTAAAATATTACAAAGCCGGAGGAGACGAGATCGCGGAGATCAAGACGGCGATCGATGATCCCGGCTATCCGCTGGATCTGGCCATCTCCCGGAACGGGGAGACACTTTGCGTTTCCTATTTAAGTATTTCCGAGACGGGACAGCAGGCAGTGGTGGATATCTACAGCTTTGGCTCTGCCGGACAGAATGCCGTGGACAACCGGATCGGCCATTACACCTACGGGGATATCATCATCCCGGAGGTGGAATTCCTGGATGGTTCTGCTTTTGTGGCGTTCCGTGAGGACGGCTTTTCCGTGTACAGCGGAAGCCGGATGCCGTCGGAGGATGCCAATGTAAAGATCGATCAGGATATCCTGAGCGTATTCCACAACAATCGGCACATCGGCCTGATCGTCCGCGATGAGGAGCAGGGCGGATACCGGATGCTGGTCTATGACAGCAGCGGAAGCCAGGAGATGGACAAGCATTTTGATTTTGTCTATCAGGAGGTGGAGATCACCGGGGATGAGGTCAGCCTGTACAACGGGCAGAACATCTGCCTGATCACTCTGGACGGCGTAGAGAAATTCAACGGCCAGTACAAGGGCAGCCGGCAGGATATTTTTGCCATGGGCAGTCACCGCTATATCGTGGTAAAGGAGACCAGCCTGGAGCTGATCCGCCTGCGGTAAGGGCTGAAAAATAAGGTTTTGCAAAATGCATATCCGCCAGATATGCATTCCTTGCGTTTTAAAAACGTTTATGCTATACTAGGCAAATGGCTGAGCAGAGGAGCTTTTTTGGGCTGCGCAGCAAAGGCGGAACCGTATGACAGACAGAGGAAAAACGACCATTTCCCGGGATCCGCATTCGAATAACGAATCATCAAGGTGTATATATAAGGAGGAATTGACAAGATGAGTGTCAGCGTAGAGAACCTGGAAAACAGCATGGCAAAGCTTACCATCAATGTTTCCGCAGATGAATTTGAGAAAGCCCTTCAGGCTGCATACCTGAGACAGAAGAAGAACATCAGTGTTCCCGGCTTCCGTAAGGGCAAGGTTCCGAGACAGATGGTAGAGAAGATGTATGGTGCCGGCGTATTCTACGAGGACGCTGCCAATGCGATCATTCCGAATGCCTATGAGGAGGCTGCCACCGAGAGCGGCCTGGATATCGTATCTGCTCCGGAGATCGACGTTGTCCAGATCGAGAAGGGCAAAGAGTTTATCTTTACTGCTTCCGTAGCTGTAAAGCCTGAGGTCGAGCTGGGCCAGTACAAGGGCGTAGAGGTTCCGAAGACCGATGTCTCCGTATCCGACGAGGAAGTCGAGGAGGAGATCAAAAAAGAGCAGAACAAGAACAGCCGTGAGGTAACCGTTGAGGATCGTCCGGCCGAGATGGGTGATACTGTCACCATCGATTACGCTGGCGCGATCGACGGCGTTGCTTTTGACGGCGGCACCGCAAACGATCATGATCTGAAGCTTGGCTCCGGCTCCTTTATTCCGGGCTTCGAGGAGCAGCTGGTCGGCGTGAACGCAGGGGAGACCAGACTGGTCAATGTTACCTTCCCGGAGGAGTATCATGCTGAGGATCTGAAGGGTAAGGCTGCTGTCTTTACCTGCACGGTAAAGAAGATCACCGCTACCGAGCTTCCGGAGCTGAACGATGAGTTTGCTCAGGATGTATCCGAGTTTGATACCATGGACGAGTACAGAGCTGATGTCAGAAAGCAGCTCGAGGTCCGCAAGGAGAACGAGGCAAAGCAGGCCCGCCGTGACAATGGCGTGTCCAAGGCTGCCCAGAATGCAACGATCAACATCCCGGCTCCGATGCTGGATACCCGCGCAGCCGAGATGGTCAACAACTTTGCCCGCAGGCTGGAGAGCCAGGGCATGAGCATGGATCAGTATATGAAGTATACCGGCTCCGATATGGCTGGCATGCGCGAGCAGGTAAAGCCGCAGGCTGAGATCCAGATCCGCAACGAGCTTGTTCTGGAGAAGGTTGCCCAGGTGGAAGGCCTGGAGGTCACAGAGGAGGATGTCGAGAACGAGATCGCCGCTATGGCCAAGAGCTACAACATGGACGTCGAGCAGGTGAAGCAGTTCATCGGCGACGCCGAGAAGGAGACCATCAGGAGAGACCTGCTGGTACAGAAGGCCGCTGACTTTATCGGCGAGAACGCAGTTGAGGTCGAGGAAGCGGAGAAAGTAGAGGAATAAAATGCCTTTAGTTCCATATGTCATTGAGCAGACCGGGCATGGTGAGAGAAGCTATGATATCTATTCCCGTCTGCTGAAGGACCGCATCATCTTTTTGGGTGAGGAGGTCACAGACGTTTCAGCAAATCTGATCGTTGCCCAGATGCTTTTCCTGGAGTCCGAGGATCCCTCCAAGGATATTCATCTCTACATCAACAGCCCGGGAGGCTCTGTCACTGCCGGTATGGCGATCTATGACACCATGCAGTACATCAAGTGCGACGTCTCCACCATCTGCCTTGGCATGGCAGCCAGCATGGGCGCCTTCCTGCTTGCAGGAGGAACCAAGGGCAAGCGTCTTGCGCTTCCCAATGCAGAGATCATGATCCATCAGCCCTCCGGCGGAGCCCAGGGCAAGGCCTCCGATATCGAGATCGTGGCGGAGCAGATCCTGAAGATCAAGAGAAAACTGAACGAGATCCTGGCGGCCAATACCGGACAGCCGCTGGAGAAGGTCACCCGTGATACCGAGCTGGACAATTATATGACAGCGGAGGAAGCAATGGCATACGGGCTGATCGATAACGTGATAACAAGCAGATAAGGTTGAAATGCGTAAAGGGTGTTCCAAAAATGCCGCAGGAGAGCAGGTGTTTTTGCAGCGCCCTTTTTCAAGAAAAGCGAGGTAAGAATGGCCGGAAAGAATGACCAGAAAGTCAGATGTTCCTTCTGCGGCAAATCGGAGGATCAGGTGAGAAAACTGATCGCCGGACCCGGAGGGGCCTACATCTGCGACGAATGCATCACGATCTGTGCAGAGATCATCGATGAGGAATTCCGCGAGCCGCTCTCCATGGGCGAGGAGATCAATCTCATGAAGCCGATGGAGATCAGCGAGTTCCTGGACGGATACGTGATCGGACAGACCGATCCAAAGAAGGTGCTGTCTGTTGCTGTTTACAATCATTACAAGAGGATCCTGTCTTCGGCAGTCACCGATGTGGAGCTGCAGAAGAGCAACATCCTCATGCTGGGCCCGACCGGTTCCGGCAAGACGCTGCTGGCCCAGACCCTGGCCAGGATGCTGAACGTACCCTTCGCCATCGCGGATGCCACGACTCTGACAGAGGCCGGCTACGTGGGTGAGGACGTGGAGAACATCCTGCTGAAGCTGATCCAGGCGGCAGATTACGATGTGGAGCGTGCAGAGCACGGTATTGTCTACATCGACGAGATCGACAAGATCACGAGAAAATCTGAGAATCCTTCGATCACCCGTGATGTTTCCGGTGAAGGCGTCCAGCAGGCATTGCTGAAGATGCTTGAGGGCACGGTGGCAAACGTTCCGCCCCAGGGCGGCAGAAAGCACCCGCACCAGGAATTCATCCAGATCGATACGACCAACATCCTCTTTATCTGCGGCGGTGCGTTTGAAGGCCTTGCCTCGATTATCGAGCGGCGCAAGGATACCAAGGGCATCGGTTTTGACGCCGATCTGGGCGTCCGCAAGGAAGAGGAGATCGGTCAAGTCCTCCGGGAGGTCATGCCCGAGGATCTGGTCAAATATGGCCTGATCCCTGAATTTGTCGGCCGTGTGCCGATCGTCGTTACCCTGGACGGACTGGACGAGGAGGCGCTGGTCCGCATCCTGAAGGAGCCCAAAAACTCTCTGGTGAAGCAGTACGCCAAGCTTCTGGAGCTGGACGGCGTGGAGCTTTCCTTTGACGACGATGCTCTGGCAGCCATGGCCAGAAGAGCGATGAAGATCAAGACCGGAGCCAGAGGACTTCGGGCGATCATGGAGCAGACCATGATGGAAGTCATGTATCAGGCTCCTTCCGACAACACGATCCGCGCATGCCGGATCACCTATGACGAGGCCGCCGACCAGCTGAAGCCGGAGCTTACCCATGGGGAGCCCAAGCCTGTGCCGCGGCGGAATATGAAGCCGAAGAAATCGCGGAGCGGGCGGTATCAGCCTGCATAAGACCATCCGGAACAGCCGCGCATCCGGCGCCAGATTGGAGAGCAAATGAGCGAAAATATGCTTGTGCTGCCAGCAGTGGCACTGAGAGGGATCACGATCCTTCCTGATATGGTAATACACTTTGAGGTCAGCCGGCCAAAGTCGATCAATGCGGTCAACGAGGCCATGCTGCGCGATCAGAAGGTCTTTCTGGTCACGCAGAGAGAGACTGCTGTCATGGAGCCGACCCTGGACGATCTTTATACGGTGGGGACGATCTCAGTGATCAAGCAGGTGGTCAAGCTTCCCAAGGGCGTTCTGCGCATTCTGGCGGAGGGCATTGAGCGGGCGGAGCTTTTGGATTTCACAGAGTCCGAATCGCTGCTGCGTGCAGAGATCCGCACCTTTGACCGGGATGCCATGCCGCCGATCGATGCGATCCACCGGAAAGCCATGCTCGACAATCTCCGCGACCTGTTCCGGAATTATTCCACTACGGTCCAGAAGGTCAGCCGGGAGCTGCAGGGGCAGTTCCTGGATATCGACGATCTGGAATACATGGTGGATCAGATCTGCATCAACCTGACCGTCTCCTACAAGCAGCAGCAAAGGCTCCTGTCCGCCGCAGACCTGGCGGAGCGATATATGGTTCTTTGCGAGATGCTGGAAAACGAGATGGAGGTCTGGAATATCCGCGCCGAGCTGCAGACCGCAGTGCAGGCCCGGATCGACAAAAATCAGAGGGAGTATATCCTGCGGGAGCAGCTGAAAGAGATCCGGGAGGAGCTGGGCGACGACAACGTCCAGTCGGATATCGACCGTTTCCGGGAAAAAACAGCGGCCCTGAAGGCCCCGAAGGAGGTAAAGGATACCCTTTACGAGGAGATCCGGCGCTTTGAGAATGTGGTCGGCAATCCTTCGGAAAGCGGTGTGATCCGTGGGTATATCGAGACGCTGCTTGGCCTGCCCTGGGACAAGATGACCAGGGATAACCGGAACATCAGCAAGGCCAGAGCGGTGCTGGAGGCAGATCATTATGGTCTGGAAAAGGTAAAGGAGCGTATCCTGGAGTATCTGGCCGTCCGTCTGGCGACCAGCAAGGGCGATGCGCCGATCCTGTGTCTGGTGGGGCCTCCGGGAACCGGCAAGACATCGATCTCCAAGTCCATCGCAAAGGCTCTGAACAAGAATTATGTGCGTATCAGCCTTGGCGGTGTGCGCGATGAGGCGGAGATCCGCGGTCACAGGCGCACCTATATCGGCGCCATGCCCGGAAGGATCGCCCAGGGACTGCATCAGGCAAAGGCAAAGAATCCGCTGATGCTTCTCGATGAGATCGACAAGACGAGCAGCGACTACCGGGGCGATATCGCATCTGCCCTTCTGGAGGTGCTCGATCCCGAGGAAAACAGCCATTTTGCCGACCATTATGTGGAGGTGCCCATCGACCTGTCCGAGGTGCTTTTTATTGCCACGGCCAACGATGTGCAGGGCATCCCGCGGCCGCTTCTTGACCGCATGGAGCTCATCGAGATCAACAGCTATACCGAGAACGAGAAGCTTCACATTGCAAAGGAACACCTGATTCCCAAGCAGATCCGGGCAAACGGGCTGAAGCCGGGACAGATCTCGATCGCCGATGATGCCATCGAGGCGATCACGACAAAATATACAAAGGAAGCCGGCGTTCGTTCGCTGGAGCGCCAGATCAGCCGGATCTGCCGCAAAACGGCTCTGCAGATCCAGGAAAAGGGTGAAAAGACCGTTGCTGTTACGGCGGAAAACCTGGCGGATTTCCTGGGCAGAGGACGCTACAGCGTCAATATGGCCAACCCGAAGCCGGAGATCGGCATCACCCGGGGCCTTGCCTGGACCAGCGTCGGCGGCGATACCCTGGAGATCGAGGTCAACATCATGCCCGGCAAGGGTGAGTTCATGCTGACCGGACAGCTGGGCGATGTCATGAAGGAATCCGCCCAGACCGGTATCAGCTATATCAGGTCCGTGGCATCCGATTACGGCATCGAGGATGACTTCTTCCGGAAAAACGACATCCATATCCATATCCCGGAGGGCGCGGTGCCGAAGGACGGCCCCTCTGCCGGAATCACGATGGCGACCGCCATGCTGTCCGCAGTCACCAGGACACCTGTGCGCGCAGACGTGGCGATGACCGGCGAGATCACCCTGCGGGGACGTGTCCTGCCGATCGGCGGCCTGAAGGAAAAGCTTCTGGCAGCAAAGAAGGCCGGAATCACCACCGTTCTTGTGCCCGAGCGCAACCGCCCGGATGTGGCCGAGATGGATGCAGAGATCACGGACGGACTGGAGATCCTGTACGTGGAGACCATGGCAGAAGTGCTGAAGACAGCCTTTGTTGCCGGTTAGACCATCATACGAGAAGGACGAAAAATACATGATCATAAAATCAGCTTCTCTGGACATCGTCTGCGGGGTGACGAGCACCCTGCCGGATACCGGCCGGCCGGAGATCGCCTTTGCGGGAAAATCCAACGTCGGGAAATCCTCGCTGATCAACGGTCTGATGAACCGGAAGGCGCTGGCAAGGACGAGCGCGCAGCCGGGGAAGACACAGACCATCAATTTCTATCTGGTAAACGAGACGTTCTACCTGGTGGACCTGCCCGGCTACGGATATACGACAGCATCTGTGGCCGTACGGGAATCCTGGGGCAGGATGATCGAGGAATATCTGCACACCTCAGAGAACCTGAAGGCGGTATTTTTGCTGCTGGATATCCGGCACGAGCCATCCGCCAACGATGTGCAGATGTATAACTGGATCCTGGAGATGGGATATCAGCCGGTCATCATCGCTACAAAACTTGACAAGATCAAAAGAAGCCAGGTGCAAAAGCAGCTGAAGCTGATCCGCACCACCCTCGGCATGAGTGCCGCCGAGGGCCGCATCTTTCCCTATTCGGCCCAGACAAAGGACGGAAGAGACCAGATCTGGGACTATATGGAGACGCTGCTCTGAGCCGGGCAGCAGCCGGGAAAAGAGCAGTACGGCCAGCAGAGACCGGAAAGCAAAAGAGGACAGGTACGCATGAGTATCATAAAAACCGATAAGGTCAGTTTCGATTATCTCATCTATGGCGACGAGGGACAGGAGCCCGAGGTCAACCATGCGGTGATCAACGTCAGCATTGATGTGCGCCCGGGCAAGTTTATCGCCATCCTGGGCCACAACGGCAGCGGCAAGTCGACATTTGCAAAGCATCTGAATGCCCTGCTTCTGCCGACGGAAGGAACCGTGTGGGTGAACGGCATCGACACGAAGGACGAATCCAGAACACTGGAGATCCGTCAGAGTGCAGGCATGGTCTTCCAGAATCCCGACAACCAGATCGTTGCCTCCGTGGTGGAGGAGGACGTGGGATTTGGCCCTGAAAATATGGGCGTTCCCACCGAGAAGATCTGGAAACGGGTGGATGAAGCCCTGCAGAAGACCGGAATGACAGCCTACCGCCAGCATTCCCCGAACCGGCTTTCCGGCGGACAGAAGCAGCGGGTGGCGATCGCCGGTGTCATGGCCATGCGGCCCAAATGCATCGTCATGGACGAGCCGACCGCCATGCTGGATCCCAACGGCCGGAAAGAGGTGCTGGAGGCGGTGCGTGAGCTGAACAAGGCCGAGGGCGTCACCGTTATCCTGATCACCCACTATATGGAGGAGGTCATCGGTGCGGATCACATCTTTGTCATGAATGACGGAGAGGTGGTCATGGAGGGCAATCCCCGGATGATCTTTTCCCAGGTCGAAAAGCTGCAGGAGCTTCGGCTGGACGTCCCCCATGTGACCCAGCTGGCGTATGCGCTGAAAAAAGAAGGCCTGGATATCCCGGACGGGATCCTTACGACCGATGAACTGGCAGATGCGCTGATGCGCATCAGAAAAGAGTGACTATGTCGATCCGATTAGAGCACGTGACCTATACATACAGCCCAGGCACAGCATACGAGATGCATGCCCTGCGCGACGTTTCCCTGGAGATCCCAAAAGGGCAGTTCGTCGGCATCATCGGCCATACCGGCAGCGGAAAATCAACGCTGATCCAGCATTTCAACGGCCTGATGAAGCCCACCAGCGGACATGTCTTCTACGATGGCGAGGATATCTGGGGCGAAAAGTATGACCGCAGAAAGCTGCGGTTCCATGTGGGGCTGGTCTTCCAGTATCCGGAATATCAGCTGTTCGAGACCGACGTGATCACCGATGTGTGCTTCGGCCCGAAGAACCAGGGCCTTTCGCCGGACGAATGCCGGGAGCGGGCCGTGGAAGCCCTCCGGATCGTCGGCATCAAGGAGAAAAATTTCAAAAAGTCGCCCTTCGAGCTGTCCGGCGGCCAGAAGAGAAGAGTTGCCATTGCCGGTGTGCTGGCCATGAACCCGGATATGCTGGTGCTGGATGAGCCCACGGCAGGACTGGATCCTAAGGGGCGCGACGAGATCCTGGACCGGCTTTCTGTCCTGCAGGAGGAGCGGAAGATCACCATCGCGCTGGTCTCCCACAGCATGGAGGATGTCGCCCGATATGTCGAGCGGCTCATCGTAATGAACAAAGGTGAGAAAGCCTTCGACGATACCCCGCGCAATGTATTTGCTCATTACAAAGAGCTGGAGGAGATGGGCCTTGCCGCGCCGCAGATGACCTACATCATGCATGCACTGGCTGAGCGCGGGCTGAAGGTGGATACGCAGGCGACAACGATCGAGGAAGCAAAGCGCTCTATTCTGCAGGCGCTGGAAGGATGATAAAGAGGTCATGATAAGAGATATTACAATCGGCCAGTACTATCCTGCAGATTCCATTCTGCACAGACTGGACCCAAGAGTAAAATTTATCGGGACGGTCGTCTACATCGCTTCCCTGTTTATCTTCCGGTCCTGGGGCTATGTTCTGGGAGCCATATTTCTGATCAGCATGATCAGCCTGTCCAAGGTGCCGTTTTCCTTCATGGTGAAGGGCCTCAAGGCGGTCTGGATCCTGCTCGTCTTTACCATGGTTCTGAACATGTTTCTGACCCAGGGTGAGGTGATCTGGTCCTGGGGCATGCTTAAAATAACACGGGAAGGCATCCAGACCGCCGCAAAAATGGCGATCCGGCTGGTCTTCCTGATCATTGGCGCATCCCTCATGACGCTGACCACCACGCCAAACAAGCTGACAGACGGCATGGAATCTCTGTTTGGCCCCTTAAAGAAGATCGGTGTGCCCGTGCATGAGATCGCCATGATGATGTCCATCGCCCTCAGGTTTATTCCGATCCTGATGGAGGAGACGGACAAGATCATGAAGGCCCAGATGGCAAGGGGAGCCGACTTTGAGAGCGGCGGCCTGCTGAAAAGGGTAAGAGCCATGGTGCCGCTCCTTGTGCCGCTGTTTGTCTCTGCTTTCCGCAGAGCCAATGATCTGGCTCTTGCCATGGAAGCCAGATGCTATCATGGCGGAGACGGCCGCACGCAGATGAAGCCGCTTCGGTATGAGCGAAGAGACTGGATCGCCTACCTGATCCTGGCACTCTACCTTGGCGCATCGATCGCGATCCGGGTGATTTTTAAATGGTAACGATCTGTCAGGGAGAGCAGCCATGAAGCGAGTCATGCTTAAGGTAGCCTATGACGGCACCAATTATTGCGGCTGGCAGGTCCAGCCAAACGGGATCACGGTGCAGCAGGTTCTCAATGAATGCCTGACCGAATTCTGCGGTGAGCCTATCCACACGATCGGTGCCTCCCGCACCGATGCCGGCGTTCATGCCAGGGGAAATGTGGCTGTTTTCGATACCGCCATGCGGATGCCTGGAGACAAGTTCTCCTTTGCGTTAAATACAAGATTGCCTGGAGATATCCGTATCGATGGCTCAAGGGAAGTCCCTGCAGATTTTCATCCCCGGTTTACAGATACGGTCAAGACCTACGAATACCGGATCCTGAACCGGCAGTTCCCGGATCCGACCAGACGCATCGGCAGTTTTTTCACCTATTATTCCATGGATATCGAGCGGATGCAGGCGGCTCTGCCGTATTTGATCGGTGAGCATGATTTCCGCAGCTTTCAGGCATCCGGCGATATCGATCCGGCCAGAAGCACCGTCCGCACGGTGTACAGCGCAACGATCGGCAGGGAGGAGGATATGATCACCTTCCGCATTCAGGGAAACGGCTTTCTCTACCATATGGTGCGGATCATTGCCGGGACACTGATGGAGATCGGAAACGCGCGGCGGGAGCCGGAGGATATGGGCCGGATCATCGAGGCCAGAGACCGCAGCGCGGCGGGAGATACAGCGCCGGCCTGCGGGCTGACTCTTCTGGAGATCCGTTATCCTGCCTGGGGATTCTAAAAAACGAGGCGGCAGGTATCTTCAGGCTGGAGAAATGGCAGATGATCCCGCACTGGCCGCGCCTTGCCAGGAAAGCTGCATCGATCTAAAAACAACAGGGAAAAACCTTGGAAGACATGCGATTTTGTGCTTGACAGCAGGAGGTCAATCTCCTATAATAATCGGGTGTGACGGCAGGAGTGCGTCCAAATTCCGCCTTCCCATCGGGAAATGGATGGCAGCTGCTTCATATAAAGATATTCAAGTCAAAAGCCCTGATGAGGATATCACTCCGGTGCCAAGGCCATCCGGACAGTGGCCAAAGTACCAAACGAAAAAAGAAAGAATCACAGGGAGGAAGTTCCCGAACTGTGTGAGATTCATGCAGGAGGTTATAACCATGAAGACATATATGGCGAATCCGGATCAGTTAGAGAAGAAATGGTACGTCGTTGATGCATCCGGAAAGACCCTTGGACGTCTTGCATCTGAGGTTGCTAAGGTCCTGAGAGGCAAGAACAAACCGGAGTTTACACCCTTTGTTGATACCGGCGATTATGTGATCGTCGTCAATTGTGAGAAGATCAAAGTCACAGGCAAGAAGCTGGATCAGAAGGTCTACTACAGACATTCTGAGTATGTCGGAAGCCTGAAGGAGACTACCCTCAAGGAAATGCTGGCAAAGCATCCCGAGAGAGTGATCAAGTTGGCCGTTCAGGGCATGCTCCCGAAGGGACCTCTTGGAAGACAGATGCTGACAAAACTTCACGTGTACGCTGGCGCAGAGCATCCGCATGCCGCTCAGAAACCGGAAGAGCTTACATTCTAAGGAGGTAGAGAATCATGGCTAGCGCAAGATATTATGGAACCGGAAGAAGAAAAAAATCCGTAGCAAGAGTGTATCTTGTACCGGGCACCGGCAAGATCACTGTCAATAAGAGAGACATCGACGACTACTTCGGCCTGGAGACCCTGAAGGTTATCATCCGTCAGCCGCTGGTAGCTACCGACAACGTAGACAAGTTTGACGTACTGGTTAATGTTGTGGGCGGCGGCCTTACCGGACAGGCAGGTGCGATCCGTCACGGTATCGCTCGTGCACTGCTTGAGGCAGATGCTGATTACAGACCGGCTCTGAAGTCCGCTGGATTCCTTACCCGTGATCCGCGTATGAAAGAGCGTAAGAAGTACGGCCTGAAGGCCGCACGTCGTGCGCCTCAGTTCAGCAAGCGCTGATCAGACCCAACAAGAGTCGAAAAACCCCGGAAATACGCCATTTCCGGGGTTTTTTATGCCCGTGAATCTTTGACGGTTTTTGATGGCGAATCAGGGATTTTATCGGGGATTTAGTAGTTAATACTGAGACAATAGTTAATGAATGAGACAAAAAATCGAAAATGAGCGAACGTAAGAAGTCTGCTTACTCCCATTTTCGATGATGATACTTAAGACATCAGTAATTGTCTCAGACCACGGTGAACTCATATTTCGGAGACGCAGGAACGTTTAACGGATTCTGATGGAATCTGCACATTCGTATCCTTCTTTATCCGTTTTGAGACGTTCAGCAGAAAGCTCTTCTGCCGGGCGTCTTTTTCTTTTCAGAAGAACAAGCCTCCTTACATAGCCCGGTGACTGTTTAACAACGGTGACCGGGCTTTTTCTTTTCTGCAGGCTCTGCAGAACCATCATAGGAAAACAAAGGAGGATAAAACGATGGCAAGAGAAACGATCATAATCGACGGCGTGCGTTA
>OCTX014528366.1_pt1 | contig 31386 bp, 27 predicted proteins | sample 1539691 | NCBI WGS metagenome assembly OCTX01 (sample SAMN02144231, study PRJEB22623) | gut metagenome | biome: sheep rumen | host: Ovis aries | place: New Zealand
AACGAAATTAACCAATATATCGAATCCTATCAATGCATCGAAGATGCAACGAATGTTGACGAATGCAGCGATTCGAATGATTCGTTGGCCACTTGAGGCCATTCGCTACTGCCATGGGTGTATTCGGAAAATTCGCTTTATTCGTTGTTGTAGAGATGTCGTAGTCGGGCATCTCTACTCCCGAAACTTCAGTAACATAAGTTAAATAAAACAATAAAATGCCGCTGTTTCTTCGCAATTAGCCATTTATTGAGTAATTTTGCACCCTGTCTGAGCTTGATTGGACTATTCGACAAGCAGAAATGAGAACGAAATCAATCATATTCTTGTTGCTGTCGGCCTTCATCTTCGTGATGGCCGACGCAAGCATCAGTTTCTTTTCCTCCAAGGGGGGAAACGGAACTTTCGGCGATTTCGCTCCCCAGGACACCACCGAAATGCCTTCGCTGGACGACATGCTCGACAAATATAAAAAGGAGCAGCCGCTGCGCGACTCGCTCGGTGCGCTGGAGTCGTTGCCCCTGGCCGACTCGCTGAGCACCGACAGCACCGGCACCGCCGACAAACAGGAAACAACCAGCGTCCGCGAAGAAGCGAGCACCCCTCTGCAGGGTGCCGACTCGCTGCGCAGCGCCATAGAACGCCACAACAAGGCCATTGAGGACTCCATCCGCCAGGACAGCATCAACCGCAAGAAATCGAACGGCATAGAGTCGCCCATTGAATACACAGCCAAGGACTCGGTGGTCTATCTGGCAGGATCGAAGACGGCCTACCTCTACGGCGAATCCACCGTGAAGTACCAGAACATGGACTTGGCCAGCGACCGCATCCAGCTGAGTCTGGACAGCAACCTGGTGAGGGCCACGGGATCGGCCGACACGCTGGGCAACATCATCGGCAAGCCTGTGTTCAAGATGGGAAGCGACACCTACGAAAACGACACCATGGCCTTCAACATGAAGAGCAAGAAGGGCGTCATCCACAATGTCTATACACAGCAGGAGGATGGATTCCTCACCAGCGAGAAGGCCAAGCGAACCAACGACGGCGTGATGTATCTGCAGCACGGACGCTACACCACGTGCGACCAGCCCCACCCCGACTTCTACATCGCCCTGTCGCGGGCGAGAGTGCGCCCCGGCAAAGACGTAGTGTTCGGTCCGGCCCACCTGGTGGTGTGCGACGTGCCACTGCCGCTGGCCATACCTTACGGTTTCTTCCCCTTCACCAAGAACTACAGCAGCGGATTCATCATGCCCACCTACGGCGACGAGAGCGCCCGCGGATTCTATCTGCGCGATGGCGGCTACTACTTCGCCATCAGCGACAAGATGGACCTCAAGGTGCTGGGCGAAATCTACACCAAAGGCTCGTGGGGAATCTCGCTGGCCAGCAACTACTACAAGCGCTACAAGTACAGGGGCAGTTTCCTCTTCACATACCAGGACACCCAGAACGGCGACAAAGGCATGCCCGACTTCACGAGGGAGGAGAGCTTCAAACTGGTGTGGACCCACAGCCAAGACTCAAAGGCCAACCCGTACCACTCGCTCACGGCCAACGTGAACTTCGCCACATCGAGCTTCGAGCAGAACAACCTGGCGAGCATGTACAACCCGCAGGCCAGGACACAGAGCACCAGAACGTCGAGTGTCAACTTCAACACCAACTTCTCGAGCATCGGCTTGACGATGAACGCCACCATGAACATCATGCAGAACATGCGCGACTCGTCGATCACCATGACGCTGCCCGACATCAACTACAGCATCTCCCGATTCAACCCCTTCAAGCGCAAGCATGCCGCCGGTTCGGAACGGTGGTACGAGAAGATAGCCGTTCAGTACAACGGACAAATCAGCAACTCCATCCACACTCTGGAGAGCAAGCTGCTGCACTCCAACCTCATCAAGGACTGGCGAAACGGCATACAGCACAGGCTCAACATCAACGGCCCGTTCACCCTGTTCAAATACTTCACCATCACGCCGGGATTCGACCTGACCGACCGCATGTACACCAGTAAAATCTTGAAAAAATGGGACGAGGTTCACCAACGCGAGGTGTCGGACACGGTCTATGGCTTCAACAACGTCTATGACTGGAACCTGAACCTGTCGGCAACAACCACCATCTACGGTTTCTGGACGCCCATACGCAAAATCTTCGGCAACAAGGTGCAGACCATCCGCCACGTGCTCACGCCCACCATTTCGTACGGCTACCACCCCGACTTCGGTGCCTCGCGCTACGGATACTGGGACACTTACCTGAGAACCGACGAGAACGGCAACGTGTCGCTCGTGCAGTATTCGCCCTACAGCAATATGCTCTTCGGCGGGCCCGGCAGGGGACGTTCGGGAACCGTGACGCTGAACGTTTCGAACAACCTGGAAATGAAGGTGCTCTCGGACAAAGACACCACGGGCATCAAGAAGGTGAGCCTCATCGACGAACTGGGAGCCTCGATGACCTACAACATGGCCGACAAGACACGACCCTGGGGCGACCTCAACACCAACATCCGACTGAAAATCACCAAGAGCTACACCTTCAACATGCACGCCGTGTTCAGCACATACGCCTACGAACTGGACAGAGACGGCAAACCGTACCTGAGCAACCACACCGAGTACAGCAAGGGACGATTCGGACGATTCCAGGGATTCACACAGACCTTCTCGTACGAGTTGAACCCGGAGAAGATAAAAAGATGGTTCAGCGGAGAAAGCAAGGAAGACGAAAAAGAAACGAAAGACAGCAACGAGGAGGATGAAAACGACTTCAGCGACGAGCCCAACATCGACGACAAGATGGTGAGGGGAATGAACGGAGGCAACAAAAGCAGCAACGAAGAAATGGCCGAAACAGACGCCGACGGATACATGAGCTTCAAAATGCCCTGGTCGCTCAGTTTCGGATACAGTTTGAGCATGCGCGAAAACACTGCGGGTGAGTTCAACAAGAAAACCATGCGCTACCCCTACAAATTCACGCACACATTCAACTGCACGGGATTCCTCAGGCTGAGCGACGGCTGGAACATCAACTTCAGCACGGGCTACGACTTCGAAAACCACTCAATGTCGATGACCAGGGCTGCGCTCAACCGCGACCTCCACTGTTTCAACATGAGCTGCGAGGTGGTGCTGGCCCCCTATACAAGCTACAACTTCTCGTTCAGATGCAACGCCGCCACACTGACCGACGCCCTGAAGTACGACAAGCGCTCGGGGTCCACCAACTCCGTGCAGTGGTACTAGAGCAAGAGGAACAAAAGGACAGGAAGACATAACACGAGAATCCCCGGATGCTCACGCACCCGGGGATTCTCTTTTTCAAATAAAAATCTAACAATCACACAATTTAAATATCACATTTTTTGCTAAGGTATGGTTTCTTGAAAAGGTTTACCCAACGGTGATCTGTCGAGCCACCTTCACTTCCTCCTTCATGATTTTGGGCAGGTCAACGGTTAGTACGCCGTCGGCCACACTGGCTGCAATCTTCTCCTTGTCAACGTCGTCTGGCAAAATGAGCGTCTGCTCGAACTTCGAGTAAGAGAACTCGCGGCGCAGATAGCGAGCCTTCTTGTCCTCCTCTTTCTTTTCCTGCTTGCTCTCCATCTTGATGACCAGATTGCCCTCGTGGTCGATGTTCACGTTGAAGTCTTCCTTCTTCATGCCCGGAGCAGCCAGCTCCACCTTATATTCTTTTTCGTTTTCAATCACATTGATGGCGGGAGCCGTGGCATTGGCCTTCGGCATGTAGTCCATGTTCAGCAAATCGTTAAACACTTCGGGTAACCATGAATTTCTACGCATTGTCGGATACAACATAATCTTTACCTCCTGATTTTTATGGTTTTAATGGTTAAACTTTTGTTTTGTCTGTGTTTCCCCTCGGCCCATGGCCTCGGGGGCGAGGCCTCGGTCAGCTTTTGCTGCTTCGGCCATTCACTTTTAGGTATTGCAACTTACATACCAAAGCCCAAACACACGACAAAATGACACAAATACATGACAAACTGGCCGAAAACAGCATTCCGTTGCAGAAAAAAAGCAGAAAATCAAAAAAACATGCTCCAAAAAGGGGAAAAAAGCACAGCTCAACCGTTATATAAATAAAGAAGATGGACAAAAGCACCAACATAGAACAATTGTTCCGCAAACACTACCACGGACTGCTGCGCACGGCAAAGACACTGCTGCACGACGAAAAGGACAGCGAGGATGCCGTGAGCGACGTGTTTGCCAAGATTGCAGAGCATGGCGACAGGCTGCCCGAGAGACAGCCCGAACGCTATCTGGCTGCCAGTGTGCGCAATCGCTGTCTGGACATGATTGAGCACATGAACGTGCGGAAAAGGGTAGAACGGGGACTCACGCTCAATGCCTCGCCCACCCTGGTGCCTCGCGAAGAACAGGAAAACTGCGCCGAGGCGATGCTCTGTTATGCCGAGGAACATTTCACCCCGCTCATGTGGAACGTGTTCAGGCTGCGGTTCGACGAGTTGTTGGGCTACAAGGAGATTGCCACCCAACTGGACATCAGCGAGCGAACGGTTTATCAGCAACTGAGCAGGGCGCTGGTGGCTCTGAGAAAACAATTCAACGACAAGACATAAAAAAAGGAAGAGAACAATGCATAGCGAAATGGACAAACTGGAACAACTGCTCCACATGACAGAGCACCCGGAGGAATACACCGACGAACAGCTGGAGAGCATGCTCGCCGACGAGGAGATGCGCGCATACTACGAGCTGACGGCCATGGCGCGCAACGGATTTGAAGCGAGGAAAGCCCGCACAGCCGCAGAAACAACCGACAGAGCGCCCCTGCGTGCAACGGCGCATAGCCAAGAGCAGCAGGCATCGGATTCGCAACATAAACAGCGGGCACAGACTCGCCCCCTGTGGCAGCGAGCGGCGGCTGCCGTGGCTGTGGCTCTGGTGGTTTCGGGCATAGCACTGGCCGCCATTTTCATGAACCGACAACAACCAACAGCTGCACCGACCATCGCCAGTAGGCCGGCAGCCACCAACCAACAGCCACCAACCATCAGCCCACAGGCGCCACGGACGGAACAGCAGCTGGTGATGTTTGAAGACGCCGAGCTGCAAACCATTCTGCAGCAGGTGGGCGACTACTACCAGAAGAACGTGGTGTTCAGCAACGACTCCACGCGCCACATACGCCTTTACATCAAGTGGAACAAGGCCGAAAGCGCCAACGAAATGATTGAACGACTCAACAACTTTGAGAAAGTAAACATCAAGATGGATGGCAACGACATCGTTTCTGAATAAGACACGGACCATAAAGAGGCTGCTGATGCTGACAACCATGCTGCTGGCCGCAGCCACGGTCAGCGCGCAGCGCGTGAGCTGCACGTTCAACAACGTGTCGCTCTCTGAGGCACTCATTGCGCTGAACAAAAGCACCAGCAAATACGAAATCAGCTTCATCTACGACGAGCTGGAAGACTTCACCGTCACCACCGAGATACGCAACAAGTCCATTCCGCAGGCCATCCAGCAACTCATAGGATTCTACCCCGTAAAAGCCACCCGAAACCACAAGAACGAGATTTTCGTGGAATGTACCCAGAAGGCGGCCACGAAACTCATCGGACGTTTGGTTGACAGCACCAACGCCCCCATCGCCTATGCCACCATCATGCTCGCCACACCCACGGACACTGCCTACATCACATCGGGCGTGAGCAACGCCAGCGGAGCCTTCGTCATTCCCTGCCAGCAGACCGACGTGCTGGCACGCATCAGCTGCATTGGCTACAAAACCCTCTACAGGCGGCTGCGCACAGGAAAAGTGGGCAACATCAGAATGAGCGAAGAAACACAACACCTAAACAACATCACCGTCAGGGGCAACCACCCGCTGGTGACACACACCGAAAACAAAACCATCTTCCACACTGACCAAATGCTCGGCAGCGAGGGCATGAATGCATACGACATACTGAGATACCTGCCCCGCGTCATGGTCAGAACTGACGGAACCATTCTCTACAGCGGCGCTCTGGCCACCCTCTACGTGAACGAACGCAAACTGCAACCCAACGAGGCCTCGGCCTACCTGCAGAGCCTCAATGCCAGCGACATAGAGCGGATAGAGCTGCAACAGACACGCAGTTCGGAGAACAGCGCACAGGCTCCGGGAGGAATCATCAGCATTTTCACCAAACACAAACTGGGACTGGACGGAACGGCCAGCATCTCGGGACAGAAAATGGAAGGAACGGACTTTGGACTGCACCCCATGGCGAATGCTTACTTCGGCACCACGCGGTGGAACATCTACGGAGCCTACGACTTCCGCCGCGACAAATTCCACTCGGACACGCAGATTGACTATACCGACTACACTGAACGGATGAAACGCAAGGCCGACTCGCCCGACGAGGACACTGGCGACGCCATCCACAACTACAAAGTGGGAGCCACCGCACTGCTGGACCGACAAGGAAAAAACACGCTGGAGGCCGAAGTGAACGGCAACCACCTGAACCAGGACGCAAGAGGACTGGGCGAACTGGCCATCGAAAACATCTACAACGTACGCCAGAAAGGCATCTTCGTGCAGCGCAACCGCACATCGTCGAGCTTCATGAATGCCGCCGCCAGCTACCGCCACACACTGGACGAGAACGACAGCTACGTCAGGCTGCTGGCCAACTACAACTACAAGCACGCCAAGATTGAAAACTTCCTGTATGCAGACTACGGCAGGAAAGAAATGCTCAACATGTACGAGTACAACATGGCCAACTCGAACACCAACAACTTCTCGCTGTGTCTGGACGTGCGCCGCAACTATGCCAACATGGGGAGCCTGAGGTGGGGAGCCGCCTACGAGATGAGCCGCCGCAAGCACGGGCAGGACAGAAGATACGAGGACAACAAAACGACGGAAGTGCCCATACACGAAATCTACTTGGAGTTTGTCAAAGGCACTTCCATAATTACCGAACCGCAGGCCGAATGGCACTGGAAGGTAACCGAGGACATTGCCTCGGCCTACGCAGGATTCACCCACCAGTGGGCCAACCATCTGTTTCTGTACTCCAGCCTCCGCATGGAATACAGTGTAGTGGCCGGCACCGACCCGCAATTCAAAATCCATCGCTACAAACATCGCCGACTAGACCCTATACCTTATATATATGTTTCCTACAAGACGCCACAGCGCATCAACTACGCACTGACCTACACACGCTCACTCATACGCCCAACGTTCAACCAGCTGACACAGTACCGCATACGCCGCAACGACTTCATGGTGGACTGCGGCAACACATCGCTCGACTGCCAAACCACCGACCGGCTGAAACTGTCGGCCGACTACGGGCCCCACAGTTTGGCGGCCACCTACAGCTACAGTGCCGACGCCATCATTGAGGACCACGTGCAACGCAACGGTCAGGACTACCACATGAGCACCAACAACAGCATCGTCAACCAATGGGCCATCGACTATGCCTACACCAGCAAGCCTCTGCGGTGGTGGCAAACAAACTGTTACGTGCAAGGCCAGTACACCTATCTGCCCCACAGCACGAACCGCACAAAACAGCTCAGTCTGATTGTCTCTGCCTCCAACGACTTTGCACTGGGCTGGCTGGGCAACGTCGCCATAGAGCTGTTTGCCAACACGCCCACCATCTACGGAAATGCCTACATTCGGGGAACGTGGAAAACCGACATCAGCTACAAAAAGAGTTTCCTGAACGAAACGCTCACACTGAAACTGAGCGCACAGGATGTCTTCAACTCGCTGAAAACCGACATCCACGTACACAAGGCAGAACTCGACTACCACATCCGCCAGAAAAACCCCACACGCGCCATTATGGCCACCCTCACCTGGAACTTCAGAAACAAGCAGAACGTGCGCAGCCACCAGATGGAGAACCCCAACGAAACCAAGAAACGACTGTAACATTTTGGAGTATTTCACATAATAAAATTTCCAATATGGCGTTTGATAAAAGTGTAGGAATCAACTAGAAAGTATTCACCAACATTTTCATCAGACAACGAACAAAAAATGAAGAAAGCACTCCTCTGCCTCGTGCTGCTCATGGCAACATGCCTCAGCACCAAGGCTCAATATCAGAAAGGCGACCTGTTTCTCTATCCGCGCATAGGCTTCGCCCTGGCAAATGTTTCGCAACAGGAACTGTACTACACCATTGGCAACGGAAGCCAAAAGTCAAAAATGAAACATGGACTGGCGGCTGGCATCGAGGCCGAAGCTTTTGTGAGCAACACCTTCAGCATCAGCGCCGGACTTTTCTACACCAACCAGGGGTACCGATACCCCGACTGGGCCGAGGAGGACAAAACGGAAAGGACTTTTTCGCATTTTGACGATATCCACACCACCATGCACTACGTCAGCTTGCCCGTTCTGTTCAACGGCTATTTGGCCGACGGACTCGCTGTCAAGGCCGGCGTACAACTGGGCTATCTCGTCAAGGCAAGTGATAAGTATGACGAGACGTGGGGTAACATAGAGGAAGGCAACGCACACATTGATATGGGCAGCTCGAGCGTCAACGAGGATATGACAGCCAACTTCAACCGCCTTGACTTTTCCATTCCCGTTGGCATTTCCTATGAATACAGCAACATCGTGATCGACCTGCGCTACAACATCGGATTCACCAAAGTGTTCAAGAATATTCCCATCGAAAATGGCAGAAACCAAGTGCTGATGGTCACACTGGGCTACCAACTGGAACTCTGACAGAAAGACTGAAAGACAAATAGACATTTAGACTTTAAGGCATACAAAAAAGAGGCGAGAGATGTTATCTAATAAAGAATAACATCTCTCGCCTCTTTCTGTATCAGGGCCAATAGGTCTCATAAGCCCCATAGCCCCATAGGACTTATAGGCCCCATAGGGCTATTAGCCTTTCTTTCTGAACATCTCGGCCTGCTGGCTGATGAGATCTTTGTCGTCGAAATAATCGATGCGCATGGCGTGGCGCACCTCGGCCATGGTCTGAGCGGCCACCTCACGAGCCTGTTCGGTGCCGCGGCGCAGGATATTGTAGATTTCGGGGATGTCCTGTTCGAACTCATGCCTACGCTGTCGCATGGGCTCCAGGAATTTGTTGAGTACCTCGTTGAGAAACTTCTTGCACTTCATGTCGCCCAGGCCACCACGACGGTAGTGGTCCTTCAGCTCGTCCAGATTCTGGTAGTCTGGCCAGAAATGCTTGAAATCATCGTCTGTTGCGAACGCATCGAGGTAAGTGAAGACGGCATTGCCCTCCACGTGGCCGGGATCGTTCAGGTTCACGTGTTCCGGGTCGGTGTACATCGAACGCACCTTCTGCCACACCTCGTCCTTCGAGTCGCTCAGATAGATGCAGTTGCCCAGCGACTTCGACATTTTCTCCTTGCCGTCAGTGCCTGGCAGTCGGCGCGCCGTCTGATTCTCGGGCAGCATGATGTTCGGTTCCACCAGCACCTCGGCATACGTGCTGTTGAAGCGGCGCACCAGTTCGCGCGTCACCTCGAGCATCGGTTCCTGATCCTCTCCGGCTGGCACCGTGGTGGCTTTGAACAGAGTGATGTCGGCGGCTTGGCTCACGGGATAGCAGAAGAAGCCCAACGGAATGTTGGCCTCAAAGTTGCGCATCTTGATCTCCGTTTTCACCGTCGGGTTGCGCTGCACACGGCTCACCGTGATGAGGTTCATCAGATAGGTGGTCAACTCGGCCAGTTCAGGAATCATGCTCTGAATGAACAGCACACACCGCTCAGGATCCAACCCGGCAGCCAGATAGTCGAGTGCCACATTGATGATGTTCTGCCGGATTTTTTCTGGATTCTCAGCATTGTCGGTCAGAGCCTGCACATCAGCCATGAATACGAACATACGGTCGTAGTCGCCAGCATTCTGCAACTCCACGCGGCGGCGCAACGAACCCACGTAGTGCCCCAAATGGAGTTTGCCCGTAGGACGGTCGCCTGTCAAAATTACTTTTCCCATAGATATATTTTACAATTTTACGATTTTACAATTTTACAATTTCACAATTATCAATTGTCAATTATCAATTGCCGTTGGCGTATTGAAGTGCAAAATTACAACTTTTCTTTCACATTCTGCACTTTATTGTCAGAAAAGTGCTAATTTTGCCGTCAATTAGCACAAAACTATGATTGGAACCATTGTCAACACCACCACCATCGTCGTGGGAACCATTGTAGGAAGCCTGCTCCACCGAGGCATCAAGGAGAAATACAAGACCACCCTCTACGACGCACTAGGCCTGGCCAGCCTTGCCATTGGGCTGAACGCCACCATCACCCATTTTCCCAAAAGCCAATACCCCGTCCTCTTCATCGTCTCGCTGGCCATTGGCGGCATCGTTGGCACAAGGCTCGACCTCGATGGCCGTTTCCACCGCCTCGTAAATAGGAAGAAAGCCACCAACGACTCGCCCGAGAAAGGAAAAACGCTTGCCGACGGTCTTGCCACCGCCACCCTGCTCTACTGCATCGGACCGCTGTCGATGCTTGGCCCCGTCATCAGCGCATTGAAGGGCGACAACACTTTTCTCTACACCAACGCTACGCTTGACTTCGTTTCCTCCACCATCTTCGCTTCCACATATGGGCTGGGCATGATGCTCGCCGCTCCTGTCCTGTTCTGTTGGCAAGGGTTGTTTTGGCTCGTCGCCCACCTGTCGAGCACCGCCGTCAGCGAAGCCCTCATGGCCGAACTGCTCATCGTGGGCGGACTGCTCATCACCGGCTCAGGTCTCGCGCTGCTCAATCTCAAGGACTGCAAGACGCTCAACCTGCTGCCCTCGCTGCTCGTGCCCGTGCTCTGGTTTCTGCTAAAATCACTCTGGAGTTAACCGCCCTGGCCACAATCCGTGCCCACAGCCCACGGTACGGTGTTCGGCATCCGGCATTACACAAAAACAACCCACGGCAATACAGCCAAATTTTCTAGAGAATTTACACACAACGTCGGGAGATAATTTCATAACTCACGACACTGTGAAAATATCGTCGTGAGTTATTGCAAGATTCTCTAGTAAATTTCAGCGTATCTCCCGACGCTCTTTACGCGATGCCCCAATTAAAGCTGACATTAACTTTATTTATCCCCAAAAACTCGCATGAGTCGAGATTTTTATCTACTTTTGCAAACACAAACAGACAGATAAATCGGAATTTGTATGATTGTACCAAAGAAATCTATTGGATTAATCGCCCTATTGTTTTTGCCTTGTTTTGCTGTTGGTCAAAACTGCGTGAACAGCACAGCATTCAGACAAGACAGCATCGACATTGGAACTGACTCGTTACGTCAGCGGAATGCTATGTACAACTGTGATACAGTTAGAAAAGACAGTTTTCGAAAGCAGCACAGACTATCTTTTGTCCGCAAGGAGCAAGGACTGACACGAGGCATAAGTCCTAATGCTGTAAAAATGCAGAAGTTCGATCCATATAAGAAGAAGTTTACCGATTTGCGAATAATGGAAACTATCGGTTCGCACATTAGAAGATAAATAAATCCCAATTTATCTTTAAATAAGCCTTGTTTTCAACCTCTCGCGGGCAAATGGTGGGAAAAACGAACATCAGCCGCATCGGGAATGCCGTGTTTAGGCGGTTTCCTGGTGCGACTGGCATAATAGGGGCATGATTGTGCTGCTCATGCACAACGATAACAATTGGGGCTCGGACGCCACCTTGAGAAAACAGAAATAAAAAAACGGGTGAAGACGACATTGCAGTGCCTGTCTTCACCCGTTTTTGATGGTTTACTATTGTTATTCTTGAGTTATTATTAAGTTATTCTTGCGTTATTCTTGCGTGGCGCGGTCGTCAACGTTGTCGCCCTCAGTGGGTTTCATTTCCTCCTCAAAGTCGGTAATGCCGGCCGCAATCAGGATGTTGTACCAAGAGAGCAGCTTGCGGATGTCGCTGTCGTGAACGCGGTCGCGATCGAAGGCGGGCAACACCTCACCGAAATAGTTGCGCAGTTCCTGACTGCTGACTTTCTTGAACTTAATGGAACAAGGCTTTCCTTGCTCTTTGTCTCGGATGCTGGCGAGGACGGTCATCAGAGGCACATCTTCCGAATCGGTATATATGGCGATGTCAGCCAAGCTGGTTACGCGATCGGTAGCGAAAGCGGGTATTCGCTTGTGTGAGTCGTCGAGCGATTCTACGATGAGGTTCATTTTTCCTCTTGACACCAATTTGTATAGTCCGGGCTTGCCGGCAATGGAGAGAATTGTCTGTTGCATGGTTGTTGTTTGAATGTTTATAAATATTTGAGTTTTAACAATAATTCGTTGATTTGCTGGTCGATGTCTTCACATCCGTCGTTGCTGATCTGGAAAGTACTGAGACGAACCATCTCTTCTTGCGCCATCTGACAGCGCACCCACTCGAGTGCCCGCTGGCGCGAGATGCCGTCGCGTTTCATCACCCGCTGCACACGAACGTCTTCAGGCGCAGTGACGCAGACCACGGCATTGAAATGAAGCCGACGGTGGAAGCCGCTCTCAAAAAGGATGGCACTCTCCAACCACTCGCAGCCAGAAGCCAGGAAGTCGGCCGCCACAGCGGGATGGACCACTTCGTTGACAGCCTGTTTGTTTTCTTCCGAGGCCAACAGGAATGAGGCCAGCTTGGGTTTGTTGAGTTTGTCGCCAATGTAGGCTTCTGGGCCGACGAGCCCGATGAGCCCCTGCCGAATGTCGGCCGAGGTGGCCATCAGCCGTTTGGCAGCCTTGTCACAGTCATAGACGCTGATGCCTTGGGCTGCCAGTCGGCTGCATACATACGATTTCCCGCTGCCTATGCCTCCAGTAATGGCGATGTGCTTTGTCATTGCTGCTCGATGAGATAATCCACCTGCGACACTTCAGTATGAGCATTGCGCACACTGGGCGGGAAGGCACGTAGATAGATGTTGCACTTTTCTGAAGGATTCTCCAACAGTTCGTTGTAATCGACCACCACGTTGAACTGTTCGGGACGAATGGAACGATAGGCGCTGGCACCTGTAACGAAAACCACCTTTACGCGCTGTGGGAAGGTGCGCAGCACTTTTCCCTGTGGCATGTTGGCGGCCTTGATAGGCACTTCGACGCTTTCTTCGGTAAGCACGTCGGGATAGAGGGCGATGCTGACAGCAGAAGGTACAAACTTGGCTCCCCTTATGGCACGCAGACGCAACGATTCGGTAATGGTGTCGGTGACGTTGGTGAAGCTGCGCTGCTCGGTGCTGACGTAGAGAATGCTGTCGAGCAATTCGTCAGAAGCATACACCATGACGCTGTCGGGCTGGATGGTCATCTTCGAGATGTAGTAGCTCTGGCCTGGGTTCACCTTTCCGACATACCTCACGGGTACTCGCTTGTAGCTGCCGTCGTTGAAGAAGAATTCTATCTTGTCGGGCTTGACACTGCTCACCTTCGAAGATGAGGGCAACTGCTGGGTGAACATTTTCAGCAAGTCGGCCACGGGAACGGAACCACGTCCACTGCCCTTGGCATAGGTTTTGAAATCTACGCGCAGCGGCCTGATGCCGTCGCCATAGAGATAACCGGCCATGGCATAGCCCTTGTCGCGGATGACCACCCTGAGCGTACTGTCGGAGATGCTGGTGACAACGTTCTCTTTGGGAACGCCTGTCAGCTGAACTGGCACCTTGATTTCCCGCTCGAATGTTTCGTTGAGATACAGCACGAGCCAAAATGTTCCACTCACTAGGAGAAAGAACAAAAAAATCAGAAACTCCTTGTTCGCTATGCTGAAGAAGAAGTTCCTGGCTATTCGGTAAGCGCGCTGCAAGGTGGTCTCGTCCATGAACGTTTATTTCTGGGCAGTCATGGCAGAGTCGGTGGTGTCGGCAAACACATAGCCGCGGTCAACCGAGATGACGGTGTCCTTTGCTATTTCCACTTCCACGATGTTCTTGGCCACGTCGATGTTGCGCACGGTTCCATAGATACCACCGCCAACGATCACCTTGGTGCCTTTCTGCAGAGAATTCTGGAACTCACGGATTTTTTTCTGACGCTGCTGCTGCGGACGGAACATGAAAATCCACATGATGACAAAAACAGCTAAGAGCATCAGCATGGGGGCGAAACTACCACCTCCCTGGGCTGCCTGTGCAGCCAAAAGTACAGAAGTATTCATTTTGTTCTATTTGTTGTTTATATTTGTTTTTACTGGGTTCTTTCTCCTTGGTTCATTGGTTGTTGTTGTTTTCCCCCTTCGTTTCGGCTCCATTTTCAGGCTCCTTTTTTCTGGAGCGCGGCTCTTCGATGGATTTGAGCAGTTTGCCCGTATGAATGAGGTATCGTGCGATGGCGTCGAGCATGCCATTGATGTAGCCTCCACTCTTTGGGGTGCTGTAAAGCTTTGCCAACTCCACATACTCGTTGATGGTGACGCTGACGGGAATGTTGGGGAAAGTGAGCATTTCGGCCAATGCAATCTGCATGATGACCACGTCCATGTAGGCCAGACGCGAGAAGTCCCAGTTGCGGCTGGTTTCGCTCATGTAGCGCTGGTACTGGTCGGCATTGAGAATGGTCGAGCGGAACAGTTTGCGGGCGAAGTCCTTGTCTTCCAAGTCCTTGTATTCGGGCAACAGTTCCTGCTTGTTCTTGTTCTTCGGGTCGAATCGCTTGATGGTCTTGATGACAAATGTATCGACAGTTTCCTTGTCGTCGTTCCAGTAGAGGCTCTTCTCTTCGAGCAGCGCGTCGAGGTCTGCATTGTCCTGAATGAGCGTCTTGTAGAGCTTGCGCCACAGTTCGCGGTCAGCATCGTAGCTTTCCTCGGTGTCGGCCATGTAGTCCTGATAGATTTGGCTCTGCTCAATCTGAGCATACAATTTCCTAACAAACTCGACATCGTTCTCCCACGTCTGCTTTTGGGTTTCCATGAACTCGTTGAGTTGCTTGTTTTCTTCCAATTGAATGGCAAAACGGTTGTAGGCAAATTTTTGCGAGGGTGCCTCTTTGCCCTCGCGCTGTGCCCTTTGCGTAGCTATCTCCACATGACGGCGCGCCTCTTTAGTCACTGCCACAATGAGTCCCAGCAGGTAATTGTAGAGGTCGTATGCTTTCGAAAGACTGAAGAGCAGTTCTTTCTCGGCACTATCCATGTTCTTGTTTCCGTTTTGATAGTATGCATAGGTTAACTGAACTATCTTAATACGAATCAATTCTCTGTTAATCATTTCTCTAAATGTATTATTAAATCTTTCCCTTTTCTTCCTAACGTGAAATAAGTTATGCAAAGATAAGAAAAAATGCATACACGTGCAAGAAAATGCAACTTTTTATTATCTTTTTTGTATTTTTTCATGATTCACCTTTCATCTTTCATCTTTTATTTGTACCTTTGCACCGCTTTTTTGAGCACATCTATCAAAAGCGGGTTGAAAACGAGGCTGAAAAGAGGCAACCCTCTCGCCCCTCGCCCCCCTTGCACGTGTGATGGCGAATTAAGCAAAATGAATTATTCCATTTAATTTTAACAACTTAATTTAGAGTAACACAAAAGAATCATGAAAGAAATCAACGTTTCTGGAAAGAAAAGAACTGACGTAGGCAAGAAAGCCACCAAACTGCTGAGAAAAGAGGGCTACGTACCCTGCAACCTCTATGGTGAGAACACACAGGACGGCAAGCCCGTAGCCATGGCCTTTGCCATTTTGGCCACCGACCTCCGCAAGGTTGTCTATACTCCTCATGTATATGTGGTGAACCTCGACATTGATGGCGAGCACCACACAGCCATCATGAAGGAGCTGCAGTTCCACCCCACGACCGATGCCCTGCTGCACATCGATTTCTTTGAAATCAATGAAACCAAGCCCATCACCATTGGCATTCCCGTCAAGCTCAACGGTCTGGCACAGGGTGTACGCGACGGTGGCCGCATGAACCTCTCTGTCCGCAAGGTCAACGTAACCGCTCCCTACAAGAACATTCCCGAGACACTCGACATCGACGTCACCAACCTCACCATCGGCAAGAGCATCAAGGTGGGCGAGCTGAACTTCGAGGGTCTGGAGATGGCCACCAGCAAGGAAGTGGTGGTTTGCTCCATCAAGGCTACACGTAAGTCGAACGCTGCCGCACAGGCTACTGAAGAGGCCTAATGCGCACCTCACAGCTTAGGATGTAGAAACCTGACAGAATGGACAAATATCTGATTGTAGGCTTGGGTAATCCCGGCGACGAATACGCCAATACCCGCCACAACACTGGTTACATGGTATTGGACGCTTTCGCCAAAGCGTCCAATATTGTTTTTCAGGACAAGCGCTACGGCTATGTGGCTGAAACCAGCATCAAGGGCCGCAAGGTGTTTTTGCTCAAGCCCACCACCTACATGAACCTCAGCGGCAATGCCGTGCGCTACTGGCTCAACAAGGAGAACATCGACCAGAGCCGGCTGTTGGTGGTGTCCGACGAAGTGGCCCTCCCGCTGGGCGACTTCAGGCTGAAGGCCAACGGCAGCAATGGCGGTCACAACGGCCTGGGCCACATTCAGCAACTCATAGGCCAACAGTATGCCCGCCTGCGCATGGGCATCGGCAACGACTTCCCCCACGGCATGCAGATTCAGTGGGTGCTGGGGCATTACAGTTCCGAGGAGATGCAGACCCTGCAGCCGCGCATCCAGCTGGCCGTAGAGGTAATCAAGAGCTTTGTGCTCGCGGGCATCGACATCACCATGAACCAATATAACAAACTGGGCAAAAGCCCCAAAAAGCCTCAACCATGCCAGCCAACGAACCAAGAGTCCCCAAGTCGGGCACCGAAGCAAGAATAGACAAATGGCTGTGGGCGTCGCGCATCTTCAAGACCCGCTCCATTGCCTCGGACGCCTGCAAAAATGGACGCGTCACCATCAACGGCACCAACGTGAAACCCAGCCGTCCGCTGAAGGCTGGCGAAGTGGTCAGCGTGAAGAAGCCCCCCATCACCTACTCTTTTCGTGTCTTGAAGTGCATCGAGCAGCGCGTGGGGGCCAAGCTGGTTCCCGAAATCTACGAGAACGTCACCGACCCAAAACAGTACGAGTTGCTGGAGATGAGTCGCATCAGTGGCTTTGTGGACCGTGCCCGAGGCACTGGTCGTCCCACCAAGAAGGAGCGTCGTGCCATCGACAACTTTGTTGAGCCGGCCCTCTTCGGCTTCGACGACGATGACGAGATGTTCGATGACGATTTCTAGCCCTTAACATTATTTCATCAACCACCCCCTACTATGACCAACCTAGCCATTTTCGTTTCCGGCGGCGGAACCAATCTGGAGAACATCATCCACCACTTCTCCGACAAGCCCGAAGTGAACATTGCACTCGTTGTCAGCAACAAAGCCGACGCCTACGCCCTGGTGCGAGCCCGCAACCACAACGTTCCGTCGGTAGTGCTGTCGAGAGCCGAATTTGCCCGCGAAGAAGTGCTCATGCCACTCATGCGGCAGTACGACATCCGCTTCATCGTGCTGGCGGGATTTCTGGTGATGGTGCCCGACTTCTTGATAAATGCCTATCCGCGCCGCATCATCAACATCCACCCTGCCCTGCTGCCCAAGTATGGCGGCAAAGGCATGTATGGCCACCATGTCCACGAGGCTGTAAAAGCTGCCGGCGAAACCGAAACAGGCATGACGGTACACTACGTGAGCAACGTCTGCGACGGCGGTGAAATCATCGCCCAGTTCCGTACCCCTGTCTCACCCGACGACACTGCCGACGACATCGCCGCCAAAGAGCATCTGCTGGAACAACGACATTTTCCCCAAGTCATCGAGAAACTCATTGACGAGTTAGGAGTTAGGAGTTAGGAATTAGGAGTTAAGAGTTAAGAGTAAGGAGTTAGGAGTTAAGGTGTTTATAAAGAAACAGGCCGGATTCACAATCCATGCGAACGATGGAAGTGAATCCGGCCATTTTTTGTAAATGTATGTTGAAGTGTTTTGTGTTTTCAGTCAGCAGTTTTTTGCTTGTCAGTCAATCATCATGCGTCCGCCGAAGCCGCCACGACGACCACCGCCAAAACCGCCGGGTCTGCCGCCGCCCATTCTGGGGCGTCCAAAGCCAGGGCCTCCGAATCCGGGTCCACCCTGACCCTCCTTGTGGCGACCTCCAAACAGGTTGAATCGATAGACGGCATGCAGCATGACGTACGAGTTGATGGTGTTGTAGCGCGTTTCGCTGCGCATGTCGGCCGAGACCGAGCTGCTCAGGTTGCTGCGGTTTTTCAGAATGTCGTAGAACTGCAGCATCAGGGTGAGCGCATTGCCTCGCAGGAAGCTCTGGCTCACCTGGGCATTCCAAATCAGTTCGTTGGTGTTCATGCTGCTGTCGCTGTATCCGCGGCGGCTCTGGTTGTGCAGGTCGGTGGAGAATGAAGTGCCCCAAGGGGCATAGATGTTGATGGAGCCTCCATAGGAGAAAGTCCACGTGTCGAGATTGTTCATCGACTGCAGAAGGTTCTTCGAGTGGTTGTAGTTGAACATTCCGTCGAGTGCCACCTCGAGCCAGTCCTTGCGGAAGCTGGCCTGCAGACGCTCCATGATCATGTCCGAACGGGTGGTGTTTTCCACCGACTCGTTACCCTTGGCCAGATAGTTCACGTTGTTGCTGTGGTTCAGCATGGCAAAGTTGTTGATGTTCCACACGCCCGCCGAGTCCACCGAGAAGTTATACATCACGCCCACGTTGGCATTCCAGTTGCCATTGATGTTCTCGGGCATGATTGTGCGCGAACCGCTCTTGGTGTCGTAGTAGGTTTTGTTGCTGATGCTGTTGCGCGTGTTGCTGTAGTTGACGAAGGTCATGATGCCCTGCTGGTGGCTCTGGATGTAGTTGTTGTAGCGCAGCTCGAAGCGGTTGGTGAACGAGGGTTTCAGTCCCGGGTTACCCTTACGTATGTTTCTGTAGTCGCTGTCGTCGGTGATGTCGAGCAGGTCGCTCATCGAAGGCTGCGAGGTGGTTCCGCGGTACTCAGCGCGCAGTTCGCTCACCTTCGAGAACTTGTAGCGGAAGTCGAGCGTCGGGCTGAAGTTCACCACGTTGCGCGTAGTGTCGGTGTGCAGTCCCTGGTAGTTCTGCACAAAGTTGGTTTTCTGCGGCTGCAGCATGGCTCCCACGTTCAGATTGTAGTTGCGGTTGATGATGCGCAGAATGAGGTTCAGCTCGTGTATATAGTTCTTGTATTCAGAGTATCGGCTCAGGTCGTCGCTCAAATAGCTTTCCAGCGGGTTGGTGAGTCGTCCCAGATAGTCGTCCCATCCACGGTAGAAGAATCCCAGCGTCTCCATGCCGGGAATGGCTCCAAAGTCGTAGGTAGAACGGTCGCTCTTGTTGTAGTTGTAGGTGTAACGGTATCTGAACTGCAGGAAGCCACCCTTGAAGATGGGCTCGCTGTAAGTGGCCTGCAGCGAGTAGTTCCAGCTCTTGGTGGGTGTCAGGCTGTAACGGTTGGTGTAGAAGGTGGAGTCGTTGCCAAACCTGTCTTGCATCTGGTAGAGCGTGGTGTGCGATGTCGAGAGGCTCTTGTTGCCGTTGTCGTTGTATCCCATGTCGGCGCGCAGCGTGATGTTGCGGCCCTTGTTGCCCAGCTTGCGGTTGAACTGCGCCATGGCACCAGCCGAGAAGCCGTCGCCGTAGGTGATGGATCCGTCGTTGGTGCTATTCACCAGTACGTCCTCGGCCTTCAGCTCTTTGAATGCGTTCAGTGGGTCGAGCACATAGAGATAGGGGTCCTCGCTGAATGTTGCCGATGCGGCACTCGACGTTCCGTCGTTGTTGCTCACGCTGAGCCTCGGCCTAAACATGATGTTTGTCATCGTGTCGGGCTTCCACTCCAATCGGAAACGCGTGTTGAAGTTGTTGCTTCGCGAATAGCTCTGGCTGATGCTGTTTTCGAACGACTGGTTTCCCAGATTGAAACGTCCGGCCGAGCGGATGGACAGTTGGTCGCCGTCACGATGGTTCCAGCGCACGTTGCCGTCCACCTCCAGTTTTTCCGTCTGGTAGTTGTAGTTCATGGCAGCCATCTTGCTGGCATTCAGCCCTTGCGGTCCGCCCCAGCGTCCACCGCCGCCCCCTCCGGGAAAACCGCGGTCGCCCGTGTTGTTGGCGTTGAAAAAGGCCATGATGCGGCTCTTCTGCGAGAAGAGAGCGCCCATCAGACGTGCCGAATAGCGGTTGTGGGTGCCAATGCCCAGGTCGTCGTTGGTGAACATGCCCTTGTTCATGCCGGGCTTGATGGCAAAGTCGAGCACCGTCTCCTCCTCGCCGTCGTCGATGCCGGTGACGCGGGCCAGGTCGCTCTTTTCCTGATAAGCCTTTATGTTGTTCACGATGTCCACGGGCAGGTTCTTCAGCGCCGTTTCGGTGTCGCCCGTCATGAACTCCTTGCCATCCACCTTTATTTTCTTCACCTCACGGCCGTTGATGGTTATTTTTCCGCTCTCATCCACCTGTGCGCCGGGCAGTTTCTTCACCAGTTCCTCGATGACCGAGCCTTCGGGCGTACGGTAGGCCGCCGCATTATAGACGAAGGTGTCCTCCTTCACCGTCACCTTGGCGGCCTGGCCCGTGGCCACCACGCCCTTCAGCATGATGGCGTCGGCCCCCATGATGATGTTGCCCAAGGCCACGTTCTTGCCCCCGGCAATGGTGATGTTTTTCACTTCGGTCTTATACCCCACGCTGGTGAGCTTCAGCAGATACTTTCCGTTTTGGGGAGCCTGCAGCGAGAAATGTCCGTTCTCGTCGCTGAGCGCACCCTTGATGAAGGTGCTGTCGGTTTTCAACAGCTGCACCGTCACCTGCATGATGGCTTCCTTGGTGTCTTTGTCACTGATGGTTCCTGTGATTTTGCGGTCTTGGGCCATGACTGTTGCTGCCATGAGCACCGCCATGAGAGAGAGAAGGAATCTTCTTACCATAAAAAAACTATTCTGTAATTTATTGTGCTGATTGAATTCTATGTTCAAAAAAACTCTATATTTACCAGTTTTGACGCAGAGCAATGCCCAAGGTTTAACCCCTGAGACATTTTTCTTTCAATTTATTTTGTTTTTCGCTCAGAATCGGCTAATTTTGCAACCGATTACGTTAGTTTTTCATTTTTTTGTAGCTAAACTGTCTTCCGCACGAAACGAAGATCAGCACTTTTTTTTCATTATTATTATAGGGAAACAGATTTATGGAGCAGAGAATTATCATTTCGCAAAACTTACAGCAAGAACTGGCAACGGCCATTTCGGAATGTGAGCACGACCGCATCTTTGTGCTCACCGACGAAACCACCCGCAAGGCCTGCTGGCCCGCTATTCAGGATTTCAGATGCCTCAACCGTGCCCGTCTCATCACCATTGGCAGCACCGACGCCAACAAGAACCTCACGTCGCTGAGCCACGTATGGCAGGAAATGCAGCAGGGCGGCGCCACTCGCCACTCGTGCCTCATCAACCTGGGCGGCGGCATGGTGACCGACCTTGGCGGATTCGCAGCCAGCACCTTCAAGCGCGGCATCGACTTCATCAACATTCCCACCACGTTGCTCGCCATGGTCGATGCCAGCGTGGGCGGAAAAACGGGCATCAACTTCGGAGGGCTGAAAAACGAGGTGGGCGCATTTTGCGACTCGCGTTTCGTCATTCTCGACACTCTGTTCCTGCAGACCCTCGACGAACAGAACATCCGCTCGGGCTACGCCGAAATGCTGAAGCACGGACTCATCAGCAACGAAGTGATGTGGGCCGAACTGGTCAATTTCAACCTGGCACAGCCCGACCTGCAGCAGCTTCAGCAGATGGTGGCCGACAGCGTAGGGGTGAAAGAGCGCATCGTCGCCGACGACCCCCACGAGCACGGCATACGCAAAGCGCTCAACCTGGGGCACACCGTGGGACACGCCTTCGAGTCGATGGCGCTCACTGCCGCCGCCAACAACCGTCTCTCCACGTCCAAAGAGTCCAACACGGCCTCTCCCCTACTCCACGGCTATGCAGTGGCCTACGGTCTGGTTTGCGAGCTCTACCTGAGCGTCATCAAGACTGGCTTCCCCACCGACCGAATGCGCCAAACGGTGAGTTTCATTCGCCGCCACTACGGCCAGATGCCCATCACGTGCGACGACTATCCGCGCCTCATCGAACTGATGACCCACGACAAGAAGAACACCGCTGGCACCATCAACTTCACCCTGCTCGGTGGCTTCGGCGACATACGCATCAACCAAACGGCCACCGAGGCGGAAATACGCGAAGCACTCGACTTCTACCGCGAAGGGTAGCCGCTGGAACGCAAAAGCGAAATCGGGAACACAAAGGCCGGAATATTTGAACGCGAAAGCCGGAACATGGATTGCAAAAGTGGCGGAGCCCGCAATGCACAGCCCCCCACAGGGTACGCCGCCGTGCTTTTGACTTTATGATTATCCGCAATCGTACCATCAAATCCTTTGTAGCTTAAAACATCCACATAGATGGAAGAATAACGCTCCGCGTCGTTCAAAAACCAATAAAAACCAAAACGTACAAGGAAAAACATGTTTTTATTTGTTTTGTAAGACTCCATGTTTTTGTTGGTTTTTCTTTGTTTTTATTGGTTTTTGAAAGACGCAGAGCGTTCAACCAACTATCTCTTTCGGTTTATTCCCTAAAACAACTTCTTTGGTGGTACGATTGCGGATAATCATTTTTGATTTCTTTCAGGATTGTTAAAACGTGGTAAACAATTCGGACAAACCGACATCAATCAAGAAATCGATTCTAGACGAAAATCGGGGATTTTTCAACCCCCAAAACGGTTCCAACAGCCCCGAACGACTCCTAAGAGTTCCAATTTTGTAAACATTTCGGACAATAATGGCATTTTTCTTGCTGTTTTCACCCAATTTTTTCAGGCCAACAAAAAAGTCCCACACGGTGGGACTTTTTTATTGTCGTGAATTACGGAAACAAAACGCGGCGACATTTCTGCAAAACGCTGAAAGTCAGCGAAAAGCCCCGAAAGCCATTTTCCGCCCATTTGGCTGCAAAAAGTTTTTGGTGAGTCCGAGCGGCCTTCTCGCGCGTTAAAAACTTCAGTTTTTCTTTACACTTTCACGCCTCGAACGCGTCTGACTCGGCCGCCAGCCGAGCTGCTTCAGCCCGTGCCGGCTTGCCCGTGGCCGTAAGGGGCAGACGAGCCACCGGAACAAAGAGCCGCGGCTGTTCAAACTTGTCCAACACCCGCTCACAGCAGGCTCGGCACAAGGGCACCGTAGTGGCCGCATCGGTGGTCTCGACCAACATCGTCACCACCTCGCCGAACTTGGAATCGGCGCGTCGGGTGATGAGAAACGGAACGGGCATTTCCTTCTGCAAACGCCGTTCCACCTGTTCTATCTGTATCTTCACGCCACCGCTCTGCACCACATTGTCCTTGCGTCCCAAAATGCGGAATCGCCTACCGTCGGGAGCCAGTTCGCCAATGTCGTTGGTGAAGAGCCGCTGGCTGCACACCTGCGGGGCGTCAATCACCAGACAGCCGTCTGCATCGAGCCCCATCCCGACACCTTCGAAAGGCTCATACCAGTCGCTGGCTTCGGGGCCACTGAGCCGCCTAAGGGCAACATGCGAGAGGGTTTCGGTCATCCCGTAGGTGCTCCACACGGCATTGGGGAACGTCCGCAGACTGTCAGCCAGAGGCTCGCTGATGGCACCGCCGCCGATGATAAGATGGCGGATGGACATCAGCCGGCCACGCCCTTCGTCGGTTTGCAGGAGGTTCCACACCTGCAAGGGTACCATGGCGGCAAAATCCAGCGCACCCTCCCACCGGGGATATCCGCTTGGCTCAACCACCGTCAGCCGCAAATGGCGCACCAGCGAGCGCACCACCATCATCTTGCCCGCGATGTAGTCCAGCGACATGCACAGCAAGGCGGTGTCGCCCTCGCGCAGCCCCAAAAAGTCGCACGTGATGCGTGCGCTGGCCTCCATTCGTCTTTTCTCCACCAACAGCGGTTTGGGCGCACCCGTCGAGCCGCTGGTATGCACTAGCAGCGTAGGGCTACCGTCGCGCCACTCTTTCAGAAAATCGTCAATCGTCATGGTTCACCTGTCAATCAAAAAAAGAACATCACTCACTCATCCATAAGCACTCTCCCCTCACCTCCAGCGGCATGGGGATGTTGTCGGTGAAAAGCTGTCCCGTACCCAGTCCTTGCGGCATGCCGATGGAGTCGCCATAGACGTCGCTGCACAATTGGGCGATGGCATCCAGCCCCACGTTGCTCTCCAGCGCACTCGTCATCCAACTCTTGATGCCGCGCTCGCTAGCCAGCTCAATCCACTCGCGGCATCCCTGCATGCCCCCGTGGAGCGAAGGTTTCAGAATGATGTAGTGTGGCTTGACGATGTCCAGCAGCTGGGCTTTCTGCTCGGTGTCGTTCACACCGATGAGTTCCTCGTCCAGCGCAATGGGCAGCGGGGTGTCGCGACACAAACGCGCCATGTCGCTCCACTGTCCGGCGCGAATGGGTTGCTCTATGCTGTGCAAATCGAGCTGCGAGAGGCTGACCAACCGGTCGAAGGCCTCATCGGCCGAGAATCCGCCATTGGCATCGACGCGAATCTCCACCTGCTCGGACGTGTAACGGTCGCGGATGTGGCGGATGAGGTCCAGCTCGTCGTCGAAACCAATGGCACCTATCTTTATTTTGATGCAATGGAACCCCTGGGCCAGTTTTTGCTCCAAGCGCCCGAGCATTTCGTCGTGCGTACCCATCCACACAAGCCCGTTCATCGGAATGCCCACCTCGCCGCGACTGAAGGCGGTGTCGAACAACCGCTTCCCGTTGCGCAGATGGAGCAGTGCCGTCTCCAAACCGAAAAGCATGGAGGGGTAGCGCCGCATGGCGTTGTAGTCGATGGTGCCGGTGCGCTCCACCTCGTCGCAGAACAGCCTGAGTTTCATCCTGTAAGCCGCAGGCTCCATGTCGTCACAACTCAGTTTTGGCAGCGGTGCGCACTCGCCCACCCCCACGCCATTGCCGTCCGACACGTGGACGAACCAGCTCAGACGCTCGTTATACACTCCCCGGCTGGTACCCGCCGGCTCTTTGAAATGGAGCAAACGCTCCTCGATGTCTATCTTCATGGAATCTTGGGATATTGGTCGAAATCGGGTTTGCGCTTTTCCAGAAACGCCTTGCCGCCTTCCTGGGCCTCGTCCATGAAATAGTAGAGCATGGTTGCGTCGCCAGCCAACTGTTGTATGCCAGCCTGGCCGTCGAGTTCGGCATTGAGACCTGCTTTGACCATGCGCAGGGCGATGGGACTGCGCTCCATCATCTCCTCAGCCCAGCTGACGCACTCGTCCTCCAGTTGTGCCAGCGGCACCACCTTGTTCACCATGCCCATCTGTTCGGCCTCGCGCGCCGTGTATTGGCGGCAGAGGAACCAAATCTCGCGCGCCTTCTTTTGTCCCACCATGCGGGCTAGATAGCTGCTGCCAAAGCCTGCGTCGAACGAGCCCACCTTGGGACCTGTCTGGCCGAAGATGGCGTTTTCGCTGGCAATGGTCAGGTCGCACACCACGTGGAGCACATGGCCGCCGCCGATGGCATAGCCGTTGACCATGGCGATGACGGGCTTGGGCAGCCGCCGAATCTGCATCTGCACGTCGAGCACCGACAGACGCGGCACTCCCTCGTCGTCGATATAGCCGCCGCGCCCCTTCACGTGCATGTCGCCACCCGAACAGAAGGCATGCTTCACGTCCTCAAGCCGTTTGCCTTCGGGCACGGGCGACATGGCTCCCGTGAGCAGCACCACGCGGATGCGCGCCAACTCGCGGCAGATGGCGAAAGCCTGACTCAGCTCGGCTGTGGTCTTGGGCGTGAACGCATTGCGGTAGCGCGCCCGGTTGATGGTAATCTTGGCTATTCCGTTATACTCCTCCAGCAGGATTTCCTCGAAATCCCTGATTTTCTTCCAGTTTCTTTTTGACGTCATGTTGTAAGTGTGATTTAAGATCAAGATCATTCATTTTGTGCAAAAGTACAAAAAAACTATGGTTTATGGGCCAAGAATTATGAATTATTTATTACCTTTGCACAAAAGTAGTTTTTGCCCGTCCGAGCAAAGAAACCATCACTTAACCTTCAATCAACGGCTATGCTTCAAATACGCTGTAAGAACAACAACATCACCAAGAGTTTCCCCGAGGGCACCTCGCTGCTCGATGTCTATCAAGAGTTTGCCGACGAAATAAAGCTGCCCTACCCCGTGGTTTCGGCCAAAGTGAACAACGCCTCGCAAGGACTCAAGTTCAGGCTTTTCCAAAACCGCGACGTGGAGTTTCTGGACGCCCGCGAAGGATCGGGCCACAGAGCTTACGTGCGCTCACTCTGCTTTGTGCTCTACAAGGCCACGAGCGACCTTTTCCCCGGCAGCAAGCTGTTCATTGAGCACCCGCTGTCGCGCGGCTACTACTGCAACTTCAAGAAGAAAAGCGGCGAGGGGCTTGCCGACGGCGACGTGGAGGCCATCTGCAAGCGCATGAAGGAAATCATCGACCTCGACATGCCCTTCCGACGCAACGAAGCCACCAACGAGGAGGCCGTGCGCATATTCGCCGAACGGGGATTCGCCGACAAGGTGAAGCTGCTGGAAACGAGCGGACAGATATACAGCGACTACTACACGCTGGGCGAAACGGTGGATTACTACTACGGGCCGCTGGTGCCTTCGGCCGGGTATCTGAAGGTGTGGGGGCTGGAACCCATCCATGACGGCATGCTGTTGCGTGTGCCAGACTGGAACAACCCCACGCTGCTGGCCGAGAAGGTGGACATGCCCAAGACTTACGAAATGTTTGCCGAGAAAACGCGCTGGGACATCATCATGCGCCTCTCGAATGCAGGCGACGTGAACAAGGCCATCCTCAAGGGCCACGCCTCGGAGCTGATTCAGGTGAGCGAAGCCCTGCAGGAGAAGAAAATCGTGCAGATAGCCGAGGAGATTGACCGCCGGTTCAGGGCCGAGAAAGACCCCATACGCATTGTTCTCATCACGGGTCCCTCGAGTTCGGGCAAGACCACTTTCTGCAAACGATTGAGTGTGCAGCTGCTGGCTTGCGGACTGCGCCCGTTCTCGTTCTCCACCGACGACTACTTCGTCAACCGCCTGGACACGCCCAAACTGCCCAACGGCGACTACGACTTCGACAACATCGAGACCGTTGACTACCACCTGATGGAAGACCACCTGACGCGACTGATGAAGGGCGAGCGGGTGGAGTTGCCCGAATACAACTTTGTGACAGGCAAGCGCGAATGGAACGGAAAGAAGGTGAAACTCTCCAATGACAGCATACTCATCATCGAAGGCATCCACGCGCTGAACCCCCTGCTCACCAAGGAGATTCCCGACGCGGCAAAGTTCAAAATCTACATTTCGGCACTGACCAGCATCTCGCTGGACGACCACAACTGGATTCCCACACGCGACAACCGCTTGCTGCGCCGCATCATCCGCGACTACAACAAAGGGGCCTACACCGCACAGCAAACCATCAGCCAATGGAAAAACGTGTGCGAGGCGGAGGACAAATGGATCTTCCCCTTCCAGGAAACGGCCGACGTGATGTTCAATTCGGCGCTCAACATCGAGTTCGCCGTGCTGCGCACCCATGCGGAAATCATCCTGGCCAGTGTGCCGAAAAACTGCCCTGAGTACAGCGAAGCCCACCGGCTGCTGAAGTTCATCCACTTCTTCATCCCCATAAGCGACAAAGAAATACCACCAACGAGCATCATGCGCGAGTTCGTCGGTGGCAGCAGTTTCAAATACTAAAATCTTTTCGAAAGTGCGCGGGCGGAGACAACACAGAAATCATCCCTTCTGCCGACGATAGTATGCCCTGTAGGCCTGCTCGTCAGCGCCGGCATCAGTGAGCACCTCCAGCAACAGGGGGTGCTCGCTTTTTGTTTGCAACAGCCATTCCATGCCCTGCTGCATGGCGGCCATGTCGGTGGCCAGACGGTAGCCGACATGGTTCTGCCGACAGACGCCCTCGGCTGTGGTATCGTGGCTGGCGGCCACCAGTGCATCGCGGGCTGGGCTCTGCTCCAGCCCCTGCAGCATGTTGAAGATGCCGCCGCGACCGTTGTTCAGCAGCAGAATGCGCAGGTTGCCCCGCAGATTCTGGTTCCAAAGGGCATTCTGGTCGTAGAAGAAACTCAGGTCGCCAATGACACAACACACGCGCTCGTCGGCAACGCAAGAAAAACCAGCCGCCGTGGAAAGCGAGCCCTCAATGCCATTGACGCCGCGGTTGCAGTACACGTGGTGGCGGGCATAGACATTGGCCAACCGAATGGCCGTGCTGTTGGCATAATGAACAGACCACTTTTCAACGGCAAACTTCAGTCGAGACTCCAGCAGCTTCACCGCAGCCATCTGCGAATAAGGTGGAACATAGGCTTCTGCACAAAGAGCAGCGCGCGAAAGCGCATCCTTCCACACATCGTGAAAGGCCGTTGGCTTGCTCGCGCGCTCGGCTATGCAGCTGGCGAGCAAATCCATGACGTCTGCCCAGTGGGCTTTGACCAGAAGCTGCAGATGACAGAAGGTATCGGCCAGCCGTCCTTCCCAATCGGCCACAGCGAAGTATGCCCCGACGCACGAACGGAGAAACCGTTTCAGCCTTTTGCTCACCAGCACGTCGCCCATGCAGAGCACGAAATCGGGCTTCAGCGCGTCATTGTCCTCGCCCGCAGCAAAGAGCACCTCGTCGAAATGCGAAGGGTCTGGCAGGTCGCTCAGCGGCTCGTGCAGCACCACGGCATAGTCGGCAATCCGCCTATAAGAATCAACATCCAGAAACACGTCGGAGTCCTGTTGGCCTATCACAATCATGGGGCGACGGGCTTTCATGAACTTTTCGCCCAACTCGAAGGCTATGGCGTCCATGTTGTTGGCCTGATCGACAAAGCCCACCACCCGTTCATCGGGCAAATTGCCACATGTGAAACTGAACAGCGGCTCGCTGATGGGCAAATTGATGTGTACAGGAGCACTGCTGTAGCAGGCCGTGAGCAAGGCCTCGTTCACCAGCCGGTTGCAATACCAGCGCTCCTCGTCGTCGCGGGGCTCGGGCAACGAAACGGCCTTCTTCACAAAGCGCCCCAACGCGTCGGGTTGCGGCAGCGTCTGACCGTCCTGCTGGTCGATCCATTGCGGCGGGCGGTCTGCCGAAACCACCACCAGCGGCCGATGCTGATAGTAGGCCTCGGCCACGGCTGGGGCCAGGTTGAGCAAAGCCGTTCCGCTGGTGACGCATACCACCACGGGCTGCCCCGTTGCCTGCGCCATGCCCAAGGCATAGAATCCCGCCGACCGTTCGTCGGTGACGGGATGGCAATGCACACCGGGGCACTCGTTGAAATTATGCACGATGGGAGCATTGCGGCTGCCCGGACAAACCACGGCATGGCGGATGCCATGCTTCACGAGCAGGGCTGTCAGGATGTTTACGTTTTCTTTGTTGCTATACATGGATAGTGAATGAGATTTCTCATGGTTTCCATTTTGGCCTCGGTCTCGTCCCACTCTTGCTGTTCGACGCTGTCGCGCAGCAGTCCGCCGCCGGCATGAAGCTGATAGTTTCCGGGCTGTATCTCCATGCAGCGCAACGACACATACAGATGGGTGGCCTCCGCTGCGCTGTCCTTGCCGGGCAGTTTCATCCGCAGCGGCCCCATGAACCCACTGTAGTAGCGCCGCGGCGCAAACTCGTTGCCACAGATGAAACGGAAGGCTTCGCGCTTGGGCAGCCCGCAGACGGCGGGGGTGGGATGGAGAGCGTTGAGCAGGCTGCCCAACCGATGGTTGGTGGGCAACGTGAAGTTGAAGTCGCTGCGCAGATGCACCAAATGCCCGGCACGGGCGGTGTAGGGTCCTTCTTCACTGATGTCGGAAGAGAAGTGTTCGAGCGTTTCCACCATGTAGGTGGCCACGTAGCGCTGCTCCTGAATGTTCTTGATGCTCCATGCGATGTGAGCCTGCTCGTCGGCACATGTGCCGACGGGCTGCGGCGGATTGTCGAAGGCCAACTGCTCGTCCTGAAGCTGCATGGTTCCGGCCAAGGCTATGGTTTTCCACTGTGTGCCATTGTTTTCGAGCAGTATTTCCGGAGTGGCCATGAGCCACGTTCCACAGGCCGGCGACGAGACCAGGGCGATGAACTGCCGCGGATACATTTGGCAAGCGCGCAGAAACAGTTGCTCGGGTTCAACCGGATGGTCAGCCTTCAGATTGTCGCAACGGGCAAGTACCAGCTTGCGAAACTCGCCCGTTTCCAGATGGGCGTGGAAGTTGGAAAAGTCTATGTGGTAAGTGGGTGAAGGATGCGAAGCTTTTTGACTTGAGCTTTGGCCATTAAACATTGACTGCGCAGGCGAAAGGTCAATGGCCACCTCCTCCACGATGTCGGGCTGCATGAGCAACAACGGGCAGTCGTCGGTGATGGCGAAAGGCGCAATGACAAATCCCTGACGACCGTTGAGCGCCTCGAGCGAGCGAATGCGCAGCGGGGCGCCGTTCTGCTGGACAAGCCGCAGAAAACTGTTGGCACGCGGAAGTCGGTAATAGGCGTAACTATTTAACTTAGAACTCTGAACATTGAACATCGCTCACTCTTTTTCCTTGCTTTTTTCCTTCTTTGGGCTGACCACGTAGTTGGTGACATGAACCACCGAGATGATGTCGCCCGACGAGTCGGTAATCTCAACATTCCATACGTGCAGCTTGCGGCCTTTCTGCACCAGATGGGCCATGGCCGTGACCGTGTCGCCCTCGGCAACGGCCTTCACATGGCTGCCGCTGACGCTTATGCCCACACAAATCTTGCCAGGGCAGAGAGCCGACGAGCCAACGCCCGCCACATTCTCGGCCAGTGCCAGCGAGGCTCCGCCACTGAGAAAGCCGAAAGGCTGGCGGTTGCGTTCGTCCACCTTCATCGTGGCCATGCACAAGTCGTCATCAGGCGTAGAGATGAACTCCATGCCCAAGGCCGTCGAAAGGTTGGGTTGCCGCTCTATGATCTCTTTTATGCTATCTACGTTCATAAGGTTATTGCATTGTCTTTTTTACGGTTTTCTTCTGTTGTTTTCTCCCCTACTCCACTCCATCCCTGCTAATCTCCTACTATTTAGCCTCTATATAACTAAAAGCTATTCGTCTGTTTTGCAGTAGGAGGTGACGTGTCCCACGTCACAATCCGTGAATTTGTGACGTGGGACACGTCACCTCCTACTTGGACACTGCAA
>OCTX012220797.1_pt1 | contig 31345 bp, 23 predicted proteins | sample 1539691 | NCBI WGS metagenome assembly OCTX01 (sample SAMN02144231, study PRJEB22623) | gut metagenome | biome: sheep rumen | host: Ovis aries | place: New Zealand
ACAAATATCTACACAATAGCTGGTAGTCAGCGCTGTCAATGCTGAGTCGGCACTGGAGAAAGCGGCCGACACCATACCGAGCATAAAGACAGCTTTTAGCAGCGAACTATTGGCCGTTGACGACGCACTCATAATAAATGTCGGCAACAGCTCATCGCCTTTTGCCGGCAGTGCGAGCCCCTGTTGCTGAAACCACACAACGAGCAAGATTCCCAAAGCCAGAAACAACGTATTGGCAGGAACAAAGGCAACACCATAGGAACACATATCTTTCTGTGCATCACGCAGCGAGCGACAGGTCAGATTCTTCTGCATCATGTCCTGATCCAGGCCAGTCATAACAATGGCAATGAAAGCACCGCTAAGAAACTGTTTCCAGAAATATTGCTTTGACACCCAGTCGTCAAACACGAAGACGCGCGACAGTTCACTACTGCTGATAACTGTCACAGCTTCATGCATCGTCAGTCCCAGGTCGCCGACCACCTTATATATAATAAGGAGTAAGGCCCCAAAAAGACAGACAGTTTGTAAGACGTCGGTCCACACCAGCGTTTTGATGCCTCCCTGACGGGTGTAGAGCCAGATGAGCGTTGTCATGGCAACCACCACAGCAGCAAAAAGCCACCCATCATGGCTACTTGAAACTGGTATGCCGTCAGCTCCTCCCAGTCCGACCTCCATAAGTATCCAACAGACCACGTAGAAACGTACTGCTGCACCGGTCATCTTTGACAACAAGAAAAACGAAGCGCCAGTCTTGTAGGCACGCTGACCAATGCGCTGGCCCAGATAGCTATAGATGGTTGTCAGGTTCAGGCGATAGTAGAGAGGCAGCAGTACAAAGGCTATCACCAGGTAACCCACGATAAATCCCAGACATGTCTGCAGGTAGGTCATGCCGATACTATTCACCATGCCAGGAACCGACACAAATGTAATGCCGGAGATAGAAGCTCCCACCATTCCAATAGCCACCAAATACCACGGTGACTGTTTGTTGCCCCGATAAAAAGTCTGGTTTGTGGCACGACGTCCCGTCCATCTGCTAATAGCAAACAGCAGGGCGAAATATATCAATACGACTGCAATCATTATCATAATTGCGTGCAAAGGTAGCAAAAAGATAAGAGTTAAGAGTTAAGAGTTAAGAAAAAAATGTAAGACAGATGTAATTTTCTTCATTCTTCATTCTTCATTATTCATTAAATTATGTACCTTTGCATGCGGTAATCACTAACCAACAAGCAAAGAAACAATGACAAAACAAAAAAAATTCATCCTTCAGGAGAGTGAGATTCCAACACAGTGGTACAACATTCAGGCCGACATGCCCAACAAACCCATGCCGCCCATTCATCCAGTGACCAAGCAACCCCTTGGCGTTGACGACTTAGCACACATTTTCCCGCGTGAGTGCTGTGTACAGGAGCTGGACACAGAGCACCGCTGGATAGACATCCCTGAGGACGTACTGGAGAAGTATAAATACTACCGTTCAACTCCTTTGGTGCGCGCCTATGCGCTGGAGAAAGCACTGGGCACTCCTGCCCACATCTATTTCAAGAACGAGTCAACCAACCCACTTGGTTCTCACAAGATCAACTCTGCCCTACCCCAGTGCTACTATGCCAAGCAGGAGGGCACGACCAACGTAACCACTGAGACCGGTGCAGGTCAGTGGGGTGCTGCGCTGAGCTATGCTGCCAAAATCTACGGACTGGACTGCGCTGTTTATCAAGTGAAGATTACCATGCAACAGAAGCCTTACCGCAGCAGCATTATGCGTACCTTTGGCGCTGTCGTAGAGGGTTCTCCTTCGATGTCAACACGTGCCGGCAAGGATATTCTGACCAAGGATCCCACACATACCGGTTCTCTGGGCACAGCCATCTCTGAGGCTGTAGAGTTGGCAACGACCACACCTAACTGTAAATACACCCTGGGCTCAGTGCTCAATCACGTGGGTCTGCATCAGACCATTATCGGTCTGGAAGCTGAGAAGCAGATGCAGATGGCTGGCGAATATCCGGACATCGTTATTGGCTGTTTCGGTGGTGGTTCTAACTTCGGCGGTATCTCGTTCCCCTTCATGCGCCACAACCTGAGCGGAGAGCGCCATACCGAGTTTATTGCTGCTGAACCCGACAGCTGTCCTAAACTGACACGCGGACAGTTCCGCTACGACTTTGGCGACGAGGCTGGATACACACCGCTATTACCGATGTACACACTGGGCCACAACTTCAAGCCCAGCAACATCCACGCTGGCGGTCTGCGCTACCATGGCGCAGGCATGATCATATCACAGCTGATCAAGGACGGTATGATGCACGGCGTTGACATTCCTCAGTTGGAGACCTTCGAAGCTGGTATGCTCTTTGCACAGACTGAAGGTATCATCCCTGCTCCAGAGAGCTGCCATGCCATCGCTGCCACCATTCGCGAAGCCAAGAAGTGCAAGGAGACTGGCGAGGAGAAGGTAATCCTCTTCAACCTCTCTGGCCACGGACTCATTGATATGCCAAGCTACGACTCATTCATCAAGGGCGACCTGCAGAACTACACCGTCACCGATGAGATGATTGCTGCTAATCTGGCTGAGCTGGACAAGCAAAAATAAACAAGAAACGATAAACGTTAAATAAAAAGGCTGCGCCTCAGCTCATCCAGAGCTGAGGCGCAGTTATTTTTGTAGTATTATTTCACAGCTATCGGTTAGAAGCGACCAGGACCGCCAAAGCCACCGCCACCAGGACGTCCGCCACCGAAGCCACCGCCGCCGAAGCCGCCACCACGGCCACCACGACCACCGCCAGGGCCTCCGAAGCCAGGACCGCCCTGACCACGGCGGTTGTTACCCAGACCTCCAAAGAGGTTCAGACGATAGATGACGTGCAGCATAGCATAGCTGGTAATCGCGTTGTACTCTGTATCGGTACGTGCCATAGCAGAGATAGAACGGCTGAAGGTTGACTGCTCCTTCAGGATGTCATAGAACTGCAGCGACAGGGTCAGTGCGTTGCCGCGCAGGAACGACTGCGCAATCTGTGCATTCCATATAAGTTCGTTGGTATTCATCGAAGCATCGTTGTAACCACGACGACTGTTCATGTTTACATTGGTTGACAACTGCGTACCCCAAGGAGCAGTCAGCATGGTGCTGGCACCATACGAGAAGGTCCATGTGTCAAGGTTGTTGTTCTCCTGCAGTTCGCTACGGTTGTGATTGTATTCCAGCGAACCGTTCAGCTCAAACTCAAACCAACTGTTACGATAACTGGCAGATAGGCGCTCTCCAATGGTCGTTGCACGTGTCACTGACTCCTGAGAATCCTGATTCAGCAGGCTTACGTAACCTACGTTATGTGCATAGCGTAACGTCGTGAAAGTGTTGACATTGAAGTAACCAGCAGAGTCGACAGACGTATTGAACATCACCATAGCGAAGGCGTTCCAGTTACCGTTGATATTCTCAGGCTTCGTAATCGTACCACCTGTCTTCTCATCGTAGGTGGTCATCGACGAGATGCTGTTGCTAGTCGTCGAGAAGTTGGCGTTCACCATCAGGCTGCGCTGGTAGCTCTGCCAATAGTTGTTATACTGGAAACGCATGTTCTGCGTGAACGAAGGCTTCAAGCCTGGGTTACCCTTGCGGATATTCAGGGGGTTCGAGTCATCGGTGATGTCCAACAGGTCGCTCATAGATGGCTGACTGGTATTGGCACGGTAGGTCAAACGCATCTGACTGACATTAGAGATCTTCCAACGGAAGTCAGCAGTAGGAGCGAAGTTTGTTACCGTACGGGTGGTGTCTGAGTGTACGCCTTTATAATCCTGAACGAAGTCAGACTTCTGGGGTACCATCTGTACACCGATGTTGAGGTTGTATGCATCACGTACCACGCGCAGCATGACCTCGGCTGTATGGATGTAGTTTTTGTATTCAGAGTAGCGGCTCAGATCATTTGACTTGTAGTCTTCATACGTACCGACATTAACCAGTGACAGATAGTCGTCAAAGGCACGGTAAGATGGTACTACGTTCATGAAATCCCAGCCATGGCCGCCCAAGTCGTAAGTTCCACGATCACTCTTACTATATTTATACTGATACTGGTAAGAGAACTGCAGATAGGTACGACGCATGATAGGCTCGCTATAGGTCAGACGGATGCTGTAATCCCAGTTCTTGGTAGGTGTCACAGCATAGCGGTTATTCTCCACATTGGGCATAATATTGTAGTAGTTCACCTGGTCGTTAGAGAACGACTTACTCATACCCTCGCTGTAGTTGGCACCAAGACGCAGGGTGATATTACGACCGTAATTATTGAGTTTACGGTTATACTGTCCCCAACCTCCTACGCTCTTGTTATCGCTGTAACTCAGGCTATTGTTGCGGTTACTGTTCTTGACGATACTATTACCTTCTTCGTCTTTCTCATTGGCAAGTATATCCAACTGTTTCAACGGATCTGTAATACCATTAATCTTATAAGGATCTTTGCTGAAGGTAGCGCTTCCACCCTCGTTCAGTCCGTCACTGGAATTGTAGTTGAACTGCGGGCGGAACATGATGTTGGTCATAGAGTCTGGTGTCCACTCGATACGAAACTGTCCATTCCAACTGTTCGAACGTGACATGTTATCACTGAGACGATTGCTAAACGAGCTAACAGCAGAGCTCATGAAACTCTCAGAAGCCGTCTTGCTGACCGCATTACTGTTACTATGGTTCCAGCGGATGCTACCATCCAGCGTGATGAGGTCTGTCTTCTCGTAGTTCAGGTTCAGACCCGTCATCTTCGTAGCTGTTAAACCCTGGCGACCACCGCCGAAACGGCCACCGCCACCGCCGAAGCCCATATCATTCACGTTGTTGGCACTGGTCATCAGGAATACTTTGAAGTCATCCTTCATTACACCTCCGAAGATACGGCCTGCATAGCGATCCTTTGTACCTGCTGCCAGGTCGGCATTGACCATGATACCCTTGTTCATACCGGTCTTGATACCGAAGTCAAGGACTGTTTCTTCCTCGCCATCGTCAATACCACTGACACGAGCCAGGTCACTCTTCTGGTCATAGGCACGCACACGCTCAATAATATTTGTAGGCAGGTTCTTCAGGGCAGTCTTGGTGTCACCTGTCATAAACTCCTTGCCGTCAACCTTAATCTTCTTGACTTCTTTACCGTTGATGGTAATCTTACCATCGTCATCCACCTGGGCGCCTGGCAGACGCTTCACCAGTTCCTCGACAACAGAACCTTCTGGTGTGCGGTAGGCAGAAGCATTATAAATAAAGGTGTCAGCCTTGACGATTACCTTCGAGGCATTACCCGTTACGGTAGTGCCCTTCAGCATAATAGCGTCAGGCTTTAACTCCAACGTACCCATAGCAACATCCTTGTCATCGGTTACGTTAATTCTCTTGGTATAAGGTTTGAAACCTACACAGGTCACCTGCAGGATATAAGTACCTGCCTTGGGTGCCGACACGCGGAACTTACCTTCTAATGACGTCAGTCCGCCCGTGACCAGTGTAGAGTCACTGCGAAGCAGTTTAACTGTGGTTTGTGCTACGGGCTCTTGGGAGTCGCTCTCGACAACCACACCGCTCACATGGCGCTGAGCCATCACTACCACATTACTTAATAAGAATAGTAGAATAAATAGTTGCTTTCTCATTGTTATTAATGATTGATGTTTTGCTTTCTATGACGCACGAAACGTTGAAAAGTTTAACAATAACAGAAAAAAATGGCCTAAATCTAACAATTATACCTCATTTTGTATACGACTTTGCCATATTTGTTGTAATTTTGCACCCAGTAAACCACCATGGATCAACAAAAGGTAGTCATATCGCAAGATTTAGAACAGTCGCTCAGCCAAGCTTTGGCCGAGTGCGACTACGATCGTCTGTTCGTTTTGGTAGACAAGACGACAGAGCAATTATGCCTGCCTGTTCTATCCTCTCACCTCTCACCACTCACCTCTCACCACTCCATTATCACCATCGGTGCCACTGACCAGCACAAGACGCTCGACACTGTGAGTCACGTATGGAGTGAACTGCAACAGATGGGTGCCACACGTCACTCGCTGATGATTAATCTGGGGGGTGGCATGGTTACAGACTTAGGAGGCTTTGCAGCCTCAACTTTCAAGCGCGGTATACATTATATTAATATACCTACGACCCTGCTGTCTATGGTGGATGCATCAGTGGGCGGCAAGACGGGCATCAACTTCGGAGGACTCAAGAACGAGATTGGCGTCTTCAACAATGCCGATTGCGTCATTCTGGACACCGAGTTCCTAAAGACCCTCGACCAAGAGAACATCCTTTCCGGCTATGCTGAGATGCTCAAGCACGCACTTATCAGCAAGGAGAAAATGTGGGTTGAGCATATGCAGTACTCACCACTTACCGCTGACCTTGCACCCCTTACCTTGATGATTTCCGACAACGTTGCCGTCAAGCAGCGTATCGTCACGGAGGATCCTACAGAGAAAGGGTTGCGCAAAGCGCTTAACCTGGGGCATACCGCTGGGCACGCCTTTGAGTCGCTGGCATTGGAGCGTACACCTATCCTGCACGGCTTTGCCGTAGCCTACGGATTGGTCGTCGAACTCTACCTGTCATGTGCAAAGACAGGTTTCCCCACCGACAAGATGCGACAGACGGTACAGTTTATCAAAGAGCACTATGGCAAGATGAACATCACCTGTGATGACTACCCCCATCTGCTGGAGCTCATGCATCACGACAAGAAAAACGAAGGTAGTGCCATCAACTTCACCCTGTTGGCTAACATCGGTGATCTACGCATCAACCAGACGGCCACAGAGGAGGAAATCAAGGAGGCGCTTGACTTCTATAGAGAATATTAGGAAAAACTACTACCTATTAAATTTGCTAATTAACCAAGTGTATAGGGTCTATCCGTGAGGACAGACCCTATTTAATTGGTATTTAGCTTAGAGTTGTGGGCGGGGAGCAGGACCACCAGGACGGCCACCACCGAAACCGCGACCAAATCCACGACGGCCGGGACGAGACTCACGATACTGCTTATACTGATCTTCTGTAAGTATCTCCTGCAGTTTCTTCTCATATTCCTGATACTTCTCCATACGCTGTTTGATTGCTTCGCGCTGCTCGTCAGTCAGCTGAGGACGCTCCGGACGCTGCTGTCCGTTCTGAGCCTCACCATTGCCTCTGCCTGGACGAGGGCCACGCATGCCTGGGCCGCCAATCACCTGTTCATACTCCTTATTCAGTGCCAAAACCTTAGTTTTCTGCTCGTCAGTCAACTTAAGATTGTTGGTCATACGCTCAGTCACTTGTTCGGGAGTCATCTGTCGGGGACCACGGAAATGATGTTCACTCTGCTGGTTTTTACTCTCTTGGGCCTGTACTGCTGTCATTGACAGGAGGGCTACCATCATTAAAACAATTTTCTTCATACTTTTGCTTTTTAAAAGGTTATACTTTTTGTTCGTTGTTCTGTTATTAAGACGCAACAAAGGTATGAATCGTTTAATCGCCCACCCATCTCTTTCAGCAAACGCCTCATTTTATTCAGCCAACGGGGAGACGTAAAGAGTAAAAACCGAATCAGAAATTAGCAAGTTTCTCTGTCCAGTATTTGCGCAGGGCTGTCCACTTATAATAATAAGGTGTACCCGTAGGCTCTACAGGGAGAGTAACCTCACGTTCGTTAAGAAGTGCCTTGACAAGGATATCGCCCTGCCCACTCTTGGGTTTATAGAAGATAAGCTGGATATTAGAAGCCATGGGGAATATCTTATAGTTCTGCCAGTAACGGTCCAGCTGTTCGAGGTCGTTGATGCTGGCATTACAGGTGCCCAGTTCCATAAGACAGGCCAGAGGCATGACACACACCTCGTGGCCAAAACGCAGGGTGGCTTGAGGCTTACCTATAGCTACGCAACTGTCAGCAGTCTCAATGAAATTCTTCAGCAGGTTGTACTGGCTGAACGGCAAGACGTTATTCGACTGAGGAGCGTTGGCATAGCGCAGATACCAGCTGACGTTAGTGATGGACCACTGGTCGTAGAGCTCGTCATTGGTAAAGAGGTTTAGCATATCGATGCCATCATCGTGGCTCTGCATATTGATAACCACCTCAAAGAGGTTGCGCATCAAGGCACCTTGGTTGATACTGTCGGCAGCCCAGCGGACATCGTTGAAGAGTACCTTCATGAGTCGCACAGGATGAGTCTTACGTTCAGTATAGGCAGACAGGAAACTTCTGTCCATATTATCGCGGGCCTCCTTAACCTTGCCCTCACGCGGCTGATTCAGATAATACTGCAAACTCTCGCTGACATCATTATGGATGCGTGCAGTAGGATTGGCAGCCATAAACTCCTCACACTCTGCAACCATTGACAGGACACAACGGGTAACAACCGTGCTGCGTGCATCAATGGCGACACCCTTGCTTTTAAAAATCTCAGGGAAATGCTCAACGATGCGCTTACCAAGGCCATGGTGCTGACGTTCACCAACTGTTGTGAGGTCGCCAAGGCGCTTATAAGTGGTCTTGTTAAACTGCTCCAGCTGATTCAGTGTCTGCTGGCCGACATCCGACAACTTGCCCTGTTGGGCGGCCTTCCGCAATGGCTTCAGCACACGCTCATAGATATCGTCGCCAATGAGCCAACGAGAACCATGACGACCATAATGGGTAAAGTAGAAAGGAACGTAGCCAGCTGGGGTCGCTGTATACTTGAAATCAGGCAGCTGACGGTCGTAGTCAACATAGTTAGAACCAGCTAACCAAGGGTTAGCCTTTATCTCATCTCGTGCTGTCTGAGCCATCATGGTGGATATGGCAACCACCAAGAAAAGCAAGGTAAAAAGTTTCTTCATCTGCGTAGTGCTATGTTATAGTTATAATATTTTTTGTTGCCAGTGATATCCTGCAGAACCTTGATGAACGGCGGGAAGTTTACATTTTCCTGCTCAGCGACACCCTTGGTCTGCAACACCATGAGGTTGTCGACGGGTTCGTGGAAAAAGTCTATCTCAAAATACTGACCTTTCCAGATGAATGAGCGGCGGGTCTTACGAATGGTAGAGCGGTAGGGGTCTGCCTGTTGCAGCAAAGACTCGTAGAGGGCGTTGCTGACCTGGCGTTCAGTCTCCAGATACTCTGTTTGCGACACGCGCTTCTTGGTCTTGTGGACATTGACGACCTCGCCACCCCAGCAGCGACGGCGCAAACGCACCTCCACACCAGGGTCTGCCACCAGATAGGTTTGCGTGATCTCACTCTCGATGCAATCAGGCAGTTCGCCAGTGAGTTCTACAAGATAGACGCGCTCTTCTTCGATGGGTTGTGGAATGCCCAGCACATTAGATATTTCCAAAATGACACGGTTCAGCTTAGCATCGAAGTCATCGTGGTTGTTGATGACACGCAGATGGGGATGACCCGTCCATGCCTTGTTGACCTTCTTGTCCAAGTCGCGAGCCAGCTGCAGTCCCTCTTCGTTAGCCTGTTCATAGCGGGTGGAGTTGGTAGCAGTGGTATAATATTGCTCAGCACCATCGGCAGCAGAGACCAGGTGCAGAACAGCATCGTAGCGATCCTTGAGCTCATTGGGTGTGGTACCGCATTTCTGGCACAACTCAATCCACATCTCTGGAGAGATATATGCCGAGATATCAAGAGTACCACGGTCACAAACCACAAAGGTTGGCTTGGTACACGTCTCTGCCAGGCACATAAAACTATCCTCCAGCGCCAACTGTGTCTGAAAGATGGCTAACTCGCCCTCATAATAGAGATTGCGATTAGGTGTCAAGTAGCTCCAGCCTCCCTGACTATACATTGTAGGAACTTCGGGCACAGTAAATACCTTAAAGCCCAGATTAGAGAAGTGTTCGATGATGCGCACCAGAGCAGTCGTCTTACCTGCACACGGTCCACCAGTCAATACAATTCGCTTAACGTTACTCATAGTGGTTGTAGAATTTGCTGCAAAGATACGAAATAATTGATAATTGACAATTGATAATTGATAATTATTTTATAATTTTGCAGCAGAAAAAACTACCCATATGATGAAAACTATTCTTTTTGGTATTATGGCTACTATAGTCACCACACAGTTAGCAGCCCAGAGCCTGCAATATCCCAAAGCCGTGAAAGACGGCACCATAGACGAATACTTTGGTACGAAAGTCAGTGACCCTTATCGTTGGTTAGAGAACGACACCTCAGCACAGACAGCCGCCTGGGTAGAGGCAGAAAACAAGGTGACGAGCAATTACCTCGCTCGTATTCCCTTCCGTGGCAAACTACTGAAGCGACTGACAGAGTTGGCGAACTACGAGAAAATCGGTGCCCCCAGAAAACGCCACGGCAAGTGGTACTTCTATAAGAACGACGGTCTGCAGAACCAATACGTGATGTATGTCACTGACAAGTTGGGCGGAGAGCCACGCGTCTTTCTGGACCCCAACAAGTTAAGTACAGACGGGACGGTAGCACTGAAGGGTGTCTACTTTGCGAACAATGGCAAATGGGCAGCATACTCCATCTCTCGTTCCGGTTCTGACTGGCAAGAGTTCTATGTCATCGACCTGAAGACAGGACAACTCACCAACGACCATATCGAGTGGGCAAAGTTCTCGGGTGCAGCATGGAAGGGCGATGGTTTCTACTACAGCGCCTACGACCGTCCCGCCGAAGGCAAAGAGTTCTCGAATGTCAACGAGGACATGAAGATTTACTACCATAAGATGGGTACGCCGCAGTCGGAGGATGTGCTGTTCTATCAGAACCCCACACAGCCCAAGCGCTTCTATGAGTTGAGTGTCAACGAAGAGGAGACACTCATGTATATGTACGAAGCAGGAGCTGGAGCAGGCAACAATCTTTTTGTTCGCGACTTACGCCAGAAGGACTCACAGTTCATCCAACTCACCGACAATATGGACTACCAGTACAGTCCCGTCTATAACGAAGGTAACACCATCTACATCTATACCAACTACGGAGCCCCCAAGGGGCGCATCATGGTGGCAGACGTCCGCAAGCCGGGCATCAACGACTGGAAGGAGTTTATCCCCGAACAGAAGAACGTGTTAGGCAGTGTCGATGTCATTAACCGTCAGTTCATTCTGACCTATGCGCAGGATGCTTGTGACCATGCATTCATCTATGGCTTGGACGGCAAGATGCGCCACGAAGTCAAACTGCCGATGGTAGGTAGTGTGGGCTTTACGGGCGACGAGAAACAACCCGAATGCTTCTATACCTTTACCTCGTTTACCATGCCTGGCACCATCTACCGCTATGACATGGCGAAGAACGAGAGCACGCTCTATGCACAGCCCAACGTAAAATTCCGCCAACAGGACTATGAGAGCAAGCAGTTGTTCTTTCAAAGTAAAGATGGTACGCGCGTACCTATGTTTATTACGTATAAGAAAGGGGTGAAGCTCAACGGCAAGAATCCGGTCTTCCTCTACGGCTATGGTGGTTTCAATATTCCGCTGGGACCAAGTTTCTCAGCTACACGCATACCATTCCTGGAGCAGGGCGGCATCTATGCGCAGGTAAATCTGCGCGGCGGTAGCGAGTATGGCGAGGAGTGGCATTTAGCAGGTACGAAGATGCAGAAGCAGAACGTCTTCGACGACTTCATCAGTGCTGCCGAATACTTGATTAGCGAGGGCTACACATCGAAAGAGAAGCTAGCTATCGTAGGCGGTTCGAATGGCGGATTACTCGTAGGTGCCTGCATGACACAGCGTCCTGACTTGTTCCGTGTAGCCATCCCACAAGTGGGCGTCATGGATATGCTGCGCTACCATAAGTTCACCATTGGCTGGAACTGGGCCTCAGACTATGGCACCAGCGAGGACTCCAAGGAAATGTTCGAATACCTGAAAGGCTATTCACCCTTGCACAACCTGAAGAAGGGCACCTTCTACCCTGCAACACTGGTTACCACTGCCGACCACGACGACCGTGTGGTTCCTGCTCACTCGTTTAAGTTTGCAGCCACCCTGCAGGAGTGTCATGTGGGCAATAACCCCGTGCTTATACGCATTGATACCAAGGCCGGACATGGCGGTGGCAAGCCTCTCGCCAAAGTTCTGGAGGAACAGGCCGACATCTATAGCTTTATCCTTTATAATATGGGGTTGAAGTATAAGTAACGTTGATTAAACGAACAAAAAAAGGAGTCCCTGCCCGTATTGGACAGGGACTCCTTGTATCATAGACAATTACTCTTTGTCGAGCAAAATCTTCATCATCTCCACAGCAGCCTTAGCCACTGAAGTACCAGGACCGAAGATGGCGGCAACGCCTGCCTTGTACAGGAAGTCGTAGTCCTGGGCAGGGATAACACCACCAGCGATAACCATGATATCCTCACGACCCAGCTTCTTCAGTTCCTCAATCAGCTGAGGAATCAGTGTCTTGTGACCTGCGGCCAGTGAAGAGGCACCAACGCAATGGACATCGTTCTCAACAGCCTCACGGGCAGCCTCGGCAGGAGTCTGGAACAAGGGACCCATATCTACGTCGAAGCCACAGTCGGCATAACCCGTAGCAACTACCTTTGCACCACGATCGTGACCATCCTGACCCATCTTAGCAATGAAGATACGAGGACGGCGACCTTCCTTCTCTGCGAACTCGTCAGTCAGCTTGCAAGCCAACTCGAAGTCCTTATCATTCTTTGATTCTGAACTATACACGCCTGAAATGGTTCTGATTACTGCTTTATAACGGCCTACAATTTTTTCGCAGGCATCTGAAATCTCACCCAAAGTACAACGCAGCTGAGCAGCCTTGACAGCCAGGTCGAGCAGGTTGTTCTCGCTCTTGCGGCCTTCCTTGAAATCGCGAACACAATCCGTGATGGCCTTCAGGGCAGCTTGGCATGCAGCCTCGTCGCGCTTGCTGCGGACCTCCTTCAGACTCTCCTCCTGTTGCTTGCGCACAGCAGTGTTGTCGACCTCGAGGATATCGATAGGATCCTCGTGCTCCAGACGATACTTGTTAGTACCTACAATTGTCTGAACGCCAGAGTCAATACGAGCCTGAGTACGGGCTGCAGCCTCCTCGATACGCATCTTGGGCAGACCAGTCTCGATAGCCTTAGCCATACCACCCAGTTTCTCAATTTCCTGAATATGCTCCCAAGCCTTGTGAACCAGTTCATTGGTCAGGGTCTCCACATAGTAAGAGCCTGCCCACGGATCAATCTGCTTGCAGACCTTCGTCTCGTTCTGGATGTAAATCTGCGTGTTACGAGCAATACGAGCCGAGAAGTCGGTAGGCAGAGCGATAGCCTCGTCAAGGGCGTTGGTGTGCAGTGACTGTGTATGTCCCAGTACGGCAGCCATAGCCTCGATACAGGTACGACCAACGTTGTTGAAGGGATCCTGCTCTGTGAGTGACCAACCAGAAGTCTGAGAGTGGGTACGCAGTGCCAGTGACTTCGGGTTCTTGGCACCGAAGCTCTTCACGATCTTTGCCCACAGCAGACGTCCGGCACGCATCTTGGCAATTTCCATGAAGTGGTTCATACCGATTGCCCAGAAGAAGCTGAGGCGGGGTGCAAAAGCATCGACGTCGATACCAGCATTCACACCTGTGCGCAGATAGTCCATACCATCAGCCAAGGTGTATGCCAACTCAATGTCGGCAGTAGCACCAGCCTCCTGCATGTGATAACCAGAGATAGAGATACTGTTGAACTTTGGCATCTTCTGCGAGGTGTACTCAAAGATATCAGCGATGATCTTCATTGAGAATGCGGGGGGATAGATATAGGTGTTACGCACCATGAACTCCTTCAGGATATCGTTTTGGATGGTTCCTGCCATCTCCTCGAGCTGAGCACCCTGCTCCAGACCTGCTACGATGTAGAATGCCAGAATAGGCAATACGGCACCGTTCATAGTCATCGAAACAGACATCTTGTTCAAGGGGATACCGCTGAAGAGCACCTTCATGTTCTCCTCGTTACAGATAGACACACCAGCCTTACCAACATCGCCCACTACACGAGCATTGTCGGGGTCGTAACCACGGTGCGTAGGCAGGTCAAAGGCTACGGAAAGACCCTTCTGACCAGATGCCAGGTTACGACGATAGAAAGCGTTAGACTCCTCAGCAGTAGAGAATCCGGCATACTGACGGATAGTCCACGGACGGAAGGGGTACATCATAGAGTACGGACCACGAAGATAAGGAGGAATACCGGCAGCGAAGTCGAGATGTTCCATACCTTCCAAGTCTTCTTTGGTATATACGGGCTGAATGTCAATCTGTTCGGGCGTACGCCAGTTAGCGCTGATGCCATTCTCCTGCTGCCACTGCTGGCCATTCTTCTGTTGGATGCCAGCATAGATATCAATATCTTTAAAATTCTTACGTGCCATAATTAGATTCCGAGTTTAGCATTGTACGCACGGAGCGTTTCGAGCTGGTTAGACTTAACATGAATGAAGTTCTCAATACCGGCGGCCTTGAGGTCTTCCGAGCAAGCGGGAGCGCCAGCAACGATGAACATGGCGCGACCGTTGAGATACTGGAAGGCGGGGATGGCATACTCAGCATACTCATCATCTGATGAACAGATGACCACGATGTCGGCGTTGGCCTCCAGAGCGGCGTCAACACCCTCTTCGACAGTCTTGAAGCCGAGGTTGTCCATTACCTTATAGCCTGCTGCAGCAAGGAAGTTGCAAGAGAACTGGGCACGAGCCTGGCGCATAGCCAGATTGCCGATGGTCAGCATGAAGGCGATAGGCTGCTTCTTGGCCTTCTCGGTAGCAAGGCGCAGGGTCTCGAACTCGGAAGCCAGACGGGCAGTGTTGAGCTGGGGCAGCTCGCCAGCCTCATGACCGCCACCGCAACAGCAAGCACAGCTCTGGGGTACCTTGCCCTCGCTGGTCTCGGTGAAGTTGGGGAACTGGTTGGTACCCAGGATAAACTCCTTACGGGTGGCAGCAGCTGCGTGACGCTTGTCGTTAGAAGCATTGATGGCATTGACGATATTACCCTTCAAGGCCTCAGCTAAGAAGCCACCAGCCTCCTCTACGGCGAGGAACAGTTTCCAACCTTCCTGTGCAATGGCGTCCGTCAAGTGCTCAATGGTATAAGAACCACCAGATACATCGACAAGTTTATCAAAATGAGCCTCTTCCTTCAGCAGCAACTGCTGGTTGCGGGCAATACGCTCAGCAAACTCAGTGGGCTGTTCGTAAGGCTTGTCGAACGGAGTCACCACGATAGAGTCAACGTTGGCTAGTGCTGCCGACATCGTCTCTGTCTGTGAACGCAGCAGGTTGACATAGCTATCGAACAAGGTCTGGTTATATTCAGAGGTGATAGCGCAGACATGCATCTGAGAACAGGTACAGTTCAATGCCTCGTCGCCAACAAACTGACGGACAATCTGTGCCCACAGCATACGGGCAGCACGGAACTTAGCAATCTCCATGAAGTAGTTCTCAGAGACACCCATATTAAACTTAATGCGCTTGGCAGCCTCGCAAGCACTGACACCTGCCTCAGTGAGTATATTCAGGTACTCAGCACCCCAAGCCAGCGCATAGCCCAACTCCTGGTAGATATAGGCGCCGGCATTATTCAGCGACACACTGCTGACATTGATGCAGCGATAGCCAGGCAGTTCCTTCAGCGCCTCTATCAGAGACTTTGCCTGAGCCAATACGGGAGTCACATCCTTACCCTTCTTGAGGATTTTCTCCATGGGGTCAAAGTTGATGCTACCCTTCAGTTCTGCCAAGGGATAACCCTTTTCCTTGAAATAAGCCACTAAGATTTCTGCCAGTTCTACGCAATGGCGCTGACAGGTCTTGAAGTTCAGCTCCACATACTGTGGGAAAATGCCGTCCAGCAAAGTAGCGATGAACGCAGCGCTAACATCTTTACCAGAAATCTTGAAACCCAGCGAGTCAACACCCTTGTTCAAGATATCCAGCGCCTTTGCGTTAGCCGCTTTAGCATCGTCGACAACAATGTCCTGACGGACAAACCACAGGTTGTTGTCTTTTTTGTTACCACGTACATAGGGGAACTCGCCTGGCAGTGAATCGACTGCCTTCAAGTCCTTTAAGTCCTCTCGACGATAGAATGGCTGTACGTTAAAACCTTCATTTGTTCTCCATACCAAGCGCTTTTGGAAGTCAGCTCCTTTTAGGTCGACTTCAATTTTGTCCAACCACTCTTGAGTGGTAGGCGCGGTAAACTCAGTAAAGAGTTTCTCTTTGTTTGCCATAAAAAGTGTTTATTATATAAGTTGTTCTAAGTTATATCTGATTGCAAAGGTAACAAATAATTCTGAACTGACGAAAGATTTAATAAATATTTCGTTTTTATCAAAAAATGTTGCACAAAAATGCGGCTATTGCGCAAATTCTTTGTACCTTTGCACGCAAATATAATAAATAGGTATGTTATGGAATCATTTCAATGGTTAGAGGATTTATTTACGAGGACTGACTCTGTAGCTCATATAGCGATGTTATATGCCATCGTCATCGCTATCGGAGTGTATTTAGGAAAGATTAAAATTGGTGGTATTTCTCTGGGTGTTACATTTGTATTGTTCGCTGGTATCATTGCTGGTCATATTGGTTTTACCGCCCCCACACCCATTCTCACATTCGTTCAAGACTTCGGACTCATCCTGTTTGTATTCATGATAGGTATGCAGGTAGGTCCCGGTTTCTTTGAGAGCTTCGGAAAAGCAGGTGTAAAACTGAATTTACTGGCTACAACAGCCATTATGCTGAACATCGTCGTCATGTTTGCCTGCTATTACATTTTCTTCGACACCTCCAATGCCAACAACCTGCCCATGATGGTAGGCACGCTCTATGGCGCTGTGACCAATACCCCAGGTCTTGGTGCTGCTAACGAAGCCCTAGGCAGTGTCTTCGGGCAGAACGCTCCACAGATTGCTTCCGCCTATGCCTGTGCCTATCCCTTAGGTGTGTTGGGCATCATTGGTGCTACTATATTAATAAGGTATATTTGCAAGATCAAGTTGGAACGTGAAGAGGCAGAGTTGAGTGCCCTCGAGGAAACCAGCGCCAACAAGAAACCTTATAAGATGCATCTGGAAGTCAGCAACAAATACCTGGAGGGCAAGACCCTTCTGCAGGTTCACGACTTCCTCATGCGCGACTTCGTCGTTTCACGCATTGTGCACAATGGTGAGTTGTCTATTCCTAACCGCGACACCATTTTCCACATGGGCGACCAGATGCTTATCGTCTGTGCAGAGGCTGACCAGGAGGCTATCACAGCCTTTATCGGTCCTAAGCTCGATATCGACTTCGAACAGTCAGACCAGCCGTTGGTGTCAAAGCGTATTCTGATTACCAATCCCAAAATCAACGGTAAGTCATTGGCATCCATGCACTTCTCAAGCATGCACGGCGTCAATGTGACACGCGTCACACGTCAGGGCATGGACATCTTTGCAAGTGCATCACTGCCACTGCAGGTAGGCGACCGAATTATGGTAGTAGGTCCTGAGGATGCCGTAGACCGTGTAGCCAACAAGATGGGTAACAGCATCCGCCGTCTGGATACTCCCAATATTGCGACCATCTTTGTCGGTATCATTCTGGGTATCATCTTTGGTTCTCTGCCCATAGCCTTCCCCGGCATGCCAGTCCCCATGAAGTTGGGTATTGCCGGAGGTCCGCTGATTATTGCTATTTTGATTGGCCGCTATGGCTATAAAATACATCTGGTCACTTATACGACGACCTCGGCAAATATGATGTTGCGCGAGATAGGCTTAGTACTCTTCCTTGCCAGCGTAGGCATCAAGGCTGGAGCAGGATTCTTTGAGACAGTCGTACAAGGCGACGGACTGCTCTACGTCCTTACGGGCTTCTTCATCACGGTTATTCCCATCCTGATTGTAGGTCCGATAGCACGTCTGCGCTACAAGTTCAACTACTTCACCATTATGGGTATGTTGGCAGGTACTTATACCGATCCCCCTGCATTGGCTTTCGCCAACAGCATCTGCTCGAAGGAGGCACCGGCCATCGGCTATTCAACGGTTTATCCGCTGTCGATGTTCCTGCGCATCTTCACTGCCCAGATAGTGGTACTCTTCTTCTGTGGATAACTAACACGATAGAACTAATAATACACGTACTAATTTAAACAGACAAATGAAAAAACTAAGACTCCTAACGGGGGTAATTGTGGCCTTGACCTCGCTACCGATGTTGGCACAGATGGATGCCAGCATTAAGTTGAACGAGGTGATGACACACAATGAGAACAGTCTGATTGATGAATACGGAGAACGCCATGCGTGGGTAGAAATAGCCAATATCTCCCACTCCACGTACAACATCCGTGGGATGTATGTCACGACAGACCGTTCCGTACTCGACAAGAAGATGAGTGTGCCAGAGCGTGTCAAGCGCATGAGCCAGATTCCCAATGGCGACACCCGCACCAACCTGAGTGGTCGACAGTTTGTCGTCTTTCAACTCGGCAGCAATCCTGCCCAAGGAACGCTGCATCTCTCTGTGCCGATAGATGCTACCCAACCTACATGGATAGCCCTCTACAATGGTAATGCCACCCAACTCATCGACTCTATCACAGTGCCTGTAATAGCTGCCGACCAGTCATTTGCCCGCATAGCAAACAATGGTACGCGTAACGACTGGGAAGTAAAGTCTGCCGACCGTGTGACACCAGGAATACAAAACCAGACGGTAGTCAGCGAGTCGAAGATAGAGAAATTCAAACGTGAAGACCCCTATGGTGTCGGCATGTCTATCATGGCTATGAGCATTGTATTCTTCTGCCTGGCACTGCTATGGATTACCTTCACCCTCTTTGGCCTATTGATGCGTCACATGGAGACAGCGAAGAAAGTAGTTCACCACCAGCCTATCAAGCCTATCACCAAGACCGTTGAAATGACCTTGGAAGTTGGTCACAAGACTGGTGTCATCCTACAGGAAGGTTTGAAGACCAAGGGTATCGACAAGGAAGTATATATGGCCGTTATCGGTATGGCACTGAAACAGTATCAGGACGATGTCCATGATGTTGAGTCTGGCGTCATCACCATCAAGTCGAAAGATACAGAATGGGATGACGAATACAGTCAGATGACCCAGTTCCACTCTCCTATTCTTCCTTCTATGCCACAAAACATGAAGATTCCCACTGGCCCAGAGTTAAAGTAAAAAAAGCGTTTAATGTTTAGAGTTTAGAGATATGAACAAATATCAATATAAAGTACAAGGTGTCGACTACGAAGTAGAAATCGAGGAAGTAGAAGGCAACATTGCCAAGGTCAACGTCAATGGCATTCCCTTTGAGGTAGAGATGCAGCGTCCCATCAATGCCGCCAAGCATCCCACGATTGTCAAACCCAAGGTTGAGGCTCCCAAGCCAGCCGCTGCTGCTCCTGTGCAGACAGCTGCCAAGCCCGCTCAGCCCGCACAACAGGGTGCCGTCAGTGGCAATCCTGTCAAAGCTCCTCTGCCTGGTACCATCACCAGCATCAATGTAAAGGTTGGCGACACCGTCAATGTGGGTGATGTCGTTGTTGTCCTGGAGGCCATGAAGATGCAGAACAACATCGAGGCCGAATATGCAGGCACCATTACTGCTATCAATGTCACCCCTGGCGATTCAGTCATGGAAGGCAGTGTACTGCTGACCATCGGTTAAATTGATGATTGATAATTGAAAATTGACAATTATGTGGCAATTTATCGTAGAAAACTTCAATGAGTTCCTGACCTACACAGGTTTTGCCAACGTGACGGCAGGAAACCTCATCATGATAGCAGTTGGCGCCTTCTTCATTTGGCTTGCCATCAAGAAGGATTTCGAACCACTGTTGCTTGTTCCCATTGGCTTGGGTATCATTCTCGGCAACATCCCCTTCCGTGCCGATGCCGGTTTGGAGATTGGTCTCTATGAAGACAACTCAGTGCTGAACATCTTCTACCAAGGTGTGCGCCAGGGTTGGTATCCTCCTCTCATCTTCTTGGGTATTGGTGCCATGACCGACTTCTCGGCCCTGTTGGCCAACCCGAAGTTGATGCTCATCGGAGCTGCCGCCCAGTTTGGTATCTTTGGTGCCTATATGTTTGCCTTGGCTTTAGGTTTCGAGCCCAACCAGGCAGCAGGTATCGCCATTATCGGTGGTGCCGACGGTCCTACGGCCATCTTCCTCAGCAGCAAGCTGTCGCCGAACCTGATGGGAGCCATCGCCGTATGTGCCTATTCGTATATGGCTCTGGTGCCACTCATCCAGCCCCCTTTGATGCGTCTGCTCACCACCAAGAAGGAGCGTCTCATCAAGATGAAGCCCGCCCGCCAGGTATCGCAGACCGAGCGCATTCTCTTCCCCATTGTGGGACTGCTGCTTACCACGTTCATCGTCCCCTCAGGCCTGCCCTTGCTGGGTATGCTGTTCTTTGGCAACCTGCTGAAGGAAAGTGGTAAGACCACCCGTCTGGCTAAGACTGCTGGCGCTGCACTGAACGATATCGTTGTCATGTTGTTAGGACTGACGGTAGGCTGTTCCACGCAGGCTTCAGAGTTCCTCACAATGAACACCATCTACATCTTCGCCATTGGTGCCGGAGCCTTCATCATTGCCACCATGAGTGGTGTCTGCTTCGTTAAACTGATGAACATCTTCCTGCCGAAGGACAAGAAGCTCAATCCGCTGATTGGTAATGCAGGTGTGAGTGCCGTACCTATGGCAGCCCGCATCTCCAACAACCTCGGACTGGAGTACGACCGCCACAATTTCCTGCTCATGCATGCTATGGGTCCCAATGTGGCAGGTGTCATCGGTTCAGCCGTTGCTGCTGGTGCCATACTTGGCTTCCTGTCGTAGAACATTTAAAAAATTCAAATAACAACCAATTAAAATCGGTAATCTTTTTCGATTGCCGATTTTTTTTGTACTTTTGTGCCATTAAATCTAAGAAGATGCACATTGCAGTAGCAGGAAATATAGGAAGCGGAAAGTCGACACTGACCCAACTGCTAGCCAAACACTACGGGTGGGAGGCACGCTTTGAGGCTGTCGACCACAACCCCTATCTCGAAGACTATTATCGCGACATCTACCGTTGGTCCTTCAATTTGGAAGTATACTTCCTGAAGGAGCGTTTTCGTGACTTGATAGACATTGCCAAAGCCGACCACACCATCATCCAGGACCGCACCATCTACGAAGGCGTCTACGTCTTTATGGAGAACAACAAGGCCATGGGCCACCTCTCCGACCGCGACTACGAAACCTTCATGGAGCTCTTCGACCAGATGATGACCGTTGTCCGTCCGCCAGAGCTGATGATCTACCTGCGTGCCTCTGTCCCCCATCTGGTTGGGAACATCCAGAAGCGTGGCCGTGACTACGAGCAGAGCATCCAACTGGAATATCTGCAGAACCTCAACAAGCGGTACGATGACTTCATCTACCACAAGTATCCTGGTAAGGTGATGACCGTCGAGAAAGACCAGCTGGACTATCTCAACAACCCCAAGGACCTGGCCCAGATTATCGACCGCATCGACAGCAATCTCTTCGGACTGTTCCCAGACAACGTCTAATGTTTCATTTTTAATGTTTAATCTTTAATCTACAAGATATGCACATCGCAGTAGCAGGAAACATCGGAAGTGGCAAGACCACACTGACCAAGATGCTGGCCCACCGTTATGGATGGACACCTCGTTTCGAACCCGTCGACAACAACCCCTATCTGGCTGACTTCTATGCCGACATGCCCCGCTGGTCGTTCAACCTGCAGGTGTATTTCCTTAACAAGCGTTTCAAGGAGGTGGTAGAGATTTCCAAGTCGAAAGACACCATCATCCAGGACCGTACCATCTTTGAGGATGCCCGCATCTTCGCCCCCAACCTGCATGGTCAGGGCATGATGTCCGACCGCGACTTTGCCAACTATACCGACCTTTTCGATCTGATGATGTCGCTGGTAAAGCTTCCAGACCTGATGATCTACATCCGTTCGAGCATCCCCACCCTTGTAGCACAGATTCAGAAGCGTGGTCGCGAATACGAACAAACGATGCGCCTGGACTACCTGGAAGGTCTGTCAAAGCGCTATGAAGAGTGGATTAGCACCTACAAAGGGCAGCTCATCATCATTGAGGGCGACACCTGCAAGTTTGGCGAGAATGCCGAGCACTTCCAGCAAGTCACCGACATGATTGACGCCAAGCTCTACGGCCTGTTCCCTATGGAGTAGCTGTTAGCAGTCAGCTGTTAGCCAAAAGCCAATTGCCAAAAGCCAAAAGCCAACTAACGGCGACGCCTGCGACTCTTCGCCCTCTTGGTACGATGGCGGCGTGAAGCCTTACGGCGCTTGGAAATCTTTTTCTTGCTAACCTCAGGAGGCGCCGTACTCTTCCATGTCACCTGTTCCTCTGCCGTATAGTAAGGTACGTCATCATTGGGATTGCGCTCACAATACTTCAATATGGAGTAATAGTCGATGTTGCGCACACTGTGATTCTCATAGAACCATATCTCTACTGCCGACTGTGCCGTAGCAATCATCACGATGTCGTGGTCGTAGTCTATATACCAGCGCGCAAAGCGGTGACTACGCACTGTCGACTCCCACGTGGGCTTGCCGTAGTGCTTTTGCATCCACTTCATCAGCGCCACATAGTCTTCATGCAGACTGACACCCTGCTGCTTGCGAGTCGTCAGCACCAAGTGGCTACATCCTGTCGTATCTTTGTTCGCCCCTATGCTCAGCCAGACCTCAAGACCAGCTATGCGTCCTGATAAACTGTTGCTATAGTCGCGCTGCAGTCCCTTCTCCACAAGTTTTGCTGTCAACTCTTCGGGACTCTGCGCCAGTGAAACACCTACGAAATCGGTGTGTTTCTGAGCTGTCGCCATGAGTGGCAATAACAGCCCACAAAGTATCTGAATGAAATATTTTTGCATCTTTCTTAAAAAATCAGGTGCAAAGATACGAAATATTCGTGAATTATTCCTATCTTTGTAGCCAAATATGAAAATTTAATCGTATGCAACACAGCATTACTCTTACCAATGACATCCAGCAAGTGCCTCAATTGGCTGATTTTGTTGACATGGTGTGTGAAGAAGTCGGCATGGATATGGCAGTAGCCATCCAGATGAATCTTGCAATGGAGGAAGCCGTTGTCAATGTGATGAGTTACGCCTATCCCGCAGATACCGTAGGCGACGTTACCATTGAGGCTGTAACCATTGCCGACCAGTTACAGTTCACCATCACTGATTGTGGCACCCCCTTTGACCCCACAGCCAAGGAGGATGTCGACACCACCTTGAGTGCTGAAGAGCGTCCTATTGGCGGTTTGGGTATCCATCTGGTCCGACAACTGATGGACAGTATCACCTATGAGCGCATTGATGGCAAAAATGTGCTGACTCTACGCAAGAAATTCGATAACCCTTCAGTAATACAAGGCTAATTGCGTCCTATTTAATGTTTTTTAACTGCGTGTAGAAGACCCTAGTCTGAGATTTTTAATAATTTTGCAAACAATATATATATTCCATCATCATCTGATGGGCCATCAAAACAAATGACAGACATCATATTATCCAGTTTCATCAGTTTGTTTGCCCTCTTCGGCAAAGAAGAACAGGTGGATGAACAACGGGCAAAAGACATGCTCGTCAGCTATCTTCGTCGTCATTTTGGCATTCGCAATATAGACATCTATCTCGATCTCTATAGTGACATGCGCATGGCTTATGAGATGAGTGACGACCTGGACACAGCAGCTACTGTCAGCAGCATCTGCTCTACCCTTCACGGCAACATCCGTTCCACAGAAGAGTCCTTGTTGCTGCTCCGCCTCATGGAGTTCTGTAGCGATGACGGCCTACGGGCCGAAGCCATCTTCAAGACGATGGCTCAGATATTCGGCATCTCCGAAGAGCACTACAACTGCTATCTGGACTATGTCAACAACAAGCCTTCTGACTATATCATCCTTCACCATCTCAATCATTTCGATGGTGTGCTGAAGACGCTCCTGGACCCTTCCACAGGTCTGTTGCTCTTCACCTATATGGGCCACGACACCGTACTGCTCAACGACATCCCCGTGCTTTCAGGCACCTATCAGGTATGGTTGCAGAGCAGTGTTCTCAAGAGCGCCAGCGGCAAACCCGTCTACTATTCGTCTATCATCAGCAGCTACGGACAGGGCGACCAAGCCACACAGTCCGTCACCTTCTGCGGTCGCGACATCAACTTCCGTTTCCCCAACAGCGACAACGGCATGCACGACCTCAGCTTCACGCTGCACAATGGTGAACTGTTAGCCATCATGGGCGGTTCCGGAACGGGTAAGACCACCCTCTTGTCGTTGCTCAACGGCACGCTGGTCCCCCAACAGGGTTCCATCACCATCAACGGCCACAGCATCACAGAACCAGCCGCCAAGGCCCTCATCGGTTTTGTGCCACAGGACGACTTGCTCATCGAGGAGCTCACCGTCTACCAGAACCTCTGGTACACTGCCAAGTTATGCTTTGAGGGTATGAGCGACGCAGACCTTGACCGCCGTGTCATGAAGACGCTGAAAGACCTCGGTCTCGATGCCGCCAAGGACCTGAAGGTCGGTTCACCCATCCATAAATATATCTCTGGTGGTCAGCGCAAGCGTCTGAACATCGCCCTGGAGCTCATCCGCGAGCCAGCGGTACTGTTCCTCGACGAGCCCACCAGCGGTTTGTCGTCAGCAGACACTGAGAAAGTTATCAACCTCTTGAAGGAGCAGACGCTGAAAGGCAAACTTATCGTTGTCAACATTCACCAGCCGTCCAGCGACGTCTATAAGCTCTTCGACCGTCTGTGGCTGCTCGACAAAGGCGGCTATCCCGTCTTTGACGGTAACCCCATCGATGCCGTTACCTATTTCAAGGAGGCAGCCAACTATGCCGACGCGGAGACCAGCGCCTGTCCTACCTGTGGCAATGTCAATCCGGAGATTGTGCTGAACATCATCGACGAGAAAGCCCTCAACAGCAGTGGCGAGCTCTCTGACGATCGCAAGACGACACCTCAGGAGTGGCACGAGCTTTACATGAAGGAGCAGCAAAAGAAAGGACTGGAACAAGTCAAAGTCAGTCCCGTTCCCGCCTCCGACCAGAAGAAGCCTGGTGCCCTCAAGCAGTTCTTCATCTTCCTGCGCCGCACCATACATACCAAGGTCACCAACACGCAGTATATGGCTATCGCCCTGCTGCAGGCTCCCCTGCTGGCATTGGTCTGTGGTTATCTGACCCGTTTTGCGCCACCCGAAGGCTATAGCATAATGAACAACAAGAACCTCGTGAGCTATTTCTTCATGGCTGTCATTGTAGCCACCTTTACAGGTATGAGCGGCAGTGCCGAGGAAATCATCAAAGACCGTGCCCTGCTGAAGCGTGAGCGCTTCCTGCACCTGTCTTACGGCAGTTATATATGGTCGAAGATTGTCTTCATGGCAGCCCTCTCGCTGATACAGACACTCCTATTCATCCTTGTGGGCAACACGATGATGGGCATCCACGGACTGTTCCTCACCTGGTGGGGCATCCTGTTTACCACAGCCTTCCTCGCCAACCTCACAGGACTGCTGCTCTCGCAGTGTCTCAGTTCCATTGTGGCCATCTATATCAGCATCCCCATGCTGCTCATCCCCCAGATACTGCTCTGCGGACTCGTCGTCAGCTTCTCTGACCTCACCCCCAAGAGCACAACGGGTAACGTACCCCTCGTGGGCAACCTCATCCCCTCACGCTGGGCTTACGAGGCACTCGCTGTCACTTCGTTTACTGACAACGACTACGAGAAGAACTATTTCGAGATAGACCGCGACAAGTACGAAAACCAGTTCTTTAACATGGGCTACCTCTATGAGTTGCAGTCACAGCTGCAGACCATGCGCGACGAACAGCAGCGCGGCAAGGCCGTCGACGCCAACCACCTCAAGGTGATTCGCACCAACCTTCCTCGCCTCACCGCTTTCTGTGGCATGCAGCCCTATCAGGGAGACTATAGCTTCCAGTCGCTCGACCAGTATATGAAGGATGCCGAGCAACTGCTCTCCAAGCGCAGCAACCAGTTAGCGCTGAAGCGAGAGGCCGTCACTGGCAAACTGCTGCGCACCATCGGCAAGGACGGCATCCAGCAGTTGAAGCGCGACAACTATAACCTCAAGTTGGAGGACTGTGTCATTGGTGCCGACCAGCATTCCATGGTCGACGTCATCGACAACATCCTTGTACCACGTACCGGACTGGTATTTCTGACGCCCTTCAGCACCTGCGGCAGTGCGCCGTTCTACTCCAGTCAGAAGGTTGTGGGCTCTTGGCATGTTAAGACACTGTGGTTCAACCTCTCTGTCTTGCTGCTGATGAGTCTCATCGCCATCATCCTACTCCTTACCGACTGCCCAGGCAGATACGTGAGGAAGTGAAGAGTGAAGAGTTAAGAGTTAAGAGTTAAGAGTTAAGAGTTAAGAATGAAGAATGAAAAAGAAATAAACATTATTAATAATTTAAATTTTAACAAGAAATGAAAAAGTTAACTATCTTGGCTCTCGCAGCCATTGTTTTCGCAGCATGCGGAGGTAACAAGAATGCAAACACCGAGACAGAGACCGACTCTCTGAAGTCTTTCGAGCAGGAGCAGATCGAAGCCAGCATCAAGATGCACTTCGACAGCATCGCTTCCGAGTTCAGCAAGATGGAGCAGCCTGGCTTCGTCAAGGAGACCAAGGACGGCATCACTCTCACCAAGGAAGAGAAGCAGGTGAAGCCCACCTATCTGCTCGATGCAGCAGTAGCTGACGAGGCTACCACCCTCGCCGAGAAATATCGCGTACTCAGCGCCCTGAACGTTGACAAGCGCATCGCCGCTCTCTATGAGATGCCCGTTGAGGACTACGACAAGGCCATCACCAAGCTGGCTGCCGACATCGACGATCCTTCTTTCAAGGCTATTGATGACGCAGGCACACTCTTTGAGACCTCTTCAGCCCTCTATGAGGCTATGAACCAGAACGGTCGCATCAACTATTTCTGGCAGATTGCTTCTGCAGCCCTCGTTGAGCAGCTCTATGTCGTTTGTCAGAACAAGGACAAGTTCCTGAGCACCTTCACTGACGAGACCGCAGCCAATGTAACCTTCCGTATCATCCTCATCCTCGACGCCACCAACCGTCTGTCTCAGTACGACCCCGAGATTCAGCCCGTTGCTTCTGCTATGACTCCTCTGGAGCACCTCAACGCAACTTCTGTTGACGAGTTGAAGGCTCAGCTGGACGACATGCAAGATGAGATTGAGGCAGCCCGCAAGGCCCTCATTAAGTAATTGACAACAAAACACTTTACAACATGATATTTGACATTCAAGAAAAGCCTCAAGGCATGTATGCCAACGTGAGCGGTCGCTTAGACACCCCTGCAGCTGTCAAGGCTCAGCAGGAGATTGTACCGCTGTTGGAGAATGCCGACAAGACTATCACCCTTGACTGCAAAGACCTGGAGTACATCAGTTCTTCTGGCCTGCGCCTCTTCCTCACCATCCGTAAGGAAGCCTCTGCAAAGGGTGGCAGCATCGTTATTGAGAACATCAACGAAGACATCAAGAAGGTGTTTATGATGACTGGTTTTTTCAACCTCTTCGACATTCGTTGACCATCGCATAAATAGCGAGTATTATACAAGCTGAGACCATCCCAACAGAAAAAAGTGGGATGGTCTCACTGTTTTTTCCTTTTTTTTTCGTACATTTGCAGTCTGGAATGGATATGCATATGATGGGACACCCCAAAATGGTCGTGGTGAGTAGCAACACGCTGGCACTGATAGGACTCAGACAGCTGTTGCAGCGCGTGATGCCGATGGTTGAGGTAGACACGCTGGGTTCCTTTGCTGAACTGACAGCCAACCAGCCCGAACAGTATTTCCACTATTTCGTATCGATAGAGATTGTGCTGAGCGAGCGTGCCTTCTTCATGGAGCGACGCCGCAAGACCATCGTGCTCACCGCCACGCAGCAAGAGACCACACAGCTGACTGACTTCCACTGCCTCTATATCAACCAGACAGAACAGCAGCTGCTCCACACCCTGCTCCAGTTGCAGCAGCACGGACACGGCAATGGTCGCAACCTGCCTCCCGAGATGAAGGCAGAAAGAGAGCGCCAGATTCTGACGCGCCGCGAGATAGAGGTCATGGGTCTCATCGTTCAAGGCTATATCAACAAAGAGGTGGCAGACAAGCTCCACATTGGTTTGTCTACCGTTGTCACCCACCGCAAGAACATCATGGAGAAGTTAGGGCTGAAGAGTCTCTCCGCCCTCACCATCTATGCCGTTACCCACGGCTACGTGGATGTCAACAAAGTCTAAAGTTTTACGCTGCTGATGTCTACCAGTCCATTGACGATGGCGTAGATGGTCAGCCCTGCCGGCGAGTGAATCTGCAACTTGCGTGCAATGTTGCGACGATGCGTAATGACCGTGTTCACTGAGATATACAGGCGGTCGGCAATCTCCTTGTTCTGCAATCCCTGTACCACACCGATTATCACGTCGCGCTCACGTTCCGAGAGTGCCTCGCCAGAGTCCTGTCCCCCCTTGAACACCATCGACGAGATGTTCTTCGTCACGTCGTCCTGCTTCTGGCGCATTTCCATGCGACGGATGGCAGGTGTAAAGATGTGGTCCTCCACGTCGGCATGCTGTTGCAGCCACTCCTCATTGTTATAGATGTCGTAGAGCGTAGCTGTCAGCCTGCTGTTCAGATGAGCATCGCCAGGCAGATACTTAATAATGAGTAGCTTCAACTCGCGCAGTTTCTTGTCTGCCGACTCATGGTGCTTGGAGAACATCTCCACCGTGTAGTTAGGCAACGGCCTTCCGTCAAGCAGCGACTGCACATAGGGAAACAGCGTCTTCTCCTCGTACTTCATGTGGCGTCGTATCTCGTGTGCATACTCGTCATAGAAGCGCAGCATCAGCTGTCCCAGTGCATCGTTCTCACTGATGCTCTCCTGCAGTTCCCTGCGGATATAAGGCAGTTGGAAGTCAAGATAGTAGCGGTGACTGGCTTCCAGATAGTGCAGCAGGGTAGACACGCTGATGCGCTCGTCGTTGTCGCTGATGGTCTGCCCATTGATGGTATAGTTCACCACCGCCAGAAAGGTGTAGCAGTCGACCCCATTCAGTTCACACGTCTCTTCCACCGTCTTGTCGCCAAAGCCCAGATTGATGCCGAAGCTGCTCAAGGCCTGCAGCACGCTGTAGTTATCCTTGATGAGCGTAATCATCCGGTCCTGTGGCTCATACATCTTCACATTCTTCATACCTATTTATATATATTAGTGCTGCAAAAGTAATCATTTCCCATGAACTGTGCAATAGCCTCCACACATTTTCATCATTTTTGGGTATTGTCAGAATTGTTAATACTTGTTACCTTTGCACTCGCAAAAGAAAACAAAGGTAAAAAGTCTACAAGATGAAAAGAATTGTATCAGCATTGTTTTGCGCCAGTTGTCTGCTCACCGCTCACGCACAGAGCCGTCTCTCTGTGGGTGGCTATGGCGAGGCAGTCTTCTCACGCAACTTCTACAGCGACCACGTCAGTCGCTACAGTCAACCCGAAGAACACAAGGACGACCCCTCACACGGCCGTTTCGACATACCCCATGCCGTCATCTACCTGGGCTACGACTTTGGCAAAGGCTGGACGTTTGGCACCGAGATAGAGTTTGAGCACGGCGGCACGGGCATCGCCTACGAGAAAGAAGACGAGGAAGGCGGCGAGTGGGAACAGGAGACCGAGAAGGGCGGCGAGGTAGAGCTGGAGCAGTTCTGGCTGCAGAAGACCTTTGCGCCCTGGGCCAACCTGCGTGTAGGCCATATCGTGGTACCTGTAGGTCTGAACAATGCCCACCACGAGCCCACCAACTTCTTTACCGTCTATCGTCCTGAGGGCGAAAACACCATCATGCCCTCTACCTGGCACCAGACGGGTATCTCCTTCTGGGGCCGCTATGGCAAGTTCCGCTACGAGGCACAGCTGCTGGCTGGTCTCAACGCAGACAACTTCACCAATGCAGGCTGGATTAACAAAGGCCACAAGTCGCCCATGGAGTTCGACGTAGCCAACAAGTATGCTACTGCCGTGCGCATCGACAACTACAGCATTCCTGGCCTGCGCATCGGTGTCAGCGGCTACTATGGCCACAGCATCGGCAACACCTACCCTGCCGAGAAGGACGGCATCAGCACCAAGTACAAGGGGCGCGTAGCCATCGGCAGCATCGACTTCACCTACAACGCCCACAACTGGATTGTTCGCGGACAGGCTGACTACGGCTATCTGGGCAGTGCCGAACAGCTGAAGTACATGTACAACCGCAAGAACTCGAAGTCACCCTTCAAGCACTCGGCCTATGTCAGCAGCAATGCCTATGCCATCGGCATCGAGGCGGGCTACGACATCTTCTCACAGATAGCCTCGCTGCGCGACGACCATCAGAAGTTCTATGTCTTCGGACGCTACGAGACCTACAACCCCTATGCCTCTGACACGAAGGACACGCACTACGGCTATACCAAGGTGCAGCGCATTGCCGCCGGCATCAACTACAAGCCCATCAAGGAGATTGTCGTCAAGGCGGAGTACAGCCACCGTTTCCTGGACAGCCAGTATAACAACGAGCCGTCCGTCAACATCGGCATTGCGTACGAGGGATTCTTTAAGTAGTTAAGAGTTGAGAGTTAAGAGTTAAGAATTAAGAGTTAAGAGTGAAGAGTTAAGAGTTAATTAACCACATAAATATTTAGCACAATGAAAAAGTATTTTGTTCTTCCCGTGGCTGTCCTTCTGGGCGCCCTGAGTCTGTCATCATGCAGCGAGAGCGACGATGACAACAACACAACCACTAACACATTTGACATCGTCAAGACCAGCCCCATCGTCGACGACGACTCCTATCCTGCAAACACCCTGGAGGCCAACTACAAGGTGAACACCTTTGGCAATACGGCTATGGACGCCTGCGAGGAGCTGGGCAAGGAGCTGGGCAAGGCGAACGCTGTCATCGGCAAGGCTAAACTCAGCGACGTACAGAGCGACTACCTCTATAAGGTACTGGAGAACGTTGTCAGCAACGTCATCGTACCTACCTACACCCAGCTGGCTGACGAGACGGAGGCACTGGAGAAGACGCTCCACGGGCTGACCACAGCCA
>OCTX012285616.1_pt1 | contig 31326 bp, 19 predicted proteins | sample 1539691 | NCBI WGS metagenome assembly OCTX01 (sample SAMN02144231, study PRJEB22623) | gut metagenome | biome: sheep rumen | host: Ovis aries | place: New Zealand
ATAAAAGCTTGCTTTTATATGGCCGAGTCGCGATGATGATTCGACGAAGTCAATTTTAAGGGCAAAGATGCCAAAAAGAGGCAAACACAGACAAAGATAATTCTCATGGATTTATTAATTATTAGAACATGCCTTAAGTGAATAGTGAGAAGTGAATAGTGAATAGTGTAGTTACTTCGGTGGACGATTTCAAAATCCCGCTAACCAACAGATTCCATTCTTCCACTATTGATTGCTTGGATGTTATTCCCTTGTTTTGCAAAGGAATGCCCTGACCGGAAACTGAATAGTTGCATCTTTTTGAAGGGAATATTTCTCTGATTTTTTCATATTTTACCTTATAGTGATGAAAACCGCCGATTTCGTTTGGCGGTTTTCACTTTTTTTAGTAAATTTGCACGTTTGTAAACTAATTATTGCTGTCCGGTAAAACTCAAAATAACATAAAAAACTGCCCCGAAGCTCAATGAAACCGTGCTTCGGGGTCGTTTTTTCAAAAAGTAAGCCCCCTAATCGAACAACGTCGGTTCTGGCGGTGCTTTCCTCGCCTCTTTTTCAAGAATGTCATCCCACGTTCTGTCAGGATTCTCCATGAATCTTATGAAGTCGATGTAGTACATGAGTGTAAGGCGTATCATCGTGACGACCTGCGAGAAGGCGCAATTACGTTTTATACATCTTGACATGACGGTAATGAGCAAATTGGCAATCAGTACGACCCAAGTCTGTATCTGTATGGCGTTTACGCTGTCCCCATAGAAGAAATGAAGTGGAAAATTCTGTTTAAGCTGCTTGTACAGGGATTCTATCGCCCATCTGAGACGGTAGATTTCAGAAATGTCCTCTACGGAGAAGTCGAAATTGTTCGTGAGCAATGTAACAGGTTTCTTCTTTTCATCAAACAACTGTACCATACGTGACTCATGTGTCAGTTCCCCTCTGGTAAATCTGACTTTGCGGTCAATGTGCGTCACAAGTCCGTCTGTGTTCACAAACGCCACGGATTCAAGTGTCTCAAATTTCAGGTTCTTCTTCTTCTTCGTGACATAGCAGACGCCTTCCTCCGTCAATCGTTGGAATTGTGCTATGTCTATATATGCCCTGTCTATGGCAAGAGTGGAGTCTTTGGGCAAATGCACCTCCTTAAGCAGGTAATGGTCGTGTTTGGCGGCGGACGTGAGCTGTACAACCATCGGCACGCCCACATGGTACTTCATGACGGTGTGGACTTTCATGCCTCCCTTCTTCTTACCGGACTTCGGATGCCTTCCAACGCCTTTAAGGATGTTCTCAAAAAGAGTGATTGTGGTTGAATCCATCATATCCAGGAGCTTCTCCCAGTCTTTCGGCTCGTTTGTCTGACCTTTGTAACTCTTTGGAGGGCGGCTGTCCGCTAAAAATTTCGCATATCGTTCCAGAAGGTAAGCGTACACCTTGGCAAAGAACTCCTTGGGACGGCGGATATTGGCCTCAGCCAGCGTGCTGCGACGAACCAGATAATCCAGACCCAAATGATGGAGCTTATGCGCCTCCGCCTTCATTCCAATCTCCAATTCACGAAGGGAATCAAAGTGCTTTAGTATGCCGAACAGCATCACAACCAAGTGATGATATCCGTCAAAACGTTTCACATATGACTCACTTCCTGACGTTTCACGGCTGATTTGCATTATTTTTTCACGATCAAGTAAATTTAACACCTGATTGTACACCGGCTGTCCGGTAAAATTGCTATCTTTGCTCATGATTAGATTTTGTTTTGTTGCAGAAGCAAAGATAATCAAAAGGGCTGATACTTCATGTAAGTACCAGCCCTAATTACCCCGTAATTTGCGACAAAAATAATTAAAGTACTTGTTCCGTCTAATTAATCTTCCGTTCTGTCTTATTGGCAGGCTCGACGAGATCGTAAGAAAATATGGTTAGCAGTTCCGGGACTTATTGCTTGCCCTTGAGTGAGCCATGCAATCGAGGAAACAGAGAAGCAAGAGGTCAGGAATACGGTCTGTGGAATCAATGCCATGCTTCTGCCTTTCAAAAACCTTCCCACGAATTTCCATATCTCATTTTTTTTTCGTTAATTTGCAAATAATTAGTAAAAGGGCAGGGCAGAGCACCCTGTAGGGGCGGTACTGCCATGCGGGCAGTACCAATAGCCAAACCGTCGGACCTAATCATTCACTTAAAATACTAGCATAATTATGAACTTGATTGACAAAATTATTGCGCGCGCAAAAAGCAACAAGCAGCGCATCGTCCTCCCTGAAGCAACGGAGGAGCGTACACTCACCGCAGCCGACCAGGCTTTGGCCGATGACCTTGCCGACCTCATCCTGCTCGGCAATATCGACGAGATCCACGCACTGGCCGACAAGCTCGGACTGAAGAACATCGACAAGGCCACGCTGATTGACCCTGCCACGAGTGAGAAACGCGAAGAATATGCCCAGTTGCTCTTCGAACTGAGAAAGAAGAAGGGCATGTCTTTGGAGCAGGCTCAGCAGAAGGTGCTCGACCCCCTGTATTTCGGCTGCCTCATCATCAAGAGCGGCGACGCCGACGGACAGATTTCAGGCGCACTCAGCACAACCGGCGACACGCTGCGTCCTGCCCTCCAGATTATCAAATGCTCTCCGGGCATCACCTGCGTAAGTGGTGCGATGCTGATGATCACCCAGACTCCTCAGTACGGTGAGGACGGCGTTCTCGTGATTGGCGACGTGGCCGTCACTCCGATGCCGGATGCCGGACAGCTGGCACAGATTGCCGTATGCACGGCGCAGACCGCACGCTCGGTGGCTGGCTTTGCCGACCCTCGCGTGGCCATGCTTTCGTTCTCTACGAAAGGCAGTGCAAAGCATGAGGTGTGCGACAAGGTGATCGAGGCAACAGCCTTGGCCAAGGAGCTTGACCCGTCGCTGAAGATCGACGGCGAGCTGCAGGCCGACGCAGCTCTCGTTCCGAGTGTGGGCAAGAAGAAGGCGCCGGGCAGCGAGATCGCCGGCAACGCCAACGTGCTCGTCTTCCCGAATCTCGAGGTAGGCAATATCGGCTACAAGCTCGTGCAGCGTCTGGGCAACGCCGACGCCATCGGCCCGATCCTCCAAGGCATCGCACGCCCCGTGAACGACCTCTCACGCGGCTGCTCCGTGGACGACATCTACAAGATGATCGCCATCACTGCCTGCCAGGCCATGGATGCGAAGTAGGATTGAAAAAATAGTTGAGAGTTGAGAGTTTAGAGTTTAGAGCCTAGATTCCCCGCTCGATAATACTATATAACGATTGTAATTTAATGGACAATAATGAAGAATTTGCTTATCGGAATCTTGTAGTCTACCAGCATGCAAAAGCTTATGTGGAGTATATCTACCAATTGATGGAAAGCTTTCCGCGAAAGGAGGAGTATGCTTTGTGCGCACAGCTACGCAGAGCTTCATTTTCTGTTCCATCTAATATAGCAGAGGCATGCGGGCGTTACTCCAAGAAACAACAACTGCATTTTCTTGAATTTGCTTTTGGCTCTCTTAACGAAACAGTCTGTCAGCTGGAAATTGCAAGTGATTTAAATTATATTGATGCTTCTCAAATGATGGAAATAGAGTCTCGTGCTATTCAGATTAGGAGAATGCTTTCAGGCTGGAGGAGAACTTTGGTAGCACAGTTGTCAGAATCTTCAGACAGCTAATGAATTATAGATTAAAGAGTGACTTCACTCTAAACTCTAAACAATATGAGTTAAAGAGTAACTTCACTCTAAACTCTAAACTCTAAACTAAATAAAATGAAAATTCTTGTATTAAACTGTGGCAGCTCTTCGATTAAGTATGCGCTGTACGACATGGATGACCACAGTGTGGTGACATCCGGCGGCATCGAGAAAATCGGACTGCCAGACTCATTTATCAAAATCAAGGTGAACGGCAAGAAAATCCAGATGGACGAGCCCGTGCCGGAACATACTGCCGGCGTGCAGCTCATCTTCCGTGTGCTCACGGAGGGCGAGAATGCCGTGCTGAAGGACCTGCACGAGCTTGACGCAGTGGGCCACCGCATGGTACACGGCGGTGAGCGCTTCAGCGAGTCCGTGCTCATCACCGACGAGGTGATGCGCGACTTCGCTGCCTGCAACGACCTGGCGCCGCTCCACAACCCTGCCAACATCAAGGGCGTGAACGCAGTGAAGGCACTGTTGCCGGAAATCCCGCAGGTGGGCGTGTTCGACACCGCCTTCCACCAGACGATGCCCGACTATGCCTACATGTATGCCACTCCCTATGAGCTCTACGAGAAATACGGCGTGCGCCGCTACGGCTTCCACGGCACGAGCCACCGCTACGTGAGCCGCCGTGTGCTCGACTTCCTGGGCATCGAAAAGACTGAGGGCACGAAAGTCATCACCTGCCATATCGGCAACGGCGCGTCCATCGCAGCCGTGAAGGACGGCAAGTGCGTGGACACCTCCATGGGTCTCACGCCGCTTGAGGGACTCATCATGGGCACCCGCTCTGGCGACATCGACGCCGGGGCTGTCACCTTCATCATGGACAAGGAAGGACTGGACACGAAAGGCCTCTCGAACTTGCTGAATAAGAAATCCGGCCTGCTCGGCGTGAGCGGCGGCGCAAGCGACTTCCGCGACATCCTCAAGGGTATCGAGGAAGGCAACGACCACGCACGTCTGGCCAAGGAGATGTACACCTACCGCATCAAGAAGTACATCGGACAGTATGCAGCTGCCATGGGCGGTGTGGACATCATCGTCTTCACCGGTGGTGCCGGAGAGAACCAGTGGGAGGTGCGTGAGGGAGCTACCGACGGACTGGAGTTCCTGGGCGTGAAGATGGACGTGGAGAAGAACCACTCTTGCCGCGCCAAGGAGATGACCATCTCTGCCGACGACAGCAAGGTGAAAGTATGCGTCATCCCTACCGACGAGGAGTTGATGATCGCCACCGACACCCTCAACATCGTGTCGAAACTCTGACCAAGAGGTTCTGTATATAAAAATGATGGTGTGTCTGCTTTTTTGCAGGCACACCATCATCGTTTTCTGGCTTACAGCCTCTTACCAGAGACTGTGATTTTTCTTTCCGTTCTGGATGTAGACACCTTTGGGAAGTTTTTCCGTTGGAGAGCCATTTTTCGCAACGATACGTCCTGACAGGTCGTATATGCGGTTGTCCTCTTTGTATGAGTCCTTCGGAATCTTCCTTTCGTTATATGTAGTACCTTGATTAGGATGAATGTCTCCAACTCCTTTTCGGGAAATATAACATGCAATACATTTGCATTATTTTGTCCATTTTGTACTAAAATGTCGCTTTTTTTTCAGTTTTATTAACTTTTTTCACAAAAAACTTGGAAGTGTGCAATAAAAAGTCTTATATTTGCACATAATTTTTACAAATGAGCAAAAAATAACAGAAATTATATGGTACCTTTCAATAAAATCACAGAAACCGACATCCCACGTATCTTATCCTATTTCGATGTCGACGCACAGGAGAGAGTGAAGCGCGCGCTGAACCGCTATTGCACAGACGGACGCAGCGAGTTGTCAATGGCCATCGTGGAGCAGGCCATCGTCTTCCGACAGGAAATCGAGGACATGTACCTCTATTCCATGCCGAAGGGAAAAGGCAACATCCGCATCATCTGCATGGAGATGATGGAGGGTGCCAATATCATGGGTTACGACTGGATGGTGGTCGGAGTGAACGAGAGCCAGAAGTCCATCATCAGCGGCGCGCTGCCCAACCACTTCAAGTTCATCAGCGAGGAGAAGTACAGCTTCCTCGACATCGTGCGATTCTGCAAGATTATAGACGACGAGCCTACCATCATCGCAAAGCCCACCATCGGATACACCGAGTCCGTCTTCTACAACAACGAGAAGATGGTGCCGGCTGTGTGATTTCTTTTCAGTTTAAAGATGAAAGTTTAAAGTTGAATGAGATTTTAGCTGGGCGGGGAAGGTTCGATAATTCGGAATATTAAACTTCGAAATCCCCCTCTGGAAAACATAAAAAAAGGTGTGTCACGCATGACACACCTTTTTTTCGACGTTTATCTTCACTCGGGGTGATTATTCGCCCGGGTTGATTGCGCCAGAAGGGCAAGCGTCTGCGCAAGTGCCGCAGTCTACGCATGCGTCCGGATCAATTTCATACTTGCTGTCACCTGCAGAGATAGCGCCTGATGGGCACTCAGCCTCGCAAGAGCCGCACATTACACAATCGTCACTAATTACGTAAGCCATAGTTTTTTGTTTTTAGAATTACTTAATGTTGAATTACCATATTCGTTGACGGCATGACCAAAAGGCCACCGTCCCTGTTTCAGTCTGCAAAGATAATGTAAAAAAATGAGTAAACAAGCAAAATCCCAATTTTTTTGCAATAAAAATGCAGTTCTTACGTTTAAAAATATATCAAATAAAGAAAATCAACGGCATTTGACATCAATTTCACATATTCTCCACCTTGGCTTCCATCGCTTGTCGCGCCTTTGGAAGACCTTGGTTTTGGCAGCCCTCGCTTTCGTTGTGGTGCTGCCTTCTGCCTACGCCCAGAAGCGAAAGGTGATGAACCGTCCGTATATTGACCAGCGGCAGCTCCACTATGGATTCTTCGCCGGAGTCCATCTCCAGGACATCGAGCTTGTGAACAACGGATTCGTGGACGAGAACGGCAACAACTGGTATGCCGACGCACCCAACTACGAGCCGGGATTCAGCGTGGGCGTGCTGGCGGAATACCGCCTGAACAACAACTTCTCGCTGCGTGTCATACCTTCCATGCATTTCGGGTCGAAGGACGTGAAGTTCATCAACCACCTCAACGCTGAGACGGAAATCCAGAATGTGAAGTCCACCTATATCTCTTTGCCCGTCGACCTGAAAATCGCCGGCGAGCGGTTCAACAACTACCGTCCTTATGCCGTGGTGGGGGTGAACCCGATGTACGACCTGACCGTGAAAAAACAGAAAAACTTGCTGCTCAACCGCTTCGACTGCTATCTGGAAGCGGGATTCGGCTGTGATTTCTACGGGCCTTTCTTCAAGTTCATCCCGGAAATCAAGTTCGCCTATGGACTCTCCAACATCATCAACAAGAAGCGAAACGACCTCACCAACCCCGACCAGCTCATCTTCACCAACTCCATCGACAAGGGAAAGTCGAAGATGATCATCATCACATTCTATTTTGAGTAGGAGCCGGAAATACTAGATTCTCTAGACATTCTAGATTCTCTAGACATTCTAGTTTCTCCAGTCTCTCTAAGCCATCTCTCCGGCCAGCGACTGCCACAGCCCTTCCGGCAGGGGGGCCACCGCATGAATCTGCTTTTTTGATACGGGATGGACAAAGTCGATGCTGCGGGCCAGCAAGGATATGCTGCCGTCTGGATTGCTGCGTTTCGCTCCATATTTCAGGTCGCCCTTGATGGGGAAGCCTACCTTCGCCAGCTGGCACCGGATCTGATGATGGCGACCTGTGTGCAGGTTCACTTCCACAAGACCGTATCGTTCGCCCAGACCGATGAACTGATAGTCCAGCACGGCTTTCTTGCTCTTCGGCACCTCACGGTCGTAGGCGTATGACTTGTTCTGCTGCTCGTTTCTCACGAGCCAGTGCTCCAGACGGACGGGCGTGTGGAGCGGAGGACGCTCCGACTCCTTCTGCGACACCGGGACAATGGCCCAGTAGGTCTTTTTCACCTCGCTTTTCCTGAACAGCTCGTTCATGCGCGTGAGGCCTTTGCTTGTGCGTGCAAAAACCACAAGACCTCCTACCGGACGGTCCAACCGATGGACCACGCCCAGAAATACCTCGCCAGGCTTCGCGTATGCTTCCTTGATATATGCTTTCACCAGGTCGGACAGCGGCTGGTCGCCCGTCTTGTCGCCTTGCACAATCTCGCCCGGCGCCTTGTTGACGATGATGATATGATTGTCTTCGTAGATGATGTCCATGTTTTTATGAAAGAGGGAGTAAAAAAAGGAGTAAAAATGGAAGTAAAAGTGAAAGTAGATGTGGCAGTAAAAAACGTCGGATTTTACGGGAATAAGTAGATTGCAAAAAAGGAAGAAGAGTGGCTGCGCCTCCCTGTCTTCCTTTTTTGATATTTCAGAATTGATGCTTCGGCTTACATGTTCATACCACCGTCAACCTGGATAACCTGACCGCTGACATAGCTGGAGAGGTCGGATGCGAGGTAAACGGCTGTGTTGGCGATGTCGTCCACGGTGCCGCCACGGCGGAGCGGAATCTTCTTCACCCACTCAGCGCGAACGTCGTCAGGCAGCTGAGCTGTCATGGCCGTCTCGATGAATCCCGGAGCGATGGCGTTGGCACGAATTCCCTTTGCACCCATCTCCTGTGCGATGGACTTGGCGAGGGCAATCAGACCTGCCTTTGAGGCAGAGTAGTTGCACTGTCCGGCATTTCCGTGTACGCCCACCACGCTCGACATGTTGATGATGCTGCCGCCGCGCTGACGCATCATGATCGGTGTGCAGGCATGGATGAAGTTGAATGCAGACTTGAGGTTCACGGCGATCACGGCGTCCCACTGAGCCTCTGTCATGCGGAGCATCAGGCCGTCCTTCGTGATGCCGGCATTGTTCACGAGAATGTCGATTGAGCCGAATTCTTCCTTCACTTTGCTGACAACCTCCTCGGTCTGTGCGAAGTCAGCGGCATTCGACGCATATCCCTTGGCTTTCACACCGAAGGCGGCAATTTCTTTCTCGGTCTCCTGACCCAGCTCATCGATTACCAAGTCGGTGAATGCAATGTTTGCGCCTTCCTGCGCGAATTTCAGCGCGATAGCCTTTCCGATACCGCGTGCGGCACCTGTGATCAGCGCCGTCTTTCCTGTAAGTAAACCCATGTTTCTTTTGTTTATAGTTTTTATTATTGAGAGTTTGTTTTGAGAAGTTGAGAGTTTAGAGTGATTATAGATGTTCTAGATTCTCTAGAAATTCTAGATGTTCTAGATTCTCTAGATATTCCGGGGGGTAGGCTGGAATTCCTGGTGATTTGCTTCGGTTAGCTGTTGATGGTGAGGGTGGTGTGCTTGTTCTGCAGCTGGCGGGTCACCATCGTGCGGACGTAGATATAGAGGTCTTCAGGGCCTCGTCCGGAGTAACGGCCGAAGATGTACGGCACCTCGCAGCCTTTCAGGCAGTAGTGCATGATTTCGGCCGTCAGCTTCACGTTCATGATGTCGAATACACCGTCGTCGTTTCCTTCGTTGAGCACACGCCGGAAGAGGGCGATTTCTGTACGGTCGAAATTCTTGCGCACCGTTTCCACTTTCCATATCTCGCGGAAGAATTCAGCGCGCAGCGTGCCGTTTCGGAGCACCACCTCCTTGATCACCTCGAGGTGTGCGAAGATCAGCTGAACGATTTTGTCCTCTGGGGTGATGTTCTTTTTTGCCACTTCCTCCAGCCTGGAGAAGAGCCGCTCCAGCTCTGTCTCAATCACTGCCAGGTAGATGTCCTCCTTGCTCTTGAAATAGGTGTAGAGTGTCCGACGGCCACGACCCGATGCCACTGCGATGTCGTTCATCGTGGTGCCTTCCAGGCCGTGTTTCGCAAACAAAACCCTGGCGCAGTCTATCAATGTGCTTCTTGTCTTGGATATTGCCATGTCTTAATCAAAAATTAATGTAGCATTATCGCTTTTTCCCAAATTATTTTGCAAAGTTAAAATAAAAAAGTGAATGCAACAAATAAAATTGCACTCACTTTTATAAAATATTGTTAAAAACCTAAAAATTAAGTAGTTGTAAAATGCACACTTTCTGGCTGAATGTGAAATCCGCTGACTATGGATTGTCCATGAGAATTTCAGGCCGGTATTCGAAGTGCATCGTGTCGTAGTGGTACCATCGCCCTCCCCAGATGAATCCGTGGCGCTCGAAGGCTTCCACAATCTCCATCGGCATCTTGTTTTCGTAGCGGATGCGGGTGGTCTCCTTCGCGCCGGGGTTGGACCACAGCCAGTAAGTCTTGAAGTTTCCTCCGATGTCGATGGTCATGCCGTAGGAGTGGGCGCTCTGTCGCTTGGCTCCGCGCACCTGCCTCCAGTAGAACGTGCCTTCCGACTTGTAGTACTTCTTGAACTGAGGCATTTTCGCCAGCTCGGCTGCCACGGCCTTCAGGTGGTCGGCCGCTCCGTTGACCGGGGTGAACTTCACGGTCGATCCTCCGTAGTTGCCGTTGGCGTCGAACCACTTCACGCTGACCAGTTTTGACTGCACCTGCGCTGCCGTGTTTCCGTACATCTTCTTGAACAGCGCCTCGCAGCGGCTGCGGCCTGCATCCTGCAGGTATTCCGGCTTGCTGGCCGTGCGGTCGTACTTGAATGCGAACATATCTTCAGGGTCGGCGTCGTCGAGTTTCTGCTCGAAGGTCTTGCTGCGGCCGTCGTCGTAGACGATGGTGGTTCCGTCGCTCATCTGCAGCCGTCCGTCCTTGTAGCCTTTCACGAAGTCGGGATAGCATTTCATCAGTATCTGAGCCCCTTTCGGCATGTCGGCATCAGGGGTGGCGTCGGCGGGCGATTCTGTGGCGGGTTTCTCTAAAGCAACGGCGACAGGCTCGGCTGAGTCTGTCGTCTTTGCGTTGCTCTTGTCGCAGGCGCTCGTCAGCAGGGCTGTTGCCACTGCTATGGCGCTGCAGAGCATATATCCTTTCTTAGTCATATTTCGAGAGGAAATTGATGTTGTATTGCTCGATGGAGTTGAACGAACTGGCCGGCACCTCGTTGCGGAACGGGCGATACCAGCTCTGTGAATAGAAGTAGTCGCTGAGGTTAGGGTCTTTGAAATAGCGTCCGTGGCGGGCGTAGATGGAGTTCAGGAGCACGCGTACTTGTCCGCGGTCCTTGTACTGCACGTCGCGGTAGGTGGCGCGGCGTTGTGAGAGCCAGTCGTACTGCGTTCCCCATGCCACACGGCTGTTGCGTCTTGGAGCCTGACGGTAGCCTCGGTTGGCGCGCTGTCCGCGGCGCGGAATGCTGGGCTGTGCCACAACGGAAATAGTGGATAGGGCGAACAAAAGCAGTGCTATTGTCAACCATTTGTTTTTCATTGTTCTCATGTCTCTTAATTTTTAAATGGGTTAATAAAATTTGTGTTGGTCTATAATCAGTGCAAATATACGGAATTTTTTTAATTTCCAAAAGAAATAATGACATTTTTTGCGGAAAATGCCAGAAATATTAGATTTTCTATGAAACCTATGGAATCTATAGAACCTATAGAATCTATAGAATTCCCCTCATCCGAACAGCTCGCGGAAAGCTTCCTCCACTTTTCTGACACCATGTATGCGTATGCTGAATTTTGCGGTGTCTACAGCCTGGAGGTTGGAGTGGGGGATGATGATGTCCTGGAATCCCAGCTTTTCCGCTTCCCCTATGCGCTGGAGGATCCGGCTCACAGGGCGGATTTCTCCGCTGAGTCCCACCTCTCCGCACAGGCAGGTCTTTCGGTCGATGGCGGCGTCGACATTGCTCGACAGGATGGCTGAGATGACGGCGAGGTCCGTGGCAGGGTCGGTCACGCGTATGCCCCCGGCGATGTTCATGTAGACGTCTTTCTGAGCCAGTTTGAATCCGATTCGTTTCTCCAGAACTGCCAGCAGCATGTTGAGCCTGCGGGTGTCGAAGCCGGTGGCGAGCCGTTGCGGCGTGCCATAGGCGGCGGTGCTGACGAGCGCCTGGGCCTCGATGAGCAGCGGACGTACGCCCTCGATGGCGCATGCGATGGCCACTCCGCTCAGGCCCTCGCTGTTGTCGAGGTCAGACAACAGCAGCTCCGAGGGGTTGGCCACTGGCCGCAGCCCGTTCTGCACCATCTCGTAGATGCCCAGTTCGGCTGTGCTTCCAAATCGGTTTTTGATGGCCCTGACGATGCGGTACATATATTGGCGGTCACCCTCGAACTGAAGCACGGTGTCTACCATGTGCTCCAGGATTTTCGGACCGGCTATGCTGCCTTCCTTGTTGATGTGCCCGATGAGGATGACAGGCGTGTTGCTCTCCTTGCAGAATTTCAGCAGCATGGCGGCGCATTCGCGAATCTGGCTCACGCTGCCTGGCGAGCTTTCCAGGTTCTCCGTGGCCATGGTCTGTATGGAGTCTACGACGACGATGTCGGGCTGCTCGCTCTCGAAGTGTTTGAATATGGTCTCCATCATCGCCTCGCACACCACCATCACCGACGGGTCGCGGCTGGGGGATACCGCTTCTCCGGCGGGAAAAGCCAGGGGCGACTCCATGATGCGGTCGGCACGCAGCTTCAGCTGCCTGGCGCTCTCCTCTCCGCTCACGTAGAGCACCTTCTTGTCCGTCATCCGCAGCACGGTCTGCAGCACGAGCGTGGACTTACCGATACCGGGCTCACCACCCAGCAGGATGAGCGAACCAGGCACGAGTCCGCCGCCCAGCACGCGGTTCAGCTCGTTGTCGTGCAGGTTGATGCGTGGGTCGTCCTCCGTCTTGATCTGGCTCATCCGCAGCGGACTGCTGCCGCTGCTCATGCTGAAGCCGTCGGCACCTGCCGACACTCTGGCATTGGCCGCCGTCTTTTTCACGCGGAACTCCTGAAACGTGTTCCATTCTCCGCACGATGGGCATTTTCCAATCCATTTCGGCGAGTCGTAGCCGCACGCACTGCATACGTATGAGGTTTTTTCTTTCATTGTTTTTATTTTGTTTTATTGGAGTACTCGGAGTATTCGGAGTATTCTGAGTATTCTGAGTACTCGGAGTACTCAGATTCCTCCGATTCCTCAGACTTTAGAATGGATATCCCACAGCGAAATGCAGTCCGAGGCTGTCTTTGAATTTCTCGAAGTTGTAGTAGCCTTTCTTCGACGTCTCGTAGGGAGCGTGGATGCCGACGCCGAGGTCGAGGCGCAGCACGAGGAACTTGAGGTCGTAGCGTAGGCCCACTCCGGTGCCGAGCGCAATCGACTTGAAGAAAGGCGCCCCGGTGAGCGTTGTCTCTCTGCCCATCCAGTCGTCTTTGAGATACCACACGTTGCCCGCGTCGAGGAAGGTGGCGCCGTAGAGGTTGCTCATGATTTTGAAGCGGTACTCCGCGTTGGCCTCGAGCATGAAGTCTCCTCTCTGGAGGAAGGTGAAATAAGGGAAATTGAACATTCCAGGGCCGATCGACCTGCTTGTGAAGGCCCTGATCGAGTTGGCGCCTCCGATATAGAACATCTCGTTGAAGGGGGCGAAGTCGGAGTTTCCGTAGTTCCAGATCACTCCTGCCTTGAGCCTGGTTGCGAGTGTGGTGTTCTCTGTAAGTTTGAAGTAGTTGATGAGTTGTGCCTGAATTTTCAGGAACTGGGAGTAAGGGTTGTTGAGCAGTTTCTTCTCTTTCTTGTTGTAGTCGTTGCCACACAGGGCATAAATGGCGTTGATGATGTTGGCCGACTCTTTGACCGTGACGTCGAAGTGGGTGATGACCCTCGACAGCGGCCTCGTGGAGTTGTCGAATGTGAAGGTGTACTGCATGGCCGGCGTGAACATGTCGTCGATGGAGTAGTAGATGTTGTAGTTGTCGACGGCCAGGGAGTCGAACTCCTCCGATGTCTGCAGCAGGTGGTTGTACTTGACCGTGAGCGGCATGAACTGGTGCTTGACGTATTTGGACGTCTGGAAGTTGTATGCCGCCTCGAGTCCGAACGACAGGAGCCGGTAGTAGCCAGCCCGGTTGAGGTGGTCGATGTCTGCCTTGAATGTGGTGGATGTGGGATAACGGAACCGCTTGGTCGACAGCCAGGGTGCCGCCAGCCAGGGGTAGGTGAGTGATGCGCTGAGTCCCGCCTCATAGGAGTCTGGCGGAGTCTCCTGTTGCTTCTTGATGGACTTGGTCTGCCACTCGTACGACCCGATGAGGTCTACTTTGAATGTCTCTCCGTGTCCGAATGCGTTTCGTTTGGAAATGGACACTTTTCCGTGGGGGCCCACCTGGTCGTTGCTCTTCTGGGTGAAGCTGAACTCCGCCTCGAGGTCGATGGGCTTCTCCATGCTGAGGCTGATGGAGGCGTCGAGTGTGTCGCAAGTCAGGGAGGTGTCGCGTGGTGTGAAGTTCCATCTCACCGACCTGAACACCTGCATGTTGACGAGGTTGCGGGTGGTCTCGTCGACGAGGGTCTTCTGGTATAGTCGCTGGGGGCGCAGCCTGATGTTTCTCCTGACCACCTTTGCGCTGATGGGCGGTTTCTTGCCGTTGTAGTAGAACTGCACCCGTCCCACCGTGAGGCTGTCGTCGAATTTCATCATCTGCCTTCTTCTTGCTTCTCGTGCTGAGTCGGAGCGGAAGGTGCGGGCAGAGTCTTGCCTGGCTCCCCGGTCAGAGGCCTGCTGGTCGCGCAGGTAGACTTTGATTTTTCCCATGTACATCTGCTTCTGTGCCTGCTCGGGGATGTCGGGCGGTGTGCCTACGAGCAGGTCCACCTGTTTGGGGTTTCGGGTGGAGTCGGCAAGGAATCCGATGTAGTCGTCGCGGAAGAAGTAGAATCCGTTGTCTTTCATGTCGTTGGTGAGTCTGGTCCGTTCCTCCTCGAGGCTTGCGGTGGAGAACTGGTCGCCCTCCTTGATGTAGCGCTTGTCGAAGTTGGCCTTTACGATGCTGTCCTGCAGTCCTACGAAGTGGTAGTCCACCTTATTGTATTTGTACGGATCGCCGAGATGCACGTCGTATCTGATTTTCTGCTTTTTCGGATTATTTTGGTCTATGAGCTCGTAGTTCACGTATCCGTTGAAATAGCCGTAGTTCTGAAGCAGGTTGGTTGCCACCTGGGTGCGTAGCTTGGGGTTCACGGCGTTGATGGTGACATAGTCCGACCCGAAGGCGCGGTTGAGCCATTTGCTGAATCCAGAGGGGTTCTCCTTCCCCTGGAAGCTGTCGTGGATCCATAGTCCGATGGGCAGTGGGGTTCTTTTCGAGGAGCTTCCGAAGAGTGCGTTGTTGGGGGCGTAGGCCAGGGCTCCCTTCACTTCCGACACAGCCACGCTCTCGTCGTAGGTGTTCTTCTGGTCGTGAATGTCGATTTTCTTGATGCCGGTGTAGAGCCGTTCCCATTCCGGGAGGTTGTCCACGGTGGAGCAGCCGCTGGCCAGCAGCAGGCAGGCCAGCAGCAGATAAGAATAGGTATGTGGTTTTTTGAGCATGCGGATTGGATTGTTTTTTTGGGGGGGTATTCCGGTTTTTCCAGATTTTTCTGGTTTTCTGGTTTTCCGGATATTCCGGGTCTTTCCCTATTTTTTCGTTTCCGGTTTTTTCAGTTTGATGGGTTTCCAGATTTCGGACAGCTTGTTGTATTTCTTTCGGAAGATGTAGCTGACGCCGTTGGATATGAGCTCGCCCTCGAGCAGGTTCTCGTAGTTTTTCTCATGGAAGAGGCGTACGTAGCTGGTTCCGCTGTCGTTGAGTCGCCATTCAAGCGACACGTCGTCGATGTATGCTCCCGACTCGTTCTCGTACTGGCTGTCGTCCGAACTGACTTTTCCTCCGATGATGACGTTGAGCCGGTCGTTGAAGAAGCGTCTCGAGAACTTGAAGGAGTAGTTGGTGCGGGTGGAGCCGTCGTCTCGTGTCGTCTGCTCCACGCCCATGTCCACGTTTACGGTCGTGGTGCTGAGCGCCTTGTTTGCGATGTTGTTGATTTCGTTCTCGAGGAAGCTGTTGAGGGCGTTGTTGGAGTCGAATCCCGAAGAGTTGGAACCGGCGAGGTACATTCCAGTGCAGAGCATGGCCACTGCCAGCTTGTTGCGGTCCTCAGGGCTCATGCTGGCCAGCTCGTTCTTCACGTTGATGTCCTCTGGCGCGTCGATGGTGAAAAGGAGCTCCATCTCGTCGAGTGTTCCTTTCACTTCCAGTCCGGTCTTGAACTTCACGCTGCGGCTTCCCATGCCTTCCTCGCTGACCGTGGCTGTTGTCTGTTCGTTGGCGGCAAAGTTCAGGGTGGGGTTGCCGGGCACACCCGTGAACTCCACGTAGCTGCCTTTGACGATGTCGAAGGTTTTGAGCGGAATGGCAGGCAGTGTGTATTTCATCTTGCCTTGGTCGATGGTGTATCGTCCGATGAGCGAGAGTGTTCCTGCCGGTGTGTATGAGAGGTTGAACGACCCTTCTCCTACGACGTCCACATAGCTCTGGCGGTCGGCCGAGAACTCGCAATGGAATTTTGCTCCGTTGTCTGCGATGAGGTTGACGAGCATTTCTGTGTTGGTGTAAACGGGTCTCTCCCGTCTCTCGTTCTCGTCGGGCGGCCGGTTGAAGTCCACGAACGTGACGATGTCGGAGAGTCTGTAGTCAACGGAGAGCGGGGTGTTGGCCATGATGTAGGTCATGTCGGTGGTGGGCAGCATCTTCACCATGCCTCTGATGCTGATGTCGTTGGGATTGCCGTGTACGCGGGCGAATATGTCTCCGTCCATCCTTCCGAACACGAGCGACTTCCTCGTTCTCGGCGCGTTCATGAAGGTGAAGTTCTTCCCGTAGAGGCTCAGGTTCATCTCGGGCAGGCTGATGTCAGTCATGTCGAGCCATCCGCTGAGTGTGAGCGGGTTGCTTCCCACGCTGAAGATTTGGTGGTCGTCGAATATGATTCTGCTGTTGTCGAAAAGGATGGGCTTGTCCTCGAATCTGAGGTTGAGCGAGTAAATGTCGGAGATGGCGTTGACGCTGTCGGGCATCAGCTGGCCTGTGATGATGTAGTGGTCGCCTCCGCCGCTGACATGGAGCCCTCCTGCGAGGGTGCCTCCGAGCACGAACAGCTGGTCGGGGATGAACGGCGCGGTCATGGACAGGGGGAACTCATTGAGCTTGACGTCGGCTTCGATGCTTCCTTCTCCTGTCGAGTTGTATTGGCCGTCTACAGCCAGGGCCACGGAGTCTCCGCTAGTGATGTCGGCCCTGATGACGTGTATGCTGTCACCCTCCGGCTCGTATGAGAAGTCGGCGCCGATGTCTCCCACGTTGGTCCCGTCGAAGACGAAGTCGGCGAAGGTGCCTTTGCCGGTGATGTTGTATCTTCCCAGTTCGCTGAAGTAGTTGACGTTGACGTTCATGAGTCCTTCCATCTCCGGTATGAGTCCCGGGGCGAGCGGCACGATCTTTGACAGGTCGAGCTGGCTGATGTCCGCCTGTATGTGTTGTCTGGTGGAGTCGTTGGTGGCCGATACTTCGATTTTGCAGCTGTCTTCTTCCGACTCCATCCTGATGTCGGCAAACAGGTTGTTGAGGGTGTCGAGCCTGATGTAGTTTCCTTCGTTGAGCCTGAAGGGGATGTATGCGAGTGTAGGCCGTTCGGGCAGGAAGTGTCCGGTCATTCCGCTGTCGGCGAAATGTAAGTTGAATCCGAGGTCCACTCCCATCTCTCCGGCCTTGTTGAAATGTTTCACTTCGGCTTCGATCTGGTCGGTCTTGATGAATCCGGCGGCTTCAGCCCGGAATCCCTTGAAGTTTGGATGGTCGGGCAGGGTGGCCCATGCGTCGAACCGGATGGCGGTGGTGTCCTGCTTGATTTTCAGTGCCACGTCGTCCACCTTGATGGAGTCGGTCTTGAGTCCTTGCAGGTGTGCGTCGCCTTGCACGCCTACGATGGAGTCCGTCTGCAGGTCGGCTACGAGCGACTTGAGCGTGATGCCTTGCATCTGCATGATCTTCATCAGCGGGTTGTGCTCTCCAACGTTCAGTTTGAGGTTGGCCTTGGGGAAGTGGCGCTTGAGGAGGTTGATGTTGAGCTCGTGCCGTTTGGCGAACCGTGTTGCCAGCTCTGCTGTCCGTCCGTACTTGTCCATGAGCGAGAAGAGGTTCTCAGGCGATTGCATGTCGAGCTCCATGTCGCCCGAATGTAGTGTCACGAGCGTGGTGTCTTCGTTTGTCAGTGCGTACAAGTCGGTGTGGTCGGTGGCAATCTGCTGTCCGTCGAGCGTGAGGTGCAGGGTGTCCACGTTGGCCGTTGCGAGGTAGTTGCGGTCGAGGTCGCTCTGGAGCTTGAACTTTCCTTTCGTGCTGGCTTTGAGCTCTCCGTCATACATCCCCAGCTCGTGCAGGTCGGCATGCCGCAGGTCGATGTCGAGGTCGGCGTTGACACCGATCTTCGGTTCCAGCATCTTTCCTCTCGCTGTGAACACGGTCTGGAGTTTGGGGTCGTCAACGCTGAGGTTGGCGTCGAAGTCTCCTCTGAACAGTGCCACGCTTCCGTTGATTTTCTCAAGCTGGAGGTCCTCGTATCTCATGTGCTTGATGTCGAGGGTGGCGTTTGTCTTGGTGGTCGGGGCGTAAGGGTCGAAGCCGTGTCCTTTGGCGGCCACGTAGCCGGTGAGCTCGATTTGCTCTCCGTTGGGCATGTAGTCGCGCAGCCTGAAGTTGTTGAGGTCGGCCACGAAGTCGTAGTCCTCGCTCTGCATCCCGACTTTTCCGTCGATGTTGACTTTCGAGTCGCCCAGCGTGCCGTGGGCCTTGGCGTAAATTCCCTTGCTGTCATATCGGGTGTCGGCCGTGAGGTCGATGGACTTGGGCAGCTGGATGTCGGCCGGCATCACGGGTCTGAGGAATCGGGTGTCTGGTATTTTGGCCGTGAACTGCGTGTCGATGGCGGGGCTGTTGCCGCTCAGGCCGCTGGCTTTCATCTTGCCTTTCACGTTCAGGACTCCGTCCATGTGTGCCTCGAGGTTGTCCACCTGCAGGCTCTGCATGTTGCCGTGGGCGTCCACCTTGGCTTTGAGGCTTTTGTTCGGGAGGTTGTGTGCGATGTCAGGCCGTATGTTCTGGAGTGCCATCGCCAGGTCGTCGCGGCCGATGTTTCCGTCCATCTTGACGCTGAACTGCCCGGGCTTCCTGCCCGCTGCCGGCGTGTCGAAGGCGTTGTTGTCCATCGCCATGTCGAGGCTGAGGGCGGAGTGGGGGGTCTGCACGAAGAAGTCGTCGAGCTTCATCCCTTTGCTGTCCATGGCGAAGTTGCCCCGCGAGTCTTTGAGCGTGAGTCCGCTGCGTTCTTTGCCCGAGAGGTGCGCGATGTCCATGTTCATGGATCCGTTGCCTCGGTATTCCACGGCTTTGATGTCGGCGTCCATCCCTTTCATGGCGATGTGCGAGGGGTCGAGGCCCTGCGCCGGTGCTTTTCCGTCGGCGTCGTAGCTCACGTCGGCTCCGGCGAGTGCGATGTCGCTGAAGGAGAATCGCTCGTTGTCAAGGTCGATTTTGCCGTTGAGCACGCCCTTGGGAATATTGGTTTTGACAGCCATTCCGTCGCCGGTCTTGAGGTGCACTTCCGAGTCCGCCATCCTTACGTCGTTGAACGCATAGGTGGACTGGTCGAGCGCGAAATTGGCGTCGAGCGACATCTTACCGCTCTTCACGTCCATGGTCATGCCGTCGCCCTGCCGCAGCCCGACTGTGGGCTGCTGGAGTATGATGTCCTTGAAGTCGAACACGGATGTTGCCATGTCCATGTCGCCTTTGAGGTGCGCCTTGTCCACGGCCACGTTGAGGTCGAGGTCCTTGCCTTGTTTGAGGCTTACGGATGACTGGCTGAGCGCCACGTCGTTCAGTTTGTATCGTGATGTGTTCAGGTCGAGGTTTGCGTCGAGCTGTGCCTTGTCCATCTGCACGTCGAGATTGAGGTCGTCTCCTTGTTTCAGCTTGATGTCGGGCTGGGAGAGCTCCACGTTGCTGAAGTTGTAGCCCGACTTGGCGAGGTCGAGGCGTCCGTCGAGCTTGGCCTGCTCCATCTGGATGTCGAGGTTCATGCTGCCGCCGTCGTTCATGGCGATTGTCGGCTTCTGGAGAGAGACGTCGTTCAGCTGGAAGTCGGAGGCGTCGAGGTTGAGATGCCCGTCGAGCTGTGCTTTCTGCATCTTCACGCCGAGGTCGAGCGCCGTTCCGTCTTTCAGCCTGATGTCAGGCTCGTCCAGCTCGATGCCGGTGAGGTGGTAGTCGGAGGTGTTCAGGTCGAGCGTGGCGTCGAGGGCAAGCCGTTCGGCATCCACGGCAAGCGTCATGTCCGGGCTTTGGTCGAGCCGGATACTTGCTTCGTCGAAGGCGATGTCGGAGAACTGGAACTGGTTGGTGCCCACGTCGATGTCGCCGTTGAGACGCAGGGCTTCCGATTTCACGCTCAGGCCCATGTCCTTGCCCAGTCCGAGTGCGATGTCGGGGTCGTCGAACTTGAGGGCGGAGAGCTTGTATCTGCCTTTGTCCAGGTCGAGCGAGGCGCTGGTGGTCAGCTCGTCGAAGGTCGCGCTGATGTCTGTGTCGTTGCCCGCCTTGAAGCCGAGGGTGGAGTCTTTCAGTTTGATTTCAGGGAAGGAGAAGATGGACTTGCCCAGGTCGAGTGTGCCTTTGATATGGCCGTCGCCCAGCCTTGCCGTCACGTGTGTGCTGTCGGCGGCAGGAGGCAGCAGGATGGTCAGGTTGACATTTTCTGTCTGCACGTCGGCGAGGTCGAACTTCCATTTCGTTGGAGCGCTCTCCGTCGTGTCGGGCGGCACGCTGTCGGCCAGCGTGATGGTGAGGTCGGTGTCTTTCAGTTTCAGCCGGTTGACGATGCCGTATTCCTGCTTCAGGTCGATGCTGTCGGCCCTTACCGACAGGGTGCCCACCCGCCCGTCGAGTTTCAGGGACGGGATGAGGTCGTTGGTGTGGAGCACGGCGTTGCCCAGCTCCACCTCAGCCACCTTTACCTGACTTTTCAGCAATGGCAGCATCTCCAGGCTGACGTCCAGGTTTTTGGCAAAGACGGCCGTGTCGCCGTCCTGCAGCGCCAGCACGTCGCCCAGGCTCAGGTCGAGCGGAAATTTGAGTCGGAACTCGCCCACGCTCACGTCCATCCCCGTCTCTTCCGACAGCCATTGGCTCGCTTTGTTCACGGCGAACCGCTGAACCGGCGGAAGGTAGACAAGCACAGGGATGAGTATGATGAGGACCAGCAGGGCTATCAGCAGCCACATCGCCGTCTTCTTCAGGCGATGCAGGCAGCCTTTCTGCTTCTGGGCCGGTTGCTTTGATGACGATTGGGTTTCCTTTTCCTCGGACATGAATGAATCGGATTAATAATCGGATTAAAAGATTGGTGCCACTGTCGTTCGGCAGTGTCCATTAACTTGCAAATTTAACGATTCTTGCCGTTTTATGCAAACATAATGCCTACTTTAACAACTTTTTGCCCGCTGAATTTAAATATGTCGATTATTTTGACTAACTTTGCCACGTTTTTTAAAAAGTATCTTCAAAAAACAAAATCAATCACAGATATGAGAAAATTGATTTTTGCAAGCATCGCCATAGTTGCGATTGCGTTCTCACCGCTTTTTTTCTCCTCTTGCAACGACGGCGAGACCTATGCCGAAATGAAGGACAAGGAGAAGAAGGCCATCAACAAGTTTATTAAGGATAACGACATGTGCGGACCAATCAAGGTGATAAGCGAGTCTGCCTTCTATGCGAAGGATTCGCTGACCGACACGGTGTCGAACGAGTTCGTGTTGTTCAACGAGGACGGCATCTACATGCAGATCGTTCGCAAGGGCGAAGGCCAGCGGATGGTGGAGATGGCGAAGGAGCAGAGCGACAGCACGATTTCGAAGGTGTTGCTGTGCCGCTTCCTGGAGTACGATATCGAGAACTCCGACACGACGCACAGCAATTTCTATACGCCCACCATCGTCGACAAGATGCTCTGCACCTACAAGCATCAGGGCCGTGCCTATTCGGCTTCGTTCACAGAGGGCTACATGAAAGCCTATTATGGTGGCAACGTGCCTTCCGGATGGCTCAAGCCGCTGGATTTCATCCGTCTCTCCCGCTATGCCGGACGTCAGGCTCATGTCAGGCTCATCGTTCCCCATTCATCCGGCACGACCAATGCGTCGAACTATGTGCTCCCGTACTACTACGACATCTATTATGAGTTGGGAAAATAAACTACTTTGAAATTGGAAAATTGAAATTTGAGGTTTAGAGTCACTCTGGAAGGTGAATTTTTCGATTTCTCGAAATATCGAAGTATCGATTCCTCGAAATATCGAAGTATCGATTCCTCGAAATATCGAATCCTCGAAAAATCGAAAAAAATAAAAAATAAATAGTAAATAGTAAATTGTTAAATCGTAAATAAATAAGATGAGTTTAATCAAGTCAATTTCCGGAATCAGAGGAACCATCGGCGGTCGTGCCGGTGAGGGTCTGAATCCGCTCGATATCGTGAAGTTCACGTCGGCTTACGCCACGCTTATCCGTCGTACCACGAAGGTGACGACCAACAAGATTGTGGTGGGCCGCGACGCCCGCATTTCGGGCGAGATGGTAAAGAACGTGGTTTGCGGCACGCTCATGGGTATGGGCTTTGATGTGGTGAACATCGGCCTTGCCTCGACTCCTACCACGGAGATTGCCGTGACGATGGAGCAGGCTTGTGGCGGCATCATCATCACTGCATCCCATAATCCGCGTCACTGGAACGCGCTGAAACTGCTCAACCAGGACGGTGAGTTCCTCAATGCCGCTGAGGGTAATGAGGTGCTGAGAATCGCCGAGGCGGAGGATTTCGACTATGCCGACGTGGATCATCTGGGACATTACCGCGAGGACGACACCTACGACCAGAAGCATATCGACATGGTGCTCGGACTGAAGCTGGTGGACGTGCCGGCCATCAAGGCGGCGGGATTCAAGGTGGCGTTCGACTCCATCAATTCCGTGGGTGGAATCATCCTGCCCAAACTGCTGAAGCAGCTGGGGGTGGAGACGGTCACTCCTCTCTACGACGACCCTTCAGGCGACTTCCAGCATAACCCGGAGCCTCTGGAGAAAAACCTTTCCGACATCATGTCGCTCATGGCAAAAGGCGAGCACGACGTGGCGTTCGTGGTGGATCCCGACGTCGACCGTCTGGCTTTCATCCAGGAGGACGGAAAGATGTACGGCGAGGAATACACGCTCGTGACTGTGGCTGACTATATCTTGAAGCATACGCCGGGTAACACGGTGAGCAACCTCAGCTCCACACGCGCCCTGCGCGATGTCACCCGCAAGTATGGCAAGGACTACAATGCCGCTGCTGTGGGTGAGGTGAACGTGGTGACGAAGATGAAGGAGACGGGTGCCGTCATCGGTGGTGAGGGCAACGGAGGAGTCATCTATCCGGAGGCACACTACGGCCGCGACGCGCTCGTGGGTATCGCCCTCTTCCTCAGTCATCTGGCTCATGAGGGAAAGAAGGTGAGTGAGCTGCGTGCCACTTATCCGAACTATGCCATCGCGAAGAACCGTATCGACCTCGAGCCGACCACCGACGTGGATGCCATCCTCTGCAAGGTGAAGGAGATGTATGCTTCCGACCCTGCCGTGGAGGTCAACGACATTGATGGCGTGAAGCTGGACTTCCCGGAGAAGTGGGTACACCTGCGCAAGTCGAACACCGAGCCCATCATCCGCGTTTATTCCGAGGCTCAGACTGAACAGGAAGCTGATGAAATCGGAAAGAAAATCATGGACGTGGTCTACTCGTTGAAATAGTTTTCTGTTATTAGCATTCTGTTCAATGTTGGCTTGGATGAGCTGAAAACGTTTTTCAACCGACAGTCAATAATCATAAAAAGACATCCCCGGACTACATTGCAATGCAGTCCGGGGATGTCCGTATTTACAACTTACAGTAGTAGAAAACTCATCCGCCCTGCAACCGTACCGAGCCCGTCTACCGGTGCAACTGAGCTGTAGGAACGGAAAAATCTGTTTTCTGCGCACCTACGTCCCAGTTACGTACCGAGTTCGCCCACTGGTGCAACCGTACCGAGCCCGTCCACCCTGGGGGCATGGACGTCTCGTCCGTGCCAGCCGTCGAGGGCTCGATGCCCGAGACGGCTGTCCAAAAAACCTCAAACCTCAAATCTCAAACTAATCACTGTTCTGCGATGATGTTGATGATGGCGACGATGTCGGAGATGTCCACTTTCGTGTCCTCGTTCACGTCGGCATAGCGGTAGGTGGCGGTGCCGGCTATCTGGTTGATCACCGCCACGATGTCGGAGATGTCCACTTTTCCGTCCTCGTTCACGTCCCCTTTCAAGTGGTTGTCTACGCCTTCGGAGCCTTTGACCACCACCCACTGGTTGGCGATAGGTGTGCCGGAGGCATCGGTCACAACGCTGCTGGAGCCGTCCTCTCCCTCTATGACTGTGATAATGGCGCCTTCGGGCTCAACCACCTCACCCACAATATTCAACGCGGCCAGACTATAAGTGCCTCCCCATGAATGAAGCGTTGCCTCGGGGGTGTTGACGGCGATAGTTCCAGCTATGGAGAAGATGCCCGCAGCCTGTCCTCTTGCCTTGACGGTGACAGATTCTGTGAGCGTGCAGTTGCCCACCCATATTGCTGCTGAACTTTGAGGCACTTCCACTGTGAGGGTTCCGTCTCCGGAGATGGTGGCGTTGTCCAGCGCCACGGCCGCGATGGTGTTCTGGCTGGTGAGTGTGTTGTTGCCGTGAAGTTCTATGTTCAGTTCCGGCAAGGTGCTTTGGATGGCCAGGGCAGCACCGGCGGCATTGATTGTCGCATCGTTGAGTGTCAGTGTGTTGCCGGCGAACGATGCCGTTCCGTCGCCGAGGATGTCATTCTGGTTGACGGTGGTCACCTGGATGCCCCCTACCCACAGGTCGTACTTCTGTCCTTCCACGGTCAGCGTGCTCGAAGCGGTGAAGCCGTTGCACGTGGCGGTGATGGTGACTTTCTTGCCAAGTATGTCAGGATTGTCAGTCAGGGTGACAAGACCGTTCCCGTCGACTGTGGCGATGCGGGTGTCGCTGGATTTCCAGCTGATGCCTGTGGCTGAGGAGGGGGTGAATACGGGACTTACTAAATGTCCATCACCCCCACTAAAGTTCCACTCCACTGTTCCGGCGGTGGAGGGTGTCACGCTGGCGGTGAGTTGAATACTGCCGTCAGCAGGGTCTATCATGGCCTGCCGGGGGGTTACGTCAAGGCCGTCCTGTTCCGAGGCTACCACATAGACGTAGAACGGGGCTACGGAATTACACATCACTCGGGCGGCATATCCCGGTCTCACCTGCGTGCAGTCGATGGTGACGCTTTTCTTCTCCGTGTTGAAGGTGAACTGGGGCGACGGTCCCTGATCATTACCTGTGACATTCATAGAGGACAGCTGGCTGACGCTCAGCTCCTGGGTGGTGGAGGCAGGGAAGATGTCGAGTGGCACTTCCTTGATTTCACCCGCTTTGACGTATATCATTGTCGGACTGATAATGTCGAGCAGGGGAACGGTGGTCTCGTCTTCCGTCACGACGAAATAGACCGTCGTATAATCTTTGTCTGTCACACTCACTCTGTATGTGTCGTTCCACTTGGTGGTCACATTCTCGGCCTTGAAATAGACCTCCTTGTAGAAATGAGAGTCGTCTTTCACAATTTCCTTCGTCAGTGACTCATCTTCGTATAAGGTTTTTATCCCATCCTGAGCCAGCACCCAGAATGCGCCGCTGGTGCCTACGAAGTCGGAAGCATTCACGGGCTCGGGATACTCCCGCACCCTGACGATGGTGTTTTTGGGCACGATGTAGGCCAAGAGCGGACCGTTCTGGTCGAATTGGATCTTGTTGTTCACTCCGGCGGCCTCCAGCTGTATGCCTGTCATCTCTGTTCCGGGCGTACCTGTTCTGATACTTTTGTAAGCGACCACTTTCCCGGCATTGAAGTAGTCGTTTGCCTTGTAGCGTGTATAGACATACAAGTGTTGCCCGCTGCTGACTGAGGCCATCTTGTACGCGGAGCTGAATTGTTCAGGTGTCTTTGCGTTGGCCCAGTCGGCTTCCGTGAACTTCGACGCATCCTGGAGCGACGTGAACATCAGATATTCCTGCCGCAGCTCCACGCTTTTTCCGTTCACCTCCGTTGTGGTGTGGTGAGGGTTGTCTATATACAGGCTGCCAGATCTGTAAGCGAGACTGGGAGCCAGCGGAGCCAACGTGTTGTCGCGTTTCCTCACATCGTAGGCCCAGCCGGCGTATGCCCAGCCCAGACAGGGGTCGACGGAGAACATTCCATAGTAGGTGTAGCCAGCGTCTCCAGACAGGAATGTGTAGTCCTGCTGCCAAGTCGGGCTGATTCCGTCGTATCTGGTATAGAGGACGCCGTCGTCGAGGGTGGTACCCCGGCATAATGCGAAATTGATGGAGGGATTCTCCCACGTGATCTTGTCCTTCGCACTGCCGAGGCTGATTTTCCGGGTGTCGCCCACATAGACCACTTCTGTTTGTACCGGTATGCTGAACGCTTTCCATGCCTGTGGAGCCATCATCGTGAGCACATTGCCGTATCCGATCACCATCGTGCGCTCGAACTCTTTTTCGCCTTCATGGTAGATGGCCTCGGCGCTGTTCACGCTGATGTCGCACGGCTTCTTCATGAAGATGCCGCCCTCGGCATGGCAGGGGTTCATGTTGGCGCTTGCTATTTGATAATAACTGTTCGCGTCAAGCAGGTCGATATTGAGTTTGTTGCGGGCATAAAGTCCAAGCGATCCTTTATTCTTTGCGGAGGCGTAGAGTTTTTTGCATTGGATGTCGATATTATTCGCGCTGATTCCGCATGTGTAGCCCACTGCCTCGACCTCCGTCTGTGCTCCCAGGATCTTGATGTTGTTGCGGACACGTATGGCTTCCGACTTCGTGCCGGCGTGAGCGTTCACCTTTGCGTTGTCGATGTTGAAAGAGTACGCGATGATTCCGTGCCAGTTGGTGTTCACGTTCAGCTCGCAGTTGCTTACGTTGAGTTCGAATGCGTTGATGCCGGAATCTAAATCGTGCAGACTGAAGCTTCCGCCTTGGTTCACCGTGATTTTGCCGCCGGTGAGGTTCACTTTGTCGGCATAGAGGGTGGTCATGCCTTGACGGTTGTTCAGGATTACCGTTCCTCCTTCCACGTTGAACTCGCCAAGACTGAAGTTGCTGCTGCTAACCAAAGTGGGGAACAGCAGTCCGATCGAGCCGTTCACCGTCACATCGCTTCCTTCTTTCACGGTGAATGACTTCAGCTCTGGGGTGCTGTAGAGATCCGTCATATATCCGGCAAAGGCGTATCTCTCGGAGCTGATGTTGACGATGCTTCTTTCAATCAGCACGCTGTTGCCACGGAGGCCTTGTATGGCGAATCCGTCGTTGCGCGAACTGATATTGGCTTTCGTGTAGGAACATGTCAGTTTGCCGTTTTGATTCAGCTGAACGCCCATGTCGCGGCCGGAGATGACGGTGTTGCCGTCGCCGGTGATGGTCAGGTTTCTCACTTTCACTGCTGGAGTGTTCTTATTGTTTTGATCCACGGTCAGCGTGTAGGTCTTGCCATTGGGGTATTGCTGGTTGACCGTCCTCATCGTTTTGATGGTCAGGTCGTAGAGGTCGCTGGATGCGGTGATCTCACGTACGTAGTAGTCCTTGTCCACGATGAGGGTGGTGTTGCCGGTCAGCTTGATCCTACAGTCGGATTGCAGCTCGCTGGCTCGGCACTCTCCCTGGATTTCGATGGGATAGGCCAGCTCTATGCTTTGTGACATTACGGTCAGTGGACTGAGCAACAAGGACAGTAACGCAAACAAATGTATTGTCTGAAGTCTGCTTTGGGGTTTGTAAATCGTATTCATAGTTGTTATTTTAAAGGGGTTTGATATCTTTCTGCAAATTTATGTAAAAAATACTGTTCAGCAAAATTTTAAAGAATAATTATTTTTGAAATACGGTCATATCATGTGTCAATGGACAAAAAGATATTTTTTTAATCCGTGAAATTTGTGGAAAATATTTTATCATTCACTGCATTTTTTGTATCTTCGCAGAAAAATGTGCTGTTTTCCTTCTACCACTCCATTGGTCTTGGCTGGGATAGTGGGCGTCTCGCCCGCACAACCGGCCGGCGAAGCACGGCCTAACAATTAAAAAAAATTAGAATTATTATCGTTTGAATTTAGAAGTTATGAGATATGCAGTTATCGGTGTTGGCGGCGTTGGCGGCTACTATGGTGGTAAACTGGCGAGAATTGGGAAAGACGTGCATTTCCTTTTCCATAGTGATTACGAATATGTGCTGGAGCATGGGTTGAGAGTGGACTCCTGTGACGGCGATTTCCTGTTGCCCCATGTCAACGCCTACGAAAGGGCCGCCGACATGCCTCAGTGCGACGTTGTGCTGGTCGCCCTCAAGACCGTCAATGAGCAGTTGCTGAAAGAGCTGCTGCCGCCGCTGCTGAAGGACGACACCCTCATCGTGCTTATCCAGAACGGGGTAGGCGTGGAGCAGGACGTGCAGCAGTGGTTTCCAGATGTCGCGTTGGCGGCAGGACTGGCTTTCATCTGCTCTGCCAAGGCAGGGCCGGGGCATGTCAACCACCAGTGCTACGGCAGCATCAATATCGGGAACTTCTCTTGTCAGGATCCGCGTCGTGTCGATGCCGTGCTGGACGACCTCCATGCTGCCGGTATCGAGGCGGCGAATGTGGAATACCACGAGGCGCGCTGGAAGAAGGCTGTGTGGAACATGCCGTTCAACGGACTGACCGTCGCCCTCGACACGCAGACCGACCAGCTCCTGGCCAATCCTGCCACCGAGCGCCTCGTGCGCGATATGATGATGGAGGTGGTGGGGGCTGCCCGTGCACTTGGCGTCCATCATGTGGATGAGCCCTTCGTGGAGAAGATGATGGCGATGACGCGTGTCATGACGCCTTATTCGCCCAGCATGAAGCTGGACTATGACTACCATCGGCCGATGGAGATTGAGTATATCTATTCCCGTCCCATCGCCATCGCCCGGCAGGCAGGTTTCCACATGACCAAACTCGAGATGCTGGAGCAGCAGTTGCGGTTTCTGATGGAGAAAGAGTTTAAGTGAAAAGTGAATAGTGAAATCTTGGAGCAGCGAGTTCTTTGTGCAGGATGCCAGGACCCCTGCACCTGACTCCAAGCCTTATCGGCTGATTAATGTGCCGTTTTATTATGTGGGACAGCTGATGGACATCCTCAAGGAAAATGCTTATGCCCTTTAAACATTATTTTATCCGTTTTTTGCACTTTGATGCCATTTTAGCTTTTTCATTCGGTACATAACAGAAAAATTTGTAAATTTGCAACAAAATTCCTCTTCTACTTCCTCTTTTAGTGATGTGAAAAAAATAACTTGCCTCACCATCCAGTTGACTGTAGGGACTTACTTTAGCTCTGCTGATTTTCTCCTTTTCATGGCATAGCCTAAGCAAGCTTAGCTCTGCTCATCTGAAAAGTTCGAAAATTTCTGTATGTCCGTCCATGGTTCAGAGTTCCCGTTTATGTATGTCCTTCAGTTGACTATCGTCTTGTCTTCTCGTCTTCCTTTCTTCTTGTCTTCATCAAAACGAGGCAACTTATTTTTTAATTGTTACTTACTTCCAATTCTACTCCCTCTTTAAAAAAGATGAAACCTTACAAATTTGCACCTTATCTGAAGACAACCCTGTGGGGCGGCTATCAGATTGCCCCGTTCAAAGGAATATACACGGCTCAGCCCAATATCGGCGAGAGCTGGGAAATCAGCGGCGTGCCTGGCCATGAGAGTGTGGCAGTGGAGCGTGGACTGGTCGACGACGTGGACGTGGGGCTCACGCTTCCGCAGCTGATCGACAAATACAAAGGACTGCTCGTGGGCGAGAAAGTCTACAAGCGTTTCGGCGGAACCTTTCCGCTGCTCATCAAGTTCATCGACTCGCGACAGGACCTCTCCGTGCAGGTGCATCCCGACGACCGTCTGGCCATGGAGCGCCACGGATGCGCCGGAAAGACGGAGATGTGGTATATCATCAAGGCCGACATCGGAGCCAAAATCTATGCAGGCATGCGAAAGTCCATCTCCCCTGAAGACTATGAGCGACTGGTCACGGCTGAGACCAAAGAAGGCGAGAACCCCATGCAGGACGTCATCGCCACCCATGAGTCGCACGACGGCGACCTCTTCTTCCTACCAGCCGGACGGCTCCACGCCATCGGAGCCGGCAATTTCCTCGCCGAAATCCAGCAGACGAGCGACATCACCTACCGCGTCTATGACTTCGGACGAAAAGACGCACACGGAAATCCACGCGAACTCCACGTTCAGCAGGCAAAGGATGCCATCGACTACCGCGTATGGCCTGAGTACCGCAGCAGCTACGACTCCACCAAGCCGACGTCACAGCTCATCAACTGCCCCTATTTCGTCGTACACCGAGTCGTCGTGCAGGTGGCTCAGCAGATAGACTTCAAGTGCGACTCCTTCGTCGTCGTCATGTGCCTATGGGGGGAAGCCAACATCAACGGCATCCATATCAGGCAGGGCGAGACCATCCTCGTGCCGGCATGCGAGAATATCCTCTACATCTTCGGCAACGCCACTTTCCTCACAGCCACCATGTGACGACATCCGCCAACACAACGTACAACAAAACGCCACTCTGGAATGGTTCCGGAGGGGCGTTGTCTTCTGATGAGGTTTTGCCTCTACTTCATCTCAAGCGCAGGAGGTCAATACTCCGTCTTGTCTTCCTTGGCCGTCCAGGCCTGGAAGGTGTGGATGGCCTCGTCGCGCAAGAGTGGCGTGATGGGTATGGCACGCTCTTCCATGGGCTTCGACAGCTCGTCGTAGATGAAGTCGTCGGCGAAGTTGATGTCGCCGGCGTCCCGTCGGGTGTTCCCGTAGTAGATATGTCCGATACGTGCCCAGTAGATGGAAGCCAGACACATCGGGCACGGCTCGCAGGACGTGTAGATGGTGCAGCCGCTCAAGTCGAAGTTGCCCAGTTTGCGGCAGGCCTGACGGATGCAGTTCACCTCTGCATGGGCAGTCGGGTCGTTGTCCAGCGTCACGCTGTTGCCGGCACGGGCAATCACCTCTCCGTCCTTCACAATCACGGCACCGAACGGACCGCCGCCGCGCTCTATGTTGGCGTCAGCCTCTGCGATAGCCATTCGCATGAATTCTTTGTGCTCCATAACTGTTTTGTTGAAAGTTTAATGTTGAAAGTTTAATGTGGAATGTTTGGGGTTGAAGGTTTAATGTTTAAAGTTTAATGTGGAATGTTTGGAGTTTAGTGAGAATTTGGTTTAGAGCTGAGAATTTAGAGCAAGGCTTGTTATGCCAATGGATATCCTTGCTTTCAACAAAGAAGAGTAACTCCTCTTTAAACATTAAATGCCGTGTATCAGGACATCGTTGACACTTTTGTATCAGGACATCGTTGACACTTTGTATCAGGACATCGTTGACACT